>Ga0208196_1000899_pt1 | contig 35487 bp, 33 predicted proteins | sample AD_JPNNA7_MetaG_FD_184443 | JGI IMG/M metagenome (GOLD analysis project Ga0208196, IMG submission 184443) | Active sludge microbial communities of municipal wastewater-treating anaerobic digesters from Japan - AD_JPNNA7_MetaG (SPAdes) (version 2) | ecosystem: Engineered > Bioreactor > Anaerobic...
AAATAGCGACAAATGTCGCCTCGTAAGCAGTTAAATTTGTAAAAACAAACGAGGTGACAGATGAAATTACGAAGAGGCTTTTCTTAGATAGAAGCCAGCTAAAAAGTTCAGAGGGAGAGTTGATATGGGAATTAGAGAACTCATATTCACTCTCTCCAAAATTAAGTTCATCAATAATGATGACAGCCAAAGAATGTTTGCTGCGAGAATATCAGTTAAAGGAAGGTCAAATAGAAGTAACAGTAATTGAGATAGAAGAGCGAAGCGGAAAAATAATCGAGAAGATGGGAAAGAAAAAAGTAAGACTAACGATAGATAATGGCATAGAAGACATAGAGATATTAAAAGCATATGGTCGAATAAACTTAAGACAAATAAAGATCGAAAGAATAACAGACGAGGCAATAGAACAGGGAGGAGTGTTAAGTCAGGAAGACCTGTCAAAATATTTAGGATGTACAGTAAGGACAATCCAGCGAGATATAAAAGCGATAAAGAAAAAAGGGATAGAGATATTAACCCGTGGTTATTTACACAACATCGGCAGAGGTCAGAGTCATAAGGTAAAAATAATCGGGATGTATCTAGATGGAAAGACATACAGTGAAATAAAGCTAACAGCCAGGCATAGCAGTGGAGCAATAAAGCGATACATAGAAAGTTTCACGAAAGTATTGATGGCACAAAGCAAGGGGATATATGAAAGAAAGGCAATCAGTTCAGTAACGGGGATAAGCGAAGGATTGGTAAAACAGTATTTGTGTTTGATACGAGAGAGTAAAAAAGACAAGACGAGGAAAGAAAATCTAAAAGATTTAATAAACAGAAACAGTTATCGGGTGGGTATAAAAAAAACAGCGAAGCACTATTCAGAGGCTCTGGGAGCTATGATAGGAGGCTTGTTATGAGTTTGAATCCAACCAGAGACAGATATGAAAGCATAAACAAGCGGAACTTTAGAAGTGCGATAATAAATCTTTTAGAGAATGAATATAAGATACTGGGTTCAAGAAAAATCATAGAAATGCTGTCAGATGATATAGAGGATTTGCACAGAGAATATTATCCAAAACAAGAACAAGTAGGTTATGGAGAGATAGTATTTATCACAACAAAAGATGATGGTCAAAGACAGAGTTATGGAAAGAAAGCAGAAGATTATGGAACAACGACAGTGGTTCTTCCACTGATAACCAAAGAAGATGTAGAGCGAAGGGTCTATTATAAAAAGGGTGATCGAAACAGCAATTACAAGCACAGAGAATCCAGGGACATAGAAACGATGGTAAGGTTGCTCAAGAGTGCAAAACAACAGGGTGGTCTGTTAAGTGGAGCAGAATTAAGTGTGTTGATGAACAGAAGTCTAAGTACGTTGACAAAATACTTGAGAGCCTATACAGAAAAGACAGGTGAGATACTTCCGTTAAAAGGATATGTGCTTGATCAGGGAAGTTTGCCAACACATAAAGGAATAATAATAAGTTTATATGAACAAGGAAAATCTCCAGCAGATATAGTATTGCATACAGCTCACAGTCAGGATGCAGTGGACAGATACATAAAACAATATGATCAGATAAAAAAGCTTATAAAAAAAGAAATGGATGAAGTAGCAATAAAAGAAATCACAGGAAGATCGATGAAAGTTGTGAGAGAATACATTAAATTATACTATGATCTAAATCCAGTAATAAAATTAAATAAGTAAAAATTACCAGGCGACAAATGTCGTTATAGTAAATAGTATCAAATGATACCCAAGGAAGGATGAAACAAATTTACATTGACCGTATTCAGCAGCTAAAATTTGTTTAATATCATCTATCCTTGGGTAATCTTTATCTAAGTGAAATTCTGGGATACACTTAAAGCTATTTCATCAAGATCATTTTGTTGTTCAAAGTTTTATTACCTGTTTGCAGGGAATAAAAATATATTCCGCTGGATAAACTGCTTGCGTTAAATTTAACTGTATGATAACCCGGCTTTTGATATTCGTTTACCAGCGTAGTTATTTCATTACCCAACACATCATACACTTTTAGTGTTACGAATCCTCCTGCTTTGCTATCTCCATTTACTAAAGAAGGAATTTCATACGAAATTGTTGTTGAAGGGTTAAATGGGTTTGGATAGTTTTGATATAGTTTAAATGATGTAGGTACAGATTGAAAATCTTCTGAAACATTCACAGGGGAATTAAAGAATGAAATAACTTTTTCCATAAAAATATTCCTTTTCTCTTCAGGATAAATAGTTTCAAAGGGAATGCCCACACAAATTGATTTCCCGATTGCACTACCGCCTGGATAAATACCTTGAAAGCAAACTGCTGCAAATTGATTTGTAAGGTTGGAATATTTAAGGCATTCTATTCCGCCATTTACTCCTGCAATTACATCCGGATATCTAACATTAAAAGTGCCGTGTGTGCCATTATCAAATGAAATTGTACCGATGCCATCAAAAATACCATTTGGAACAGGTTCAGCCTGATAAAATACTCCCGACTGTCCATTTGGTGCATCATTGATATATTTACTTTTTAGATAATTGTTAATAAAATATTTATCACTCGATGACCCTTTATTATCAAGGTCCCAGGCAATCTCAGCACCAGAAACAAAGAGTCTGCCTCCGTTTTTAAGATAACTTTTTACTAATTCCTGTTCAGCATCACTAAATGTTTCATCAGCAGTGCTTTCTTCGCCAAGAATAAAATCCACAATAAAATAATTATTTAATGATACTATTCCTTCAATTACAGCATCGTTAGTAGAAGAAGAAAAATCATAACCGTTATTTTTGAAAGCGCTGCCATGTTGCCGTACAAAATTATAAGTGTTACCTGCAGAGCTTCGATCAAAACCATTTACAATTAGAACTCCCGGAGCAGATCCTGAGACTGATGCTGCCAAAACTTCAGAAAAATCCGAATAACCCAATCCACTTAATGCTCTGAGTTTAAAATAGTAAATTGAATCATCTGCTAAATTATTTACAATTATATTATCTGTAAATTCTGATGTGGAATCTGTAAAAGTAATTCCATTCTTACCATAAAATGCTTTAAATGTTGTACCGGAAAGCGGCTGAACAATAATCTTTAAGGATGATGATGAATTCCATAATACTCCCAAAGACTTTGGAGACGGAGTAAAAGTGCCTGCAAGAGTGTAATAAGGTTTTAAGATTGTACCTTCATCACTAACCAGTACACATAAAGCTGGATCAGCTAAAAGCTGAGCGAAAGTCATTGGCGAATCATTAACAAGAACTGAATCCAAAACCAAACGGATTCCGTGACTGTAATCAGCGTAAGTTTCATCATGACCGTTATAAACCGGCTGTATTGGAGTTCCATTTAACTGGTGCCAGCCATAAATAACAACAGGTTTCGGTACATTGGGCTGCAAATTCTGATATATTCTATTTGAAATGATCACATCCTTTTTAGTACCGCCAACCAAAGAACCAAATGGATATTGTGGCAGTAGAGGAAGTCTGATAGACATAACAGAATCGTTATGCTGTGCAAATACAGGAACTGTTGTCATTGCTCCTGATGGCGGAATTGGCTGAGGTCTCAATTTACAGATAGCAGTAGTATAGATTTGATCAACCATCTTTTTGGTAGGCATTGTGCAGTTTAATGCATTACAAATTCTTTGCGCAACTATAGGAGACATCGGGGTCAGAAAATAATCGGAATCAGAGCCTATCGCAAGATACTCCGGTATTACAAAATATTTAACAGTATAATTACTTCCACCAATATTTGCATTTGCTGTTATAGTGTTTAATTGTCTCATAAATTCCGGAATGTTACCTGATATAACCTGAGAATAAATTTGTTCTTCTCTTTGATCTCGGGGCATACTCCAGATGAGATTAACAAATGCAGAACCTGAAAGGGCATTTGATGATCTGGGTGGAACAGGTAAGGTTTGCGTAAATGCTGTAACCCAAAAAGTGGTGCTTAAAATTGCACAGATAATCGTTTTCATTTGCACTCTCTAAATTTGTTTAGTAATACTATTTTCCTCTTCTCAGCAAGAGGATCTTGTTGAAAATAAATTAACCCTGTTTGTTAATGTATAAAATAAGATATACTAATTCCACTAATGTATAAAAAACCTCTGAAAACAGGCTTCTGAAATGTTACTGTGTTGTTTTCATATTATAGGTTTTGCATTAATCTGATCTGTTAGCCTGATGCAACTATCTTTCCTTGAAAATTTCTAGTTTCTTTTGTTTTGCTTTTAAGTTTCTTTTTTGCTTTTAAAAGATATCGGAATATTATTAAGTGAAACTAATTCAAATAAACTTTGTAACTTTAGATAGCAACTAAAAGATATTATAGATTATGGAATCAATTAAAGAGATATTCAGAATCGGTAACGGACCTTCAAGCAGCCATACAATGGGACCACGAAAAGCTGCCGAAATATTTAAATCAAAATTTAATGATGCTGTCTCTTATTCAGCTACTTTATATGGCAGCCTTGCAGCCACTGGTAAAGGACATCTAACTGATGTTGCACTAGTAAAAGCATTCGAGCCCAAGGAAGTCAAAATTATATGGGAACCGGAAACCTTTTTACCTAAACATCCGAATGGATTAAAGCTTGAAGCTTTTGACTCTGATAAAAAAGTAATTGGAAACTGGACAGTCTATAGCGTCGGTGGTGGAAAGATAACAGATTTTGAATCAGATGAGTCTGAAAATAAGCTTTATGATCTTACAATGATGTCAGATATACTTGCGTGGACAAAGAAAACCGGAAAATCATTCTGGGAATATGTTGTTTCAGTAGAAGGAACCGAAATATATGATTATCTGCAGGAAGTCTGGTCAGTTATGACTAATTCAATTAAACGCGGAATAGAGAATGAAGGTATATTACCCGGCGGTTTAGGCTTAGCAAGAAAAGCATCTTCATATTTTGTTAAAGCAAAGAATTACAGCGGTTCACTAAAAGGCAAAACACTGATATTTTCTTATGCTCTTGCAGTTGCTGAAGAGAATGCCAGCGGCGGATTAATTAGCACTGCACCAACTTGCGGATCGTGTGGAGTGGTTCCGGCAGTATTAAAATATCTTCAGGAAAGTTTTTCATTTTCAGACGATAAAATTTTAAGAGCACTTGCTACTGCTGGTTTGTTCGGAAACATCGTTAAAAAAAACGCTTCTATTTCAGGTGCAAAAGTTGGATGTCAGGGTGAAATCGGAACGGCTTGTTCGATGGCATCTGCAGCAGCGACTCAATTGCTTGGAGGAACTCCAAATCAAATTGAATATGCTGCTGAAATGGGGATTGAGCATCACCTGGGTTTAACCTGCGATCCAATTAACGGTTTAGTTCAGGTACCTTGCATCGAAAGAAATGCATTTGCTGCTGAACGTGCATTAAATACTTCTACATTTGCGCTTTTGTCTGATGGAAGACATCTTGTATCGTTTGATAAAATTGTAAAAACGATGAATCAGACAGGGCACGATCTGCCAAGTATCTATAAAGAAACTTCTGAAGGCGGAATGGCTTTATTAGATATTTAGCATTTTGAATTTATTAATAATTTTCTCAGATAAGATCAACACCTAAACACTACCTGAAAATCAGGCTTAATTGCTGCTATCCCGAATTGCTGTTGCTTCGTTATTTCAATAACTTTAAATACACATTAAAATCATTTATTTAATAAGAGGTTTATTATGCCTATTTATGAATTCAAATGTAATAAATGTGGAAAACCATTTTCATTACAGATGACGATATCAGAATATGATACTACAAAATCATTTGTTTGTCCGCATTGTAAAAGCAAATCCGTAAAAAGAGTATTTTCGAGTTTCACAGCAGTAACATCTAAAAAAAGCTAGCTTTAAAATTATAAGAATTAAAAAGCTTTTTAATTCAGATGGCTTATCAATACACTCTTAAAGATTTCTTAAGCGCTTTAGAGAATACTCCAAACATTGCTGATGTCAGATAAAATATCAGTATTCTTTAAAATGTTTATATAGGAAGCAGGGCATTTGTATTTATTTAACTGAAGTTAAAAAAACTTGATAATCTGATAATTGATGATAGGGAGCAGAGTTAATTATAATTAATTTTTAAGAATAACTGTTTGAAAAAATATATCGATCAGGAGATAATTTCCTCAGTATTCAGAAAATTATTTTTGGTAGACAATAGTTTTACTAAATATTTAGCGCTTTGGATTACTCTTAAAAAAATCCCATATAATATCTGTAGCTGATACATTTTTAACGGGATTATCAGCAAACTTCCTGAGTTTTTCTCCACCGGGCCAGGAATGACCACCTGATAACATTTTATATAATATTATTTCAGTTCCGTTTTTATTTATATAACTAATTTTTTGGAAAGAAGAACTGTCTGATGTTCGTAAATGAACGCAGTTAAAATTATTTACCCACATATTAATAACTTTTTCAACTGGAAGTGTTTTCATTTCTGCAGATGTATCTGCTTCTGATGGGCCATTGTATAAAATATTTTCGTCGTTAATACTATTAAATGCAATGATTGATACCTCAGATTTTGGATCACAGGAAACTGTATCAAACATTGAAGCTGCTACAGGCGCTATAGCTGCAAAGTATTCAGAAAGTTCACAGGCAAGCAGATAACACATCATTCCGCCATTTGATAATCCCGCAGCATAAATTCTTTTTTCGTCAATTAAATATTCAGATTTGATCCTTTTCAAAACTGCATTAATAAAATCTACATCGTTAATATCATTTTTTTTAGCATATCCACAGCAATCCCATGTATTCCAGGTTAAAAGTTTTTTATTAAAAGAGCCGGTTCCATAAGGATAAACAACGATGAAACCTTCTTTGTCTGCTTTTTCAGAAAATCTAGTTTGTTTTGAGATAATATCCGGATTTCCCAATCCGCCATGAAATACAAAAACCAACGGATAACTTTTTTGAAAACTATATCCGATTGGCAAATGAATTTTATAAAACCGATTTCTACCATATAACATTAATGTATCTTCAATATCCTGAGGATATAAATTATATGGAATAGTAAAAAATGTAATTAAAATAAACAGTAAGATTTTCAAAATTATGCTCTCCTGACTTTGTAATAAACAACTTCAAAAGCTATGCTGAATTATATACCAATAAAAAATATAAAACCCTCTGTTAGAGGGTAAAAAATACTTTATTGTGGTAAAATTTTTAGTACACCCGGGGGGACTCGAACCCCCGACCAATAGATTAAGAGTCTACTGCTCTACCAACTGAGCTACGGATGCGTGGCAAAAATAAGTAAAACCATACTTTTCACCAACGCCTTTTATCAGGCTTAATTCTATTTTCCGTGTTACTGGTTGATAGGTTTTCTGTAAAGCAAGCAGACCTTTATTACTGGTTAAATTCTTTTTTTGAAGAGAATCAGATATCAGTTTGTTTTGAAGTTAACTGATATATAATCTTTTGGATGAAAAATCCGGATCGCAAGTAAGGTGAACACCGAGTTTTCTAAGACCTGCTTCATCTCCCGGTGTAGGAATATGAGTTAAATGAACTTCGCAGCCTTCAAGTTCTTTCATTTTTTCAAGTGCCATCTGTGCTGCTGGATTTGAAGTTGCACTGATGCTTAATGCAATCAGAGTTTCTTCAGCATCAAGACTTACATCTTTTCCTCCCAATACATCTTTTTTAAGATAGCTTAATGAGTTCATTATACTCCTTGGTAAAAGATGGAGATTATCAGGAAGACCGGCAATATGTTTTGAAGCGTTTAATATAAGACTTGCAGTAGCGTGTAATATGGGTGAATTTTTTCCGGTTATAATAGTGCCATCTTTTAATTCTATTGCGGCGCCGATAAAAATTCCATTATAACCATTTTTGGATTTTTCAGATCGTTGAGCTGCCTCTCTGGCGGCTGTTACTGTTTTTCTGTCTTCAACTTTAGCACCCACATTGTCCATAATCATTTCTGCCCTGTTAACTAAATCAGCTTCAATTAAACCAAGAGCATATTCAGTTATACATCTAAAGTATCTTCTTATTATTTCCTGATGAGCAGCTTCTTGCACAGCTTCATCATTAATTATCCCAAAGCCGGCTCTGTTAACTCCCATATCAGTTGGTGAATTATAAAACGAAGTTTCTCCGGTAATTTTTTCGATAATTCTCTTTAATAATGGAAAGGCTTCTATATCTCTGTTATAATTAACTGTTTTTTGATTATACGTTTCAAGATGATAATGATCAATCATAATAACATCTTTCATATCAATAGTTGCAGCTTCATATGCGATATTAACTTTATGATTCAGCGGAAGATTCCAGATCGGGAAAGTTTCAAATTTTGCGTATCCGGCCTTTAATCCTTTTTTGTAATCATGATAAAGCTGACTGAGACATGTTGCAAGTTTACCGCTGCCGGGTCCGGGGCCGGTTACAACAACAATCGGTTTTGATGTTTCAATATATTCATTTGCGCCATAGCCTTCGGCACTTACTATTAAATCAACATCAGTGGGATAGCCTTTTGTAGCTTTATGTGTAATTACTTTTATACCTCTTCTTTCAAGTTTATTTTTAAAAGCGATAGCAGAGTTTTGATTATCATAGCGGGTTATTACAACAGCTTTTACTTCCAGTCCCCATTCCTTAAAGTCATCAATAGTTTTAAGTGAATCTACATCATAGGTAATTCCAAAATCAGCACGAACTTTTTTTCTTTCGATATCACCGGCATAAATACAAAGAATTACATCAATGTTATCTTTAAGATTTTGTAGCAGCCTCATTTTAACATTTTTATCAAATCCCGGTAATACTCTTGCAGCGTGATAATCGAAAAGAAGTTTTCCGCCAAACTCTAAATAGAGTTTGTTATTAAAACGTTCAACTCTTTTCAGAATTTCCTGAGTTTGTTCTTTAAGATATTTTTCGTTATCAAATCCGAGTAATTGAGGCATCTCTGTTTCCGGTATAAGGATATTAAAATTATAGACTGAATGTTTTAATAATCAAAAATAAAGATTTATACAAATATTCTTTATATAAAAATTTTAATTATTGATGAAATTTTTCTGATATGTTTAAAATTGGCGGGTTGAAGACTTTAGTATTTCTGATTTGTCAAAAAAAAGACCGCAATTAAAGCGGTCTTTATATACTAAAACTTTTTAACGGGATTCAGAATAATTTACTTATTTCGTTTCTTTCTCTAATAACAGTTTTTCTCCAGAGAAAATAACAGAAGGCAATAATAACTGCAAATACAATTAATAAAATTAGCATTTCCATTTTTACTATCTCCGTAAAAATTAGAGTGTAAAATAATTTCTATTAAGCAAAACTTTCTAAGGCTTCTTCCTTATTCCGGTATAAATTCAGGACGCCGTATAATCCTGTAATTTTAAATAAATATAAAGCTGATGGCTGAGGAATAATATATTTAATTTCTCCGCCTCGCTCCGCCATTTTTTTAAGTACTACAACAAGAGCCCCTAAGAAAGTTGAATCAATATACTCGCAAGAACTTAAATCTATAATGATTCTTAAATTATTTGTTAGTATATCGTAAACCAATCTGTCTTTGAACTCCTGAGCCTCTTTAAAGGTTGCTCTGGAAAAATTAACTTTTTCTACGAGCACGTCATTGATGACTTCCTTGGAAAAGTCTTCAAAGCCAGTTAGAAAATCTTTTTTTGTTTCTGTCATTTCGTAAACCATTTTATTCCTTTTTGGTCTTTGTAATCTATATAAACAAATAAAAGGCCAGATTTTATAATTGAGTTTTTCTCAAATAATTCTAACATTTTAATTCATTTATGCCAATTATTAAATATTATTAGCTAATTGCTACTGAACCGATATGATTCAGATATCTTACTCTGCCACATTTTGAGTAAAAGCCCTTTTTAAATGTATTATTTAATCTCTTTTTTAAATTGATGCTTTTCAGGGATTCTCAATATTTTTTATTTGAATTTCTCCCTCTCTCAAAGGGGGCTTTTCTTTAGCAGTTATGTAAAAACAGAGAGATTTGTCAATAAAAAGCAGTAAAAAATACGCAGTTTTTCTGTGTGTGCCTAATATTTTGATAAATAATTATGGTTTACTTTTTGTAAAAAGCTAGTCAATATCACTTGTTAGATTAAAAATTTGTATTGAGTTAGTTTTTAATCAGAAAAGTATTTCTGAATGAATTAAAAAGGATAAAAAATGAAAAAGTTTTTAATTTTTCTTGTTTTAATTGCAGCCTGCTATTTTGGTTATTATTACTTCTTAAAAGAAAAGATATATTATGAGATTACACAAGAATCTTACAGTAAACAAAGAGAATCTGTTAGCATAGAGGGACCAGCAATAAATCCGAGAGATTTTGCGCATTATGAGGGAACTATTAAAAATGTCAGCGATAAAACTCTCAGAAATATTGTAATTAATTATTTAATCGATGCTCAGCCATCAAGTGTAACAATTGATAAACTGGAACCGGGTGAGGTAAAAGAGTTCAGATCTTCTGATGTGATGCTGCAACATATGGATCCGTCTCATTATCGGAAAGAAGTAACGTTTGATATTGAATAAAACAAAACCTGACTATTGAAGGTTAGTTTAATTTTAAAAATAAATTTTTTTTAAATAGCTAAGAGATTTTTAAAATAAATTATTTAAATAATTTTTTACTTCTTCCTTTTATATATAAATCTTTTTACTTTAACACAGCAATTTTTTTAATTAAAAGATTCTACGATTTGCGTTTATGAAAAAGAAAAAAGATTTAAAGCGTCGGCAAGTGGATCCAAATCAATTAAGCTTTGATTTTAATAAACAAGATACTTCGATAGATGTTCATATACCTAAATCATCTGCTGCAACATTTAATTTACAATTTACTCCCGGAAAAAAACTGACAATCAAACTGGCAGAGTCCTGAGTTAAAATCTTATTAAAATAAAAAAACCATGGTTGCCCATGGTTTTAACAGAGATTATTTCTACTATTTTTTATTGAGGATATTCTTAACGCCCTTGTCAATCCACTTTTCAAGCAGTGTAATTAAATTTTCTCCGGATAGCACTAGAGCCTGATTTTTAGCGCCTAAAAAGATTGTTTCACCGGTTGCATTTTCAGACTCAATTTTAGTCTTTAGCCATTCAGAAAGCCGCTTTAACCAGAGTTCCCGGTCTTTCTCTCTTACATCGCCTTCAAAAACAATCAGCTCTTCTTCTTTAAATACACATCTTACTTCGTTAAATTTAAATTTCTGTCCGTCGCTTCCAAGATGATTGAATAAAGAATTTGACAGATAATTGACTTTATATTCACTTACTGCCTGGTCGATATCTCTCCATACTTTTGCAACAGGATCTTTATCCATTTTAACCGGTTGATTAACCATACACAGATTATATTGATTGAACAGAAATTCAAGGAACTGAGATACTTCAAATAATCTTTGGTTTGAATCAAGATTATCCCATCTTTTACGGGCATTAGTTAATCTTTTATTCTCTGCTGAAGAAAGATTGTTATATCCTTCCTTTACATTTTGAAGATTAGCCCATTTTTCAAGAGGATTATCCTGGTATATCCAGCAGTTTGATGAAATCCAGTTTTGTGTTTCTGTATCAAGAGCATCTGTAAAGAAAGAAAAATAGTTTGAGTCAACTGAGTTTGTTAATTTATACTGAGCGAAAACAGATTTAATTAATTTTACTGCTTTTTTCTGATCATCAACAACACCTACAGAACCAATTGCTTTGCTGATTGATTCTTCTCTTATACTTCGCGTGGTAACTGAGTTTGTAGTATCAAGCCAGGCTAAAAATGATATCGGATTATCAGTGCGGCTTATTTCACCTAACATATTTGCACAGCTTAAAAGCAGATATGTTCTCAATGCAGATAATTCAAATGGCTCATTAGAAGCATTAATCCACTTAGCAACTTCATCATCCTGTAATGATTTAGCAAGGCTAAGTCTCTTTAATACAAATTGTATTTTGTTTTGTAAGGATATATCAGCATTGTTCCAATTTGGCAGTTCAGAAAATGAGATTGGTTTAGCGGCTGTTTTTTCAAATTCTGCATCAAAGTCATCTGTAAGTTTTGATTTTGTCAGTTCTTTTGTTAATTGCTCTTCCACGCAGTTACCTCAATTGTTAAGTGATTAGTACTTATGAATATTTTTTAGTTATTATTTTGTTCATATTATGCAATTATTATTCCACTTGGCAACTTGATTTAACTGATAATTTTCAAGCTCATCAGGGAAAAAAGCACTTAGAGATTTAATTTGTTGGTAAATTTTACAGCTTAAAAATGCTGCTAAAAACAGGAAAAGAAGGGTAAAATATTAACTTTTATGTGTAGTTTTAATCCGAAAAAATGAAATAATTAGGGAATTCATCAGGTATTGTATTGTTATGGTTTTCACAAGAAATTTATTTACGTCGTGAATTGTTAAAAATTATCAGAGCGATTTATTATTAAAAATCACAGAAATTTATATGTTAAAAATCTGTTAAATAACAGATTAAATTTTTGTACAAATCCTTAAGCATTATCCGGTTATACCTATGAACACACCAACAATATTTTTTCTTGTATATATTTCTGCAATAAAAATCAAACAAGATATTTTTGGAAAACAACATTAAAAAACGTGAATTGAAGTTTCTTCCTCCCGCGCTGGTGATATTAGCCGCTTCGCTTTGGGGTGTAGATGGAATTGTATTGCGTCCATCACTTTCTTCATTACCGGTCCCTCTTGTTGTCCTTGTTGAAAGCTCTATTGTTGCGATATTATTAACACCGTTCTTTATAAAAAAATATTCAGTTTTAAAATCTTTAAGTTCCAAAGACTGGTTAGCTTTTGCAGGAGTTGCGCTTCTTGGCGGGGCTGTTGGAACGATGGCAATTACCAAGGCTCTTTTCTATGTAAATTATGTTAATCTTTCGGTTGTAGTTCTACTTCAAAAACTTCAACCGGTTTTTGCAATTTCATTTGCAACTATTTTGTTAAAGGAAAAATTGCCAAATGAATTTTTTTTGTGGGCCGGACTGGCAATAGTTGGTGCATATTTTATGACATTCGGTCTTTCAACACCAGATTTTTCTACCGGTGACAAAACAACAATTGCAGCGTTGTTTGCATTGCTCGCTGCATTTAGTTTTAGCTCATCAACTGTGCTAAGTAAAAGGGCATTAAGAAATGTTGATTATGAAATGGGTACCTATCTGAGATTTCTATTAGCTACAGTTATTATGATAATCATTGCAGCTACAACCGGTGATATTAATAGCTTTAATGAAATAACATCAAAACAAGTATTAATATTTTTAATCATTGCTTTTACAACCGGAGGATCAGCGATTTTTATTTATTATTATGGGCTTAAGAAAATCTCTGCATCAGTAGCTTCTATTTGTGAGCTTGCATTTCCTTTAACTGCAGTTATTCTTGAGTATTTTCTCCGTGGCAATATCCTTTCACCTGTTCAATGGATTGGTACCGCAGTTTTACTTATTAGTATTCTTAAAGTCAGTGGAATAAATATTCCTACGTTATTAAACCATGATAAGTAATCAGAGATAAAAAAATACCGACAACTGTTTTGATTTTAAGTAATATAAAATTTCAGATATCTTCTACTTCATTTGTTCTATAGTTTCTTTTCTCTGATGATTCTATTTTGAGCAGGATTTAATATATCTTGTTTTAATTCAGTGCTAATTTTAAAAGGAAAAATAATCCGAGAAAAGTTAATATTAGTCCATAAATTCTCTCCAATAAACTGGATTTAGATCTGATAGCAACCTTGGCTCCCAGCATCGAGAAGGGAACTGATCCAATTGCAAGAACAATTGTAACTATCCAATCAATGTGGTCAAGATAAGCGTGAACAATCGTTCCGGGTAACGCAAGAAAAGCTGAAACTGCAAGTGAGCAAGCGAATGCTTTTTTAATTGGCTGGTTTAATATTCGTGCATAACTTGGAGCTAATAAAAATCCGCCGGAGTTTGCAAGCAGCCCTGAAACCAATCCGATAAAAAGCGCAATCAGAATCAATCGAATATACCAGAATAATTTGTGATTTCTATTTGATGAATCTTCTTCTCGGACAATATCTTTTTTTTCTTTTGGAAAAAACAAAAAACTTAAACCGAATCCAAGAACTAAAAAACCTGTTACTATTAATAACGGAGTTGGACCGGTATACTCAGTAAGATAAGAACCAGCTATAGTTGCCGGCACACCAATCAGAATGCTCCACCAAACTATTTCTTTGTCTAATAATCTGGATTTCCAATATTCTGCTGAAGCGATTAATGTTCCGGGTATTGTTGCAGGCAATGGAGCAGCAACTGCAATAAAACCGGGAATTCCAATCAGGCTTAACATTGGTGTGGCAATTGCACTGCCGCCTTTACCGAAAAGTCCGCCAAGAAATCCAACTATAATACCAATAAGAAAAACACCGATGTACTGAAAGAGCATTCTTTATTCCTTTATTATTTTCCTTCTGTATATGAGCTATCTGACAAAATCATTTTGTGGTTTTGATAATCCGAAGACTATTTTTTTTGAAAAGTTAATTAACAAATATTGTAAATAAATAACTGCTGTACATTATTTTATGCTCTGTTATTAATCACAACATTGATTAATAAAGGTTCTTCTTTATAACCGCCGATTAACTTCTGCTTGATAAAAATCTTAAATAAATAGAATAGTATTATTAGTCTTACATTTGATATTGCCCGCTTTAATCAAAAAAGCTGTTTTTATTTCTCTCCCTGACTGATTTGTCTATGTCTGAAGCAGCTTACCAAATGATCGTTAACCATTCCTGTCGCCTGCATATGTGCATAAATTATTGTTGAACCCACAAACTTAAATCCACGCTTCTTCAAATCTTTACTGATTGTATCTGAAAGTTCTGTTTTTGCAGGTATCTCATTTAACGATTTGAAATTATTTTGTATTGGTTTGTTATTAACAAATGCCCAAATGTATTTATCAAATGTTCCAAACTCTTTTCTTACTTTAATAAAAGCCTTTGCATTCTGCACAGCAGATTCAATTTTAAGTTTGTTGCGGATAATACCAGCATCTTTCATTAAAGAATTAATTTTCTTTTTATCATACTTTGCGACTTTATTAAAATCAAAATTATCAAATGCTTTACGAAAGTTTTTACGTTTATAAAGAATTGTTCTCCAGCTTAATCCAGCCTGAAAACCTTCGAGCACAAGAAATTCAAATAATTTTTTATCGTTATGAAGAGGTAATCCCCATTCCTTATCATGATATTTTATATATAAAGAATCGCCTGATGGCCAGGGGCATCTTGTTTGCTTATCCATTTTGAAGTATCAATTTTAACTGTTTCCAAAATAATTATTAACAAATCCAAATTAAAAATAAATATTTAACTAAAACATAATTGGTTAGCTTTTTTAACTTTCAATCTTTTCAACAAAGGCTTTAACGAATTTTACCGGGGCTTCTGAATCTTTATTTAAATATAAAGAAGGTTCTATAAGTTCAAGTTCCATCAGAGCAAATTGATTATTATTAACACGGACAAGATCAACTCTGGCATAGAGGGGAATAGTTGGTAATTTATTTATTATGTTTTGTGCACTATTGACTATAAGTTCTGATGCAGTAACAGGCTGAATATTACCGCCGTGTTCTTCCTGAACCCGGAAGTCATTATCCTTTGGAATCTTAAGAACGGAATGACTATATCTGTCATTAAAAAAGAATAACGAATATTCACCTTCCTCAATAATGTTTTTAATAAAAGGCTGAATCATAAATTCTCGTTTAGAAAAAGTGTTTTCAAGTATATCCAAGGATGTGATCAGAGTATCTTTGTTAAGTCTGTATGTGTTATCTGCACTCGCGCTGATATTGGGTTTTATAATAATTTCTTCCGCATCTAATTGCTCAAAATAATTTACAGCTTCGCTCCGGTCAAATTTATTTTTCCATAAAGTTTCAACAATATGCACTCCTTTGTTCTGAAGATCATATAAATATTTTTTATTCATATTCCACTTCATCAGATCAAGATTATTTTCAAGATGTGTAGAAGAATTAATTTTATGGAGAACTTTAATAAAGTTTTCAAAATCATGCTGATAATCCCAGGTTGATCTTACAATAACTGCATCATAATTTCTCCAGTTAACTGTCTTATCGCGCCACGAAATTTCTTCAGCAAGCCATCCGAATTGTTTCATTGGCTCTATAAGGAGCTTATCGTATGTAAAAAAATTTTCAAGATTATCAGTTGAAAGAAGAGCAGCTTTTTTGAGCATAAATATTTTTTATATGAAATTTTTAATTGAGAATCATAAAGACCAAATGCAGAGATTTATTATTGCAAAATCTCTGCATTCTGAAAATCATTATTTAAAGATATTGTTTTTCACCATTTCATTTGAATTATAAGGAGCTGGTTTTCCTCCAAGATATTTGTGAAACCATTCCAGATGTGCGTTATAATAAAGCGGCATTGATTTAATGCTATTTGGCCAATGTCCATCGTTTTTAAAAACAATTAATCGGCTATCTATACCTAATGTTTGTAAGGTTGTAAAATACTGCAGACTTTGTGTATAAGGAACACGATAATCCTTTTCACCGGTAATAATTAAAGTAGGTGTAGAGAAATTCTGAACGTAGTTTGAAGGAGAATACTTTGCATATAATTCAGAATTCCAGGGCTGTCCGCCGACATCCCAGTTTACAAACCATAATTCTTCGGTAGCGCCCCACATTGATTCAAGATCATATACTCCCATCATAGAAGCGAGACATTTAAATTTATTAGTGTGTCCCTGCAGCCAGTTCATCATATAACCACCGTATGACCATCCCATTGCACCCATTCTTTCGCTATCTACATAAGGTAATTTTTCAAGTGCTTCAGTTACCTTCATTACATCTTCATATACTTTGCCTCCCCAATCCTTTGATATTGCTTCAGTAAATTTGCTTCCATATCCGGTGGAACCATGCGGATTAAAAAATACAACTACATAACCTGAACCGGGATAAACCTGCCAATCGCCACGAAAAGAATCCATCCATTGCATTTGAGGACCACCGTGAACATTTACTACTAATGGATACTTTTTATATTCTTGGAAATCATGTGGTTTAACAATAAATACATGAACAGGAACACCATCAGCTCCATCTACCCACATTTGCTCTGCCGGTCTAATGTCTACTTCTTCAGCTAATTTTTTATTGTAAAAAGTAATCTGTGAGTAAACTCCGCCATTAACAGAATATGAATAAATTTCTCCCGGTTTATCAACACTGGAAAAATTTAAAAATAATGTCTGCTGATCTTTACTGATTTGATAACCTCGGACAGCCTTATCATCTGTAATTTTAGTAACAACTTTTGAAACAGCATCTACTTTAAAAACAGGATTATAACCCTGAACATTAGCAGTAAAATAAATTGATTTTGAATCCGGCGACCAGGAAAGATCACTGGTTGTATAATCAAATGCTTCAGTAAGAGTCTGCGATTGCAATGCTTTGATATCATATACTGCTACTCTGAATCTGTCTGCTTCATATCCCGGAATAGTGTGTGTTCTATAAGCAATATATTTCCCGTCAGGCGAGAAAACAGGTGTACCATCCCAAGCATTGTTTGCAAAAGTTATATTAACCGCTTCCTTGCTTCCTATCGGCAGCAGATAAATATCTGTGTTGGTCGATGCAGCAATATTTTTTTCGGGAGTTGAGACATAAGCTAATATTCTGCTATCGGGAGAGAATGCATACTTTGGACCGCCGCCAAGCATATAAGTACCTGATAAAACATCACTGCTTGTTATTGTCTCATATTTCTTTTCAACCATATCGTACAAAATCAGATAAGTTTCTTTTTCGCCTTTATATTCTGTCCAGTGCCTGTACATCTGCTTGTCAGCAATGTAAGCCTGAACAGGTCCGTTTGTCGATGATTCATCTAATTTTTTGTTACAGTCATTGTCAGTGCCACATTCCGGGAAAAGATCGGCAGTGAATGCAATATATCTTCCATCATTGGAAACAACAGGAGCGGAAACTCCGGGATAAAAATCAGTTAACTGCTCAACTTTATCTGTATCAAATGAATATTTATAAAGCTGTCCTTTACTTAAAAGAAAAAGTTCATCATTAACAGACCAGAATGGTGAATATGCGCCCGGTAATTTATCAGAAATGCTTTCAAGCGATGAACCGTTTTTATTCATTACATAAACTGTGCTTATTGTTTTAGCTGTTGGCAGATCATATTCAGTTACCGAATAAGCAATTCTTTCACCCGAATTTGACAGAACCGGACTGCCAACCGTTTTTACTTTATAAAATTCTTCAATCGTAAACGGTTTCTTTTGTCCGTATAAGCTTATTGAAAATATAACGAGCAAAAGAAAAAGAGTTTTGTTTTTCATCGTAATTTCCTTTCATTGATAAAGAAGATAAAATTAATCATAGAATATAAATTAACGTCAATGTTTTATAATTGGTATTCCAATAGATGCACTTGGTTCTGTGATTTTTAAAAGATCAGCGACTGTTGGAGCTATATCAATTATATAAACAGGTGTATTTATTGTTTGTGCCGGAATCTTCCATCCATAAAAAATCAATGGAATGTGAGTATCATAACTAAAAATTGTTCCGTGTGAAGTTCCGGTTTTCTTATATTCAGGTAAATATCCTGGCTGTAAATCATACGCAATGTCACCCGAGTAAGTTGGATTAAATCCATTTACTGTAAGATTTTTCTGATCTCTTGAGGCAACTTGTGTTTGCAGATAATCTCTTGTAAAAATTGATGTCATTTGAGGAAAATTTTCTCTCATATAATCAACCATTTCATTTTGAACTGTGCGCAAATTTAATTTTTTATCTTTAATAAAATCATAATTTAAAAATATCTGTCTGTTTGAATGATTTGCAATAAGTTCGGAGCTGCCAAATGTGCGTCGAGCAAATGCTTTTATCGAGTCAGAAAATGCTTTATTATTTAATCCACCGACCGGAACTCCTTTATCCCGAAGATATGATTGTGTTTCAATCGCCGCGTGGTCTGTAGTTAGAAACAATAAATAATTTCCTTTCCCGACCTGTGAATCAAGAGCATTAAGAAGATCAGCAATTTGTCTGTCAAGTTTTATAAAATTATCCATCATCTCATAGGAATGTGTTCCAAATTCATGTCCAATCATATCGGGAGATGAAAAACTTATTGCAAGAAAATCAGTTTCATTTCCTTTTCCAAGATTTTCATTTATAAGAGCTGACTTTGTCAGGTCCAGCAGGATCTGATTGCCAAACGGAGTGGTTAAAAGTCTGTAATAACGATCTTTATGTTCAACTTTTTCAAAAGAATGCGGGAAGGAAGTTTTACCTTCATTAAAAAGGTCCGGTTCATAAGGCGATTCATCCGGCGGATTGATTTGATAATCACTTTCTGGCAGAGACAATTCCCATTTTTTTGTTAAGTAAAGATCAGAATATTTTTTATTATTAAAATCTTTTACCCATTTGGGCAGCTCTGATCGGTAATAAGTTGAAGTGATAAAGTTGCCGGTTTTGCCATCATACCAATAAGCGCCGTCTGGCATATGTCCTCCCGGCAGAATAGCAGCACGATCCTTTATTGAAACTGAAATTACTTTTGACCTGCCATTAGTTGAAAGTTTTAATTGATCAGTTATAGTAGTTGATAATAATCTTCGCGGTGATCTTTGCCCGTTGTCGTTATCGCAGCCAACGCTTTGTTCATTTTGATCTTTGACGCAATTGACAGATTTCTTGAGCGATCTATCATACCAGCTATTACCGATTATTCCGTGATAAAACGGTGTTGTTCCAGTATAAATTGATGCGTGTCCTAATGCTGTGCTTGTTAATTCATAATTAAAATGTGCAAAAGTAAAATTTGATCCTTCATTCATTAATCTTTTGAATCCATCGTTACCATAAAACTGATAAAAACGATAAAGATATTCATATCTCATCTGATCGACTATAATTCCAACTACTAATTTGGGACGCTCAAGATTTTGTGAAAAGATTGGGAGTGAAAAGATTACGATGAGAAAAATAACGAGTAAAATTTTCTGAACTTTCATTATAAGACCCGAAAAATAATTAAACATTAGACGTAGTATTAAATGCAAAAATAAAAATTTATTTACTTAAATAGTTGCCTCAACAGTGTTTTATCAGCACTTTGAAAGAAAATCGGTAAAATCTTTTATGACGCACAGAAAGAAAACCACGATAGTTTTTTATTCATTGTAAATTATCAATTGTGCATTGTAAATTATTATATGAAATTTATTCCGTCATATAAAAAACTGCTTGAAAGCGGAGAGCTTAAAAAGCGGGCTGAAATTGCTTATAACGATTTATTTTCCTGCACTTGCTGTCCGATTGATTGCAAAGTAAACAGGATAGAAGGAGAACTTGGAATTTGTGTAAGCGGACATCTGCCGATAGTTTCTTCTTACACTCCGCACTTTGGTGAAGAACCTGTTTTATCAGGAACGAAAGGTGCCGGAAATATCTTCTTTGGCAATTGCAATCTGAAGTGTGTGTATTGCCAGAATCATGAGATCAGTCAGAATTATAAATCAGAACGTCTGCATCAGGTAAGTCACGAAAGACTTGCTGAAATTATGATTGAGCTTCAAAACAGAAATTGTCACAATATCGGACTTGTTTCCCCAACGCATTTTTCATCAACAATTTTAAAATCAATTTATCTTGCTGCTGAACAAGGGCTAAATCTCCCTATTATTTATAACACGAACGGATACGATTCCGTAGAAATGCTAAAGCTTTATGACGAAGTAATTGATATCTATCTTCCAGATATAAAATATGGGAATGACGAGTATGCAAAAAAATATTCACACGTTGATAATTATTTTGAGCACACTAAAAAAGCTGTAAAAGAAATGTTTAATCAGGTGGGTGATAAACTTATTTACCGAAATGGAGTTGTAGTTCGCGGATTAATTATCAGACATCTTGTTTTACCGAACGGTCTTTCAGAGACTGAAAAAGTATTTAAGTTCATTGCTGAAGAGCTTAGTCCGAATGTTTACATTTCTTTAATGTCGCAATATTATCCTACGCACAAAGCATATAAAGATATTTTGATCAACAGAACATTAAGATATTCGGAATATCAAAGAGCTTTAGAACTGCTTGATAAATACGGATTGCACAACGGCTGGATTCAGGAAATGGAAAGCCCTTCAAACTATCTTCCGAGTTTTAATAAGGATAGAGTAAATCCTTTTAATAATTAATTGAGTTTGGTTCTACGATATTAATTGTTGATAAAATCATTCCCTCCACCGAGACGTATTGTTTCGGAATCATAACTTTAAGATTCTGAAATAAATTCAGAATGACATTTTTCTTCTTTAAATCTTAAGGTTAATTTTTCAAAAGTCTCTGAGAATAAATCAACTTCATTTTAAAAATTATTCTTACAATTTTTACCTGTGTGATAAATTAAATTGTTCGAGAAAGCATTAAGCAAAATTTCAAGGAGATAAAGTTATGGGAAGAAAAGTTGAAGTAGCAGGAATAATGGGTCCTGTTTGGTTTATTGGCTGGTTGTTTACGATCGGGTTTTTAAAGCTTACATTCTTTAAAGGTCTTTTAGCTTTAATCGTTTGGCCATATTATATCGGCGATTTTCTTTCCGGCAAGGTTATGTAAAGGTTTAATAATTATTTATAAGAATCAAATCGAAAAAAATATCTCGACTTGATTCTTTTATTACCAGATAACGTCACCGACAGCTTTTTTCAGATTATAATTACTTATGATTGAATCATAAATTGCCTGAAGATACTGCAGTTGCGCCATCTCTAAAGAATTTTCAGAATCTAATAAATCAAGATTTGTTACAACACCATTTTTGTATTGCAGATTAGCCCGCTTAATCGATTCTTTTGCATAATTAACCTGGATTTCAGTTGCTGAAATTTTATCAACTTTTGTCTTAAGATCTTCAATCGCTTGCTGAACTTCTGCTGTAATATCTTTTTTAACCTGCAAAGTATGGGTTTCCGAAACTTTTATGTTCGCATCAGCCTCTTCTTCGTTTGCTGATGTTCTGAAACCGTTAAAAATCGGAACGCTGACTCCGACTCCGGCTACCCAATTGCCTCTTAAAACATCAAGATTCGGTATGAATCCGTTTTTAAATCCATAAGATAAATTAACATTCAGCGAAGGCATATTACCAAGACCGGCAAGATTTTTCTGAAGATGAGCGCTGTTTTCCTGATCGAGAGCTAATTTCATCTCCGGTCTTTGCTGAAAAGCAACTTCAAGCAATGAATCTTTGTTTACATTAAACCGATGAAAGGAAAAATCACCGCTTAGTTTCGTATCTGATTCATAAGATATTCCGGTTAATTTTTTCAACAGAACGTTTTGTTTGTCGAGCAAATTTTGTAAATCAAGCTTTTGATTCTCTGCATTGGATATTCTCACCTTTGTTGTCAGCACATCAAAATCAGTTGCGCTTCCGGTTTCAACTCTTTTGTTTGTAAAAGAAAGATGATCGTTAAGGTTTGCAATATCAGTATCTTTTACAGCGATGCTTCTTTGCAAAAGTAAAATAGAATAAAATGTCTGAACAGTTTGAAATGCAAGAGCAGATTTAACAAAATCAACATTATCAATCTCAGATTGTTTTAATGATTTTGTAAGATCAATCATTGCATCCCTTTTTCCGAAATCATATAAAGTATGAAACAGACTGACATTGACATCATAATTATTCGCTGGAAATAATTCAAAAGTTTCTGAGCCAAATACTATCGCAGGAATTGGACCAATCCGTGTGTAAGATGCATTTGCATTCACAATCGGATAAAGGCTGCTTTGCTGCTCTTTTATTTTTGCTTCGGCAACATTTATTCTTTCAGTTGCCTGCTGAATCAGCGGATAATTTTTTAAAGTTAAATCAATTGCATTTTTAACTGTTAGTGAATCCTGAACGCTCTGGGCATTTATAAACTGAAGAGCGACGAGAAACATCATTAATAATCTTAACATTTTAATTTCTTCTCCATAAAACTTTTATTCTAAAATTTCTATTCTTTCTCCATCCTTAGGTTTTTTATAACGGAGAAACATTAAAGGAATAATTATCAATACTGTAATTATTGCGGCAGCAAGAAAATCATCCGCAATTCCCTGAACAAAAGCCTGATTGGTTATATGCTGTGCTACCAAAGCTTTTGATCTTGCAAGCATTTCCGCGCCAGTGCTTCCGGTGCTGTGCTGAACAAACTGATTTATATTTGTAACTGTCTGTTTAAAGACAGGTGAGTTTTGATTTGCTGCTTCACCAAACAACGCTGTATGAAAGATTACTCTTCTTGTAAGCCACGAACCGAGAATTGCAACACCAAAGCTTCCGCCGATCTGTCTTATGGTGTTAAACAAACCTGTTGCCTGCGCCATCTTTGCTCTCGGAACATTATTAATAGCCATTGTGTTAAGCGGAATAAACATAAATCCAAGTCCAAAACCTCTGATGATAAGCGGAATCATTATATCATTGTATTCAGTGTAGATGGAAAGATCTTTATACAAGTATGTGCTGATAAAAGTCATTATCGTTCCGATAAAAATCAAAATCTTCGGATTCATTTTATCTGCAAGCTTTCCGATAATTGGAGATGTTACTCCTTGAATTATTCCGACCGGGAAAAAGACAAATCCTGCCTGAAGAGCTGTATAGCCGAGTGAGTTTTGTAAATATAACGGAACAAGAAAAGTAATACCGAAAAAGCCAAGTCCGAAAATAAACATCATTAGATTTGCCAAGCCGAAATTTCTGTTCATCAAAAGTTTTAACTCCACAATCGGATGTTTTACAGTCAGTTCAGTAGTTATAAAAATTATGAACGAGACAAGAGAAATTGCAAAACAGCTTAAGATGAAATTTGAAGTCCAGCCGCCTGTATTCCATGCTGCATTCCCATCCGACAAAGCAAGCAGAAGAAAAACAAGAAACAACGTCATTGATATAAAACCGATAATGTCAAAATCACGGGTCTGTTCCGTTTTATATTCACGCTGAATAATCAACGTTGCAACTAAACCGACAATACCAACCGGAACATTAATATCAAAAATTGTGTGCCAGCTAAAAGCATCAATAAGATAACCGCCGAGCATTGGTCCGAGAGATACAGAAGCAGCTGATGCGATTCCCCAAAATCCTAAAGCCATACCTCTTTTTTCAGGAGGAAATTCTCTTGTTACAATTGCCATTCCAACCGGCATAATAAAACCTGCACCGGATCCCTGAAGAACTCTGAACATAATCAGCATATTTTCATCAGTGGAAAGGCTGCACAACAGCGAACCGAGAGTAAACAAAAACATTCCCATAAAATAAGTTTTCTTATATCCGAAGTGATCTGCAATCCAGCCGGAAGAAGGAAGCACCACCGCAAAAATTAGAAGGTAGCCGGTGATTATCCATTCAACCTTATCTACACTGATACCAAATGCAGCCATCATCTTTGGCAGTGCAACGTTTACAATAGTTGAATCGAGCACAGCCATAAAGGTTCCGATCATAACATTTGCAAGCACAAACCATTTGTAAGACGGATGCTGATCCAATGCAGAGAGCTTTGCACCAAAACCATTTTTAGAATTATTCGCCATTGTCTTTCAGCTTGATTTTAATTTCAACTGACATTCCCGGCAGCAATCTTATGTTTTTATCGTGAATCTGATTTCCGTTTTCATCAACCGGATAGATTGAAATCCTTATGGGAACTCTCTGTGTGATTTTTGTAAAATTTCCCGACGCATTTGCAGGCGGAATCAATGAAAACTGAGATGCAGTGTTCGATCCCATTAAATAAACCTCGCCGGCAAATTTCTGATCAGGATAAGTATCAACTGTAATCTGAACTTTGTTCCCGTTTTCTATTGAGCCAAGTTTTGTTTCTTCAAGATCCGCAGTTACCCAAACGTTGTTAACATCGAACACAGTATAAATCGGCTGACCAGGCTGAACAACATCTCCCTGAAGCACCCATCTTTTACCAATCACTCCGTTCATTGGCGAATAAATTACTGTGTTAGTCAATTGTGTTTTTATAACATTCAATCTTGCTGAAGCAGTTTTCAAATTGGATTTTGCAAGCTCGTATCTTGCTTTTGCCTGTTCTAAAGCATGAAATGCGTTATCAAATTGTTCTTTTGGAATAATATTGCTTTTGTATTGAGATTCAGCTCTGTTAAAATCTTCCTGAGCTTTTGCAACATTTACCTTTTCAAGATTTATATTTTCTTTTGAAGAAAATAGAAGCGCTTCAGCTTCATTTTTTTGTGCATAAAGATCAACAGAATCAAGTGTTGCAAAGATATCGCCGATCTTAACAGTATCGCCTTCATCATAATTTAATGCTGTTATTCTTCCGAGAATCTTTGAGCTGACCGTCAGTTTGTTTGCATCAACAAATGCATCGTCTGTTGATACATAACCAAGCTGAGCAACATACCATCGCCAGGCGAACACAATTACAATTGCAGTTAGTATGAATGGTATAATAAATCTTTTCTTTGTGTAAAAACTCTGAGATACATCCGAACCATTATTTTCATTTTCATCGGCGGAGTTGTTGATTATCTCCGCACTTTGTTTTTCACTGTCTTTGTTTGCCATTAAGATTACTCCTGTTAAGCTTTAATTCCTTCTAAAAATATTTTTATAAACAAGCTCAGTTCTTTTTTTAACTGAATTACATGCTTATTATCACTGCCTCTTCCTTTAAGATGGCGCAAAACCCTGAATCTTAATCCCTGAAGAGCATGCAGAATCACAAGCGGCACATCATCAACTAGGGATTTTTTAAACTCACCGTTTTTCTTTCCTTCTTTGATTATGTTTTCAATCAGCTTTAATTCCTGTGAATTAAAATCTTCAAAAAGAGAATTATAGATTGATTTTGTATTTGAAAACGAATGAACATTTAATGTGCCGAGATTCAGCAGCTCTTCAAAAAACTCTAATCTTTTTTCAACATAAAGCAGGAGCTTTTTTGAAGCAGAAATATCTTTATTAATGATTTTCCCGATTGCTTTAACAAATTCATCCTGCTCGTGCTGAATTACTGCACGAAATAGATCTTCCTTTGCAGGAAAGTAATAGTATAGTGACGCTTTGCCCAGTTCAACATCTGAAGCAATTTCATCCATCGTTACCTTTGCAAAGCCGTATTGTGCAAACCGCTCTGTGGCTGCTTTAAGGATAGCAAGCTCTTTTTCTTTTGTCCTGTCCATATTATTAAATTTTCGACTGTTTTACTTGAACGGTCGAAAACTTAATTTAAAAACAGAATACAAGTCAAGTGTAGAAATATGCTTTAAGTCATTTATTGATTTAGAACATAAGGAGTAAGCGGAAGAAATTTACTCTTCAAACTCTTCAAAATATCTTGGGTAGGATTCGTCTGGATTTTGCTTTATAAATCTTTCCATTGCGGTTTGTTCGAAGAGGATTCAAATAGAAAAAATTTATTTATAACTTTCACTATGAAATTTAGAAAGCTAATGCCTGGTGGACGTTTAACTATTCCTGGTGATATACGAAGGAAATACGATCTAACTGCTGGGAGAAAAGTAAAATTTGAACTAACAGAAAATGGAATACTAATAATTCCACTTGTTACTTCCGAAGAGGTGAAATCTAATGTTGGTTTTCTTGGAACAGGTGGAAAGCTGTTGAAGGCTTTGATGGAAGATAAGAAGAGAGAAAGAAGATCGTAAAAAATTGCTATTGAAAACCTAAGAATAGTTTTTTAAAAAGAATTATAGTTATAAGTATTTTTAAGTATATCAAACTGTTTGTTAAGAACATATGAAATCTTTCTTTCCTAAACCAACATTTAAAGTGGATGATATCATCTCTTATGCTGAATTAGTTGCTGCAGAAAATGCAAACGTTCAAAAAGGAATGAACTTCCAAATCAAGCCTGAGTATTCAATTTTTCTAATGTCTGTGAGCAAAAATGCACCTTATGCTGATGAATGGGATAATACTACAAACACACTAATTTATGAAGGGCACGATGTGCCGAGAAATATTTCACAAGAACCGAAAGAAGTAGATCAACCATTAACAACTCCAAAAGGCACGTTAACAGAAAACGGAAAATTCTTTACTGCGGCTCAATCATACAAAATGAGATTGGTGAAAGAACCACATAAAATAAAAGTATATGAAAAAATAAAAGATGGTATTTGGTGCTATAAAGGCTTTTTTAATTTAATGGACGCACATATAGTAAACACTGGAAAAAGAAATGTTTTTAAGTTTTATCTTAAACCAGTTGAATTCATTTCAAAGAGAAAACAAATTGAATTGCCTCATTCTAGATTAATTCCGACAGCAGTTAAACTTGAAGTATGGGCTAGAGACAAAGGTCAATGTGTGTTATGCGGTTCAAAAGAAAATCTTCACTTCGATCACGATTTACCTTTTTCAAAAGGAGGAACATCATTAACAGCTAAAAACGTCAGAATACTTTGTGCTAAATGCAATTTGAAGAAGTCTGATAAAATATTCTCCATACCACCGGTATTTTTTAGTCTTACATAAATTGACTGCAAAAATTATTCTTCTGTGCTAAACGAATAATAGAATTAACAGCCTTTAGGATGCGATCGTTTGTTCTTAGGTTCTATAGAAGTTCTACCTAAAAAACTAAACAAATATTTGTTAACCACAACAATGGAACTTGGGTGTGAAGACAAAAAGGATTATAATTTTCTGGTGGCGTAATTATTTTATTCAGGAACTCAGCAACAGTTTACCCACCCCTCGCCCCTCCCAAGAGGGGACTGAGCGCTTTTTTAAAAGAGTTGTCAAAAAATTGTAATGTGTTATTGTTCATTAATAAAGAGTTTACAAAAAGATTTTTAATTTTTAGAACCACTGATCTAAGTAGGTATTTCTAAAAGAAGCAATTTGTTTATCCCGGGAGGGGATGAATCGCTTTTATAGATCATTGCCAAAAAATTGTGATGTGAAAAATTATTACTCATTGATGAAATGTTTTTAGAAAAGTTTTGAAGTCTTATGGTTTAATGAGTTAAGTTAGCACCTCCAATAAAGATGGTTGTCCCCTCCTTGGAGGGGATGAAGGGGTGGGTTGTTATGTTAAGAAAATATTTTTTATGTTATTGTAGAGAATGAAAAGAAAGAAAATCATACCTTACAATCCTAAATTAAAAGAGTATGCAAGAAAACTCAGGAACAACAGTACCTTTACCGAGATAATGGTCTGGAATTATCTTAAAGGGAAACAAATACGGGGCTATGACTTTGATCGTCAAAAACCTATAGATAATTACATTGTGGATTTTTATTGTAAAGATCTTTTTCTTGCAATAGAAATAGATGGCGAGAGCCATTACGGAAATACTATAAGGGATATCAAAAAAGATAAAAGACTGAATGAGCTTGGTGTAACTGTGTTACGATTTGATGATATGGAAGTGATTTATCAGCTTGCTGAAGTTATTAGGAAAATAGAAAAGTGGATTGATGAACATACCAATGGCTGACCCACCCCTCGCCCCTCCCAAGAGGGGACGGAGCGCGTTTTTAATCACTCAGTTTCTAAGCTTATGTTAATAAAAGTTTTTACTTTTTTCCAGTATTTTAATGAAAGGAATTTTAGGACCGCGGCAGATAAATACTACCAGATTGTTTTCATCAGGGGAGACATAATTGTTTTTAAATACACCCGGAAAGAGCTCAACAGAATCAAATAATTGTTTAAGACCATCATAATCATTCTGCTCATCAAGTTGAAGAAGAATATTTCCGTTTAATCTTCTTTTACTCCACAGGTAGTAATTATTATGCGAACAGGCAACCGGCGGAATGTTATAATCTTTTCCGTATAGTTCGATTGCTCCTGCATTTCCATAATTTCTTGCTGCAACAATTGTTTGTTTTCGATCTTGCTCAGATAAGCTGTTATAAGCATTAACAACAAGGTTCACTTTTTCTTTCCAACCGATTCTATCCGCAAGAATTTGTGGCAAAGGAGGTTTCTTTCCTTTTTCAATTTCTGTATTGATGCCTATAAATTCTGTGTATTCCTTAACTGTTTCGTAATTAAAGTAGGGTAAGATCAAAGGTAATGATATAACTAGTCCGATAAAGAGAAAAATAATAATAACAGATTTCAACCATATTGCATTATATCTGTTTATAATGTTAGCAAAGAAGAGAGCACCGCCCGCAAATGCTGCCGGATAAGCAAATATAAGCCGATCTGCTCTGCTTGTTCCGGAGAGCATCATAAAGAGAAACAATCCGGCAAATAAAATTGACAGGAAACGAAACTCTTTATACCTTTTTGAAAATAGGAAATAAAAAGTTCCTGCAAGCCAAAACGGAACGGTAGTTGGAGACATTTGCATTACCTGCCCCATTATAAAATCAATCGGCGGAGTATAAACATTTTTATACAAACTTATATTTCTGTAAAACTCCAACGAAGGAAAATCATTTATTATCTGCCAGATAATATTTGGCAGGAAAATCAAGGCGCTAATAATTCCACCGTAAACAAACCATTTGTTAAACAACAATTTCCATTTACCGCTGACTGCCAACGCAATTATAAGTGCAAGGATAAAAATCACAAATGTATGTTTGTTCATTACACCGAGTCCTATAACAATTCCGGCATACATCCAGAGTTTTAAGTTGCCGGAGTTGATCATTTTCACGATTATCAATAAAAGTAAAACAGCAAATAAAGGTTCAAAGGCATTCATAGAATAAAATCCACCGAATGCCATTGTTACGGGCATTGCAGCAATAGAGCAGGCAGCAAGTAATTGAGCAAATTTATTTCCGCCAATTTCTTTAGTTAAAATTCCTGTAAAGAAAACTGCTGCTGCTATTGCAAGGGCAGGCAATATTCTGATTGCATATAAAGAATCACCAAAGAAAAATTTGAAAACAGTCAGCAGGAGTGGAGCTAAAGGCGGATGATCAACATAGCCCAAAGCGGGATTGTCTGCACAGGCGATGTAATAGAATTCATCAATAAAATATCCATATCCCTTGGTAAAGGTTGAAAGATAAATTAAAAGAAAAGTAAAAGTGCTTACAATATAAAGATGCTTTTCTTTTAAGACAGATGACTTAATTTTTTCCAACAGATTTTTCATAAATGCTGCTTTAGAATTTTATTGAAGTAGATAAAAAATAATAAATGTAAAATAACATTAAATATTTATTGTGATAAGCGGTATAATAATATTTCGGTCATTTCAGTTATAGGAATATATATATAGTATTTACCATCCCCATCTGATCTTTCTATTCCTTTCATTTATTGAATTTACTTGCTGGTAACCTAAATAAAGAGTCCCTGTTAAATGTCATGACATTATCAGGGAAATGTAAAGATGTTGTAATTGAGTCTGATTAATATCTGCAGGCTAACCGGATAACTGTATTTGAATTATTTTCAGATCTTATATAAAACGGATTGTAGAATTAACAATAAGAAATATTCACACTGAAAATTAAAATCAAGTGTCTTATATCAATATTAATTCCTCCTTACAAAAAATATTACCACTTATCCATAAATTTACGCATACACTTTAAGTGTAATATATTTTTGGATCGTCTTCGTGATAGAATCTTGTTGAGCATACAAGAGAAAATACACTCGTAAAATTTCTGCAGATTGATATTTTTCTTCTGTTCATACTCTTAAAGCTTAATTGCCTGATCTGAAGACAAAAAATATTAATTAAATAATTAGTTGTATTAACATAATTCATAAAACGAGGCTAAGATGAAAAAGTTAATAAAAACAGGGGCAATAATAGCAGGGGGTCTTGCTGTGCTGGTGATTTCCGGCTCGGTTTATTTTACTCTTACTTATCCTAAAGATGTTCCAGTTGTCAATTTTAAGGTTGTGGCTACACCCGAAAGGGTTGAAAGAGGAAAATATCTTGCTAACAATGTTGCAGTTTGTCTGGATTGTCATTCAACAAGGGACTTTACAAAATTTTCAGGGCCTGTTAAACCGGGAACAGAAGGTATGGGCGGCGAAATCTTCGGAAGAGAGACAGGTTTACCCGGCACTATTCCGGCATCAAATATAACTCCTGCTAATTTGGGAGGCTGGTCTGATGGCGAAATAATTCGGGCATTAACTTCCGGATTAAATAAAGATGGCGAATCATTATTCCCGATTATGCCTTATGAAAATTATCATAAAATGTCTGAAGAAGATATTATTTCAGTTGTTGCATATTTAAGAACTCTGAAGCCAATCAAAAATGAAGTTGGCGAAAAGCAGCTTGATTTTCCTTTAAACTTTATCGAAGAAACAATGCCGCTTGAAGTCTATAAACCACTAAAATCTCCGGATAAATCCGATATGAAAAATTATGGAAAATATCTTGTTACTATGAGTGCCTGTATTCATTGCCACACACAAGCTGAAGATGGTAAATTAATTGAGGGAATGGAATATGCGGGTGGCGGTGAAGTTAAACTTCCATTTGGAATTATCAGAAGCGCAAATATTACTCCCGATGTTGAAACCGGAATCGGATCCTGGTCTAAAGAACAATTCATTCAAAGATTTAAATCGATGGCTTCGGATCAGGCAAAAAATATAGAGGTAAAGTCTGGTGATTTTAATACAGTAATGCCCTGGACTATGTATGCTGGTATGACTGAGGAGGATCTTGGTGCAATTTACGAATATCTGCATAGTTTAAAGCCGGTTAAAAATATGGTCGTAAAGTTTTCTCCGGCACAAACAAATAATTAAATGTGATCTTTTAAATGAGACTTCTGAAAAATCCGCTTTGATAAAAAAATGATGTAATAATTTTTTTCGGAAGTCTCTGCATATTGAATTAAAAATGGCGGGTATTAACTACTTAAATAATCTGGATATTAGAAAAGAACAACTAAAGGGAAATAAAAAACAGATAGCCAAAATCTGCACAAGAATTTCTTTAATTAAGTATCAGATACTTTGATGCTGCAATAAACAGTTTTCTGCTATAAACATTAAAATTTCCCTTTCATTACTAATTCTATCCTTCCTTCACTAACAAGTGGTGAGGTGTATAAGTAATAATTAAGTTTCGGTTGGAAAGTTTAATCATAAAATAAAAGGAGCACACAATGAAAACATCATTAACATTGTTATTTGCGCTTCTTGTTGCAACTACTCTGAAAGCACAAGTGACTGAATTCCCGGTTGAAAAGAAATCTGCTATTGTTGAGAACCTCACTGTCGGGATAAAATCCGAAAACATCGGTCTTCATACCAGTTCAGCATTGGTAATGGATAATTTAATAAGGGAATCATATATTCAGGATACCGATGCATCTGAGGCAATGATTCCTCTTTTAAAAATATTAAACAATGGAAAAACAGATGAAGAAAGAATCGCGGCTGCACTTGCATTGTATCGGCTTGGTAACCCGATAGGGATTTATCAATTACGCGGTATTGCTGTTTTTGATGACAATCAAAGAGTTTCTGAAATCTGTAAAAACCTTTATGTCACTTATCATAAACTGCACGGGACAGAATATTTAATAAGTTTTTGATATCTCGAAAAAATCTTCTTCCTCTATTAGCAGCCGGGTAAAATTTCCGGCTGTTTTTTTCACCGACCTCTTCCAACTATTAGCTTTGTAAAAAAGATTAGCGCTTAACTTTTCAGCATTTTCTGAAGTGATTCTTTAATTAAAGATAAATGGACATTCTTTATATCACGATTCTTTTTCTTATATCATTAAATATTACCTTATATAATGTTTCAATTGAGGCGGGGCTTTTACATTTGTAAGTTTCGATCAGAAATCAAGAAGGAGAAAGACGATGCAAAAGGCATTAATAATAGTGAATCATAAAAACTCTGTAAATAATAAATTCGGTGAATCAATCGCACAATTTCTTTTACACAGAGGCTTGGCTGCCGAATTGATACCAATAAATAATTTTGAACCGCGTAAGCTTGAGGGAGCAGAATATTTATTGTTAAGCGGATGGAAGAATAAGTCTTTATTTTCTGTAAGTCAGCCGGATAGTGAATGGGTAAATTTTGTAAATAGTCTTCCGGCTTTAAATGGAATAAAAACTGCGATTTTTAATACATCAAAACTATTCTCCGGCAGGATGTTTAAAAGAATGAAAAAATATCTTAATGGTAAAACAAACAATGTTGATTTTGAATTTAAATCTTCTGACGGATCATTATCTATATCTGATAAGCTTACACTTAATGAGTTTATAGGATGATAATATTCAAAAGGAGTGCTGAATTGAAATCGGATTTTTTCAGACTCAGTTTTAACTACAATTAATTGTCTTGTTAGTTTAACACATCCGAATATTATCTCTTTAACTTTCCTCTTGAAAGTGATGCAAAAATTCCAAGGAAACATAAAACACTGAAAAGCACAAAAGCAGTTTGTAAGCTGGTTAAAAATGCATCCTGGTTAGCAGCACTTATCTTTTCACTGCCGATGAAAATTGAGAATATTATGATAACTATTCCCATTGAAAACATTTGTCCGATCATTCTCATTGATGCTAATGTTGATGATGCAACTCCGTAATATTTTTTTTCAACAGAGCTCATTATTGCATTAACATTCGGTGATGAGAACAATGCAAAGCCAAGCCCCATCATTGCAAGGTTGGCAACTATTAAAACATAGCTTGTATTTTTTGCAAGAAAACAGAAAATGATTAATCCAATAGTCAGTAATCCCATTCCTGCAGAGGCAACATATCCGGGTTCTGTTTTATCAGATAATCTTCCCGATATCGGTGAAAACAGTGCCTGTATTACGGGCTGTGTAATTAAAATAATTCCTGCATCTTCCGGATTAAGCATCTTAACGCTCTGGAGATAAAAACTCATTAAAAAACTTATCGCAAAGGTTGCGCTGTAATTTATCAAAGCTGCCGTATTGGACATTGTAAATGTTTTATTACTCCTGAACAAATTAATATTAAAGATGGGATGTTCGGTTTTTGATTCAATAGAATACAGCATCACAAAAGAAAAGACAGAGACCGCCAACAGTAAATAACCAACTGGTTCGGGAAAAAATGAAACAGATGTCATTAACAAGATGATTGATAATATATAAACTGCGGCACCGCGATAATCATATTTATAATCTTCAAGTTCCTGCCATTCATGTTTAAGATAAATTGTATTGATAACAATCAGAATTATTCCAATCAAAGCATTTATATAAAAGATTCCGCGCCAGTTTAGATTTTGTGTTATCAATCCGCCGAGAAACGGACCGGATGAAAGTCCTGTATAAACAGCCGCGGTATTTATTCCGAGCACTCTGCCGCGTTGTGATCCACAAAATAAGTTTAGAAGGCGGGTTGTCAGAAGACATTATCATTTATTAAGGCAGATTATAATCAGTATTATTTGCGATGTTTATTACAGAATGATGCCGCAAATATAATGCTTTTAAATCTTACCGGATAAATGACCTTAATAAAACAATAAAAAATTTATACAGGTTAATATTTAAGCTTAAAATCCGACAGCAACACCAACGTGTACTATTGGCTCCCACTTTTTAAACGGGGAATTTTTATCCTGTAAAATATCAAACAATATTTCAGCATAAGCGGTTGCATTTGAACCAATAGGTTGTCTGTAACCTGCACCGAGCAATACAAACGGAACCCACAGTCTTTCAGATTCATATCTCTGGCTTATCTGATTATATGTATGATGTTCATAGTTTGTAAATGCAAATTCAGCATGCAGATATCCTTGCGGAACAGGGCTGTATCTCATAAACAGACTTCCGCCAAAGTTATGATAAGTAAAGTTGTCTCTGTTCTTATAGTTCTCTTTTATAAAAGAGTAGTGAGCTTTTATTCCGGATGAAAATTTAGAACTGAAATTATAACCCAGCATTGGTTCAACACTTATAAGCATATAATCATTCCAGACATTAGCTCCTATATTGCCGCCAAAATACCATCTACTTTGTTTTGGAGTAGATGTATTACCTGTTTCAGTTACAGTATAGTCTTCTGCAAAATTAAGTGATGAGAAAAAGCAGATGATTGCTAGTAAAAAAAACACTGATGTTTTTTTCATAAGACACCTTCCTTTAACTTAAATGATTATTAATCGGTGATGTAAAACTAATATTTAATCGGATAAATAAAAGCCGCATCAATATAATTTTTTCTCAAATCCGATATAGGACATAAAAACAAAGATAATTTAACGGACAAATAATTATTTCTTAAAAATTCTTCCTTATGACTGTCTTTATTGAGCTAAATGGGATTGTTCATATAACATTTTGAAG
>Ga0208196_1000901_pt1 | contig 35389 bp, 22 predicted proteins | sample AD_JPNNA7_MetaG_FD_184443 | JGI IMG/M metagenome (GOLD analysis project Ga0208196, IMG submission 184443) | Active sludge microbial communities of municipal wastewater-treating anaerobic digesters from Japan - AD_JPNNA7_MetaG (SPAdes) (version 2) | ecosystem: Engineered > Bioreactor > Anaerobic...
CTGTGCTCTGTACCGGCATCACAGGTTTTGCAAAAAGATATTTGACCACTAACTCAAAAGATGTGGCGGAATATATAAACGGTGTCTTTTACCAGCTTACTGAATCAGCAATGAAATTCGACGGTATTCCTGTCAAGTGTGTAGGCGATGGTTTTCTGTGCTTTTTTTCTGGTGCTGACCATGCGGATAGGGCGATCGAAGCGGCAAGACATGCAAAAAAGGTGATTTACCAGAGGGATTTGATGATTTCTATCAATACAGGTGAAATATATCTTGGTCTTATCGGACATCCGAATTATGCCACAAAGGATATAGTTGGGGCTACAGTGAATCGCGCCTTTCTTGTGCTTAACTGGATGTCGGGCAATTGTCCTTCTGGCATTGTTGTGACAGAGTCAGTAATAATGAAGATAAAAAATACATACAATACTGTCCTCAAAAAGGATGTAGAGATAGACCTTATAGAGCAAAAGCTCAACCTTTACGAGGTTATATAGATAAATGATTTTCATGTGCTCATTGTGATACATTCAGAAAAAGGGAGGATGATATGCCTAAAGTGAATCTGAAACGATATGTCCTGTATCTTGTTCGCTGGCAACTTTCGACACCGATACTTGCGGGTGTACTTTTCGTGCTTTCGAGCATGGATAAGCTTACTGCAACTGTCATAGCCAATCTGATTGGTGGACTTATATTCTTTTGGGTGGATATTTTTATTTTTACGTCCAGAAGGTTTGATGTAGAGTGGGAAATTCAAGAAGATATTATTTGCGTGGACTGTGGCAAAATATCACGTGGATACAGGATAGTAAAAGCTGCCAATTATGATAAAAGCACAGACAAAAAGCCGCAGTTTCGATGTGAAGAATGTTCAATCAGAAAAACTGAAGAACTGCGTAAACGAGGTATATCAGTCTGATATGCTAAATAATAAGAGGATTATCAATGAAAACATGCCTGAATGTTATACTCGTGGGTTATACGCCAGAGCCGGAGTCGACGGTCAGCGCTGCAGCGAGATTGTGCTATAGTTCTGCTAACGTTGAAAACGTTGTTTCAAAAATGAGAGATGGAAGAGCAAATGACTTCCTCGAGAAGATTATTTCAATGGGGCACATGAGTCCGCTTGAGCATGCTTCGTTTACATTTGCTATAGAGGGTATATCGAGGGCATGTTCGCACCAGCTTGTACGTCACCGGCTTGCCTCTTATAGTCAGCAATCGCAAAGATACGTCGGCAAGGAAGAAGGGTTTGATTATATTGTACCACCCGCGATCAGGGATAATGTTGACCTGAAGACTTATTATATAGACCTGATGGAGATGATCGGTGGCGCTTACCAACATTTTGTAAAGAGGCTTATGGAAAAAGGTCGCAGTAAAGAAGAGGCATGCGAGGATGCACGATTTGTGTTGCCAAATGCTGCGGAAACAAAGATCATTGTTTCAATGAATGCCCGTGAATTGTTGCATTTTTTTAAACAACGCCTGTGTATGCGTGCACAGTGGGAGATCCGAGAAATGGCAATTGAGATGCTCAGGCTTGTTAAAAAGGTTGCGCCGTATATTTTTATTCATGCTGGTCCCCCGTGTATAAACGGCAAATGTCCTGAGGGCAGGTTTTCCTGTGGTAGAGCCGAAGAAGTGCGCAAATTTCTTCGTAACCTAAAAGCAGATGATGATAAAAACAATGTGGTTTAGGGTGAAACATTGGGGTTTACAAATCAATTATTATATTATATTATTAAAAACTGCACAGATTATTTTTGTGAATTAGCTCTTAAAATTAACTTAATAAAAAAAGGAGCTGGGGTTATGAAGGATAAAGGTATTTTTGTTATAATTTGTGTATCTATGATTTTAGGAATGATAGTGCTCCCTGTAGTGGGGAATACGTTTGATTCAGAGCAGCTTAAACAACTAAAGGCAGAAAGGGTTTGCAGAAATTGTGATTTAAGTGGTGCTGATTTGAGTGGAACAGATCTTAGCGGTGCAGATCTAAGCGGGGCGAGTTTTCTGAAGGCGAATCTTGGTGGGGCAAACCTAAGCGGGGCAAACCTCAAGGGGGCGGATTTAAGCGGTGCGATATGGCACAATGCGAGTATATGCAAAGAGGGTTCGATAGGTGAATGCAATACAAACTAATCCGTTTCATAAAGGCTTTTTTAGATAATCATTAAATAAAAACATGGAGGAGTGGTATTATGAAACATCTTAAGTATGCAGTATTGTTGTTGGTTGTTTTGTCGTTTGCTTTTATGTTTACCGGTTGTGCAACGCCTCCTGATGCAGAAAAGACTGCTGCAAAGGCCTCATATGATGCAGCGGCGACTGCTGGGGCTGATAAGTACGCTGCAAACGATTTTGGCGCTGCCAAGAGTCTGTGGGACAAGGCAGAATCTCTGTTGAACGAAAAAAAATACAAGGAAGCAAAACAGGTTTACATCGATGCTAAAACGGCATTTGAAAAGGCTAAAGCCGCTGTCGAGGCAGGGAAAAAGGCTGTGGTGGATGAGGTAAATGCAGTTGTTTCATCTCTTGAAGAAAGCTGGAAAAGCCTCGAGGAAACCGCTAAAAAGATGGAGAAAAGCCTGAAGGGCAAAAAGGATGAATGGAGTGCAGACGCTAAAGCAATAGAAGAAGGTTTGAAGGCAACTAAGGATATGATCGCATCCGATCCGATAGGTGCAAAGGTAAAATCAACTGAATTAAAGACAATGATTGACAAGTGGGATACAGCTTTTAAAGAGCTTCCAGCTCCCGCCAAAACCCCAGCGCCTAAAAAGAAATAAATATTATTAGGACTGGAAACAATTCTAAGACTCTATCATAGTTAATAGCCAGGAGGCGTTTTGTCTGTAATGACAAGATGCCCCTGGCTTCTTTGCCCATAGATATGATTGGGGTATTGGCTTGCGCCAAAATACTTGTAATGTTACATGGATAAGGTTATAAAAATCGGACGTTTTAGAGTTTTACATTGATAAAAATATTTTAACCCACATTTGTCATTACACCCCAATTTCTAATGGCCGCCATTAGAAAAATAGCATGGAATATGATATGATAACATACAGTTAGCATAGTATGTTTCTATATTATAAGAACAATTAAAGTATTAAGAAAAGGATACCGGATGATGGACCTGAAAATAGAATTTACCAACAAAGAAATCACTCCATGGGGAGGGATGGTCCTGATGAAAGAACTCATAAAAAGGACTGGAATAAATGAATTCCTACAAAAATGCCCACTACCTAAACAGAATTCCAACAGAGGATATGACCCCATACAGCTTATCAACAACTTCTGGGTAAGCATCTGGAGTGGTGCCAACAGATATGAACATTTAGAGGTAACAAGACACGACAAGGTAATTCAGAAGATGTTCGGCTGGAAGAGGATGGCAGGACACAAGGCATTCCAGAGGTACTTCAAGAAGTTCGGTCAATCTGAGAATGACAAGATATTCACCTCCTTGTTTCAATGGTTCTTTAATCAGATACACTTCGACAACTATACCCTCGATGTAGACTCTACTGTTGTAACACGCTATGGTGAGCAACAGGGTGCAAAGAAAGGATACAACCCAAAAAAGCCTGGGAGGGTAAGCCACCACCCCCTGGTTGCCTTCATACCAGAACTACATATGGCGGCAAACTTCTGGTTGAGAAGCGGTGATACCCATACGACAAACAATATCTATGGGTTCATAGAAAATACCTTTGATAAACTGAAAGGAAAAAAGATAGGACTTGTAAGGGCTGACAGCGGGTTCTACGACAAGAAGATACTCGAATACCTGGAAGATCACACCATCAATTATATAATAGCGGCAAGATTTTACAGACCGCTCAAGCTTGCCATGGCCCACCATAAGGCATATATAAGATTAGATGATGGGATAGAGATTGCAGAAACCATGTATAAAAGCCCCCAATGGAACATAGAGAGGCGCTTTATCATTGTAAGGCAGGAGAAAAACATCAGACAAAAGGCAACAGGGAAGCAGCTTCGTTTATTTGGGGAAGATGAGCTATACAAGAATTACCGCTACAGCCTTTTTGTGACTAATCTTACACTGCCTGCCAAGGCAGTATGGGAACTTTACCGACAACGATCAGATGCAGAAAACAGGATAAAAGAACTCAAGGAAGACTTCGGGATGGACAGCTTTAATGTCAATGACTTCTTTGCCACAGAGGCAGCCCTCAACTTCATAATAATGGCATACAACCTTATGAGCCTCTTCAGAAAGGCTATCCTAGGAGGCAAGACCTACCATCAGTTAAAAACACTCAGGCATAAATTGTTTAACATAGGATCATACATAACAAAGAACGGCAACCAGAAGATACTAAAACTTGCCCTTGCCATGAAACGAAGAAGCTGGTTCATGGGATTATGGGAGAGGTCACAACTCTTTAGCTATCCGGTTGTTCTGTCATTGGAGAAGTTCTAATGACAAATGTGGGTTGAATCCTCGAATCCTTGAATCCTCGAACCCTTTTTTTTTAGAAGATTAGATGTTTGGATGTGTAGATGGGTAGCCAACCCTCCAACCTTCTAATCTTCTGTCTTTCTCCACTTGAGCCCTTGTCATGGCCCACACTACGGGTACGTTCATTTCAAATGCAGTTTTCGGGTAAACTGAATCGTTTTTAATTATTTAAAGCATGGTTTCAATAATTCGAACCGTTTTTTTTAATATTGCTTCAACTAATAATAATATAAATCTGTAACATATTAATATAACAGGACTATTGAAATAAGGCTGCTATGGCACAACTCTTGCGTTACTGTCTGTTATGAATAATTCCAAATATATAATGGAGGTAACGGTGATGAAAAGTAAAAAAAATAGAGGAAAATTCAATGTTGCAGATGCGCTGTTAAACCAGAACTTATCGCTCAGGGGGCAGAAGACGGCGATATACTGTGGCAAAGAAAGTGTTACATACGAAAAACTGTTTACACATGTGAACAAATTTGCAAACATTCTGAAATCTTTAGGGGTAAAACCAACAGAACGAGTCATGATACATCTACCAGATTCGCCGATGTTTTTTTATGCATTCCTGGGAAGCATTAAATACGGGGCGTGGCCAGTGCCTGTCAATACTATGCTCAACGAGAGTGATTACGAATATATGATTGATGATATGGAGGCACGGGTGCTTGTTACTGAAAAGCGTAGTAATGCTGCCACGATAAAGACCAATCATCTGTGCTATAAACTGTTTTCCGACATGAATCTTCCAATCCTTATGGGTTTTTCTGAACCAACTGCGGACACATATCCTGCAGATGCAGACGATATAGCATTCTGGCTTTACAGTTCGGGAAGCACAGGCAGACCTAAAGGAGTGCCACATAGGCATATTGACATGATCCATTCTGCAGACCATTATGCAAAGCATGTTATCAATATGAATGAGAACGATGTTGTTTTTTCCGTAAGCAAGCTCTTTTTTGCATATGGCCTTGGTAACAGCTTAAGCTTTCCGTTAAGATATGGGGCATCTACAGTGTTGCTATCGTCTCCGCCAACACCAGAGAGTGTTATGGAAACAGTTGCCACATTTAAGCCGACAGTGTTTTTCGGTGTGCCTACCCAGTATAATTCTGTGCTTAAAAAGATGAACGGCAACAATCCTTTTGAATCGGTCCGTGTCTGCGCATCTGCCGGAGAGGCATTGCCACAGGCAATATTTAACAAATGGGAAGAAAAAACAAATCTTAAAATACTTGACGGCATTGGCTCGACAGAGGCACTCCACATCTTTATCTCAAACATGCAGGACGATATCAAGCCCGGCACTTCAGGGCGTGTTGTGCCTGGATATGAGGCCAAGATAATAGATGAAAACGGCAATGATGTTCCCTCGGGCGAACCGGGCCAGTTAATCATACGGGGCGAAAGCGTTACAAAAGGATATTGGAATAAACCGGAAGTAAACAAAGAGAAGCTAATGCCCGGCGGATGGTTTAAGACTGGCGACATGTATACCGAGGAAGATGGCTTTTTCACGTATCAGGGAAGGGGCGATGACATGCTGAAGGCCGGGGGGATATGGGTATCCCCAATAGAAATAGAAAATGTTCTTATGCAGCACAAGGCGGTTCATGAGGTTGCTGTGGTAGGGCACAACATAGAGGGTCTTAGCAAGCCGTTTGGATACATTTCGTTGAATCAAGAGTTTAAGGATTGTGCCGATGATGAAGAACTTGGTGAAGAATTGCTCCGTTTTGCAAGTGAAAGATTGCCGAAGTTTAAATGGTTGAGAGGTGTTTATTTTGTCGATGAACTGCCCAAGACAGCAAACGGAAAGATTCAGAGATTTAAGCTGAGGAAGGCATCATAAAAAATCCGAAAAAGGCTGTATTTATGGAAGTTTAAAAGCCTTTGTGCTATATGATATAAAAGGATATGCATATGGAGATTGGCGATATTCTTCAAAAATACAGGGACAGGATTTTGGATGAATGGGTCGAGAGGCTTCACAAGGAAGTGAGTCCCACCTATTCATCCTTATCTGTTAATACACTCTATTCTACTTGCTCTGCCGCGTTTGAAGCAAATTATGATGCGCTTGTGAAACATGATTTTTTAAAGATTGATAGGGTTGTTGAAAAAATAGGCAATATCCGTTCTAGGGAGGGTTTTTCCCTTTCGGAAGTCCAAAAGGCGTTTGAGTTGTACAGAACGGTTTTGTTGAGGATTCTTACCTTGGAGCTGAACGGGGAGGAGTTTATAGATGTGTTGGAGCGCCTCAATGGCTGTCTAAGTTATACTATTCACAGGTTCAGTGATTATTTTCAAGCGCTTTCTGAAAAAGAGATACGGGGTTATGCCCAGGCCCTTGAGATGAAGGTGGAAGAAAGGACAAGAGAGCTTGCCCAGTCAGAGGCAAAATACAGGACACTGGTAGAAGAGATTCACGATGGTTATTTTGTGAACCAGGAAGGCAAAATTGTTTATGCAAACAGGGCGTTTTGTGAAATGCACGGTTATAAGCTGAAGGAAGCAATAGGAAGAGCTTATACAGATTTTATTGCACCCGAATCTCTCGAGGAGGTCAAAAGACTTTATGAAAAAAGAATGTCTAAAAGTCAATCAAAGGAAAATTATGTGTATAGCAGGCTGCATAAAAATGGAACCAGCCTACCCACAGAAAACAGAGTTGCCCGGACATTCTATCAGGGGAAAGAGGCCGCAATAGGCATATGTCGGGATATAACAGAGAGGATGGAGATAGAGAAACGGATCCGAGAATCTGAAAATCTTGCCCATATTGGGCAACTGACCACCTCGCTTGCCCATGAAATCCGAAACCCCCTTTCCGCAGCTAAAATGAGCATACAGATGCTGCTCAAAAATCCCGCATTTACCGGGAAGGAGAAAAGACGTCTCGAAATCCTTTCAGAAGAATTTTCCCGTCTTGACAGGATTGTTACAGAGATGCTTGATTTTGCAAGACCAATTAAATTTGACTTCAAGCCGGCCTCAGTTACACAAATCATTGAATCATGTCTTGAAATACTCGATACAAAAATATTGGATAAAGGTATCATTATAAAAAAATCCTATCAAAAAGGTGTAAAAAATGTCCTTATTGATGCGGAAAAAATGGAGCAGGCTATCATAAATCTTTTGCTGAATTCCATAGAGGCACTCAAAGAAACGGGGCAGATAAATATAACCGTGAAACACCACAGGGGCAAAAAAGGTTTTGTTACTGTCGAAATTTGTGATAATGGGCAGGGTATTGGTATTGATGATCTGCCTTATGTGCTTGACCCGTTTTTCAGTAAAAAAACAAAAGGTACAGGACTTGGGCTTGCCAACACGAAAAAGATTATCGAGGCGCACGGAGGATCAATAAGCATATTTCCGGCTGAACCCAAAGGGGTTTGTATTAATTTTACAATACCGACAACATGAAAGACTATTTTGACGATAGTGATGCAAAACCTGCACGGATATTAATAGTTGACGATGAACCATCGTCTCTTGAACTGCTCGATGTGTATCTTTCCGAGAAGGGTTACGGTGTGGCGTGTGCTATAAACGGTAGAGAGTGCATAAAAAAGGTTGTTACTTTTATGCCCCATGTCCTTATACTTGATATCCGCCTACCTGATGCTGACGGCCTTGATATTTTAAAGCAGTTAAAGGAAACTAAAAATACCCCGTATGTCATTATCATTACAGCATTCCACGACATGTCAACCACTATAAAGGCCATGAAGCTCGGAGCATTTGAATACATACCAAAGCCAATTGATGTCGATGAACTTGAAGGGGCAATCGAACGTGCGCTTGATTTGTCGAGAACAAAGGTTAGCGGCCTTGTGGTAGATGTAAACCACCAGACCAAGGAAGGCGAGATTATAGGTAAGACCAAGGAGATGAAGGAGATATTTAAAACGATAAGCATACTTTCCGGCAACAGGATTAACGTGCTTATAGAGGGCGAGACAGGCACCGGTAAAGAGCTTGTTGCAAAGGCTATACATCTTCACAGTCCTTATAAGGAACAGCCTTTTATTCCAATCAATTGTTCTGCAATTGTTGAGAATCTTCTGGAAAGCGAGCTTTTTGGGCATGAAAGGGGTGCGTTTACAGGTGCTATTGCTGCAAAAAGGGGAAAGTTTGAGCAGGCGGGCGACGGGACGATACTCCTTGACGAGGTCGGCGAGATACCGTTTGAAATACAGGCTAAACTGCTTCGTTTCCTGCAGGAAAAGGAATTCCAGCGTGTCGGAGGCGAGAAAACGATAAAATCCAATGCACGCATTATTGCTGCTACGAACAGGGATATTTTTAAGATGGTGAACGAGGGCAAATTCAGGGAAGACCTGTATTATCGTCTATCCGTTGCCACAGTCAGAATACCGCCTTTAAGGGAAAGAAAGGCGGATATACCTTTAATTATTGAATATTATCTTAATAAAATTAACAGGGATCTCCATAAAAAGATTATGGAGGTGGAAGGCAGGGCATTAAGAAGGATGATGGAATATGACTGGCCAGGAAATGTGAGAGAGCTGGAAAATGTTCTTACACGTTTAGCGATGTATGCGCAGGGAGATGTCATCCTGGATAGATATGTTGCACCGCTTCTTAAAGGCAAAAGAAAAGATGCAAAACCACCATTGGGTGGGGATAAAAAGGACAAGGCAGATACTGATGATTTTGAAACAGAGAAAGACATGATTATAAGGGTATTACAAGAGTTGAAGTGGCATTATGGAAACGCCTGCAAAGCACTTAATATTTCACGTCCTACACTCAATAAAAAACTGAAGGAATACGGCATCACACCGAAACCCCGACACGAATCCGGTTAACAGGGTTTTACATTTTTAAAAGTCGGACTTTACATAATTTAAAATATTTACAACACAAGTAACGGTTTTACTGAAAAATCCACACCTTTTTCTCTGGCATGATATTTGCTATTATTTTGTTCGTAACGTTTTCAATTATTTCAGCAGGGAGGTTTATAATCATGGAAAAGGATATCTTTGCAGAAAAAAATAATGAAAATATGTGTTCGAACGAGCATTTATTAAAGTATTTAAGCAAGAGGATGCCTCGTTATGCATGGCTTAAGATGGCCGCCTTTTCGGGTAAGCATTCAGGCATGTTTCAAGAGTGTCATATGGAAGAGGATTGATTATAAAAGCGTTACCATTCGATAGATTTTGATTTGAGAAGGTTTTGTGCATGTTTGTTTCCAAGGCGTGCGGCTGTTTTTAAATCCACAACAGCATCATTGTAACTGCCCATACCGCTGAGTAATTCCCCTCTGTTTGTGTAAGCCTCAGAGAATTCAGGCATTAATTCAATAGCCCTTGAAAAGTCAAGCAGGGCGTCTTTGTCCATACCCAGACCTTCGTATGCCTTTCCACGGTTATTGTACACCTGGGGATAATCAGGGTAGACACTTATAAACGAATTGTAGTCCTCAATGGCGTTCCTATAAAGGCCAATGGCTTGGAGGGCATCACCCCTTATGGCATATGCCCAATAAAATGAAGGTGTTAACTGAATGAGCTTTGTATAGTCGTCTATTGCCTCCCTGTATCTTCCGGTGAGCATATAGACTATTCCGCGTTTGCCGTATAGCGATGTATCACCGGGGGTGAGTTCTATCGCCTTGCTGTAATCCTGCGATTCAAGGTCGTAATCGCCTATATTCCCGTACGCCATGCCGCGTTTTATGAAAACCTCAGCACATCCAGGGTCAAGTTCAATAGCTTTAGAGTAATAAAAAATGGATTCCTCATGATTTAAGAGATTGCTGTATATATCACCGATATTTATATAGGCATCTTTGTACGACGGATCGAATTCTATCGCCTTTTTATAATTATCAATTGCTGATTTGTAGTCTCCCTTGCTGACATCCCTGTTGCCACGCCTGTTGTATGCAATTGCAAATTCTGTGTTGCGTGCCATGTTTATCGTGTTTTCTCCTAATGTGCACGGCTAAGCAAATCTGTTAGGCCTGATACCACAATAAAAGAATATCACAGCGGTAAAGTTTAAACAATATTAATGGTTTGGTTTACACACTGTAATCTTTGTATAAAAGTTGATACAATTCCAAATTGTGATATAATCTTTTATTGAAATGGGCGAAACAGATTACATAAAGCTATATCCGAAGGCTAAAAAGGCTGCAAACGCAATAAAAACATTGTCCACCATTATTGTGTTCGGTGTGCCTCTGGTAGTCGGGGTTGCTGTACTGACTTGTTACGGGGCATGCAAAACGTACAAAAGAATATTCAAAAATAAGAATTCGCATTGAAACTATTGTCGATAATATTTATCATGCCTTTATTGCTTTCGTTTTTTTCAGCAGGCGTGTGCGTAGCAGAGACAGGCTATTTAACAGTAGAGAACAATTCAAGGGATGTTGTAAAGGTTGTAATAAACTGGAAAGATCGAAAAGGCATGGCTGTTTTAACTCCTGGGGCAAGAAGCTTTCTGACGGCTCAAAAGACAACTTTTGAAACGATTGATATATACAGGATAGTTAATTCTGCGGAAACCCTCATCGGGAATTATGCTGCCCCAGCAGATTGTGACGATGTGTGCTATATCGATGTGACGATTACCGAAAGCGGTGTTCACATAGATTGTTCGAGATATGCTACTGGGCATACAGTTTTTCTATCCACCAGAAGTTTGGGGCACACAAAGGAAGATGTCCATAACATAACTGATATTGTCAAACGTAATTAAATCGATATGTGCTATCCTGATATTGCAGCAAAAGGAGAAAGATAAAATTCTTCTTTTACCTTTGAGAAGAATTATGCAATATTACAGTAACCCGAAATTATGTTTGTTTTAGCAGGTGAGGCAAGACAGAAAATTTAAAAGGATGGGAAAGATGCTACACCTTTTTTTAAAAAGAGATGTGAATTTTGAATATTGCTTTAATATAGAGACCTCAGAACCTCTTAACGAAAAAGAGCTTTTAATGTTGAAGCAGATTTTAACTGATGGCTTTATCGTTAAAGGTGTTTTAGAAAGATCAATGCATTATGGTGCAGATAGTGTTGTGGAACTTGGCCCCAGAATGAATTTTGCCACTGCCTATTCTACCAATATCGTTTCAATTTGCAATACGTGCGGTCTTGAAAAGGTGACACGCATAGAAAGATCAAGGCGGTATGTGCTTGATGAAGGGATAGACAGGGAAGGCTTTATACGGAAAAATCATGACCGAATGACCGAGTGTTTATATGACAGCCCTCTGACAATGTTTGAAACAGGGATAATTCCAGAGGCGGTTTATGATATCCCTATGAAGGAAAAGGGGCCTGATGCATTACTGGATGTGCCAGGACTTGCAATGGATGAGTGGGACAGGAATCTATATTACGATTACTTTGTTAAGCATGAAGGTAGAAACCCAACAATAGTTGAAATAAGGGATTTGGACAATGCGAACAGCGAACATTCACGCCACGGATATTTTAAAGGCAAACAGATTATAGATGGTTCCTTCATGCCTGATACGCTTATGGATATTGTGAAATCAACATTGGAGACGAATCCATCAAATAGTGTGATTGCATTTAAAGATAATTCGAGCGGTATCAAAGGGTACGATTGTTGGACAATCTTACCTGAAAGACCAGGTAGGCCGTCGCCTTTCAGAAAAAATAAGGTTTGTTATCACATCATTTTTACTGCTGAGACACATAATTTTCCAACAGGTGTTGCACCTTTTCCTGGCGCTGAAACAGGCACAGGCGGAAGGATACGTGATGTCCAGGCAACCGGTAGGGGAGGGTTTGTGATTGCAGGGACAGCAGGTTATTGTACAGGGAATCTGCTTATCCCGGGCTATGAACTCCCATGGGAAAATAAATCATTTACATATCCATCCAGCCTTGCTTCATCGCTCGATATGGAGATAAAGGCAAGCGATGGTGCGAGTGACTATGGGAATAAATTCGGAGAGCCGATTGTTGCCGGTTTTACAAGGTCGTTTGACCAGAAGCTACCCACAGGTGAAAGATGGGGATGGGTAAAAAAGATCATGTTTACCGGAGGGATTGGGCAGATTGATGCAAGGCATACTGAAAAATGGGAGGCTGAACCTGGGATGCTTATTGTTCAGATAGGCGGCCCTGCCTATGGTATTGGGGTAGGGGGTGGTTCTGCATCGAGTAAACTTCAGGGCGAAAACGAAGAAGAGCTTGATTTCAACGCGGTACAGCGTGGTGATGCAGAGATGGAACAGAAGATGAATAGGGTTATCAGGGCATGTATAGAAATGGGAGAAAATAATCCCATTGAGAGCATCCATGACCAGGGCGCTGGTGGTCCTGCCAATGTTTTGAAAGAGCTTGTAGAGAAGGCAGGTGGAAGAATTGAGCTTCGTCGCATAAGATTGGGGGATCCGACGCTTTCTGTGCTAAAAATTTGGATTGCTGAATACCAGGAACGTTGCGGACTTTTAATAAAACCCGAGAGGATTTCTGAATTTGAATCTATTTGTGAAAGGGAAAAGGTAAATTGTGAAATTCTTGGAACGGTTACAGGAGATGGCAGATTTGTCGTACATGATGAGGCGGATGGCTCGACCCCGGTAAATCTTGATCTATCGAAGGTGCTCGGCAATATGCCGCAAAAGACGTTCAAAGACGAAAGACTTAGATATGCCTTAAAGCCGGTTAAACTACCGGAAAATCTATCTGTGGAGGAGTCGTTGTCGCGTGTGCTCCGTGACCTTGCAGTAGGTTCAAAGAGGTTTCTTACAAATAAGGTTGACAGGAGCGTGACAGGTTTGATAGCAAGGCAGCAGTGTTGCGGACCTCTTCAGTTGACGGTAAGCGATGTTGCAGTGGTCGCGCAGAGCCATTTTGGTTTGACAGGTGCGGCAACGTCCATAGGAGAACAGCCGATAAAGATGCTTGTTGATCCTGAGGCAGGTGCGAGAATGGCTGTTGTGGAGGCGCTTACAAATATTGTATGGGCAGGCATAAGCGGCCTTGTAGATGTGAAGTGTTCCGCCAATTGGATGTGGGCGCCTAAGCTACCAGGAGAGGGTGCTGCGCTGTATGATGCGGTTTGCGCTATGAGGGATATTATGGTAAAGCTCGGTATTGCCGTTGATGGGGGCAAGGACAGCCTTTCTATGGCGACACGTGTTGGAGATGAGGTTGTGAAATCTCCTCGTGAGCTCGTTATCTCTGCATATGCGACAATGCCTGATATTACAAGGGTTGTTACGCCGGATATTAAAAATCCTGGTCATAGCCGTTTAATCTTTATTGAAATTTCTAAAGATAAGGTACGACTCGGTGGCTCTGTGCTTGCCTATGTTTATGGTCAGATCGGGGATGAATCGCCTGATGTGGATGATCCAGAAAGACTTAAGTCTGTTTTTAACGCGATACAGAGGCTTATAAAGGAAGGCCTTATACTTGCCGGACACGATGTAAGTGATGGTGGCGTTATGACTACACTTCTTGAAATGGCCTTTGCGGGAAACTGTGGTTTAATGTTGAATATGAGTGGTGCACCGAGTCCCATCGAGCGACTTTTTGCAGAGGAACCTGGCGTTGTGATCGAGTGCGATACAGATAAAGTATCAAATGTATTTGAAATCCTCAATGAATACGATTTGTCGCCAACTCTTATAGGTGATACGGTAGAGCAGAAGAGGATTTTAGTGAACTACAACCAGTTGTGTGTGCTTGATTCGGATATGCGTATTCTCCGAAATTGGTGGGAGGAGACATCTTATCAGATTGAACGTCTGCAGGTGAACCCAGCATGCGCTGAACAGGAGAGGAAAAATATATATGACCGAAGCGGTCCTAAGTATGAAGTTACCTTTCATCCGGAACCTACCCCAACCCATTTTATAGAAATAGAAGACAAACCAAAGGTTGCTATTCTACGTGAGGAGGGTAGCAACGGTGATAGGGAGATGACATCCGCATTTTTTCATGCGGGCTTTACGCCCTGGGATGTGACAATGACTGATTTGATTAACGGCCGCGTTACCCTTGAAACATTCAGGGGATTGGTTGCTGTTGGGGGCTTTTCGTATGCTGATGTGCCTGAGAGCGCAAAGGGATGGGCAGCCGCAATAAGATTCAATGAAAATCTAAAAAGGATGTTCAGTGATTTTTATAATCGCTCGGATACATTTTCTTTAGGTGTATGCAATGGTTGTCAACTTTTTGCACTTCTTGGATGGGTGCCGTGGTCTGGAATTCCGGATGACAAACAGCCGAGGTTTGTCAGAAACCTTTCAGGACGTTTCGAGTCACGCTGGGCAACGGTCAGGATCGTTGAAAGTCCTGCAATAATGTTCAAGGATATGGCTGGTTCAACGCTTGGCGTGTGGGTGGCTCACGGCGAAGGGAGGCTTTATTTTCCCGATATGTCCATGCTGGATAATGTAATGGAGAGTCGCCTTGTTCCTCTTGTTTTTGTGGATGATGAGGGAAGGCGCGACGATCTGTTTTCAGAAAGCTACCCATTTAACCCTAATGGTTCGCCTTATGGCATTACAGGGTTGTGTACAAAGGATGGACGTCATCTCGTAATGATGCCTCATCCTGAAAGGGCATTTCTTAAATGGCAATGGGCGTGGATGCCTGACAGTTTTAATGATAAGCTTAAGGCATCTCCCTGGATAAGGATGTTCCAGAATGCGCGTAAGTGGTGTGAATAGCTGATAAAGCCTCTTTCAGACCCGATTGTCTTTTTGTTCGTCTTGAAACTGCCTCGCAGAAGACATCCCTGTTACCCCATATTTCAATACCCCTTTTTGCCCTTGTGATTGCCGTATATATCAACTCTCTTGTCAATATTTCTGATGAACGGTCAGGGAGGATAACGATGATGTCATTAAATTCTGAACCCTGACTTTTGTGTACGGTTATCGAATAGACAGGCTCAAGGTTGGATAATCTTGCAGGCAAAATTTTTCTGTATTGTCCCTCTTCGGATTTAAAAAATGCCCGCAGATCGCCTTTATCTTCATTATCAGGGAAAAGGATACCCACATCGCCGTTGAACAGCCTCAATCTGTAATCATTTTTATTTATCATTATCGGTTGTCCCCTGTACCATCTGCCTGTATATTTTACAAGACCTCTGCGTTTTAACAGGTGTTCAATTATTTCATTTATTGTTGTAACTCCGTATGGTCCTTGTCGAAGTGCACATATAACACGAAAACTATCGAAATGTAAAAACGCTTCTTCCAGTGATGCTGCATTTATGTGAGAGGAATACCTATCGAGGGTCTTTTGTTCAAGGAGTTGCATCATATTTTCAGGAGATGGGATGTCGTGCCATCTTAAATCGGCGTATGACCCCTCTTTAATTAGATTAAGCGCATCTTCTCCTCTTCCTTCATTGACAAATTTGCTAAGGGCACCTATGCCGCTTCCGCTAGTGAAACGATAATTCTTTTGCAACACAACGACAGAATCAGAGATATTCTCGCCCGCATTACATATGTCTCCGAACACAGCCCCAGGCTCAACAGATGCAAGCTGTTCCTTATCCCCAAGCATTATAAATCTTGCATGCCTGGGGGTTGCCGACATCAGCTTTGCCATCAGGGGCAAGTCAATCATGGATGCCTCATCAACGATTATTGCATCATATGGCAGGAGATTGTCCTCGTTAAACCTGAATTCTTTTTTTTTGAAAGTTGAGCCCAGCAACCTATGTGTGGTAGATGCAGTTTCCGGGATAAGCATTTTTACCGCCTCTGAACAATTAATCTTTGTTTTTGCATCCTTTATGACAGCGCTTAAACGTGCCGCTGCCTTTCCTGTTGGGGCAGTCAAGGCGATATTGCGTTCTACATTTGCATGTATATACTGTTCTGCAATTAATGCGAGTATTTTAGATACCGTGTATGTTTTGCCTGTTCCTGGACCCCCAGAAATAACAACGAAATTATTTTTTAATGCCTTTAGCGCTGCAAGATATTGCCAGTCGATCTCATCTGATCGGCGGTTGGGAAAAAACCGATTTAACCCGTCTTTTAACAGACTCTCATTGATTCCAGAAACAGGAGTATCGATTCTGTCTATAATGTTTTTTGCAAGCATGGTTTCGTATTGCCAATAACGATTGAGATAGAGCAAGTGATTTTGACTCAGGATTAACGGTGTTGTCTCGCCAGGCAATCCGACAACAGGCGCCTTTTGTAGTGATGTTAACCATGTGACAAGATCAGGGCATGAAATTAAGGCGGTACTCTCTGTTTCTTCGGGTAAAAATGGTTTCCCCGCAAGGTATGCTATATCAGCGCATATGTGCCCTTTGCCCGTAAAAAAACTGACAAGAGCAGATGCAAGCCAGAGGTGTTTTTTGTCTTCTTCAGTCATGTGCGGTGATAGTCTAACCATGAAATCCGCAAAAAATCTGTCAATACCCAAAAAGGTTTCGTCTGGTTGTATGGCAATCACGTTTATATCCCTTTAAGATATCTATTAAATTCTGTTACAAGCCCCTCTGAAGGTCTGTCAAAGAATATGCCGTATTCCTGCCCTTTCTGCACATCGATACCCCTTAAAAACATATAAAAAACCCCTCCAAAATGTTTATCATATGTGTAACCTTTGTTCCTGAATGATAAAAAACTATTTATTGCTACGGTATAAAGGTGGTATTGGAGAAAATAGAATTCCTGCTCCATCGTATTTCTCAGTGCTACCTGATTATAATCTTCGATGGATGGGCCTAAGAAATTTGATTTCCAATCAATTATATAAAACATACCATCAAATTCAAAGACCATGTCGATAAAGCCCCTGAGCATCCCCTTTACAGGGTTGAACTCGAGACCTTTTATAATGTCTGCATACCTTGAATATTGTTTATTTTCTTTGGATGAGCCAAAGACCTGGCCCATCGTCTTTGGATTTATAAGTTGAAGCGGTAGATAAAATTCCAATTCGTGAATCTTATCTGTTGGATTAAGCATCGATAATTTTAACGTCTTTTTGCCAGTTTCAATTGAAACATTAAGTACGTTTCGGATGGTTCTGAATATCGTATCTGTCCATATAGATTGAATGCCAAAGCGTCCAAGGCGTTCAGCTATTTCCTGCTTTATAATATCGGTATTTGCCAATGAAAAGTCTATGTGTTCGAATATATTGTGAAGACATGAACCTGCATTTGTCCCGCGGGGAAAATTAAATATATCGAGACTGTCAACAGAGGATTTAGTAAATATTGGTGTGCTTTCTGTTATGCTTTTGTCTCGATCTGGTAATTCAGCGTTTTGTTCTTTTCCTGATGTTATGGAAGAAAAACTCGAAATATGCCAGTTTTTCTCAATAATTCCATTGAAAAGTCTTGGAACGGGATAGAAGTCTTGTTGTTTTATGGGTTTGTAAGAGTTTTCCTCAGGTTCTGGTATAGGTAGGATTTCAATTGAGCCATCTGATCTATTGACGAGCTTTTCTATCTGGGTTCTCTTTTCAAGGTCTGTTAATTTATTGATATGGCTTTTCAGGGTTTCAACGGAGAAATCCTCAGAGGTTATTGGGGGAGGATGCAGAATATATGCGACAGCGGATGTTTCAGATCTGTTTATGCTTCCACAGGCAAGATAACACCTGTGTTTAGCCCTTGTAAGCGAGACATATAAAAGTCTGACATTCTCTGCGAGTTGTTCCAATTCATAAAACCTTTTTATCGACTCATCGGTTGTTAAGCTCATATCCATTGTCGGACAGAGATTGTTTTTTTCGTTGTGGTATATTATTGTCTGATTATTATTCATCTCAGAACTGCCCCAGCAGAAAGGACAGAATATTATCGGGTATTCAAGTCCTTTACTTCTGTGGATTGTTATGATCTTTACGGCTGCTTCGTCTGTTTCAAGCCTTATCTGATATTCCTCGGCGTCTGAGGCGTAGTCCAATTCCATTTTTCTTTGAAGCCATTTTATTGTACCCTCAGGGCTTGATTTATATTTGACGGAATAATTGTGGAGCAGTTCAAGACAATGCAACACATTGGTAAGTCTGCGTTCACCATCAGGCATGGCGAGCAGCCTTGCCTTGATTTTTTCTTGAGCAATCAATGTTCGTGCCATATTCATAAAACCGCTGTTGAGCCATAGAATGCGATACGAAACAAAACGTTCGAGATAATCATTCCAGATTATTTCATTTTCTGTAATTTGCGCAAGTTGGTTACCTGTTATGCCGAACATATCCGTTACAAGTGCTGCCTTTACCCTTGATTCGTTCGATGGCTCGGCGATTGCAGCTAAAATGTAACTGATTTCATATGCCTCATGCGTTGTAAAGATGTTTTCGGTGCTATAAATAACGCACGGCACATTCACACTATTTAGCGCCATTTTCATGCCTCTCGCTTCCCTGTTGGTTCTGACGAGTATGGCAATGTCAGAGGCGGAGACGTTTTTATTGTCTATGACGGCTTCGCCACTGTCACCCATTGTGAGCAACCTTACTATTTCGCCTGCTGTTGCTTTGTAAAGCATCTCTCTGGCATCGTTTGCATAGACAGGCTTTCCATCAGACCTACGCTCGATCAGCCATAATTTAAGCGGGGACATATCTATATTGCCGTTTATCCTGAGAACCTCCCTTTTTTTAGGGTTACCTGGTTTGACAGGTACAAATGAAAGGGCGTCAAAAACGAATGGGTGATTCGCATTTTCAAAGATGGCGTTTACCGCAGAAATAAGCCTTTCAGATGCCCTGTAGTTTTCTTTGAGTGTCCATAACTTGTCTATATCCTTTACTGCCCTTATGTAAGCGAAGATGTCCGCACCTCTGAAGCTGTATATCGATTGCTTTGGATCCCCGATTATAAAAAGTATACAATCCTTGCTGTTGTATATAGATGTAAAGATTTCATATTGAAGTGGGTCTGTATCCTGAAACTCATCAATAAGGGCTGCCTTGTATCTATTATTTATCAGCCCTGTGAGTCCTTTTCCGCGTGTGCCCTTAAGGGCATTGTGTAGGTCAATCAGCAGGTCGTCAAATGAACGCACGTTCTGTTCCTGTTTTTTTCTATAAGACTCTCTCCTTGCGTATTCAAATAATGCCATTTTAAGACCTATTATCTTGTTGTTGAATATTTCAGCGAGTTGTTCAGCGATATCTTTAAGCTGACCGCATTTTATAAAGAAATGATGGTTTTGTATCGTAGGCTTGGAGGTGGTCTTGAATGCGTTTGAAACAGGAGGGTTGAAGCACATGTAATCGAATTTCTCCGGTAAAGGAAGCGGGAATCCAGATGAAAAATACGTCTCAAGGTTTGAGAACAATGTTTCAACAGTTTTTTTGCTGTATGTTTGCCTGTTCAGGGAGGTATCGCTGCTTATACAGGATATGACATATTCCCTTTCGGTTTCCCAGATGTTTGATGCCTCATTATAAACCTCAACACATCTGTTTTCGACATCTTCTTCCCCATTACTGCTAATCTCTGTTTTATCTGCATTGATTGCAAGAAAAGGATTGCCTGTACCTTTTTTGACTATATCATAAAATCCTGAAAGGTCTATCTTGGATGACATATAATTAAGAAAAATAGGTGATGCAGAATATGCGTGGTTTCTCCAAAAATCATTTACTATCTCCTGTAAAAATTTTGAATTATCTTCTATGAAATCGGTATCAAAAAGTGAACAGCTCTCGAATGCGTGATCGCGCAGTATACGAAGACAAAAACCATGTATCGTAAAGATTGCGGCCTCATCAAAGCACCTTATGGCATTGAGTAGAAGCTTTCTCGCTGTCTGTTTATCCTCTATGCTTTGATATAGTCTTTTTAAGAAAGGGTCATCTGTATTTCCCGATAAAAAGACATCCAAGGCATCTTTGATTCTTTGCCTGATGCGATTTTTTAATTCGTCGGTTGCAGCGTTTGTAAAGGTAACGACAAGTATGTCTTTTGTCTCGAGACGGGTTTCGATTAGGAGTCTTACATAAAGACTGGCGATTGCATAGGTCTTACCTGTGCCGGCACTCGCCTCGACAAGGTTGATGCCGGATAGGGGTATTTCAACAGGGTCGAAGCCTTTCATTTTATGTTCGCCTCATATTGGTAAGGATAGGGGCATAGATATTCATTGCAATGTCTCTGAATATTTCGTCCAAAGGGTCTATTTTTCCAAAACAAAGCTTGAAGTACGCATCTTCGGATTCTTTGTCTGTTGAAAATTCTGTGCCATACCATTCATTTATTGCAGATTTAAGCGCTTCATCCGTATTTTTGCCTTTCATTATCTGCTCTGCGTATTTGTTTGATGTCTGAGGAAAGAATTTTATCGGTTCTTTTATACCCATATAAAATATTTCCAGAAGCTTTACAAGCGTATCTATGCCGCTTTCTAAGGGTTTGAACGTGTATGTATGGTTTATCGTTATAAACATGCTGTTATGTGGAATAGATTCATCTTGTATGGTATTCAGGACCAGATGGTCAATCCATGTTTCGAGCAGATATTTTGCCTTTGTGGATTTGACGCACCTGTAGTTTATTATACCTGGTTGGTATATGTTGGTCAGTCTTCCGCTTATCCTGAATCCTGCAAGATTGATATCAATATCGAGCTGTTTAGGTTTTTCCTCAATATTATAACCTTTTAATTTATCTGAGAATGACTTTGCAGTTAGGAAGGTTTTTCTAAGGGCTACCTCACCCGGTGCTTCGGGTGGAAGGATGCCGCCTGCTTTGAAGGCCTTTTTTAATGTCGAAACATTTTTTCCAGAAAGTAATGCATCTGTTATTTCAGTGGTAATTGAAAATGAACTGAGGTTGTCAAGCACAAAAGGTTCATCGTCCTCAGTTGTAAATGAATCTTCTTCGAGATAGACGCCAAAACGATAGTTCAGGAAATATTTCGAAGGATTCCTGTAAAATCTCTTTAAATCATTGATCGTGATGTTTTTCCATTCAGACGTTGTATCTTCAATGGACACAGAGATAAATGGCGATGGTGTATATGTTTTTTTAATGCCAGCCCTTAAAGCCTCGCAGTCTTCTTTGGAATAACTGAATAAATGTCCTTCCTTGAAATATAGGGGGCTAAATGCCTGTAGTCTATGTTTTTTTAAAATAAAATCTGCAATGTCGCCCTCCTCAACCAAAAAGGCATTCTCAATATAATCGAATAGTTCGCTTACCAGGACAGAAGGCGGGATATTGCTGTTGTCCCTAATGCTTTGTCCTATATAGCTTATATAAAGACATAATCTTGCCGAAAGAATGGCTTCAAGAAAAAGATATCTGTCCTCGTCTCTTAATGAACGGTCGCCGGGACGTGGGTTGTGGGAAGTAAGATCAAATCCTGTTGTTTTATGCTCCCTCGGGTATGTGTCGTTATTCATCCCTATGAGTCCTACAACCTTAAAAGGTACACTTCGCATGGGCAACATCTCGCAGAAGGTTACGCCGCCTGTAATGAAGCCAGTTGAGAGTTTCATGCTATTTAGGTTTTGTGAGGTGGTATATATGATGACATCAATCGATACATCTGAGTCGAAATTTGCGTCTTTTTGAAGGCTTCCGAGCATTCTCAGTTCATCCCTTATCAATTGGATATCCCTTTCAGAATCATCATTAACGGCTATGAATTGTGCAAGAAGTTTTTCAAGTAATGTTTCCCACTCGCTAAGACTTTTAACGGTTTTAAATGTATCTGCAAAAAAGAAAAGAGACGAGAGGAAATCGAGTAAGTGCCCCAGAGTTACGGTCTCGTTTCCTTCAATATCGTTATAAGGAGGTATCCCTTGAAACAGTTCATGTTCTTTACTGAACATCGCATACCCGAGCAGTAAACTCTCAATGCCTTTACGCCAACTGTTGGCTTCAAAAGGTGGTATCATTAAATCTTGCCTGTGACTGCCGTCTATACCCCAGCGTATATGTGTATCTTTTATCCACTTTATAATAGTGTCGAAGTCTTCAGTATTTATGTTGAATCTTTCCTGGACGCAATTTGCATCAAGCACATCAATTACTTCAGAGGCGATGAATCTTCCCTTACATAGTTTGATGATTTTCAGAAAGACATCAATTATTGGGTTTTCGCTTGGTGCGCCTCTGTCGGCTATTGAATATGGGATTTTATTTCTTTCGTCCTGAGGGTTATCGAAGACTGCAGATATATAGGGCGCGTATGTTGTTATATCAGGTGTCATAACGAGAATATCCTTTGGTTCAAGGTCGCTATATTTTTCAAATAGAAAAAGGAGATTGTCGTATAGTATCTCTATCTCTCTCATGGGTGAATGGCAGGAGTGAAACTGAACGGATATGTCATCAGTGTGAATAGGTGTTTTTTCGGTATCCCTCCCGCGCCAATTGAGGTGATATATGTCTGATTGGATGTATGAAAGCATAGAGTTTTCCTTAGGTTCCATGAAAAGATGGAAATCTTCATATTCGAGGGATATGATTGTGTCAAAAAACTCACGTCCGAGTTTCCCCATAGAGGCAAGCAAAGGGTTGCCGGTCTCAAAATGTGCATTATCGGAAAACCTTATCCTCTGTTTTTCAGTTACGATATCTCCCCAATATTCACTTGTAGGGTTCATCAAAAAGAAATGTACGTCAATGAGATTCGAAAGTGCCTGGATGACCAAAAAATGATAGTTGGGCATAGAGGGGATACCGAATACACAGATACGTTCTGGCAGCAATTTTTTATCGCATGTACCATTCTCGACGGATTTTAGAAAATTTCTCCATACAGTGGTTCTATTGCTTTGTTCACAGTCTTTTATGAGAGCCCTCCAGAGAACTGGTTGCCAGCCTGTTCCATTGCCTTTTTCCCAATCCATCAGCATATCTGGTCGGTATACTGTATATTTGTCAAAGGTATCCGCAATACGTTCGGAAAGTTGCAACATCTTAAGTTGATTTTTGTCTTCTTCGAGATATTGCCTTAGAATATCGAAATCATGTGTTCCGATATACTCGGGTAGCATGCCCATAATGCGCCATGTCATAACCCTTGGCGAGAAGATGGAGGTATCGCTTAAATTATGCTGAAGAGCACTGAAAATTCCCCACACAAAGTTATCGGGAAAAGGATATCTGCAATTTGCCCATACGCCAAATCTTTTTGATAGTTCGATGGACAGCCATCTCTCCATGCCCTTGCTTTGAACCACTATGATTTCACTGCTGAAAGGTGAAGCAAGGGGTGTTTTAACGACCTCAGAGAGTGCATCTACGAGAAGTTCAAGGCGGTTTCCTGTATATAGCTTAAAGCCTGTCATCACAAAACCTTATACTTAAAAAGATAATACAATAAAACAAATCAAAATACCGCTAAAACGTTATATTTTAAAATGCCTCCAGTGAAATGTTTTGACACAAAAAATTAAATTGTTTATTGTTTAATGATTTTAAACGCATGGTTAATGGTTGATCGCCCAAGTTTATTAGATAATAAGGGGAGGTTATATAATGGCTGTAAAATTGATTTTTGATCCATCACAAGGGCACATGAGATATGTCTGCGGTGTTTCTGGTTCTGGGACGAATTATGACAGGATATATGAACGTGATCCAGAAAAATTCCATCTTGTTTTTAGTAATGCACCCGGATGCGCAGGTGTTGAAAAGGCGAAAAATAGGGGTGTCTTGGTTGCCGCGCTTGATTCGTCAAGGTACTTCAAGGATATGTGGGGGCTTGAAAAGATTCCAAGATATGGTGTAGAGAGGAATAGCTTTGATATGGCGCTTATGACACTTGTCGAGCAAAACATTAACGGATCACCAGATCTTATATGCCTGGCAGGTTACGACCTCTGGATAGGTGATTGGATGGCAGGACGTTATTTTCCCCGTATCCTGAATGTTCATCCCGGTGATGCAAAAAAGTATGTTGGGCTTGGCTGGAGACCGACCGCAAAGGCGATACTGGCAGAGGAAAGGGCTGTGAAATCAACGGTATTTTTTGTCGATGCAAGTGATGATGGAGGTCCTATACTTATACAGTCAAAATCGCTACCGCTTTCAAGATGGGATGCTGAGCTTCGTGATATAAGGAGATTTGCGGATGAAAATGGCGCGCGAACTCTGCCGCAGTTTCGCGAGGCAGCAGCAAGAAAAGGCAAAAACCTATACGAAGCCCTTGAAAATGTTTCCACAAAAATACAAGAAACGCTAAGAGAAGAAGGTGACTGGAAGATCTATCCATTTGCCGTTCATGACCTTATTTCAAAGGGTAGGGTAGCGATCGATGGAAGAACCGTTTTTATAGACGGCAAAAAGATGCCTGAAGAGGGTTGGCAGGTCGATGAATATGGTTTTGCCGATAAACTATGATAAAGGTCGCCTACTCTGATTACATTATTGTTCTGCGGCCGTTATACCTCTCTTTATCATAAAATTTATCAACATTGACGAGCTTCAGATTATTGATGATCTCTTTCATTGGAACGCTTGTAATTTCGCCCCTCAAAAGACTTACCATACGTCCGAAATCCTCGTTTATAATCAGATCAACCGCTGCTATACCAAACCATCTGGCCATAAGACGGTCACGGGCAGATGGTGTGCCCCCACGCTGGAGATGGCTGAGAATGAGATGGCGTGATTCGAAACCTGTCTGGTTTTCGATCTCGCTTGCCACATAGCTTGCTATACCTCCAAGAGATTGGTGCCCGAAATCATCCACCTTCCCATCTCTTAAAAATTCCTGTTGTCCTATAGGTTTTGCACCTTCAGATACAACGATTATTGAATAGTTTATCTCCCTTCCTTTTCTATCCTGCAATAATTGACATACATGGTTCATATCAAAAAGATGTTCGGGTATTAGTATTATATATGCACCGCTGCATTCGCCGCCGTGTAATGCAAGCCAACCAGCATGGCGTCCCATGGTTTCAACCACAAAAATTCTGCCGTGAGAGCCTGCAGTTGTTCTTAGACGGTCAATCTCTTCCATGATTACGTTTATTGCGGTGTCAAAACCAAGAGAATAATCCGTTCCCATAAGGTCATTATCAATTGTTTTGGGAATGCCTACAGTTTTGATCCCCATCTTGTGTAATTTATATGCAACCCCGAGTGTGTCTTCGCCCCCAATCGCAACAACAACGTCTATTCCAAGTTTTTTGATGTTTTCGACTAATATCTCAGATCGGTCATTTTTGGGGTTAAATGGATTTGTACGTGACGTCCCAAGATTGGTACCGCCGTATCGATCCCATGTTCTGACAATCTCCTGGTCAAGGTGTTTAACATATTTTTCGCAACTTTGAGGGTCCTCAGGGTTAACATCTACAAGCCCGCGCCAGCCGTCAATAACACCAACAACCTCAAAAGAGACAGATCGTTTTCCAGATAGTATCGAATCGAGTGCAGTTTTTGTTACCCATTTGACGGCGCCATTAAGGCCAGGGCAGTCTCCTCCACCTGTTAAGACAGCTATTTTCATTTTCATAGTTTTCTCCTTTTGTATGGCATTATAATCATATTATCGCAATAATAAGAGTTTCGTTAATATATTATTGCAACATATTGTTGATTTAGTAAAGGGCTTTGTAGTAAATGAATATAATAAAAGTACAAATAAATATTTAAAGGAGCTGAATTATGATACACCTTGAGCAAACCTTTATGAACTTTTTATTGGCGCATCAGGAGAAATACAATCGCACATATCACTTCCTCATTCTTATGGATTCATTAATCAGTGCGGCAAAACATATACAGCATTATTATCTTACAGGTGCCCTTAAAGGTATTTTGGGACTTGCAAACAAGATTAATGTTCAGGGCGAAGACGTAATGCGTATGGACCAGATAGCTCATGAGATTGCAATCCATTATCTGAAAACAACAAACAGGGTGATTCACGCAGTAAGCGAGGAAGAGGACGATATCATACCGTTAAACGAAGAAGGTGGTCGCTATTTTATATATTTTGACCCGCTTGATGGCTCGTCTAACGTTGCCCATGGTTTACCGGTTGGCTTTCTCTTTGGTATTGCAAAGAGAAACCTCGAAGGTCCTGAAGATGGCCATTTAAGGGCTGGAAAAGATTATATAGCAGCGGGCATGTTTGTCATCCCTACAGGTACGTTTACACTTGCGTTGAAAGAGGCTGGTACATGGAGGTTTCATATAAACGATACGATGAATTATGTAATGCCGGTACGTATGATGTTGCCCGAGGACAAAAAGACATGGGAGTTGTCCTTTAACGCTGCAAATCAGACTACCTATGCTAAAGGCGTACAGGACTGGATCAGTGCAAATGTTGGCAAATATTCATACAGATATCTTGGCGCATTGGCAGGCGATTTCCACCGTACACTCTCTAACGGTGGTATGTTCATGTATCCAGCAATTGTGAATCATCCAAACCCCAAGAAAAACAGACCAGAGGGGAAATTGAGGCTTATGTATGAGGCTTCGGTAGTGGCATTTATGAGTAAGGAGGCAGGTGGGGACGCTGTCGATGAAAATGGAACGCCAATACTTGATATCGTGCCTTCCAAGCACCACCAAAGGACCGCCCTTTATGTTGGTTCTAAACCTTTGGTAGATGAGATTGCGCAAGTGCTTAGAAATCGTTAAATTGGATATACCCTTTAGGACATATGTATTATTGATGATTTCACATATTTTTCAGCTAATGTTATGATAAAGGTGGACGAGGCAAAGATGTTTTAAGAAACAACGTAAAAAAAGGAGGTAACACTATGGCTACAAGAAATGGCGCTGACATGATTCATGAAGTATCTGCTATCAAGATATTTAAAAATAGGGCAGAACTGTTAAGCGATGGTCTTAAGGGTGCAACTGTTATTAATGGTGAGTTGCGTATAGAAGACAGAGTGACCTTCAAGTCCTCGTTGCCGACATTGGCAGCAAATGTAGCGGACTTTGGTGATAAGAGTGCACCGCCGGATGTGCAGGCATTGGCGAGATGGATAATATATGAAGGGGCACAGCAAATGAATGTAAAACTTGCCTCTCCGCAAGAGGTATATGTTGCTATTGCAGAAAACAGGATAGACAAAGAGATGTCGTTTCCGGCGATCAACATACGCGTTGGCACCCTTGATACTGCGAGGGCAATGTTTAAGGCGGCGAATGACAAAAAGGTCGGTGCATTGATTGTTGAGATTGCTCGTTCTGAGATGGGTTACACCAAACAAAGCCCTGCTGAATACGCTTCTGTGGTACAGGCCGCAGCAATGCTGGAGGGTTTTGAAGGTCCGATATTTTTGCAGGGAGATCATGTGCAATTAAAATCTGCGCCTGTTAGAAGCGGCGGCGAAGCGGGGGCAAAGGAAATAAACGCCCATCGGAACCTTATCAGAGAACTGTTGGAGGCAGGTTTTGGTTCAATTGACCTTGATATGTCTCCTTTTGAAAGAAGAACCGAAGAAAACCTGTCTTTTTCGGAACAGCAGGCGGAAAATGCAAGGCTTACTGCAGAGAAGATTGCAGATGTAAGGGCACTGGAAAAGGAGCTTGGAATTCCCTGGACAGTATTATTAGGGGGAGAGACAGGTGAGGTCGGCAAGATGAATACGAGAAAAGAAGACATCGAGGCGTATGCCGAAGGTATTGTTGAAAACATGAAAAGGCTTGGTATTGACCCAGCACTTGGTATTCGTAAGATAGCTGTGAATGATGGCACTGCACATGGGGGCACACCTCTTCCAGACGGAACAGTGGCTGATGTAGCAATAGCGTTTGATATATTAAAGATGGCTACAGATTTTGGAAGAAAATACGGATGGGCAGGCTCGGTTCAGCACGGCGCATCGACTTTGCCAAATAATGCATTTAGTTTATTTCCAAAAAACAAGGCAGTAGAGGTGCATCTTGCCACAGGTTTTCAGAATATCACATTCGATAGTGGAATTTATAAGATAAAAGGTGCTCAGAGCGAGATCGAACAGTTTTTAGCTGATAATTTTAGAGGGGAGTGGAAGGCAGGTAAGACATTTGCTCAATTCGCCTACAGTACACGTAAACAGGCTACAGGCCCATTCAAATGGATGGTATGGACTATGCCAGATGATATAAGGGCGAAGGTTTCAGAGATACTCTATGACCAATTTTCCTTTCTGTTTGAACAGCTCGGTGTAGTCGATACAAAGGATTTAATAGCCAAGCACACAACTATACACGATTTCCATCTTGCTCATCCGAAAGAAAATGAAACAGCATCTGTCGATAGAGGTAAGGAAGACACCTCTGGTTTGGCTGATTAGCGTTTATTATTGTTCGGTAGTTTTGAGTTTGAGTTATTAAGAACGGGGTCGGGTTTGTCCGCCCCGTTTTTTGCGATTTCAAGCAACTTCTCGAGCTGAAAATTGGATTTTTCTGATATGTCGAGCATTTCGTTGAATGTGTTAAGGTATATAATGGTTTTTTTCACTGCGTCATGAGAAGACAATGAAGCATCAGAGAACACGTTAATCATGGAAATCATTAGAAGCCACCATGCAAGTTTTTCGAAAGCCTCTTTGTTAAACCACAGGGTTTCCTTGTAACGGTTTACTTGCAGATAAAGTTGTACATCTGGGTCTGAAATGAGCGGCATGAGTATTGGAAATATGAGTTCAGCGTTTGATTCTATCAGGCAATTTTGATGTGTTGTCAGTATCTTTGTTGTCAGAAGAGACCATGAGCTTTGCTCTTTGTCATAGCCGCAATCCAGAAGTGTATTGGAAATTATGAGACCTAGTTTCCATTCATCAATCCAACTGCGGCTCAGCGCGGGCTTTTCCGGTTCATTGGAGACGATGTATCCTAATCTGTGGGCAAACAACCAGCAGAAAATCGTGTGCAAAAAGTCATGCAAATTGTTTTGTTGGGGCAATATGTCCGAAATATTGTATTTATGATCTTCTTGTTGATAATCTCTGAAATGATCAACCACATGGGGCATCTCAATTATGAATTTTGCACAGTGCATTATTTTGCTGGCAAGTGCCGTTTCATCCCCCGTGATGTTGGTGTATTGTTTGATCGCCTGAAACAGGCTTAATGTTTTATACTCAATATCATTTAAAATCTCTCTCCGGGCGGTTTTTTGTCTATCGAAAAACACATCATTGCTCGCTTCAATATATCTTTTGAGGGAATACGGATTTATCAATTCGGAAAAACTGCTGTGGATGGGTTGCAAAAAAACCTCATTAAGCGCATCATAGATGTTTGAAACGCCACGCCCATTGAGATATGAGGTGAGAGATGCGTAATGTTGTTTCTCGTTATCCTGAACCTCGCGGAAATCCATAAAAACATGATAATCATAAGGTTCAAGCTCAATAAACAAACCTTCATCGAGAAGCCCTATGTTTTTTCTAATATATTCAAGTTCTGTAGTATGATCTCTAAAGATTGTGAAAAGATTATCAGCAACGCCCAGATTTAACCCATCTATCAGGGTTTTCTTGATCAACGTCCTTTTGGCGTCTTGTTCGTTTTTAACTGAATATGCGACAGAGTTTTTAACCCAGCCCTTCGCATGGTTGTTTTTATTATTGTAAACTACAAGTGCGCTTCTATTGTCGTATCTATTGGAATACGCAAAGACATCTTCATTAACCTTGCCGTTGTCGGTAAAAAAGTCATAAAGAAGGAAGTTGTCAACACCGGCAAAGAGGTACTTATTATGCAAAAGTGGAAATATCTCTCTTTCATGGCGTTTAATGAGGTGATAATCAGGCGTTTCCTCCCAATATGCCTTTCTATATTCCATGCCGTATTTTTCGGTAAATCCTTCTATCTGCCCATGACCAAACATGGGAAGTCCGGGCATTGTGACCATCATTGTGCAGATACCAAAATATTTTTTGTCTTTTCCAAATTGTTCGACGGCAGTTTTTTCATCGGGATTGTTCATGAAATTAACGAGTCTCTTTAGGATTTCAGGATCAAACTCAAGTATATTTTTCATAACGGTGCGGTACTTTGCATTTTCTTCATCTCTCAGCATGTTCATAAATGCGCTGTTATAAACCCTGTGCATCCCGAGGGTACGCACAAAATAGCCTTCGAGCAGCCAGAAAGCCTCTGCCATCAAAAGTGTATCAGGTGCCTCAGATGCAATGCGGTCGACGACCTCTCTCCAGAATTCATGAGGTATATGTGCATCGAAATCATCCTTATTCATGCTGTATTCCGACCTTGTAGGGATTGCCCCTCCCTTTCCAGGTTCTGGAAACCAGAGTCTTTGGTAGTGTTTTTTTGTCAATGTCATTGCTGCATCGAAACGAATGATAGGAAATTTACGGGCTACATGGATGATAGTCTGGATCATGGCCTCACGGACTTCTGGTTTCAGATAGTTTAGTTGTGCCGTGTCGTTCCAGGGCATACTGGTACCATCATTGCCATGGTATATGTATATTTCTTCGCCTGTTTGTCTGTCGAGTCTCTTGAATACTACAGAAGCATCAGTTCGGTCAAAGTAATGGTCTTCTATGAAAATTCCGATCCGTCCGTCATGCGACAGGTTATGCTTTTGGAATGAATACCAGGGAAATGGATTGTGTTTAAGTGAAACGAACCAATCCGGATGTTCTATAACCCATCTGGAAAAAATGCCTGTGTGGTTTGGTACCATATCGCTTGCAAGGCGGATACCACGCTGCCATGCCTTGTCTTTCAAAACCATGTATGCGTTTTCGCCTCCGAGATGGTTTGCGATAGTATAATCGTACAGGGAATAGGCGGATGGTGCTGCCTCCGGGTTACCGCAAAGTTGTTTTATCTTTTGTGAGGCAGGACTCCTCTCCCATAAACCAATAAGCCACAACCCAGTAAAACCCTGTTTTTGTATGATATCAAGCTCTTCATCCGGTATCTGGTCAAGCTTTCTTATTGGTAGGCCATATTTTTTGGATAACTGGTCAAGCCATACATATATGTTTTTGGCAATTAGGACAAGTTGTGGCATCCATGCGAGATCAGGGCTGAAACGTTCTGATTCGGCAAATTCCATACCAAAACCAGCCTTGAAGCTGATGGCTGCAGTTGGCCCTGGACCGGTAAAGGTTATCTTTTCTTCTTCCTTTATCAGGTCAAGACTTCCAAGAATTCTAAACTGAAACCTTTTCAGCAGAAAGCCCCAGTTTTCTCTGATGTATTCAATTTGTCCGGGCAATGAATGCGGCGATGCTATCGCTGGGCTTCTCAGCATGTCTATCAGATTTTGATTATATGGACCGAAAAAAGGAGATGTACCAAAAAAATCCTTTAACCCTGAAATGACCTTTAGATATACGGTTTCCTTCTTCAGCGTCGCATCATCGAACAGTTCAAACACAATGGAAAATGCCGGGTTCATATTTGCAAGCCACAGAAGCAGCATCTCTTCCAAAACAATCAATCTGTTTGGAATGTTAGATGTTTTGCCCTCTATATAGTCATTGGTATTTATCTGATTCTTATATACAGATACAGGTGGAAATTGTTCTGTAAATTGGTAAAATGTTTTCTCAACCGCATCTTTGCCAAAATTCACATATAAGTAATCGAGGGCACTTTTCATTACAGTGCTGTCGATCTCCTGCCTGTACAATGCCACGATAAAATGTAAAATTTCATCGATAAGACCCATCGCATTTATTTGACCCACCTTCAAGGATTGCTCTGGAAAAGAGACCAGGTCCTTTTTCATGTTTATCTTTTGCGTAAACATACGCGCGGCATGAAAATTTGCAAAGACGACGTTGCCATTCAAAGAAAACAATGTGTCATCAAACTGATAGAGGTCTCTTGCCTCTCGGGAGATATGGAATTCCATGATATATGACAAAGACATATTATTGCGACATGCTAACATAGAGAAACTGTTGAGTCAACTAACGAAAGCAAAACAAAAATAATTATACTAATAAATGATTCAAAACCTTCCGAGAAACATGCTGAATGCATTTACCGTTGTCACGAAACCGTTTAAAGAATGGAAAATTCTTGCCAAGCATGGTGATTGTTGTCATGTTTTGACTAACTAAGGTTTTATGCCTGTATGGAGATAGGTTATACCCATGGTGAGTTTATATACTTTTATCTGTTTGAAACCTACTTCTTCCATGATCTTTGCAAATTCATCAGGCGCAGGAAAATTCATAATAGAATCGGCAAGGTAATAATAGGCACCCACATTCATTGAAAACCTTTTTGCGAGATGAGGCAGGATATGGTTCAGATAGATGCTATAGAGCTTTCTGAATATGGACTTTCTCGAAAAGGTCATTTCCAATACAACAATTTGACCACCCGGAATTATTACCCGCATCATCTCCTTGAGCGCCGATATCCTGTCGGGAATGTTTCTGATGCCAAAGGCAATACCCGCAACATCGAATGTTTTGTCGTCAAAAGGCAAAGAAAGGGCATCAGCACGTATCAGGCGTATCCTGTCAGAAAGCCTTTTTTTGTTTATCTTGGTTTTTCCTGTATCAAGCATCTCATCAACAAAGTCAACCCCAGTAACGGAGATATCTGGATAACTTTCAGCAGCCATTATAGCGAGGTCTGCTGTTCCACAGGCAACATCGAGATAGTTTAGATTTTGAAAAAAATGCATCTTTTTTACAGCAAAACGACGCCAGGCAATATCCCTGCGCATACTTAAGAAGTGATTAAGGAAATCATATCTTTTAGTTATGGTAGAAAAGATTTCTTTTACCATCTCGATATGCTCAGTTTGTGTGATCTTGTTTACAGAAGGATATTTGTTTTTTGAATGTTTTTCCATTTGAATAGCCTTGTTCTAAGCAGGTCAAAACTTCATAAATATTGATGCCAATTTCGGAGTTGTTGTTATGCCGAGTTTTTGTGATAGAATAATCCGGTCTTTCCCATAAGTCAAATATATATATGCAAACCCTTATTAAGATCTTTTGATAATTTGTGCTTTTCATTTGTTTTGCCTTTGGGGGAGGTAACCAGGCAAAGAACGTGTTGGACAAATTAGGAAATATTTTATTTCAGGTGGACTACTTTTGGTGAAAAAACTGGGTTAGTTTAGCATGATAATTTACAGGTACGTGATGCCGCTTTCACAAGACCGCATTTAGCGCCTCCTGTACCTGCGCTAGTCGATAAGGTTTTGTAAGGGCGCTTCGAAAACCGTACCGGGCATAATCAGACATCACCGGGTCATTGGAATACCCGCTCGCGACAATGGCCCGGACGTCTTTGTCCATCTCCAGAAGGGTCTCGATGGTTTCTTTCCCTCCCATGCCGCCAGGGACCGTCAGGTCCAGGATCACCACATCGAACGGTTGTGCCGATTTCAGGGCCTCTTTATAGGCTCGTATCGCCTCCTCTCCGTTTTTCACGGTGATTGCAGTATGCCCCATGAGATCCAGCATGTCCGAGATCATATCACGGATGTATTCCTCATCGTCCATGACCAGGATCCTACGTCCCGGCATTGAGGGTTGGCGGAGGGACTCTGCTGTCTGATCCGTCTCTAACATAGGGGCGGCTGGCAAATAGATGCTGAATCTTGCCCCACATCCAGGGGGCGAGTCCACGGTGATCCGCCCCTTGTGTTTATCAACAATGGAGTAGGCTACGGCCAGTCCTAGTCCGTTGCCCTTGTCCTTTGTCGTAAAGTACGGGTCAAAAACCCGCTTGAGGTCCTGCTCCTCGATGCCTGGCCCCTGATCCTGCACGGTTAGCCTGACGTAGTCGCCCTCGGGCAGGGTCAGTTCATTGTCGGAAGATAGGCGGATGTTTTCCCCTGCCACCTCGATCACCCCTCCCCGGGGCATGACCTGGACCCCATTGAGGACCAGATTGTGAATGACCTGGGATATCTGTCCTCGGTCTATTTCGGAGGCGTGCAAATCCGGCGGCAAGGTGAAGTTGCAGCGGACATTGGAACCGGTCGCGGCAAACGTCGCGGACTCCTTCACCAGGTCCGCCAGTTGGGCGGATTGTTTGACCGGGGCGCCCCCCCTCGCGAAGGTGAGCAGTTGATACGTCAGGTTATTGGCCAGCAAGGCGGCGTTTTCCATGCGCTCCAGTCTTGAAAACACCTTTTCCGAGGGATTCACCTCGGTTTTGGCTAGGGACAGGTTGCCTATGATCCCGGCCAAAAAGTTGTTGAAATCGTGCGCAATCCCCCCGGCCAGGACACCCAGGGACTCGAGTTTGTCGAGCTTGGAGAGTTCCTGCTCCATTTTCCTCTGCTTGGCGATGTCCCGAAACACCAGGACGGAGCCTATGACGCCACCATCCGCATCCAATATGGGGGCCGCGGTGTGGGCGATGAGGAATTTGGTGCCGTCCCTGTGAATCAGGGTTTTGTCCAGGCTCAATCCACTCTCGGCATCGATCCCTTTTCCAGACGCCTCATTGTCGGCCGCGAGGGCCTTGGGCCCGGCGATCCGGAAAATCTCGGCAAGGTTTCGGCCCATGGCCTCGGCCTCCGTATAGCCGGTGAGCGCCTCGGCAACCGGGTTCATGAGGGTGACGTGGTCCTTGCGGTCCGTGGAAATCACGCCCTCGCCGATGCTCCGAATGGTGATCCTGAGGCGTTCCTCTTCTGCCTTCAGTGCCTCTTCGGCCTGTTTACGCTCTGAAATATCCCGGGAAACCCCCTGGATCGCAATCGGCCGGCCCTGCTCGTCCCGGACAAAGGTCACCTTGGCCTCGACCCAGACATGGGTTTCATCTTTACGTCTATGAAGCAGCTCCATAGCCGCAAAGCGGGTTGGGTCCGCCTGGCCGGTTTCTTCTGCGTCCATCTCCTCTTGCAATCTGTTCAGGGCTCTTTCCAAGGATTCAGGGGCGATTAGCCCTTCAATGCCGACTTCCATCGCCTCTTCCGCGGAATAGCCCATCAGCTTCTGAACCGACGGGCTCACATAA
>Ga0208196_1000909_pt1 | contig 35216 bp, 28 predicted proteins | sample AD_JPNNA7_MetaG_FD_184443 | JGI IMG/M metagenome (GOLD analysis project Ga0208196, IMG submission 184443) | Active sludge microbial communities of municipal wastewater-treating anaerobic digesters from Japan - AD_JPNNA7_MetaG (SPAdes) (version 2) | ecosystem: Engineered > Bioreactor > Anaerobic...
GTGTCCTGACCGATACCTACTTTGATACCCGCAACAGGCTGGTTACTAATGCTTATCTGATGCTCGACCAGGTAGTGATGTTAATGAACAAGTATCCCGGTTTGAAGCTGGAGATAGGTGTTCACACTGATAATCAGGGTGCGGCCAGCACTCTGGAGCGTCTCTCTCAGACCCGCGCCCAGGTCATAGTCAACTATCTGATCAACAGAGGTGTTTCCTCGAGCCGGCTCACGCCGCGCGGTTACGGCAGTGTGCGGCCTGTTGCCTCCAACGCCACCTGGCTTGACCGGAGGTATAACAGGAGGGTGGAGTTTACAATAATTAAATAGTTTTCCAGATAGTGGTCTCCGGGGCTGTTGCCAGTTGAACAGGGGAGGTCAGGTTGGTAGCGTCATATAAGTTATCACCCCGGTTTATCTATTATCCTTTTAATGAACACAAGGGCTGAGATGCCTGTTATCACTGTTGCAGATCCTGCTGCAATGTAGTTTTTAAAACCTATTCTGAGCAGTATATGAAGAATGCACTGATATTGATTTTGTTATCTTTTTCGACGGTCACTTTGTTTTCACAGGTGCCTCTGATAATTGAGGGGCAGGAGATTGTGGATACCGAGACCGGCGTCTCAAACGGATATAATATTCCAAGAAACCAGGTTACTGCGTTGACTTTCCGGAACAACTCGCTGACTTCGGTGAATGCTGTAGGATACATGTTGCAGGCTGGGGACGAGAAACCTGGTCTAAACAATAATCATCTTGACGGAGCTGTTATAACCGGCAACAAGTTTACTTGGAACGGTACTGACGTGGACAGCTGGACCCATGCCCTCTTCACTGGTTATAATCTTGGGGTCATTATTAAGTATAATTACCTTCTCAACACCCCTAACGGAATTCAGAGAAAGTCAGACGGTATGACGGATGAGTCAGGTGTTGTAGCTTACAACATCATAAAAAATCCAAAGGTAGGCATTGTTGTTAAAGGGATGAACGGGGTGCGTATTTACAACAATACGCTTTATACTGACAGGACCACTGAACAGACCGGCAGAGGTTTGATTGATGTTCATGCCAATATTGATAGCGAACTGAATGCACCATCTACCGGTACGAAGATCTTTAATAACATCTTATATACAAAATACAATACACTGGCTATTAATGTAATGGACCAGGAAAGTCTGGAAGGATTCCAGTCAGATTTCAACGTGTTTTATTGCGAATCAGGATCTCCCAGGTTCAGCGCAGGTGGCGTATCGAAGACCTTTGCTGAATGGCAGGCTCTCGGGTATGATGTTCATTCTGTTGTCATCAATCCGCAGTTTAATAATTTAACAGACTTTGTGCCGACAAACAGACTTGATTACGGAACAGATCTGGGGGAGGATTTCGCGGAAGGTTTGGCAACAGATGCAGTATGGGGAACGATAAGTCCCAATACAACCAGGCAGAATGGCACCTGGCAGACAGGAGCAAGGATCTACGGCGCTATTGCAAATGACACCACTATATTGCCGCAGGATGTTACGAAAATATATCCCAATCCGGCATACGGTTTTTTCTATGTGCTGATGACAGACAAAGATCAGGCTTACAATTCTCTTAAGATATTTGATACACACGGACGGTTGGTACACAGTGTGCCTCTGGGGTTTAACAGGATAAATACAATTGATCTTCCGGGTAACGTAGGCCCCGGGATGTACACTGTTCTGCTGGAGGCAGATGGACTGGCCCCCTTCCAGGGCAAGCTCGTAATATTGAATTGATAATCAGTTTATCGTTTGATAAACTTTTGAGTCAGGATTATTTCGTCTGCGGAGATCATTACTATATAAATTCCTGATACCAGGTACGACAGGTCGAAATGTTTCATGTACTGATCCTGCGACAATTCCTCAACCAGTACAGTCCGTCCCTGGGAATTTACTACAGCCAGTTTATACTCTTCGATATCATCAGGTGCATCATAATCGATTGAGAAGTTGCCGTCATTTGGGTTCGGGTAAAGTTTAAAGGATCCCTTTTCCGGTTTCGGGGTGGTCACATGGAAATCCAGTGCGGTGGATTCAGTTGAGGCTTTCAGGTTATCGGTAGCCACAGCATGGATAGAATAGGACCCTTCTTCAAGGTCTTTAAGAGTAAAGGAAAAAGGGACGGTGGTTTGTTCTCCAAGCTTATTGGTTCCATTATACAGGATGACCGATTCAACAGACCCATCCGGGTCATGGGCTGTCACCTCAATAACCACGGTGGCAGGTGAAGTGTAGGAGCTTCCCTTGGCTGGCGAAGCAATGGAAATTACCGGAGGTTGATTTGGTGGTGCCGGGGCTGGCGCCGGAGTAGGAGCGGGAGCAGGTGCCGGGGCGGGTGTTGGAGCTGGTGTCGGGGCAGGAGCTGCACAGTTGTTTGTAACAGACCGGGAGGTGAAGGATGCTGCCTGGGCGCCTTCAGTAGATTGTAGCGGATTGGTAGAAGGTTTGGTGTACGATACTGTAACAACGTCACCATAATTAACCGGGCTGGAAAGTGTAAGCGATACTTTGTTGCCGGAGACAGCCACTGAGCTTACTGTTCTTGTTGTACCGTTCACTGTGACAGTAAATGCAGATGAGGCCGGTTTTATTGAGGCAAGGTTAATGCTGTAACTGATCACTACTACGGCAGGTGCACTATCTTCCACAGCAGCGCCTGAGACGACTGGTGTTGGCGGTATATAGGGATTGGGATCAGGCATCAGGATAACAGAAGTATATGGCAGCAGGGTGACAGATCCGGTATATTTCTTTCCGGTCACATCAACCATCGGCTGGCTCAGTGTAACGACCTTATTTGAGGTTGACGGATTGTAATAGAAGTCTATCTTGGAGGTGTCGCTGACTGTAACAGCCGATTTCTTTGAGTTCCGGTCCTGGCTAGTAAATGATTGCCAGCTTGCCAGTGTTCTGTATTTACTTCCGGTTGAAGGTGAATATGTATGAAAAACATCATCATCATCAACCGGCCTTGCATAATAGTTATAGTCTGCAGTGCCAAACAGAAGGATGTCATCAGTGACACTGTAGAACTTTAGTGCAATCTGCGCCGAGCTTTTTGCTATGAAAAGATTATTCTTCAAACTAATATTTCTAATGCTGCTTCCAGAGGTGTTCTGGAAAAACATTCCGTAGCCGTTGTTGAAGGCGGTATTATTTTCGAATTGGTTCTCGTAGGCTCGGTGAACCATATAACCTCCTTCTGTGCAATTAGCTACCGTGTTATTGGTAACAGTGACATTTGTTGAATTCACATCCAAATAAATGCCTCGGGCAATATACATTGTAGGATATGGAGTGCCTTCAGTTACTCCGGTGACATTAATGATAATATTTCCATCAAGTTTTCTGGATATTCCCTCGCCTGCAGTGTATATTCCTGCGCCATCATTTAATGTAATTAAGACATTGTGAATGAAGTTATTCTGAATGGTTATTATATCGGCAGTTGACGAAAGGGTTATTCCGCAATAACCCACATTCTTGATAGTGTTATTTTTTATCAAGCAGTGGTTATTAGTAACATGAATACCTGTGGTTAGACCACCGTCCATAGCTTGACCGGGCAGAACGCCAATATTTCGGATAATATTTCCTGAAATTGTTTCATAATCACCAACAGTGTATATACCTGTCTGGTTACAGTCTGAAATGATTGAGTTGGTTATGGTGTTTCTTTCTCCCAGGATATTAATCCCGTTCTGTCCCGCAAAGCTAATGACTGAGTTTTGAATAGTACAAGATTTGCTGGTGTAATTAAGGAAAGTCGTTGCATGTGATATTGAACCGTGAAGTTGAAGATTATCAAAGACCAGAAAATCATATCCTTCGTTAATAATAAGTGAGTTAATGGTTGCAACCTCTATCGTGACACTTGCAGGATCAATCCCTCCAAAGAACATATAAAACCTATTTGAGCTAAAGTCGTGGTACCATTCACCGTAAACTGACAGAGTTTTGATATCATTCTGAATAAAATAACCATACCCCGGGAAGGCTGTCTGATTTGTACTTAATGACGTATAGGTTAAAGTATTACCTGAATGAGAAGTAATCTTGCAACGGTCAAGTGAATGATTGTTTTTCCTGATTACCACTTCGGCCCCCGTCCAGTTTACGGAGGTTCCAAGCTCATTATCAGTTATCGAAGCAGATCCATTGGAGGTTTCATAGATATTATAGTTTTTGTCTGGCCACCGTCCCATGGCGTATTGGACTCCGTTAATTACAGTCATATTTGTCAATGATTCCGAGGAGAGAGGGGCAGAATAAATCCCATTGCCTTCATTCGTCCACGATGTCAAGCGGGAGAAGCCGGTAATCATAGGTTTTTCTCCGGTGCCATATGCTCCAATTGTTATAGGAGTGCCTGAGATTCCGTTTGTTGTGGGTTTGATAGAGCCATAAAATTTATCACCGCGTTTGAAAAGAATTCTGTCACCTGCTTTGAGGGTTGAAAACACGGAATTTACTTTGCTAACAGTTTCCCAGGCGGTTTCATCGGAGGTGCCTGACCCTAGATCATTGCCTCCGTTTTTTACATAGTAATCGGTGGCTGCAACTAGAGAACTCAGTGCAAGTAAAAGAGACAGGAAGATGAACTTCATATTTAATTTTCGTGTGACGAATGTATTAATTTATTTGACTAACTCGCCTTTTTATACGACGAACGGAGATTTTTGTTACATGAAAGAGTCTACATATATCAACCCTGTAAAAATATAATCCGTCCAATCGTACACGAATTAAGTAAATTTTCAGTTTGATAGTACATAATTTCAAACTTAAATGAATCTTTTTGAAACAGGGCCCGTGAAGCATTTCATGAAATTCATAACTGAAGGTCATGAGAGAAGCATAAGGGCAAAGAAGAATATTGTCAGTTCTTTATTAATTAGAGTTGCCAGTATTGCAATTAGCTTTGTTTCTCTTCCTCTAACACTGAGTTATGTTGACTCCTCTACGTATGGTGTTTGGTTGACTTTGAGCTCGATTGTGTCGTGGTTCGCATTTTTTGATATAGGTCTGACCCAAGGATTAAGAAACAAGTTTGCGGTTGCAAAGGCAAAAGGTGATGATAGGCTCGCTCAAACATACGTTAGCACGACCTATGCAATATTGGCTATTGTCTTTGCTTGCGTCTGGTTAGTTTTCCTGATAGTCAACAACTTTCTGGACTGGTCAAAGATCCTGAATGTTTCAGTCGAAATGCGAGCGGATGTAACTACTTTGGCCATAATTGTTTTCACATATTTTTGTATCTCATTTGTTTTTAAGATAATTACTACAATCCTGTACGCTGACCAATATCCAGCACGCGCATCATTGATTGACTTATTAGGTCAGGCCTTATCGCTAATTATAATATTCATTCTTATTAAAACAACTGAGGGCTCACTGACAAAGCTTGGATTGGCTTTATGTATTGCACCTCTTCTAGTACTCGGGGCGGCCAATTTTGTATTATTCAAAAGAAAATACAGTAAGTACAGTCCGGTACTTTCACGTGTTAAGTTTATCTATGCTAGAGACCTGTTCAATCTAGGACTTAAATTCTTTGTAATACAAATTGCTGCCATTATTCAGTATCAAACTGCGAATTTCATCATTGCTAGAAATTTTGGAACAGCTGATGTGACTGCCTATCATGTAGTTTATAAATATTTTGGGATGCTTTATATGATGTTTAATATATTCCTTACTCCCTTCTGGTCTGCTTCAACAGAAGCATATCAAAAGAATGATGTTGAGTGGATAAAGAATGGTATTAAGAGATATAATCAATTGAACTTATTAATGTTGCTAGGATCGATAATAATGCTTCTTGTGTCTGGGCCTTTTTACCGGCTTTGGCTTGGTGAGGGGAAGGTAACAATTCCGTTTATTCTGTCATTCTGGGGGTTTGTTTATTTTAATGTCATGATGTTTGGCGGAAAATATGTTCAATTTCTTAATGGTATTAGTACTTTGAGGATACAATTTATAACCAGTATTATAAGCCCGGTTATATACATCGGTGTTGTACTGTTGCTAATTAAGATATTTGGATTGGGCGTCTATTCAATCTTCATAGGTTCTATTGTAGCTAGCTTTAATGGATTTATCCTTGCCCCCATACAGTATCATATGGTAATAAACAGAAATAAGAAGGGGATCTGGATTGCCTAGAAAAGAAGATTGATTACTAATATTGTAAAATTGTAATTTAATGTTTAGTAAAAAAGAACTTGTATTTTTCAGTCTTATCCTAGCTGCCTTCTTTCACTTTCTTTTCTATTTGCATGCTTATGGACCATCTATGAGCATTTTGGAAGGACCGCTGATCTACTTATTGGCCATTGCCTCAGCTTCGCTCATGATTTTTGTTTATTTAACAACCAAATGGAGGTTAGCTCTTTCAGGCATCTCTGTAAGGTGGTTTTATGATATGCTGGTAATCTGGATCTTAATATGTTTTTTCAGAAGCTTTATTGAGATGCGAAGCATTGATGAAGTAATTCCATTTATATTCGGGAATTATATGGGATTATCAATGTTTCCCGTTTTATTTTTTATTGCCGGTTTAAGCGTCGGGTATTTCTACTCACTGAACAAGATCCTTACTGTTTATTTTTTTATTGCAGCTTTCATTTCCTTTTTCTTTATCAATTACTTTGAATTTCAACATTTCATAGTCCTATTCATCTTTTATATGATATTAACTATACCGCTTCGGAAGCCCTGGAGCAGACTGGCAATTGTTCTTGTGTCGATCAGCATAATAATCACCTCTTTGACAAACAGGGCGGAGATATTAAGAGTCCTAATAAGCTATTTAATAATTATTGCCTCCTTTCTGCTGTTATATAAAAAGGTGCACAAATCATTGCTGGTTTTCTTGGTTTTTATCATTCTTATGTTGCCTATTGGCTCTCTATACTTGGGAAGTAAAGGCATTAGTGTATTTCAAATGTTCTCAAGAGACAGTGTCGAATACAGCCAGATAGATCCATACGCTGATACACGTACATTTTTGTACTATGAAGTATTTCAGGATCTAAAGCAAAATCAGGCATTTTTATTTGGGAAAGGATTAAATGCGGGTTATTATTCTCATTCATTTCAAATGGACAGCAGAGCAGTTGTTGAAGTCGGTTTTTTGCAAATACTGCTAAAAACAGGTATTCTCGGCTTCTTATTATATATCTCAGTGATTATTTCATCTATCATAAAAGCTCTCAGACGTTCTAGAAGTCAGTTTGTTAAAAGCTTGGGGATTTACCTAGCGAGTTACATAATTCTGCTGTTTATCGAAAACATAGTAGCATATAATCTTTTAAATGTGGTTACATGGATTGTTGTTGGTATGTGCCAATCAGAATCTCTAATGGAAATGAATGACCAGCAGATTATGCAAATCTTGCATAACAAGAAACCATCAACAAGTAGATGAAGTAGGAATATATTCATGAAAAAACTGCTATTGGATTCAGATCTTCAGCAACTCCTTGATGTGGGCAACTATTTATGTTCATAAATTCAGTGCCAATTGCTTAAATATAGACATTATTTCATGGGATTAATCAAACGAGGTCATGTTAAGAGAGGCAGATATTAATCCAAGAGTGAATGAAAATGAAGATGACGGCAGGTTTCAATACCCCAAAGTCCTAATTATTGGTTCTACATTTCAGACCAAATCTGGCGGTGGCATAACATTGAAAAATCTATTCAGTGATTGGCCTGTTGACAAAATTGGAGTAATCACTGACAGAATAGCTGAAACAGATCCGGGATTAAAATATAGTTTTTATCAATTAGGTTGGGAAGAAATAAGGTATCCTTTTCCTTTTTATTTCATGCAGAGTCGGATTAAGTCCGGACCAATAAATTTTGCTCATAAAGTAGGAGGCTCTTCTCTGAAGCACCATAATTCTGCAATTAGCAAGATCAAGGGATCAATGCGTAATAATTTCAACAAAATACTGGAATTGATTGGTATAACACCATTATTTAATTCAATTAAAGTAAGCGATACTTTGAAGAGATGGATTTTGGAATTCAACCCTGATCTGATTTATATACGACCATTTTATACAGAAGTAATGACTTTTGGCAATCGCCTTTTTGAGGAGTTACATATTCCATATGTCATTCACATTATGGATGATAGCGTTCGATACAACAATAGAAGCTTAATCAAGAGACACAAACGCCAGAACTATATTGAGTCTCAGTTCAAGCAATTGATTGTGAATGCAAGCGAATGCTTATGCATTTCTGAGGCAATGGCAACGGAATACCAGTTACGCTATGGAAGACGTTTTGACCATTTTAGGAATCCGGTTGATTTGGATAAGTGGCTGCCATTTCAAAAGAAGGATTTAAATTGTAGCAATAACGTCTTAAAAATCATATATACAGGCCGTCTCTTCCCCCCGACATTCTTTACACTTCTGGACATGTGTCTTGCTGTTGATTCGCTGAATAGGAAGGGGAAGCGAGTAGAGATTGATATTTATTCCTATGATAAGAACAAACGATTCAATTCCAGAACAAAACGATTGCTAGGGGTAAATCTCAAGAATCCAGTTTCTGTTGATGAGGTACCGTTATTAGTAAGCAATTATGACATCTTCTATTTATGTCTGGATTTTGATAAAAAAGCACAAGAGTATTCTAGACTTTCATTATCGACTAGGACTTCCGAAGGGATGATTTCAGGAGTACCTGTACTGATCTATGTGCCTGATTCATCTGCTATGAGCCACTATTTTAAAATGCATAATGCAGGTATTGTTGTTACTAATCAGGACAGAAGTAGGCTTGAAGAGAAAATAATGTTGCTGTGTACAGATATTGATTTAAGAGAAGAAGTAAGTAGGAATGCAATTAAGACAGCAATATCCGACAGTCGATCTGATTTCGTAAAAGAAAGTTTCCGCAACTCTTTGATAAAAGCCGCAAGATGAAGGATTACCCTAAGATATTAATCTTTTACCAGCCATTTAATAGCTATTCAGGCGGAGGCATTACGCTTACAAATCTCTTTCTCGGATGGCCTAAGGAGAGATTGGCTGTTCTTTCTTATCCATTTATGCTCAATGAAGTATCTTGGGAAGTCTGCGGAAATTATTATCAATTGGGGAATAAAGAATTTAGATGGATTTTCCCACTAAATATGTTCAAGCAGTCATACCCCTCTGGTGTACTGAAATTCGAGGGAGCAGGTTTAAAAAATTACTCAATCCACAGAACTGGTCTGAAAAACCGGATTGCAAATTCTTTCATTAATCCATTGATAGAATGGCTTGGTTTGCATCATTGCATATCCCGCTTGAATTTTTCTTTAGACCTTCAGAAGTGGCTTTCGGATTTTGCCCCTGATCTCATATATCTTCAAGTTTCCAATCGTGAAAGCATAGCATTTTCAAGGAGATTGATTGAATATCTAGAGACTCCAGCGATCATACACATGATGGATGATTGGCCAACTACAATAAGTATATATGGTCCCTTAAAAACTTACTGGAGGACAGTAATAGATCGGGAATTCCGTGGGTTACTTGACAAGGTGAGCCTCCATCTTAGCATTAGTGATGCAATGTCAGATGAGTATTTCAGACGATACAACAAAGTTTTTAAAGCGTTCCATAATCCGGTTAATAATTTAGCTGAAACTGAATTAACTCTAAATAAAGAAGCTCCATCTAAACACTTTAGAATTCTTTATTTAGGGAGAATAGGAACAGCAAATAAGAATAGTATTGTATGGTTTGCCAATCACATATCCCAACATTATGATGACCATTTCCCGGTTGTCTTTGACATCTTTTCAAAAGACAACAAAACACCTGAGATGGAAGAAATCGGTCACTTGAGAAATGTAAATATTTATAATCCTGTAAAATATGAGAGAGTGTGGACTTTAATGAAGGAATATGACCTTTTACTGTTGCCGATGGATTTTACTAGTGCAGGCTTGAAGTTTTCAAAATTTTCGATTCCAACAAAAGCATCTGAGTATATGTTTTCCGGAACGCCGATACTTATACTCGCTCCCGAAGAGACTGCGGTCTGCCGGTTTTTTATGGCTCATAATTGTGGCTATTGTGTAACCACGTTTGAACGGAGCGCTTTAAACAATGCTCTAAATGTTTTAATCCATGACGGACAATACAGGGAAACAATAAGCCAAAATGCATATAAAATTGCAAGAGAAAGATTTGATGGAGAAAAAGTCCGCAGGGAATTTCATGACTTATTAATTACCACAAAGAATAGGTAATTTTGAAGAATTGCTAAAGGATAAAATCAAGTCACAATATAAGTGTTACAGGATTTAGCAGCAATAAATGTACTATAGATGTCAAATTTGTCGTTAATATCTTACATTTTACTAGGTTCTTAATTGTATACTTCAGATGGTAGTAATGATTTTACAAGATAGTATTTAACCTGTGCGGATTAATGTCCTTACATGTTTCTAGTTGTAGTACAATTCTGAAATGAATGCCTTTATATATTGACATGGCCAATTTTTCATATAGAACACCTTCTAAGGGCTTGAAGATAGTATGGATATGCCACTTTATGAATACAAACGTCAAGGAGTGGCTGGGAATAAGGGAAGACGTCAAGGAACTAGCTCCCTGGGTTACACTGGGTATAAAGGAGTTTCATAAGAGAAGAGATATTGAGTTGCATGTGATTGCACCCATGTACTCAATTTTAAAGCATACAAACATAGACCAAGACAATATACACTATCATTTTATAAAACTAGGGATCCCTTTCTCAAGAAGAAGATGGCCTAGATGGCTAGACATGGATTATCTGACTAGATTCCTGCCATTTAACAGGCAAGTTATTAAGTTAGTTAATGAAATTAAGCCAGATTTGGTAAATCTGATAGGAGCCGAAAATGCATATTACTCCTCATCAGTGCTAAAAATCAAGAACTATCCAGTATTGGTTACGATACAAGGTTTTATCTCACTTAACAATGAGGTTAGAACAGGAGACCCAAAAATGGTTATGAGAAGGATTGCAGTTGAAAAGGAGATCTGCCAGAAGATTAAACACTACGCTATCGAAGATACATCAACTGAAAAGCAAATCAAATCACTCAATCATTCTGCTGTGGTACATTGGTTTCATCTACCTTTCGCCAAAACAGTAATTGATGAAATTCCAATAAAAAAATATGATCTTGCCTTTTTTGCAAGGATAACTAGAATGAAAGGAATAGAAGATCTCATAACAGCCGTTTCTAAGTTAAGCATGACCAAGCCTGATATCAGCTTGATAATCATTGGCCATGGGGATGCGGATTATATCAGGTCGCTTCAGGAAAAAATCATAAATCTCGGACTCGTAAAAAACATTGAATTCAAGGGATTTATCCCCTCGCAGCGAGATATGCATCTTGAAGTCATGAAAGCCAGAATAGTTGTATTGCCCACGTATAATGACACCATTCCTGGTACTATTGTTGAAAGCATGCTACTCGGACTGCCCGTAATCAGCTACAGAACTGGAGGGATTCCTGATCTAAATAAGGAAAATAGAAATATTATTCTTGTTGAGCAGGGTAATATCGATGGATTAGTTCAGGAGTTGATAATATTGCTGAATAATCCCGAAATGCAGATAAAAATGGGAGAAACGGCTAAGGCATTTGCATCAGAGGAATTTGACAATGCCAGATCAGCAGAAATTCTGAAAGAAATATACAAAGATGTGATCCGCGCTTTTAAGGAAGATAAAATTTCAAATAACACCCTTCTATCGTAAGATATATTATGGATCCAGTAAAAAAGACTAAAATCATAAACATCACTCTAAGTGGAGAAGAGTCAATACTTTTTGCTCTAAAAAGGATGGATATCCTGGAAAGAAAGCTACTAATAATACTTAATGGATCAAAGTTCTTGGGTTTGCTTAGCGTGGGTGATATTCAGAGAGCTGTTATTAAAAACCTGCCGCTTGACACGCGGGTAACAGAAGTTCTTCGGGATGATATTACAGTAGCGAAGAAAAATGATGACCTGGCCTTGATCAAGGTAAAAATGCTGGAAGAAAGAATCGAATGCATGCCAGTAATCGATGACAGCCACAATCTGATTGATGTAATTTTTTGGGAAGATATTCTAAGCGGAGAAATCAAGGTCAGGGAAAAACTAAATATTCCGGTAGTGATTATGGCAGGAGGAGAGGGAAGCAGGCTTAAGCCGTTGACTAATGTTCTACCCAAACCTCTGATTCCTGTTACCGAAAAAACCATAATTGAAGATATTATGGATAAATTCGTAATATCAGGCTGCCATGAGTTTACAATATCATTGAACTATAAGGCAGAGATGATAAAGCACTATCTGCAGGGATTGAATAATCCCGATTATCATTTTCATTTTATCCAGGAGGAAAAGCCTCTTGGAACTGCAGGAAGCCTTTACATGCTGGCAGACCGAATAAACTCAACCTTTTTTGTTTCAAATTGTGACATCATAATCAACCAGGATCTTTCAGAGGTTTACAGATATCACATGGAGAATAAAAATGATATTACTGTAATTGTAGCTCTGAAACATTATAAAATACCATACGGCACAATTGAATCAGGGGTAGACGGAATACTAAAAAAACTTTCTGAAAAACCTGAAATAACTTTTAAAATTAATTCCGGGGTCTATATCCTCAATGCCGATGTGCTAACGCTTATTCCAAAGGGCAAATTCTTTCATATAACAGACTTAATACTTAAAATTAAGAAGAAGAGAGGAAGAGTAGGAATTTTTCCTATAAGTGAAGGATCCTGGCTTGATTATGGATTACTTGAGAATTTGCCATTCATCAATGGACGTAAAAAATGATTTTCCCGATTTTAGAATCAACTAAAGAATCTTTTGAAGTATTTACTGGGATTTAAAGAAATAGAAAAAGAATGAGAAAAGTACTAGTAACTGGCGCAGATGGTTTCATCGGCTCACACCTGACCGAATTTCTTCTTTCAAAGGGATTTAAGGTTAGGGCATTGGTACAGTATAATTCGTATAATAATTGGGGATGGATTGAAGAAGTCTCCCCTCATCATAACCTGGAAGTGATTTCAGGGGACATAAGGGACCCTAATTTCGTCAGAGAAATTATACATGGCACTGAAATAGTCTTTCATCTGGCAGCTCTGATTGCTATTCCCTACTCATATATTGCTCCTGACAGTTATGTTGATACCAACATAAGGGGAACTTTAAATATTTGTCAGGCTGCGAGGGATCTTGGGGGAATAAAGGTTTTGAGCACCTCCACGTCGGAAGTATATGGTACTGCCAGATATGTCCCGATTGATGAGAAACACCCTAAGCAGCCACAATCACCTTACTCAGCTACAAAAATTTCCGCAGATGCCATTGCATTGAGTTTTCATAATGCCTTTAACCTTCCCGTAGTCATTGTAAGGCCTTTCAATACTTATGGTCCAAGACAATCGGCCAGGGCGGTAATTCCTACCATCATAACTCAGCTAGCGAGTAATACAAGAAATGTAAAGCTGGGAGATTTGACTCCAACGCGGGACTTAAACTATGTGAAAGACATATGCCGTGGATTTCATGCTCTTGCAAACTGTGAAGAAGCAATAGGTCTGGAGGTTAACATAGCTTCCGGTTCGGAGATATCTATGAAAAAATTATTTGAGCTTATCAGGAAACTAATGAACTGTGATGCGACAATCATTGCCGAAGATCAAAGGAAAAGACCTAAAAACTCTGAAGTATACCGGTTACTGGGCGATAATAGCCTGATTGCCTCATTAACCGGATGGCATCCAGAGTACAGCCTTGAACAGGGTCTCAAAGAGACAATTGAATGGTTTACACGCAAAAGTAACCTGAGTAAGTATAAATCTGAAATATACAATCTCTAGTGGGCATACAGTATACATTGACAAATACTGATAAATAAGTGCATTATAAAAGTGAATGATCTGAAAGGAATTTATTATAAAGAATTGATTGTATGAGTTATAAAATACCATTATTTGACCTTAATTTTAACTTTGAGGAGGCCAGGGCTGTTGTTGACGTTATAAATTCAAAATGGATATCTGCAGGGCCCAGGGTGCTCGAGTTTGAAGAGAGATTTGCAGAACTATTGAATGTAAAATATGCAATTGCAGTATCAAATTGTACTGTTTCGTTGCATCTTGCGATGTCACTTTGTTCAATAGAACCTGGTGATGAGATAATTTGTCCCTCGCTTACATTTGTAGCAACTTGTAATGCAATCAGGTATGCAGGCGCGGTACCGGTCTTTGCTGATATAAAAAGTCTGGAAGATCTCACGATTGATCCGGATGAGATAGAGCGAAAGATTACATCGAAAACCAGAGCCATTATGGTAATGCACTACGGTGGCTTTGCGTGTGACATGGACAGAATTATGTCTATTGCCTATAAGCATAACTTAAAAGTAATAGAGGATGCTTGCCACGGACCGATGTCTGTGTATAAAGAAAGGAGGCTTGGAACCATAGGCAATGTAGGTTGTTTCAGTTTCTTTTCAAATAAAAATATAAGCACTGGTGAAGGAGGGATGATTATTACGAATGATGATGATCTTAATTACCGTGCCAGGTTACTTCGTTCGCATGGAATGACATCGCTTTCATTCGAAAGGTCAAAAGGACACTCGACCTCATATGATGTTATCGAATTGGGATATAATTACAGAATGGATGACATCCACGCAGCAATAGGCCTTGTTCAATTGAGTAAACTTCACCCGGATATTATCAGGAGGTCTGAAATAAGGGCTGAATACTTGCATTTACTGGGTGGACTTGACAAAATTTACATTCCTTTCAGAGGATACGGGGAATTCAGTTCAAATTATATCTTTACGGTAATTCTTAAAGACTCTGATGCAGACAGGCGGGACTTGATCCGTGACAGGATGGCAAATTCTGGCATACAGACAAGTATTCATTATCCAGCTGTTCATCGCTTCAAGATTTATAGGGACTATAGAGCAAATTTGCCCAAAACTGAGTACGTCAGCGACAACCTTATCACCTTACCCATGTATGGTTCATTGACCAGTACTCAAGTTAAGTATATTGCGGAAGAACTTAGAAATGCTCTGGCATAATTATTAAAAAGCCGGTATTCACTAACACACCCTGCTTATGTCACTACCCAGAGTACTTATTTATGGACAATCTTTTAACAATTGTACAGGAGGAGGGATTACTCTGTCGAATCTGTTTGCAGGGTGGGACAAGGATAGAGTTGCCGTTGCTGCGATTGGACATCTGATGCATAACGTTACCACAACTATATGTACAAATTATTATCTTCTCGGAAATGATGAGTTTAGGTGGCGGTTTCCATTAAACCTATTACAGAAAAAATTCAAATCAGGGATCTTGACAATTGATGCCCATCAAACCCAGCCCGAGAGACTCATTGGCTCGTCACTGAGAAGATTGTTTGTCGAAAAAGTATTTTATCCAACACTGCATTGGTTTGGATTTTACCATTGTGCCCAAACAATGAAGATGTCAGATAGATTTAAAGCCTGGGTGGAAGCTTTCAATCCTGACATATTGTATCTGCAATTCTCCACCAGGGAAACAATCCTGTTCGCATCAGCTCTAAATGAATTTCTTAAAGTGCCCTCAATTATACATTTTATGGATGACTGGCCCTCCACTATAAACTCAAGGGGCTTAATGAAAAGATACTGGTATAATAAAATAGACAAGGAATTGAAGACGCTCATTAACAAAACAGATCTTCATTTGAGTATCAGTGATGCTATGTCAGCTGAATTTGAGAGACGATATAATAAGAAATTTACTGCATTTCATAATCCAATAGATTTATCAATCTGGAGACCCAATTCCAAAGTCGATTTCTTTATCGGAGAAAAGGTTAAAATTCTCTATGCTGGTAGAATTGGACCTGGAATAGAGAATGCGTTTTTTGAGGTAGTAAAAGCTATAGAAAGCTTAAACAAGAAGGATTACAATATAAAATTTCATATACAATCTGCTAGCATAGACACTAAACTCCGGAATAAATATCACTTGTTTAAAAGTGTGGTATTCAATCCAGCTGTGGATTACAGAGAATTACCTTTAGTGCTATCAAACGCTGATCTGCTTGTTATAGCGAATGATTTTGATAACGCCGGAAGGGCATTCGTGAGATATTCAATGCCAACAAAGGCTTCTGAATATATGATTTCAGGAACGCCTATTCTGATTTATGGACCTCCGGACACAGCCCTTGCAAGGTTTTGTGCCATAAATGAATGCGCGGTCTGTGCTATCAGGCATAACAAGGAAGATCTTGAAGATGCCATAAAGTCTATGATTGCAGATGAAGCATTAAGAAGGAAAATCAGTCAAAATGCTGTTCGGATAGCGGAGGAGCTTTTTGATTCTGGGCAGGTAAAATCCCGCTTTCTTCAGATGCTCTTGAAACTTACACAGAGTAGTTCGTGTATAAATGATCGGCGGGCAGACTGATGCAGCAAGAGATAAAAAAACATATTCTGATCACCTCTTCCAATTTCCCATCTGGCTCTGCGTCGGCAAATTTTTTAAACTTATTCTGTAAAGGTTTGTCCGAACTGGATATGGATACAGAGGTAATTCTGATCAAGGGATTCTGGTCTCGAGGCTCTAAAGTAAACCACCAGAAAACCAATGTTACTTCATATGGGACAAAATATACTTATCTGGGATTGAGAAACAGGCCTTCATGGTTGGCCTTCAAGTTGTTTGATGATCTTATTAGGTTCTTTAAACTGTTTTCACTTTTAACTTCATTCATCAGCATCAGAAAGGATATTGTCATCTATACTTATAATAATGAATTCCCTTTCAGCCTTTTAATAAACGGGTTCTGCAAAGTGTCCAAAATCAGGGTAATAACCTTTGTACCTGAGTATTATGATAAATCCGTATTTTCAGAGAATATTTTCAGGAAACTGAAATGGTACGGGTTCTTGCTGGACTTTCACTACGTCAATAAGCTTTCAGCTAAGCTCATCGTCTTCAGTAAATATTTGAGAGATAGGTATGTTGCAGACGGATACCCGACTGATAAAATTCTGATACAACCCAATTTGACGGATTTTGGATATTGGGAAGATAAAAGCGCGTCTTTGCAGTTTACAATAGGATACAGTGGAACTCCATCAAAAAAAGATGGTTTAGAGGACCTTCTGAGAGCGATCAGTATAGTAAATAAACGGGGTGTTCCCATAAATTCCGTTATTATTGGTGATGTATTTAGTGGTGCATCTGTAATTCCTGGTTTTAGAAAATTATGTAAAGATCTTGACATAGATGGTACAGTTGACTTTACTGGTTTGGTTTCCTTGGCGGAGGTTAGAGAATGGATGAATAAGTGCATGATACTTGCCGTAACCAGACCTGTCATTATCCAGACCATGGCTGGATTTCCAACAAAACTTGGAGAATACTTTGCATGTAAAAAGGTAGTATTGGCCACAAGAGTTGGAGATGTTATTGACTATTTTACTGACCGATCAGATATTGTTTTCGCCGAGCCAAGCAATCCGGAATCCATTGCTGATTGCATTGATTGGATAATAAAGAATGATGATAGATGTAAAGAAATAGCTCTTCGCGGTAATGAAAAAGCCAGAAGGCTGCTCAGTTATAAGGTGATCGTGCCTAGAATAATGGAATTTATCTTAAAATAAATAATAGCTTCCATTAGAGGCGGTAAAAAAGGTCAATAATAAAGAAATTAAATTCTGAATCTCATGAAATACGTTAAGGATCTACGGGGCTATTTGTTTCTTTTTATCAGATTAATCAGGCTTAATTTCTTCTCTTCCGTTTCAACACTAATATGCAAAATGGTTTTTGCTCTTAAGGGAGTGGATCTTGGCAGAAAAAATACTTTCTATGGAATTACAAAAACGGTAAGGGTTCCTCTATCAAAAATAAAAATTGGAGATGGTAATACATTTCGCTCTGATGAGTCATCAAATCCAATTGGAATAAATCATCGTTGTATTCTTTCAACCCGGAATAAAGATGCAATTATCGAAATAGGGGATAATTCCGGTTTAAGTGGAGTGGTTATTCGTGCATCCGAAAAAATCGTTATAGGTAATAATGTTTTAATCGGGGCTAATGCAATAATTACTGACGCGGACGGACATCCTGAAAGACGCCCCACCAATCCTAAACCAGTAATAATAAATGATAATGTATGGCTTGGTATGAATGTCATTGTTCTAAAGGGTGTTGAGATTGGAAGAAACTCTATTATTGGAGCCAATAGCGTTGTTACTGGAAGCATACCCGCTAACGTTATTGCTGCTGGTAATCCGTGCCGTGTGTTGAAAGAGTTAAAGAATGGAGAAGAAAAGCAATAATCTGCAATAAACAAATAAAGTCCATCTAATAATGCCGAAGTATCTTGTCACAGGAACAGCTGGTTTCATTGGTTTTCATCTTGCCAATGCACTTCTAGCAAAAGGGAATGAGGTTGTTGGCCTTGATAATATTAACGATTATTATGATGTCAGGCTCAAATACGCAAGGCTTAAGGAAGCAGGCATAATTTCCGGGCATATATATTATAATGCACTAATACCTAGTAGCAAATGGGCAAAATACAGCTTTGTTAAAATGAATCTCGAAGACAAGGATTCCCTAATGAGGCTCTTCAGAGACGAGAAATTTGAGTTCGTCGTTCACCTGGCCGCTCAGGCTGGAGTCAGACATAGCATTGACAATCCTGATGTTTATATCCATAGCAATATTGATGGCTTTTTTAATGTTCTTGAAGCATGTAGACATTATCCAGTGCAATATCTCCTTTATGCAAGCAGTTCCAGTGTCTATGGCAACAATGAAAAGGTACCTTTTAATGAGAATGACAATGTTGATCGTCCTATAAGTCTATATGCTGCAACAAAGCGAAGCAACGAATTAATGGCCTATACTTACAAGCACTTGTACCAACTGAAATCAACAGGATTACGATTCTTTACAGTTTATGGTCCATGGGGAAGACCCGACATGGCCATTTACAAGTTCACGGATGCCATACTTGCCGGTAAGCCTCTGACGGTTTATGCTGAAGGTCTATTAATGCGGGATTTTACCTTTATTGATGATATAGTTAATGGCATTTGTAAAATTCTGGAATTATACAGGTCCGCGCAGGTTCCTGGATTAATGAATATTGGCCACAATAAGCCTGTATCAGTTAAAATACTTATTGACGAAATTGAGCGTTCTTTAAGGAAACAAGCAATCATTGAATACTTGCCCATGCAACCGGGCGATGTCAATATGACTTATGCTGATATTGAGTTGATTGAGCAATACAGTGGCTTCGTTCCACAAACGGACCTGAAAGACGGAATTGATAAGTTCTGTGAATGGTACCTTGAATTCAATTCATATCGGAATTCAAGCAGCTAAAACTATTAGATTGATGAAAATTCTCTTGGTAAATTATAGATATTTTATTTCAGGGGGGCCTGAACGATATATGTTCAATGTAAAAGCTCTGCTTGAAAAACATGGTCATGAGGTAATTCCATTCAGCGTTAAACACAACCTGAACACGCCTAGTGAATATGATAAGTACTTTGTCAGCCCTATAGGAGATGGACGAGTAACATATTTCAGTGATAGTGACAGGACAAACCTTCCTCAAATAGTAAAGTTCTTTAGTAGAATGTTTTACTCCTTAGAGGTAAGAAAGAATTTCATCAGATTGGTTAAAGACACAAGTCCGGATATAGTTTATGTACTTCATTACCAGAACAAGTTATCTCCAAGTTTCATAAGTGCAGCGAAAAGACTAAAGCTTCCAGTTGTCCAGAGAATCTCCGACTTCGGTCATATATGCGCAAACCAGCTGTTTTATAATTATAAGCTTGGAACAGTCTGCGAGAAATGTCTGAAGGGCAGTAAAATAAATGCCATAAGATATAAATGCGTGTATAATTCAGTAATATATTCGACCATCAAATCAGCAGCTTTGGGATTTCACAAGTTATTGGGAATCACGAAAAAGATAGACGCTTTTGTCATCCCGTCTGACTTTACACTTTCAAAAATGCATCTGTATGGAATTCCCAATAACAAGCTTGTGCGAATTCCAACTTTTTATAAATCTATTAAAAGCAGCTGTAGCGAATTGCCCATAAGATATGAACCTTACGCCCTATATGTTGGTAGAATTGAAGAAGAAAAGGGAATAATGACTATGGTCAAAGCTTTTGAGGGAACTGGCATGTCTCTAAAGATAATTGGATTTTCTTCCAGGGATTTCGAGGATGAAATAAGAATGTACCTTGAGGGCAAAGAGCACAATATTGAATTTTTCGGCAAACAACCCTTTTCGACAGTAAAAAAGTATTTGAGTTCCTGCGCTTTCACTATCACACCTTCGGAATGTTACGATAATTTCCCTAATTCTGTACTGGAGTCATTTGCTTTCCAGAAAGCTGTAGTATGCAGTGATCTGGGAAGCCTTAAGGAAATGGTGAGGCATGAAGAGACAGGGCTGCTTTTTGAGCCTAAGAACCATTTTAAATTGAGGGAATGTTGTCAGATGCTTTTTAACAACATGGACAAATGCAAAAAAATGGGACAGGAGGGCAGGATTTGGGTTAGAAACACAATATCTGAAGACAAACATTATCAGAAATTACTATCTCTGTTTAGAGGCCTAGTGGAAGATAATAACTGACTCGAAAATTATTGTATACAAAAAGTGATTGAAGAGGAATGTCGAAGGCCAAAGTATTATTAATCGCATGGGATCTTAACCCTCTTCGTGGGTCTGAAGCTGGTGTTGCACATTCTTACTTGAGGATCTATCTCAAACACTTTTCCATTGATGTGTACACATATGATTCTCATAAGTCAAATATAATGAAGTATAACTATGGCAAAAATGTTACATTTCATTTTATAAAATATACTTACTGGGACAGACTCTGTTGGAGGTTAAGGTTAGAGTTGGTGGGGAATTGGCTTTTCAGCCGGAGAGCAAGGATAGATATAATGAATAATAATCGAGGGGAATATAGATTCATGCATATTGTAACACCTGCTGGTTATTATGCATTCAGCAGGATTCATAAAACAGACATCAGATATATATTAGGTCCGATTAACGGTGGGCTTAAGACACCGGGAAATATTGTGCGGATTTCTCCAAGAGATTGGATTTCCGATAGAATAAGGGATGTGACATATAAAACTATTACATTTTTTCCTGGGTGGCGAAATTATTATAAAAAAGCAAGAATAATAATCGTTTCAGACAATATGCTACTCATTAAACTTCAATCAATCACTCAAATGAATGGCACTGTCATCTTTGACACAATGGTGGAGCCTTCGCTTTTTAGGCCTAGTAATAATAAGAAAAGAACTGGTGACATAGTATTGCTTTTCAGCGGAAGATTAGTCCCGATGAAAGGCATTGGATTGCTATTAAATGCATTTAAAGAATGTATTGAGAACCTGCAAATGCATAATTTGAAATTAAGGATAGCCGGAACCGGCAGTTTGAAGAGCTTTGTTGAAAAATTCATTTCAGATAATTGCTATCAAGACAGAATCCAAATTTTGGGTTATTTGGATAGAGAATCTCTGATTAAAGAGTACCAGTCAGCCGACATATTCTGCCTACCAACTCTACGGGAACCTGGGGGAACCGCTATTCTTGAAGCAATGTCTTGCGGATTACCTGTAGTCACATCGGATTATGGCGGACCTACGGTCACGGTCACGGAGCGATGCGGATTTAAGATTCCTATTCAAAGCGGTGATCAGTATATTAAAGACATGGTCAAGGCCATACACATACTGTATATGGACAGCGGTCTCAGGCTCGAGATGGGTCGAAATGCTCGTGAAAGAGTAGTTCATGAGTTTTCATTAGAAAATGTGGAAAGAGAGCTAATCAAGATATGGTCAAATTTATAACTAAGCATACTGTTACCTCAACTTGATATGACAGACTGTATATTGAAAGACTTTTACCGGGATAAACTAAACGAATACAGATGAAGGAAATAATAAAAATGCCACTACCCACTGACGTTTCAATAATAACAACATATAGATGCCAGATGAGATGTAAAATGTGCAACATCTGGAAGTATCCTAGTGATGCACAAAAAGAAATCTCTCCCAAGGATCTGGAAATTTTACCAAGCCTGAAGTTTGCAAATGTAACCGGTGGAGAACCCTTTCAAAGACGAGACTTAGATGATATTATTTCAGTACTGTTTACCAAAGCTAAAAGAGTAGTGATTTCCACTTCTGGATGGCACTATGATAAAATAGTGAAATTGGCAGAAAAATTTCCAAAAATTGGTATCAGGGTAAGTATTGAAGGATTGTCTCAAAGAAATGATGAGCTTCGTGGGCGAGCAGGTAGTTTTGATAACGGAATTAGAACATTACTAAAGCTTCGATCACTGGGAATAAAAGACATTGGATTTGGAATTACAGTTTCAAATCATAATTCAGAGGATATGCTTTGGCTTTACAAGTTGGCAAAAGAGTTAAGAATGGAATTTGCAACTGCGGCCTTTCATAACTCGTATTATTTTCATAAAGATGACAATCTAATCACAAATAAGGATACAGTTATCGGGCATTTTAAGGATTTGATTTTAGAACAACTCAAGGAAAAATGCCCAAAATCTTGGGGTAGGGCGTTCTTCAACCTGGGACTTATCAATTACATTAATGACGGAAAGAGGATGCTTCCTTGCGAAGCGGGTCTGGCAAATTTCTTTATCGAGCCTTACGGAGATGTATACCCTTGTAACGGTTTGGAAGATGGTATCTGGAAGGAAAGTATGGGGAATATTCGTGATTTTAAAAGATTTGAAGATCTGTGGTACAGTGAGCAGGCAATTAGAGTCCGTGATCTGGTCAGAATATGCCCAAAAAATTGCTGGATGGTTGGCACCGCTGCTCCAGTCATAAAGAAATACTTCAGGCATCCTGCAGGTTGGGTACTAGGAACAAAACTGAGGATACTATCAAAGAGGATGGATTGCTTGGATAAAATACCGTATTTCAACGTTGGCCAGAATCCGTTGCAGGGTGATCTGAATTACTCCCGAATGACTCCACATACGGACCAGTTTGGAGTAAATCCAGATGAGAATCTCCTCCTGATTGAGGAATGATTATTTGTTGGTTAGTTGGAATTTACATACTTAATAAAAATATGACTTCATGAAAATCATAGTCGCAGGTACGCGGGGCATACCAAATATTCAAGGAGGTATTGAGACTCACTGTGAAGAACTGTATCCCAGGCTTGCTTCCATGGGATATGAAATAGTGCTCATCAGACGGTCTTGTTTTGTACCGAGGGAGAATGCTCTCTCAGAATATAAAGGAGTTAAGCTGGTTACTCTTTTTACTCTACGGGTTAAGACAGTTGAAACCCTGATTCATACATTTCTTTCGGTCATATGGGCCAAAAGGAACAAGGCTGATATTTTACACCTTCACGCAATAGGTCCTGCAATATATATTCCACTTGCAAAACTTATAGGTTTAAAAGTGGTGTTTACTCATCATGGGCCAGATTATAACAGGGCCAAGTGGGGACCGTTTGCTAAGTCAGTCTTACGGCTGGGCGAGAGATTCGGTACATCAATGGCTGACGAGGTAATAGTAATATCAGAGGTGATTCGTGACTTGCTGGCAAATAAGTACAAGCGTAATAATACGAACTTAATTTACAACGGTTTTTCATTGCCTATCTTCACTAGCAAAACAGATTATTTGACAAGTTTGGGATTAAGATCGGCAAATTATGTCTTCACGCTTGGAAGATTTGTAGAGGAGAAGGGCTTTGACCTGTTGATCAGTGCTCTCCGGAGTTCAAATCATAATAATTATCCTCTGGTAATTGCCGGGGATGCTGATCACGAAACTTCATATTCAACCAGGCTTCGAAAACTTGCTGATAAGGAAGGCATCATTCTCACAGGATTCATTAAAGGAGAGGAGCTTAGGCAGTTATTCACAAATGCCCGTCTGTTTGTCCTTCCTTCCTTTCATGAAGGATTGCCTATCTCATTACTTGAAGCCATGAGCTATAAGCTCCCCGTACTTGTTAGTGATATTCCGGCAAATAAGTTGGTCAACCTGCCTGATGAGAAATACTTCAGAACAGGAGACATGATATCACTTAAAAACAAGCTGGACGAGATTCTGTCATCAGATTTTAAGCGGTTTGAATACGATATGACCCCTTACAATTGGGACATCATAGCTCAAAAGACATCCGAAGTATATGACAGGGCATATGGGTGGTCTGTAGTCGATAAGAAACAATGAAGGAAGTGTATATAATATCCACCGGAGATATTGTCGCTGGTAGGATTGCAGGAGCGCAGCGAGTGATGAAAATTTCAAAATCCATCGCCTCTGGTGGTGTTAGCGTCTTTCTATGTTCACTCCCATATCTGACGTCAGATGATACAGAGCCGGTCGAACTCTTCCCGGGCATATCAATTCTAAGAAGCAAAACTATAAAATGTAATAATCGCCACAACATCATTTCATTCCTAAAGAAGACATCCTCGTTCATTGAATCAAGAGAATCAGAACCTGTAATATATCTTTATCCCACATCATTTGTATTTTATGATCTTGTCTATACGTTATATCTGCAATTAGTAAAGGGATACAGATTATATTGTGACCTGAATGAACTGAGGTCAACTAATGTTTTCTCAGCTACACCTCCTCTCAGCATCCCAGCCAGGGTGCTTTATTATTTAAAGGGTTCCGCTAGGTATTTCATGTATAAATTAAATGAACTGCAAGTATACCTCTATACTGGTGCAGTCGTTATTTCTACCAATCTTGAGAAATACTATTCAAAAAAAGTAAGAAGACTAATTAGAATTCCAATCCTTTGCGATGTGGAGGCTTCTAAGGGAATCAAAAAGCCTGATTATGATGGTCAGGTGTTCAGAATTTGCTTTTCAGGAATGGTAAGCTGCAGGAAAGAAGGATTTGATCTTCTGTTCGAAGCGCTATCGCTGATAAACCGCACACGAAAAGTTGAACTTTATCTTTACGGACCATTATCGAATGAAGATGAGGACTCTTTAAATAATCTGAAGAAAAAGTTCTTATTGGATAATAGAGTCTATTATGTTGGAAACCTTGACCCTGATGATCTTCAAGATGAATTCTCTAAATATCATCTACTGATTCTTCCTCGCCCTTTGAATCCACAAACCAGATACGGATTCTCTACAAAGCTTTCAGATTATCTTATTTCTGGTGTTCCAGTACTTGTAACAGATGTAAGTGACAATTCAATCTACATAAGAGATGGGATTAACGGATATTTAATACCACCTGGTTCCATGTCAGCTCTAGAGGCTAAACTTATGGAGATAATAGATAATTACAATCAGTCTTCTATACTCATTGCCAGGAATGCACTGGAAACCGCTGCCCGGGAATTGGACTATAGGAATTATACAGATAAACTCATTGATTTTCTATTCAAACCAACGGGAACGGCATATAAACTAATTTGACAACCCAATAAGAGTACTGTGAAGATACTTTTTGTTATAGATTCACTTGGACCAGGTGGTAAGGAACGCCGGATGACGGAACTGCTAAAGGCGCTAAAACCGGATCTGACATTTGATTTTGAGCTTGTAATAATGAGCAATGAAATTCACTATAAAGATATCCTCAATCTCGGCATCAAAATCCATCCTGTAATACGCAAATCTCGTAAAGATTTGTTGGTTTTTAGGTCATTATACAGAATATGTAAAAATTACAAGCCGGATATTGTTCATTGTTGGGAGAGCATGACGGCAATTTATTGTGCACCAGTCTGCAAGGTACTTAACATAAGATTAGTGAATGGAATGGTGATTGACACACCAGTAAAAAGAAATATTAGGAATAAAAACTGGCTTAGGGCAAGGCTTACCTTCCCCTTCTCAAGTGTTGTGGTCGGAAATTCACAGGCTGGCCTGGATGCTTACAATGCACCGAAAAACAGATCAATCTGCATTTATAACGGCATTAACATGTCGCGATTTTCAGCTTTAAGAGATTCTGCTGTTGTGCTGAATGAGATTATAGGCCAGGTCGACGATGATGTTTTCATTGCAGGTATGGTCGCTGCTTTTGATGAGCGAAAAGACTACTTTTCACTTATTGAATCAGCAATTCCTCTTTGCAGGAAACATCATAAACTCAGATATGTACTGGTGGGCGAGGGCATTTATTTTGAGAATATCAGGAGGATGATTCCTCGGGATTTGTCAGACAGAATTATATTGACGGGGAAAAGGTCTGATGTTGAATCGGTTATTGCTATATTTAGCATCGGTCTACTAATGACAAATACAATGAACCATGGTGAGGGGATTTCCAATTCGATCATTGAGTACATGGCGATGGCCAAACCCGTCATTGCCACGAGAGGAGGTGGAACAGTTGAAGCAGTTGAGGATGGAGAAACAGGTTTTCTGGTTACACCATCTGATCCCTGCGAAATTGCCGACAAGATCGAGATTTTAATGGGAGACGCCATTTTATGCAAGAGGATGGGCTTAGCCGGGCTTAAAAGGATTAAGGAAAAATTTTCTATCAACAACATGGTCAGGCAATATACTGACCTATACCTCAGGATGGGATTAAAAGGTATCCATATTAATAAGGGTCTAATCTCAGGCGATTGAATATTATCTATTAAAGTACTATGGAAGAAATAAATATTTTTGGAATAAAGATCCATCCGCTGCGGCGGAGTGCGTTTCTTTCCATTATCAAATCATCCATTGATAGTGGCAGTAGGATTACCCAAGTGGGAGTCAACTCTGCTACTGTCAATGAACTTGTTAGAAATCCTGAATTCAGGCAGGCTATCAATGATGCAGATTTGGTCCATATCGACGGCATGTCAGTCGTATGGGCTTTAAGGCACTTAGGGCATAATGTGCCGGAAAGAATTGCAACCCCTGATCTGGCCGACGATATACTGAAACTGGCTGAAACAGAGAATTACAGCATCTTTCTTCTGGGGGCAAAGGAACAAATTATTGAAGCATGCCGGATAAATCTGGGAAATAAGTTCCCTTCCTTAAAAATTGTGGGAAGTCAACATGGGTATTTCAAGCCTGAAGAGGAAGATGCTATTGTTGAACGAATTAATTATTCTCAGCCGGATATCCTCTATATAGGGATGTCTTCTCCCAAGAAAGAGCTTTTCTTTGAAAAATATAAGGGGCATTTAAAAACTAAATACATATTGGGAGTAGGTGGATATTTTGATATTGTTTCAGGGCACCTCAGAAGAGCCCCGAAATGGATGCAGGATCGTGGTCTGGAATGGCTATTTAGGCTAATACAGGAACCTAGGCGAATGTGGAAAAGATACCTGATCGGAATAAACCAGTTTCTATGGCTGTTTCTGAAAATGAAAGTTTTAAAAAAAGAAGTAATTAAGTAATACAGCCGTTGAAATGAAGATAGATCATATATGCTTTGCCGTAAAGGATCTTGAAGATGGCATCGCATACTGGAACAATGTTTTCGGTTATGCCCAATTAACACAAATCATTGAAAACACTCGACAAAAAGTAAAGGTCGTCTTCTTAGACAAAGAAGATAGCGTAAAAGTGAAATTAATTGAGCCCGTTAGAGGCAATGATTCTCTCCTTAGCTTTGTGAAAAGGGGGGGAGGATTTCATCATTTGTGTTTTTTGTGTGATGACGTCGAGGAACAAATGGAGAGTCTGAGAGAGAAAGGTCTTATTACCCTGGTTAGACCTCAGCCGGGAGAGGCGTTCAATAACGGTGATATTGCGTTTATGATGGCTAGATATGGATTGAATATCGAATTAATCGATACTACAGATAAAGCAGGGATTCTCTAAATTATTTTGGGTGGTATAAAAAAATTCTGCGAAAATGAATTTGTAACCGCTTGGGTAACCAACCGATCTGGATTTGGCGATTGAACATGCCATTATAACGATGTAATCCAGGAACATGACCAAACGTGATAGAGTCTGAACATTATTTTAAAAACATACAGAAATGTTTTTCAAGATTGACTGATTTGATAACAATACCGTCACAAAATGGGAGGTAGTGTTCCAATCAGTGTGTCCGGGGTAGCAGGTCTTCATCGAAGTTTCACATCTTAAAATTACACTTTTCAACTCAATTTTCTGGATTACGAAAACAATCCAACTAATTGTTGGGTAAATCCAGAAAATTGCCTGAGTCATCAGGGAATAAAACTCTGTCCCTTTCAATCCCGGGTAATGCTCTGAAATAGGCCTTTTTATCCATAGCAGTTTTTGCCATGAGAACGATTACAGACTCCTCTGTAGGCATAGCCCCCCTCATTCGCAAAACCCTCCTGAAGTCTCTCTGAAGCCGCTCGATCCAGTTAGTTGTATAGATCATACTCTGAACCCTCGGATGATAGTTCAAATACGTGAAGTAATACCTGTAAAAGGGATCATTACCCAGTCTCTTGATGACTAGATAATCTTCTCCCCATTTGCTGCAGAACGCCTGCCAAGCGTCCCATCCCTGCTCGGGGGTGTAGTGAGGATCTCCCGTGCGGAAGACATCCCTGAGGTCTTCTGCCATCGCTCCTTTATCCCCATGACGAACCCTGGCGAGCATATTTGTAAGCGGGAACTTACAATGTACAAAAACTGGCAAATAAGGATGTACGAGAAATAGCAATTAAGGATGTCCATTTCTTCATGATAAACATACAATAAAACAAAGAACAACAGACTCAGTTAAATATGGTTTTCCGGTTTTCCAGTCTGTAGCTATTACCGGATAGTCTTACCACCTCACAATGGAAGAGTATTCTGTCAAGCAAAGCGGTAGCAATGACTTCATCATCAAGCATTTTCACCCATTCCTGTGGACTTTTATTAGTTGTTACGATAAATGAAGCCCTTTCATGAAGGTGGTTTATAAAGTTAAAAAACTGCACTGCCTGTTTCTTTTCCAGGGCAAACATCATAATGTCATCAATGACAAGCAGATTGGCTGTCAGAAGCTTATTGTACTCAATAAGAGCTGAACGGGTAATGTCTTTCATAATCAGGATCTCATTGATCTGCTCCATGGTTCTGAAGTATGCTTTGTATCCCAATTTCAGGGCATCAAAGCATAGACCTGCAGCTATCATGGTCTTCCCGATGCCTGACGGACCCATCAGCACTATATTGTAGTTTTGTTCCAGCCACTGACATTCTCGAAGCTGCATAAGTTGTTGCTTTCCTATCCCACTTTGAAAGGCATAATCATATTGATCAAGATCATGATTAGGTGGCAATTTAGCAGCTCTGGTCCGGCGTTCCAGATCACGGAGGGATCTTTGTGTAATTTCAGTTTGAAGGAGATATAAGGAAAAATCCAGATAACTGCATTGTTCCTCCGATGCTTTCTGGATCAGTTGATCTAACTGGTCCTGTATGCCACCCAGCCTGAGTTGAGCGGCATATTGCTTAATGGTCTGTGTTTTTGTATCCATAGGCTTAAATCATTAGTGATTGGTAATCCGATATATCGCTTTTGGCAGGTATAATTTTATGTGCTGTCTGATTGATGGTCTTAATGATGATAGGCTGCTCAATGGTATCTTTTTGGGATTGTTGAGAGTGGTACCGTTTTACAACACTTTCCAGATCGGTTGCCCGGTAGATCTTGTTCTCCATACAGAACGTCACAGCCTGTTGAACGATCTGTACCGGATAGTTATTGACAAGCTTTCTTATGATAAGCATTTGGTCCCTGATGTACCGGGGCTTTTCCTTTCGTATTTGCTGACAGTACTGCCTGGCCGATTTGGGATCTGTAAACCGGTCCGTTATCTCACTGATTAGCCTGTCAATACTCTCAGTTAAATCTCGTTGGTAATGGGTCCCTCCGATAGTTTTTCCCTTGCCCGGATAGATTGTATGAGTAGCAATAATCTCGTTGTCCGTGTTATAGATAATCAATTGATTATCCTCATTTTCTTCGATACGAACTGTCGTTTTTGGCGGATGATAAGTTCCCCTGGGAACCCGGTAAAAATTCCCTTTATGAGATATTACGTTATCCTTGCTTACATCACGCTGATCGGTTACACTTTTTGCCTCATACAAGCCTCTGACAGGCTTCAGGTATGCTTTCTCAGTCAGCCATTCTTCATACGGAACATTTTTGGTTGTAGAATGAACCTTGGCATTGGCCGTACGTTGAAGCCAGGCTAGATTCTCTGCCTGAAGTATGAAGATGTCTATGAAGGTTCGGCCACGTAAAAAATTGAATTTATGATACTTTACAACGTTTTCAACCTTCCCTTTACTCTGCGGATCGGACTTACGGCAAAAGTGTACCTTAAATCCTCTGTATTCGGTGTAACTGCGGAACGCTTCGGTCATAACCAGATCCCCTTTGTTCTCATCGATAAGAAGCAGGGTGTCCTGATCATATACAAACACTTCTGTAAGCCCGCCAAAATACTCTATAGCTTCTTCGTGGGCAAGGATAACCTGCCGGGTGGTAAAGGGTCGTTCTGAGTAATAACTGTATTTAAACCGCGAACGGGATAACACAAAGCAAATGAAATAGACCTTCTTGCGCTTGCCTTCATCGGTAGTCATGTGATATTCTCCCAGATCAACCTGCGTTTGCTTACCATATGGCAGCTCCGGAACCTTCTCAAAATCCCGGTGGTCAAAAGACTTGGGGATGCCATATTTGCTTCTGACGTGAAGGACAAAATTAAAAACCGTCTTGGCATCAACTTCTGTGAAGTCATCATAGTGCTCCTTGAGCCAGTCATGAACCTGAGCCGCTGATGCCTCAGGGCAAAGTTCCAGTCTGGTACGAACAAATCCTTCATAGGAGGATAGCAATCGTTGCCTGTGAGTCTGATTATCTATAAATTCCAAATATTCATCCTCGCTCATCTTAAGGTACTTCTTTACTGTTCTTCTGTCGATAACCAGTTCCCTGGCTATCTGCGCCGGTTTTAACCCATCGCGGTGCTGTTTGTGAACTTCGTGATACATTATCCACTGATTTAGATGTTTCTTTCTCATAGAGGATCCTCCTGATTTGGATTAATGAACTGATTATTAATCCAAAGAACAGAATAATCCACTTTTTCCGGGAGGAGTTTGCAAACTCCTCCCGGAAAACAACACTATCATGAAGAAATGGAAGTGATCCTGCTGAGAAAAACACACCTTCCCCAAGAAAGATGTACATCACTATTTGCTAAAATGCGTACATCGCTATTTGCTAATTGTAGTACATTCTTATTTGCGAAAAAACGTACATTGTTATTTGCCGTTTACAATATTACGCTTAAGGTGTGTCACGCACTTCTGGAGAGGGGTTCCGGGGAAGACTTCGGTCAAAGAATCTTCAAGATACCTTATACCATCGGCAACCAACAGACCAATACCCTTGACACCTCTATGCTCTAATGCCGTAAACATCTCTCTCCAGCCGGTTGCGCTCTCACTGGGACGGTTGAATATGCCAAGAACCTCTCTGCTCTTGTCTTCCTTTACGCCCATGACAACGTAGAAAGCCTCATTCTCAACGCTCCGCTTGCGGTGAACCTTAACATGAATGGCATCAACAAAAACAATCGGATAATAGGCCTCCAGGCTCCGAGAGAGCCATTGCTGAACATCTCCTCTCAGATACTCAATCATACGACTGATACTCGCCTTGCTGTACTGCTTGCCGTATACTTCTCCAAATACTTCTCCAACCTGAGACTGCGTAAGTCCCTTGCAATACAGGCTGCTTGCCAGCAGCTCACACTCTTCTTCCTGATCACGCAAAAGGGCCAGGATGGTGGGGTGAAAGTTACCGTACCGGTCACGAGGTACCCTGAACTCGAGTACTCTACCCTGGCCGTAACTGCGGCCACGGCGAAAGCCGTTACCCTTGTTCCCTTCACTTTCGCTCAGAAACTCACGGCGCTCGGCCATCATCATACTCTCGATCATCAGTTCCATCAAATCCTGCAAGCCTTTTTCACGGTCCAAATGCTTGACAAATGCTTCAGAAAGCTGTTCCTTTGTAAAATCCATTGGGTCTTCTTTTTTGGTTTAACATTATTTGCTTGTAATGCAAAACTAAATCAGAAGACCTTTTCTTATGGCTACGCCAGACACACTTTTTGAAACACTATCAAATGGGATCTGCAATTCACTTTCTTTATTAGATATAAAATCATGCCTTGGTGACCGGTTAAGGACTGATATTTTCTTTCATTAATTCTGAAAGGGAATGTTACTTATTTCGGTAAATTATCAACAATGTAAAACTAGCCGCTAGATAAAGCAATGCAAAATTAGTTTCTTTTACTTCAACTAATGGACGCATTCCTATACCAGAGTATTCAAGCAATTCAAAAGTTATAAAATTGATGATGAAAAGAATTCCATATAATAAAGGAATTACAGGAAATCCTATTCGTAAAGTTAGATTTTTTGCTTTTGCCGAGAATTTACTAAAAAAAGGAATTATTAAGCAATAGGCGAACCAGAAGTAGGAATACATAGCTACGCTGGAAAAAAATCTGATCAAACCGCGCTTAGGTTCTCCTGTAGGATAAATAGCATCCCAAACGTTTAAATTGTGGATATTGATTTCATCCTGCCTGTTGCCGTTTAAAAAAAAATCAGGAGATTCTATATTGAAGATGCGCTGGCCCCAACTGATTTCTTCTCCCAGGAATATAATAAATATTATGCTTAAAAAAAGAAAGAAAGGATTTCTTTTTCTATTAAAAATATAGGGGTGATCTTCTGATTTTGAATTTAAAAATAGATAGAACAGCAGACTTGCTGAAATAAGATAGGAAACAGCAGCCAAGGATTCTATTATGCCATCCTCCTGAGTAAGTAATGCCAACCTTTCCAGGCTTAGACTAAACGACAACAAGTTGTAAGTAATTATTATTATTAGTACAACTAATATTGGCAGATGACTCTGTTTAAATAAACGGTGTTTTATCAGGCTTATGGGGAGCATTTATCATTCAATTTGGTGACAGATGTGGTATTCATGAAGCTCGTCTGGCACTCGTTTAAAAAAAATATCTTCACAGGCTCGATCATTATCATACACGGCTTTCAATTATAGAATTAAGGGTAGAAAGGATGTTTGTTTCAAATTTCTCGAGAGAATAATATTCCCTAAATCTTCGGAGCCCATTCTCTCCCATGGTGATCCGTAATCTTTTATTTTCGATTAACCTGATTATACTCTCCGCAAGTTTATGCGGATTTTCTTTTTCGACCAGTAAGCCTGTTTCGTTTTCAATTATCATATCAGGAATACCACCCTCACATGTTGCCACCACTGGCAATCCGCACTGCATAGCCTCAAGGATTACAAGTGGAAATGCTTCGTTCCTGCTCGGAAGTACGAAAATATCTGCTTCCAGTAATACATTGACTTTTTCCTGACCATATAGAGGCCCAGAAATTTTTATACAATCTGCCAAATGCAGTTTCTCAACCTGCTGTTTCAGATCCTCTATTGACAGGTCAATTGGTGCGCCTACCAGTTTCGCGCTGAATATGAATCCCTGATCATGGATGATTTTGAATGCTTCGATGAGGTCTGGAATTCCTTTCTCAAGCATATAGTTTGAAATACATAGGATCTGCGATATTTCTGACGAACTTCGGATTGGCTTAAGCTTGTTCGTCACGATGGGCTCAATGCCATTTGGGACTATGTAGGGTTTGCCATCATAAACGTCCTCAATGTCATAAAGCAGTTTTTCGGAAAGACATATTACCGAAATGTCTCTGAAGACAGCTTTGTAGAGCCTTCTTCTCAGGAAATTGTTCCTTTGATTTTCCTTGACGCCTTGGCCATGAAGGTGTATGACAAGCTTCTTCCTGAAAGATTTAATTATGAATACATATAATGTATCCCTATAGAATGAGTAACCCTTAGGCGAAAAGCTAAAATATATCAGGTCAGGTTTTACGGTGTGTATCTTCCAAGCCAACTCAAAACTGTAAGAAAAAGCTTTGGCTATCTTTCTTATTGAAAACCTTGTGATCTCCTTAATTGAAGTAAGAAACTGCAGATTTAAGACAATGGTATCAAAATTTTCTCTGATCACCCTGCTGTTCACCACATTGCTGTTCATGACACTGGCTCCATGAACCGGGGGTGGTAATTGAACAATAATAAATAATTTATTTCTGTTGTCGGATGACATTCTAATGCAATGTGATTTAATGACTCCGGATTAGCTTCTTACAGGCCGAAATTAGTGAATTTGCAGAAACCTTTGCATCAAAAATCCGTGCAGATTGGATTGAATTAAAAGAAAATGTATTATAATTTGCTAGAATCACCCTGACCTTCTCTGAAAAGTCAACGGAAGAATATGCTGATTCGAGAAGGAATCCATTATATCCATCCTTCAAAACTGACCTAATATCACCGACATCAGTAGCAATTACAGGAGTCCCGCAGGTCAGGCTTTCTGCTATCACCATTGGAAAACCCTCCGATGAAGAGGCTATTATTAGGATTCGGGAATTAGCTATCATCCTGATAGCAGTGTCATTGTCGGTGAGGCCGTGAAAAGCCACATTGTTATTAAGATCAAGATTGTATACAAGCTTTTGAAGGTGCTTTTCCTGGCTTCCTGTCCCAATGATGTTAAGTTTATTCTGCGCCTTTATGTCCGCAGGCAGCTGACTGTAGAGTTCAATTATCTTATCAACATTCTTGACAGTTTCCAGCCTGCCTGCATAAATAAAGTCTTTTCTGACTGTTCCGGCTAATCCTGGCATGTCAATGCTGACCGGATTAAATAGTTTCTCTGCTTCCGGCCGAAACTCGCCTACGGTGAACAGATGACCGGCTTTTTTTATGATCCTGGCTTCAAAATGACCGAACAGGCGTCTGAAATACTTACCATACCAGAAAGTGGACATAATCACCGGATTAAGGTTGCCATGGAAGATATGCATAAATGGTATCCTGAAGAAGGACACTGCATATGATGCCTCCGGCGTGTGGGATAAGACTATGTCGAAATTATGCCGGTGCCTGATAAGGAATAGGAATACCCTGATCAGATAA
>Ga0208196_1000912_pt1 | contig 35153 bp, 34 predicted proteins | sample AD_JPNNA7_MetaG_FD_184443 | JGI IMG/M metagenome (GOLD analysis project Ga0208196, IMG submission 184443) | Active sludge microbial communities of municipal wastewater-treating anaerobic digesters from Japan - AD_JPNNA7_MetaG (SPAdes) (version 2) | ecosystem: Engineered > Bioreactor > Anaerobic...
TGGAATGACCGGGGGCAGTTGGTGCGCTTCAAACGCCCCCCCGCCGGGGCGTGGATCATCGCCCTCGATCGAGAAGAAAAGGGGCTTTTCGACCTGGGAAACGTCCCTGATGCCCGGGTTCGCCTTCTTTTTTCCGATATGCCCTATCTTCGCCAGGAAGGCAAGAGAAATTTTTTGGACCCCGCCACCATGCCCTTCCTCGGCCAGGAGATTTTAAAGGCCTTGGCGGCCTTCGATGGAGATAACTATCGGTACTACCAGCGCCGTCTGGCGGAATTTCAGTCGAGGCTGGAGAGCACTGTGGGGGTAGGGCGACAGCTATTGTCGGAAGTTCCCTTACTAAACCTATCCCTCGAGCTAGCGCTCTGGACGGCCGCTGCGGGAAAGCGCCACGTGACTCCCTCCTGGGATATGGTCCAGGCCTGGGGGCGGGGCGAGCGCATGGATGTCTTTGAGAGGACCTTGGCGGAGGCTCAGGCGGGACACATGGTGGTGATCTACGACAATCAGATGCCTCCAGCGGTCAAGAACTTCCTGGCCTCTTCTTCTTCGGCTCTGTTGATAGAGCTTCCCGACGTTAACCAGGTGGATGATCTCTTCCTCTATCTCTACGACCAATACATGGCGGTATGGAACTTTGCTCGCCATGGCACCGCCCCATGGCGATCCCCGGGAGGCCAGCGTCACTTTTGACGTGCCCCGGCGCGGTCCGATGGAGCTATGAGATATCTTTATTCGAGGCCTCGACGGGCCCAAGGGTTTTGGTAACTTTTTTTGTGGCCCCCAGGCCCCATCGGATCGAAATCGTCGGGGACTTCTTGACAAAGTGAAAAAAATACCCTTTGCGAAAAGAGGGAAAGTATGATAAAATCTCCCCGAGCTTAGGAAAGCAGAGGTGGGCTTGATGGGGTGCAGCCTTTCGCAGATTAGGGAAGAACTCATGGCGCATAAGGGCGCGTGCCTGCGTTATAAGGCGCTTAAGGGGCGACGGAAGGTGGAGGAGCGCCAGGGAGTGCTCGTGGAGACCTATCCTAAACTCTTCACCCTCTTCGTCGAGTCCCAGAACAGCACGGTCTCTTTTAGTTACGCAGAGGTGCTGACTAGGGAAGTGGAGCTGGAGCTGATCCCTGACCCCCGGAAAGGGTAGCTCGACTTTCCCCCGGCGAGGGGATATCCCCGGGGCGTGAGGCCCCGGCCTTTTGGCCCTGGGGCCTTCGGTTCGGGCGGTGAACAAAGGCTCCGGCGCGGGGACGCCCGGGGCCTTTTTCGTGGTGGTGGGAGGTTCAGATGGAGCACGTGGTGGCGTCGTGGGGCAAGGTGAACCTGTCTCTCCGGGTGACGGGACGACGGGAGGACGGGTATCATGCCCTTCACTCCCTTTTTCTCCGAGTGGGGCCGCTGGAAGCCATGAGACTCCGGATCCGGTCTGGGGCTGGGAGGGGAGATCTTTTGCACCTCCGGAGCGAGGTCCCCATCTCGGGGGAAAACCTGGTACTTCGGGCCCTGGCCCTGGTGAGACAGTACCACAAGGCATTCCCTTTTTTTGAAGTGGAGCTGCAAAAACAGATTCCCCCGGGGAGTGGATTGGGGGCGGGAAGCGGCAATGCGGCGGCGATTCTTTCCTGGGCCCGTCAGCAGGGCTTTCCCGTTCCCGACGTCTCGGCGGTGGCGTCGCTGGGGGCTGATGTGCCCTTTCTCGCCTCCTCATGGCCCGGAGGGCGGGGGGAAGGCATAGGGGATGATCTGTCCCCATTCTCTCTGCCAGCTTTGCGAGTGGCCCTGGTGGTGCCCCGGTGGAGCTGCGCCACTGGGTTGGCCTTTGCCGCCCTGGACCGGACTAGGGGAGGGGATTGGAGCCCTTTGGAAGAGGCTCGTCGGGAGAGCGACCGTCTTTTAGAAAACCTTGCGGCGGGCAAACGTGTGGGGCTTTTGCCCAACGACTTTGGTCCGGACCTTTGGGCCGCGCACGGAGAGTACAAGGATTTTTTCGACCTCGCAGAGGAGCAGGGGGCCCTGGGGTGGGGGATCAGCGGCAGCGGTGGAGCGGCTCTGGCCCTTTTTCCCCGAGACAAAGCCCTTCGTTGGCCCGACTTTTCCTGGGCCCGCATGGGGACCATTTTGGAGGTGTAGGCCGTGCGCCCCGCACGTCCCGAACGCCTGGCCCGCCTCACCGCCCGATTGATGTTCGCCCCCTCTCGGCGGATCTCCCTCACCGAAAACGCGGGGGAGTTTGCCATATCCAAGACCATGGTGGGCAATGATTTATCGCTGCTGGACGACCTCTTCCAGGAGGAAGGCCTGGGGAGTGTGGTCGTGGAGCGGGGAAGGGACGGGGGGGCGACCTTTCGCCCCCGGCTGAGCCCCGAGAGACGCCAGGAATGGCTGAAGGAAGTGGCCCACATCCTGGAAACCCCCGATCGAGTGCTCCCCGGGGGTCTACTCTACTACAGCGATTTACTCTTCTCTCCCTTCTGGGCCCAAAGGCTGGGCTTTGCCCTGGCCTCCAGCTTTGCCGACTCTCCCATCGACGTGGTCATGACCACGGAAATGAAAGGCATTCCTCTGGGAATGTTCACGGCCCATGCCTTGGGGGTGCCTCTGGCGGTCTGTCGCTTCGGGAATCGCCCCAGCGATGGATCCGCCGTGGTGGTTCACTACCCTTCGGCCTCCGGGGACGTGCGAACTCTGTTCATGGGAGTGCGCATGCTTCCCAAGGCTTCCCGAGTTCTTTTGGTGGACGATGTCATGCGAGGGGGAAGCACCCTGGCGGGCATGCTGCAGGTGGCGAAGGAGTTCGAAGCCCAGGTCTCTGGCATTGGGGTCTTTCTCGTGGCGGAGACCCCCCAGGTGAAGCGCGTGGGACACCACACGGCGCTACTACGCTTTTCCATCTCGACCGCCGGGATCCCCTGCGTGGAGGTCCAAGCCCCCCCTCTGGCGTTTGACGGAGCGGGATACGTGCGATACAATCGCTCCATCGAAAGGGGGCGATGCCGTCCATGGACGTCAAGCTGAACCGCAACGATTGCATCGGCTGCGGCGTCTGCGTTCAGATCTGTCCCGAGGTGTTCGAGCTGGATGAAGAGGCCGGAAAGGCCCGCGTGGCCCGTCAAGGCGGGACCCCTGAGGCGGTCCGCGAGGCGGTGGAGAGCTGCCCTGTGGGATGCATCTCGGTGGGATAAGGCAAATAAGTCAGGGTTTCCCTCCCTCGTTCTTTGGGGCGAGGTTTTTCGTGGGCCCATAGCTCAAGTGGTTAGAGCCACCGGCTCATAACCGGACGGTTCCTGGTTCGATCCCAGGTGGGCCCACCACGGCGAATGCGAGCCACCTTCGGGTGGCTTTTTCTGTGCGACCCCGTCGGACCGAGTATGGGGGGTCCGAAGGAAGGAGGCCCCTCCTATGAAAACCGTAAAGGACTTGATGACGACCTTGGAAATCATCGCCCCCTCCCGAGGCATGGAGGAATGGGACAACGGAGGATTGCTGCTAGGGAGCCCCCATTGGCCCTTGGGTCGCGTGGGAGTTGCCCTGGACCCTTCCGAAGAAATAGTGAGTGCGGCAGTGTGCCGGAAGTGTTCTGCGGTGGTCACCCATCACCCCATGACCTTGACGGGATGGAAAGCCCTGTCCCTGGAAACCCCCGAGGGGCGCCTGGTCTCCCGAGCCCTGGGGGAATCGGTGGCCCTGGTGGCGGCCCACACCAACTGGGATCGGGCGGAGGAAGGGGTGAATGTAGCCTTGGGGAAGGCCCTTCCCCTGTCTGGCATGCATCCCCTATGCTCCTCCCGGGAGGAAGGGCTCTGGGGGGACGGGGGGTGGGGAGATCTGGTTACTCCTCTTCCCGTCCGGGAAATGGCCCAGAACGTGGGGCGCCTGTGGGGGCTGAGTTGGGGGCATCTTTTTTCCCCGGATCCCTCTCTGGTCGTGTCTCGACTGGCTTGGGTCGGTGGATCGGGGGGGAGTTTCTGGCGCAGGGCCCGTGAAAAGGGGGCCACCCTTTTCTGCACGGCGGACATGAAGTATCATGAGCGACGGGACGCCATGGCGGCGGGTTTGGCCCTCCTGGTGGTGGACCATGGAGAGATGGAAAGCTTTTCCCTGGGATCCTTGGCCCGGTTGATCCAAAGCCATCTGGGCCAGGAGGTGGAGATATTGGCGGAGCCCCCTTCTTACGGATCCATTCTTTTGTTTTAACGCAATGGAGGAGGCCCCGGGGCAAGAGGGGGGCGAGCGCCTCTTCTCGGGGGGATTGGAGAATACGTAAAGGGCCGAAAGGGGCCGCAGGGCCCTTGACGATGGCGGCCATGACTCGGGAACGGAGCGTGAAAAGTATCATGCGAGAAAGAGTGTTCAGCGGCATGCGACCCACCGGGCGGCTTCACCTGGGACACCTGGCGGGGGCCCTGACCAATTGGGTGCGCCTTCAGGATGACTACGAGTGTTTCTACTGCATCGTGGATTGGCACGCCCTCATGTCCGACTACGCGGACTCGCGCCAGCTTGCGGCTAACGGCCAGGAGATCCTATTGGATTGGCTCGCAGTGGGGCTCGATCCCGCCAAGAGCGCCATTTTCGTCCAATCCCACGTGGCGGAGCACGCCGAGCTCCATCTGGCCCTATCCATGATCACCCCCCTGGGGTGGTTGGAGAGGTGCCCCACGTACAAAGATCAGATCATAAACATGAAAAACAAAGATCTAAGCAACTACGCCTTTCTGGGGTACCCGGTGCTGATGGCGGCGGATATCATTCTCTACAAGGCCCACAAAGTGCCCGTGGGCGAGGACCAGTCCGCTCACCTGGAACTCACCCGGGAAGTGGTGAGACGCTTCAACCACTTTTACGGCGATGTCTTTCCCGAGCCCGACATCCTCCTTACTCCCACCCCCAAGGTCCCGGGCACCGATGGCCGTAAGATGAGCAAGTCCTACGGGAACTCCCTGGCCATCGCCGATAGCCTGGAGGAAATCTGGGAGCGGATCCGCACCATGCTCACCGACCCGGCCCGCATCCGCCGGACCGATCCGGGGGATCCGGAAAAGTGCCCCGTCTGGGATCTCCATAAGGTGTTCAATGCGGACGCGGCCGAGAGAGAAGAAGTGGCTTCGGGGTGCCGGAGTGCCGCCATGGGGTGCATCGAGTGCAAAAAAAAGCTCCACGGCCACATTTGTACCCTTCTGGAGCCCATCCAGGAGCGGAGGCGGTATTATGAAACCCATGGCAGCGCTTTGGAGGAGGTCCTCCACCAGGGAGCCCAGAAGGCCCGCGTGGTGGCGGAGGCCACCATGCACCACGTCCGAAGCGCCATGGGCCTGCAGCCTCCTCGATAGAAGGCCCCTTTCGCCGGGGGACGAGGAGAGCGATCCCGAGGTCCTTTGTCGTGCCTTTGTCCTTTGAAGTCACCCTGGAGGGGTTTTCCGGCCCCCTGGACCTTCTTTGTGCGCTGGTGGAATCTCGAGCCATTGCGGCGTCTCGAGTGCGGGTATCCGACGTGGTGCGCCTTTACGGCGCCTACCTCGCTCGGGGGGACGTGATGACCATTCGAGAGATGGCCGAATTCTTCGCCCTGGCGGCTCGGCTCTTGCTGGGTAAACTTCAGGCCCTCATGCCCGGGATCTTTCGGGAAGAGGAGGGGGGCGCCCCCGAGGAAGATCCAACGGGGACGGTCGGTGGCACCGAGGAGGACGTGGAGGAAGCCCTGGCTCGGTATCGTCCCTTTCGGGCGGCGGCGCGCATGATGGAAGAGCGATTTCACCGCAGGGCGGCCTACGTGGGGCGGCGGGCCGAAGAGGGGGAGAAGATCTTCGACCTGGGGGATGTCTATGCCCTGGCATGCCTCTGGTGGCCCCTGATACGGCAAAAGCGACGGCCCTCGGTAGGGATTTGCGAAGAAGATTTCTGGGACGAGGAGGGCGTCCCCTCCATGGTCCCCGAGGAATCCCAAGTAGAGTCCTGCATGGACCGCTTGAGGTCCCTGATGACGCCCCACGTTCCCGTGGAGCTGGATGGCCTTCTAGAAGAGCGTAGAAGCCGGTCGGCGCTGGTCTTGGTTCTGTTGGCTTTGCTGGAGCTCTCCCGGAGGAACGAAGTGAAGCTGGTACAGTCCGATTGTTTCGGCTCCTTGCGCGTGACCCGGTGCGCAAATCCTGCCGTGGAGGGGAGTGTCCCATGAACGGGGTGCGGGGCGAAGCGCCCCTCCAGAATCCGTCGATCCGCACCTTGGAGGCCCTGCTTTTCGTGGCGACCCAGCCCGTTCCTTCGGCGTCATTGGCGGCGGTCCTGGGGATTTCCTCCCGGGAAGTGGGACGCATCCTTTCCCAGTTGCGGGAGCACTACGAGGCGGGGCACGGGGTGACTCTTATCGAGGTGGCGGGAGGGTGGCAGATGGTCACCGCCCCAGAGGAAGAAGAGGCGGTGCGCGCCTTCCGGGCGGATCACCTGGACGAGAAGATCCGCCTTAGCAAGGCATCTCTGGAGACGCTGGCGGTGGTGGCCTATCGTCAGCCCGTCACCCGGGGCGAAGTGGAAGAGATCCGAGGGGTGCGATGCGACCGGGTCATGGAAACCCTCCTTCGCCACGGCCTGGTGCGAGTGGCGGGCCGTCGCCGAGGCAGCGGGACCCCTCTCCTTTTCCGCACCACGGATCGCTTTTTGGAGCTCTTTGGCCTCCAGGCCATTGCCGACCTTCCAGCCTTGGAAGAGTTGCGTGAGGCCCTGCCGGAGGCCTTTTCAGAAGAGGGCATGGCGTGATGGAATCCGCCGGGTCGGTGCGGCTGAACAAATACCTGGCCTCCTGTGCCTTGGGATCCCGGCGTCACGTGGAAGATCTGGTGCACCAAGGACGGGTGGAGGTGGACGGAAAGCGGGCCCTAAGCCCCGGAGAGAGGGTGGGGCCCGGAGGTCGTGTGCGCGTGGACGGGCGGGTCGTGATGCCCCGGGAGCTTTGTTACGTGGTCTGTTATAAACCCCGGGGGGTGGTGTGCGCCGTTTGGGACCGCTTTTACCCTACGGTTCTGACCGTTCTCCCCCCAAAATTTCAGGATCGGGGGCTCTTTCCCGTAGGTCGTCTCGACAAAGACAGCGAAGGACTCCTCATCTTGACGAACGACGGCGATTTTGCCCAATCGGTGGCCCATCCGAGGTTCGGGGTGACGAAAAAGTACCGCGCGGAGCTCTCCCGCCCCATGGATGCCGAAGATCTGGGGCGGTGGCGAAGGGGCGTCGATCTGGAGGGGCGTTGGGTGGTTCCCGAAGGGGTGGACCGATTCTCGGGGGGGGTGGAGGTGACCCTTCGGGAAGGGATGAAGCGCGAAGTCCGGATGATGGCCCGGGCTTTGGGGTATGAGGTCACCCGGCTGATCCGCGTGGCCATCGGAGCGCTAAAATGGGAAAAACTCCCCCCAGGAGGATGGATGACGTTTTCCCGGGAGGAGTTATGGTGTATGATTAGGGCTGGGGGTTTGGTATGAGCGCGAGCTTACCCCAACGGAGATGTCGGATGGAGCGGGAGGATGCAGGATGCAGGGACTGGACGAACGCACCCGAGATCTGATTCAGCGCAGGGTCCTGAAGCGCGTCAAAGAAATTCCCTCGTTGCCCCAGTTCGTCGTGGAGACGCTAAAAAAACTTGACGACCCCAAAAGCAGCGCAGCCGATGTTTCCAATCGCCTCTCCCGGGACGAAGGGTTGGTGATCCGGATTCTTCGGCTGGCTAATTCTGCGTACTATGGGCTTCCTCGACGGATAGTGAGCGTGACGGAGGCTATTGCGCTTTTGGGTTTCAAAACCGTCAAAAGCATTGTCCTTTCGGCGTCGGTGTATCAATTCATGGACGGAGCTTTTACGGGGTACGCCTTGGATCGAGGGCAGCTCTGGAAGCACTCCCTGAGTGTGGCTTTCGTGGCCCGGCACATCGCCAAGAAGGTCAAAGGCGAAGAGGAAGAAGCCTACGTGGCAGGGATGTTGCACGACCTGGGAAAGATTGTGTTGAACGACTTCGTCCGCTTCGGCTACGGCATCATCGTGCGTTTGGTGGAAGACGAATACATGCCCTTCATGGACGCAGAAACGCAAGTCCTGGGCTTCAACCACGCCCAGGTGGGAGGGCTGATGCTGGAGCAGTGGAACCTCCCGGAGACCTACCAGTACGCCGCCCGCTTTCATCACAACCCCGAAGAATGCCAGGACGTGCCCCAAACCATTCGCCGTATGGTGGACGTGGTTCACGTGGCCAACGCCGTGTGCCTCATGATGGGGCTAGGAATTGGGGCGGACGGGTTGCAATACACCCTGTCAGAGGCGGCCATGGAGCGATTGCGCCTAGAAAGCATAGAGGGACTCATGTCCGAGGTGGTGGATTTCATCTCTCAAGTGGACGAAGAGTTCCGCCTGGGGGACTGATGTCCATGACCCCGGTGGTGACGTTGGATGGTCCTGCGGGAGCGGGAAAGAGTACGGTGGCAAAGCGCCTAGCGGCCCGGTTAGGCCTGTCTTACCTGGACACGGGGGCCCTTTATCGGGCGTTGGCGTTCGTTTTGGACAGAGGGGGTGTTTTGCCCGCCGAAGGCCCCGAGCTCCTTCGGGCCCTGGAGGCGCTCCATGTGGATCTCAGAGAGGGCCGGGTGTGGGTGGGATCGGAAGATGTCACGGAGTTTTTGCGATCTTCCCGGGTGGACTCCGTGGTCTCGTCCTATGCGGCCCTGCCCCCGGTCCGAGATCGGCTCTTGGACCTCCAGCGCCAGCAGGCCCGCTCCGGGGGACTGGTGGCGGAGGGGCGAGACATGGGCACGGTGGTCTTTCCTCGGGCTAGCCTTAAAATCTTTCTTACCGCTTCGGACGAAGAGCGGGCCCGGCGGCGTTTCGAAGAACGACGTCTCCGAGGCGAAGAGGTGAGCATGGAAGTCGTACGGGAGGGGATCCGTCATCGCGACGGCCAAGACGCCTCTCGAGAAGTAGCCCCCCTACGCCCCGCCGAGAACGCGGTCCTCGTGGCGACGGATGGTAAAACGGTGGATGAAGTAGTGGAAGAGATCGTGACCCTTTTCCGAAAGGCGGATTGTTCCAGTGCATAGGGGTCCCTATCGTCTTTTTTATGTCCTTACCTGCGGGGTGTTGCGGGCCTTTCTCCTTTGCTTTCACCGTTTCCGCGTGCGAGGACAGGACTCCCTAGGCCTTCCCCGAAGGGTCATCGTCGTGGCGAACCACTGCAGTAACCTGGACCCCATGGTGGTAGGGGTCTCTTTTCCCTGGACGTTGCGCTACTTGGCCAAAACAGAGCTCTTTCGTGCCCCCCTTTTTGGCTTTTTGATCCGCAACTTGGGGGCTATCGCCGTGGAGCGAGAGGACAGCCAGCGCGCCGGGGCCGTGTTAAAATTGTTGCTGGACCTCCTGGAAGAAGGGCAATCGGTGCTCCTTTTTCCCGAGGGACACCGATCGCGGGACGGTTTTCTTCAGCCCCTGGAGGGAGGATTTGCCCTTCTTTCCCTCAAAATGGGAGTTCCTGTGGTGCCCGCCGTGATCTCCGGCACCTTTGCGGCCCTTCCCCCGGGGGGAAAGTGGCGATGGAAACCCGTTTCAATCTGTTACGGTCCTCCGATTGACCCCGCATCGATCCCCTCTGAGATGCCTGACAAGACCCGGCGCCGCCTCTTAGTGGAAAGGGTCGAGGGGGCCCTTCGATCCATGGGGGCAAAGGGGGCGGGGAGTCCTTGAAGAGCTCCCGGGCGGTGACGCTGTTTGTTCAGCAGAAAAACCAGACCGACGAGGAAGTAGCTCTCCTTCAGGGAGAGCTTTCTCTTCTTCTCGGCAACATGGGAGTGACGGTGGGAGCTTCGGTGGTCCAACGCCGGGATGCCCCCGATCCGGCCTACTACATCGGTCAGGGGAAGGCACTGGAAGCGGCGGCGGCGGCCCAGGCCGTGGGGGCTAAAATGGTCGTCTGCGATGACGTCCTCTCTCCGAGTCAGCTTTTCCACCTATCCCAGCTGACAAAACTTGAAGTATGGGACCGGGCGCGGGTCATCATGCGTCTTTTTGATGCCCGGGCTCATTCGGCGGAGGCCAAGCTCCAAATTGACCTCGCCCGATGTCGCATGGAACTGCCCTCGCTGAAGGGGTTGGGACAGCAGATGTCCCGTACCGGAGGGGGCATCGGCACCCGGGGGCCTGGGGAGACGGAATTTGAGCGGCATCGGAGAAAATTTCACCGACGAGAGCGAGACATCATGAAGCGCTTGGATTTGGTGCGCCAGCGGCGTCAGGGCCAAAGGGAGCGAAGGCGCCGCCAAGGGTTTTTCACCGTGGCCCTCGTGGGGTATACCAATAGCGGCAAATCCACGCTCCTGCGGAGCCTCTCCAAGGACCCTTCGATTTTTGTGGCGGATAAACTCTTTGCCACGTTGGACACGGCCCTTCGCCCCGTCTTTTTGCCCTCGGGAGAGCGGGTGATGGTGGCGGACACGGTGGGATTCGTGCGCAAGTTGCCCCACGACCTGGTGGCGGCTTTTCGGGCGACCCTGGAAGAAGTGCGGGAGTCGGATCTCCTCCTCATCGTTTTAGATCTAACCGCCCAGGACATCCAGGGCGATCTGGAAGTGGTGCAATCCACGCTGAAAGACCTGGGGGCCGGAGCATTGCCTCGAATTATAGTTCTTAACAAAGAAGACCTGGCCCCTCCGGAGGCGCGAGAGAGCCTTCTCAGGCGGTGGAGCGAGGAAGGGGAGACCGTTCGGGCCGTGAGTGCCCTTCGAGGGACCGATTTGAAATCCCTTTGCCGGGCCGTGGATGACGTGCTCTTTGGCGGGGGCGTGCGCGGGGAAAGAAGTCTCGGGCCTTTCGGAGAGGATGGGGGTTCGACATGCTGATTAGCATGACCGGTTTTGGCCGGTGCCAGAAAAGTGCGACCTGGGGAAATCTTTCGGTGGAGATCTCCAGCGTGAATCATCGTTTCCAGGAGGTTTCCCTACGCCTTCCCCGGGAGTTGGGGGGATGGGAGATCCCCTTGGACCGACAGATTCGCCAATCCTTCAATCGAGGCAAGGCGGAAGTCCGGGTGGCGGTATCTTGGGCTCCCACCTTGCGGGCTGCTTCCGTGCGGGAAGATGTGCTGGAAAAGTACGTGCGGAGCGTGGCGGCCGTGGGAGAGAAGTTGAGATTTCCCCGGAGCGGGGAGTTGGAGAGCTATCTGGGCCTTCCGGGGGTCTTAGAGACCGGGGAACCTCAGGAAAAGGTTCGTGAACAATTGGAATTTGACCTCCAGGAGACCCTAAAGGCGGCGATGGAGTCGTGGCAGGCCATGCGACGAAACGAAGGGAAACATATGGAAGAAGACCTCTTGGGCCATTTGGCCTCTTACCGTGGCCGCCTGGACGAGATCCGATCTCTTTGGCCCGGTGCTCGGGACGAAGCCCTGCGGAGCATGGGCACCCGCCTCCAGGCCCTGCTAGATCAGGGCGGGTGGCGCCTGGATGAGGCCCGATTCGCCCAAGAGGCCGCTGTGCTGGCGGATCGATGGGACGTGGCCGAAGAGCTCTCTCGCTCCGAAAGCCACATGGCTCAGTTTCGGTCTGTAATGGCTGAAGATGGAGGAGTGGGGAGAAAGCTCGACTTCCTCGTCCAGGAGATGAATCGAGAAATAAACACCATGGGATCCAAGGTTTCAGATGGCCGGATCCGCTGGCTGGTAGTGGAAGCTAAGGCCGATCTGGAGCGGATGCGCGAGCAAATCCAGAATGTGGAGTGATGCCCCTTGCAGTACCGGCTGCTGCACGTAGGATTCGGCAACATGGTGGTGAGCGACCGAGTAGTGGGCATCATCAGCCCTTCTTCGGCCCCCATCAAGCGCCTCAAAGAAGAGGCCCGGGGGGCAGGGCTTTTGGTGGACGCCACCCAAGGAAGGAAGACCCGATCGGTGCTCATCATGGACAGCAACCACGTGATCCTTTCGGCCCTTCAGCCAGAGACCCTGGCCCACCGTTTCGTCGAGGAAGAAGAAGGCGATGGCGACGGCGAAGAATAGGGGACGAGTCATCGTACTATCGGGCCCTAGCGGGGCGGGAAAGGGGACGCTCCGCAAGCGCCTTTTCGAGAAGATCCCGGAATTAGTTTTTTCCATCTCCTGCACCACCCGACCTCCCCGGGCCGGAGAGCAGGACGGGGTGGACTATTGGTTCGTGTCGGAGGAAGACTTTTCCCTGTGGCGCGACCAAGAGGCTTTTCTCGAGTGGGCCGAGGTCCACGGCCATCACTACGGCACCCGGTGGGCGGACGTAGAGCGAGGATTGGAGGCCGGAAAGTGTGTGGTACTTGAGATCGACGTCCAGGGGGCCCGACGGGTTAAAGCCCTTTTCCCCGACGCGCTGTTGATCTTTATCATGCCCCCGTCCTCGGAGGCCCTCCAAGACCGGTTGCGGCATCGAGGCAGCGAAGGAGAGGACACCTTGGTCCTCCGCATGGAGAATGCCCGGCGCGAGATGGAACAAGCGTCGTTTTATGACCAGGTGGTGGTGAACGACGACCTGGAAAAAGCCCTGGATTGCCTAGTTCCTGCGGTGCGGGCGTGTGTCGATGGAATAAAGGGAAGGTGAGAAGGGTGATTTTTTCCGACCTGGAAGAGTTATGTGAGAAGTTCGACATAGAAAGCAAGTACGTCCTTACCGTCATTGTGTCTCAGCGGGCGCGTTTTTTGAGTGAACAAAAGGGGAGGTATGTCGCCGGGGATTCATCCGAAAAGTACATATCGACGGCCCTTCAGGAGTTGGTCGACGGGAAACTCCGCCACTCATGCCCTGCGGTGGAGCGCAAGGCCGTGCCAGGGGTCCCCGAACATGTCGTGGTGGAAGAATAACCGTCGGGTGCTGCTTGGCATTTCCGGGGGTATTGCGGCCTATAAGGCTCCAGAAATCGTCCGGGGACTCCGGCGCACGGGCTGTGAGGTGGACATTATCCTCACCGAGGCGGCGGAGAGTTTCGTCAGCCCCTTGGTGCTGGGTACCCTATCGGGACGCCGGGTTTGGCGCCAAAAGGACTTCTTGAGCCCCGCAGGGGGGGCGCAGATCCCCCATATTACCTTGGCGGGCCGAGCTGAAACCCTTTGCGTGGCCCCCGCCACCGCCAACACCTTACGCCGGGCCGCCCGGGGAGAGGCCGAAACCCTTCTGGGGGCCGCTATCTTGGCGACCCGAGCTCCGGTGGTGCTCTTTCCCGCCATGAACGAGCACATGTGGGACCATCCCACCACGAGACGGTCCGTGGAGGAGTGTCGGGCGTGGGGTTATGGCGTGGTGGAGCCCGAAGAGGGAGCGCTAGCCTGCGGCTACGAGGGAAGGGGACGCCTTCCTTCCGTGGAGGTCATCCTGGAAGAAATCTGGCGAAGGCTCCGCCCGCTCCCTGATTTAGTGGGGCGCAAGGTGGTGATCACCGCAGGACCCACGTGGGAGTTCCTTGATCCGGTGCGATTTATCTCCAATCCCAGCAGCGGGCGTATGGGCTTTGCCCTGGCTCGCACCGCCTGGTATCGGGGGGCCCAGGTGTGCCTGATCTCCGGCCCCGTGGCCCTCTCTCCCCTCCATGGCGTGCGCCACATCTCGGTTACCTCGGCGGAGGAGATGCGCCGGGCGGTCCTGGCAGAAATGGACGACGCCGCCGTCATCGTCAAGGCCGCCGCCGTGGGGGACTACCGAGGGGCGTCCCCCTCTTCCCAGAAGATCAAAAGGGAGGGGCAGGCTCTCAGGACGATCGACCTGGTGGCTAATCCGGACATCGCCGCCGAGGTGGGATCTCGCAAGCGCCCGCACCAGATCCTCGTGGGATTTGCCGCCGAGACGGAGGACCTCCGGGCCCACGCGGAGGAGAAGATGCGCCGAAAAAACCTTGATTTCATCGCCGCCAACCTGGTCTCCGGCGAAGAAGGGGCTTTCCGTCGAGAGACCAACCGAGTGGAGCTGCTGAGCCCTTGGGCGGAAGACCAGGTCCTCGCAGGCTCCAAAGACGAGGTGGCCGACGGCATTTGGGACGCGGTGGTCCAACGCCTTTCTCAAGTCTGATGGAGATCACCCTGGAGGTCTGCGTCCCCGGCCCTTGGTGGCATGCCCTGACGTACCGCTTTGATCGCCCCCTTCCTCCGGGGGTTCGGGTGAAGGTCCCCGTAGGGCGTGGCCATCGGGTGGGATTCGTGGCGCCGGACGGCCCTTCCCCTCCTCCGGGGCAAGGAGAGCTGAAAGAGATTGAAGACGTTCTGGATGGAGCTCCTCCCCTGGGAGAAGAGCTGGGGCGTCTGGCCTCTTGGATAGGAATTAATTATCTTTGCGGCACTCCCCTGGCTTTGGGACGCATCGCCCCGGGGTTTCTTTTGCGGGGCCAGGGGGCCTTTCAGGAAGACCTTCCGGTGAGGGCGTCGTCCGGCGATTCGGAGGACGCCTTTGTCTTCGACCCTCGGGACGATCGCCGTTGGGGGCGCTATCGGGAAGAGATCGGGGGCGTATCCGGGGGGATCCTGGCGCTTTTTGGTGAACAAAGTGACGCTGCCCGATTCTGGGATCTTTTGCCAGACAGGGAAAGAGGGCGAGGGATCCTTTGGCCCTCCTCGGGGGGGCGGGCCCTTCAGCGAGCCTGGGAAGCCGTCCGATCCGGAGAAAGGTCGTTGGTGGTGGGAGGGCGAGGGGCCCTCTTTGCCCCCTTAAGAGACCTCCGGCTGGTGGTGGTGGACGAAGAAGCCAGTGGCGGGCACCGTTTCGTAGATCCCCCGTTTTTGCACGCCCGCACGGTGGCCTCTCAGAGAGCCCGCCTTTGGAGATCCCGCTTCCTGGCGGGGGGGCGAATGCCCTCGGCGAGGCTTTTCCGCATGGAGGGGGGGAGGGGATCGGAGCGCCCGGGGGATCGGCTCTTTTTCGTGGACCTCCGCCGCACGGATGCGGTGGCAGTGGCAGGGGTCCGAGATCCGTTGCGCATCGGCGCGGCGACCTTTCGGGAGACGAAGAGGGCGGTCCAGCGAGGAATGGGAGCTCTTTGGATTTTGGACCGCAAGGGATATGCCAGCGAAGTGGCCTGCGCGGAGTGCGGGGCTCCCCTCCGTTGCCCCTCCTGCGGTGGAACCTGTCGATGGGAGCGGGGGCGCTATGCGTGCCCCTTTTGCGGCACCCCTCAAGCCCAAGATCCCTCCTGTTCGGTGTGCCGAGGAATCCTGCTCCAGGGGTTGAGGCCGGGGATTGAGACGCTTTGGGAGGCCGCCTCGGATCTTTTTCGAGGTGATTTTCCGGTGATCTTTTGGGCCGGAGGGAAAAGGGGAACTTTGGAAGCCCGCCGAGCCCTCCGAAAGAGCGGGGGCGTCGTCTTGGGGACTCGGGGAGCCCTGGCGCTGTGCGACCATCTCTCGGTCGGATGTGTGGCGTGGATCGATGCGGACGCGGAAGCTCGCCAGCCGCGCTATGATGCCCGGTTCGTGGCCTTTCGCATGATATGGGAATCACTGTGGCGGGGAGGGCGGTGCGAAGATCGCACCGTGGTGGTGCAAAGCCGGTCTCCCCTACGGGGGTGGCAGGAAAGCCTTCCTCGGGGATGGGGGGCCTTTTGGGCGCGGGAGATGGAGGAAAGAAGGCTCTACAACCTTCCTCCCTATCGCCCCTTGCTCTCCCTGGAAGCGGGACTAGAGGACAAAGAGGCGCTGCGGAAGGCGCTGGAATCCCAAGGGGTAGAAGTGCTCGATCCCGGCCTTGGAGACGGCATGCTCTGGGCTCGCCCGGAGCACCTGGGGGCGGCGCGCCGGGCCCTGGAACCATTCTTTCGCATCCGTCGTAAGGGGCCCTTTCCCAGGATCGTCCTGGAGAGGGAATAGGGGCCATTGCCATGGCCTGCGGAATTAGGAGGAACAATCATGGCCATCGTGACCATTGTGGGGCGTCCCAACGTGGGGAAGTCGTCCCTGTTCAATAGGTTGATTGGCCGGCGCCTCGCCATCGTGGACGACGTTCCTGGGGTAACTCGGGATCGCCTTTACGGGGAGGCCTGCTGGCAGGATCGTCGCTTTTACGTGGTGGACACGGGGGGTATCGTCACGGGGAGCGACGAACCCCTCATGGAGGGGATCGTGCGCCAGGTGCGCCTTTCTCTGGAAGAAAGCGATGCGGTGCTTTTCGTCATCGACGGCCGGGAGGGGGCCACGCCCTTAGATCAAGACATCGCCCAGGTTCTGAGAAAATCGGCCCGATGTCCGGTGATCCTTGTGGCCAACAAAGCGGACGACCCCAGACACGAAGACGAGGCCCAGGGAGCCTATTCCCTGGGGTTTGACTGCCTCGTCGCGGTAAGCGCGGAGCATCGGAGAAACATCGGAGAGCTCATGGAAATAGTGGTGGCCCTTTTGCCCCCCGAGGAACTCCCGCCGGAGGACCTCTCGGACGAGCTTCGGGTGGCGATCATCGGGCGCCCTAACGTGGGTAAATCAAGCATCTTCAACGCCTTGGCCGGGGAGGAGCGATCTTTGGTGAGCCCCATCCCGGGTACCACTCGGGATGCGGTGGATTCCCTAGTGGAAATTGACGGCACTCCCTTTCGTTTTGTGGACACGGCGGGCCTGCGACGTCGGTCCCGCATCTCTTCCGATGTGGAGTACTATTCCATGTTGCGCAGCTATGAGGCCATCGACCGTTGTGCCGTGGCCGTTCTCGTCATAGAAGGGGGAGAGCCCGCCACAGATCAAGAAAAGCGTTTGGCAGGGCACGTTTTGGAGCGAGGGAGAGGGTTGGTCCTCGTCGTCAACAAGTGGGATCTGGCCCCCCGGGAGGAATCTCTGGGGGACCGTATGAGAAAATACCTGCGGCGGGAATTTGCCTTCGTGGACCATGCTCCCACGGCCTTCGTGTCGGCGAAGACGGGACGGGGACTGCAAAAAATCCCTCAACACGTCCTGCAGGTTTACGAAAACTGGCGCCGAAGGATTCCCACGGGGGAGCTAAACCGAATTCTTCGAGACCTGATGGCCTTTGAGCGCCTTCCGAGCGACGGGGCGGGAAAGTTTTTGCGTATCTATTACGCCTCCCAGGTGCGCACCGCTCCCCCGAGCTTCGCCTTTTTCGTCAACGACCCCGACATAGTCACCAAGGGCTTTTCTCGCTACGTGGAGAAGCGATTGCGGGGCGTCGCCCTCTTCGATGGTGCTCCCATGCGCCTTTATTGGAGGACGGGAGAACGCAAATCCGCCCATGGAGCCCCTTGACCGCGCTGTGAAAAGCTGCTAATAATGACACGAGGGGAGACCTCGACGGAACGGTCGGAGGCCCCGATCTCAAAGGGAGGTGTGGCACGGTGACCAAGAGTGATCTGGTAAGCGAAGTGGCTAAGGCGACAAATAAGAGCAAAAAGGAATCGGCGGAGTTTGTGGACGCGGTCTTTGACGCTGTGCAGGCGGCGCTTGCCAAGGGGGACAAAGTACAGCTCGTGGGGTTTGGGACTTTCGAGGTGCGTGAGCGGGCGGCCCGACAGGGACGAAACCCCCAGGATCCCGAAAAGGTTATCGAGATCCCCGCTAAAAACGCGCCCGTTTTCCGCCCGGGCAAGGGACTGAAGGAAGCGGTGGAAGTCAAAAAGGGACGTACAAAGAAGGGGGCCGGGACAGCGGTGGCGGCCACGGCGGAGTGCAAAAAGCCGAAGGCCAAGAAGGCCACCCCGGCGAAGTAGCGCCGCGACCTTTCCACCCATCGAACCTTTGATAAAGCGCCAAGCGGGGCAGAGTCGGCGTCAGGCCGATGGTGCCCCGCTTGGTCTTTTTGTGCCTTCCAGGGAGCGCCAAAGCTCGATCCAGGCCTCTCCATCCAGCTCCTCCGGCCGGGACGTCGTCGGGAGGCCTAGGGCCTCTAGGCAGGTTTCCCAGGAGGGGCACGCCAGGGGCAGAGGAAGGCCTTCCAGGGAATTTCGTAACATCTTTCTTCGCTCTCCGAAGGCCCTTCGAAGCAGCTCTCTCCATGAGGCGATGGCGGGAAGGTCCCTATGGGCCTTCAGGTCGATGCGTACCAGGGCGGAATCGACCCGGGGAATGGGGCGAAAGGCCTCGGGAGGGACGGGGCGCAATATTTGCACCCCTCCCATGAGCTCCAGCGTGACTCCCAAAGGATAGCGGGCCTTGGAGCGCGGGGGCGCCGCGAGCCGAAGGGCGGCCTCTTTTTGGATCATGAGGACCAGACGCGAAAGACCTTGGGGGGCCAAATCCTCCAAGATTTTCCATATCAACGGCGTGGTGATGTGATAGGGGATATTGGCCACCACCCCTGTGGGAGGGGGCAACGAAGAATAGTCGAAACGCACCGCGTCCCCCCAGTGCAAGAAAAATCGCTGAGGCTCGTTTTTCTGATAGGGCTCCAGGAAAGGGGCCAGGCGGCGATCCAGCTCCACGGCGTCGAGACGACCGCAGGGCGAATCCAAGAGCGCCTTGGTCAGGACCCCCTTCCCTGGACCGATCTCAAGCACCGTCTCTCCGGGGCAAATCCCGGCGTCTTCCACGATAATACGGGGCAAGTTCCGGTCCACGAGAAAGTTTTGACCTATTTCCGTACGGGGAGAAAAGGGAATCCCCCGAGGCATGATGCACCACCCCCATGAAAAAAAGGGGAGAATCCACTGGATTCCCCCCTTGGTCCTCTGGTCGGGACGATAGGATTCGAACCTACGACCCCTTGCACCCCATGCAAGTGCGCTAGCCAGACTGCGCCACGTCCCGAGAACAGGGGAATTATATAGGGAAACCGAGCCCCCGTCAAGGGTGTCATCCGAAAAAATCCGATCTTAGGTCGGCGGAGAGTTCCGAGGGCTCGACCGTCGACGCCTCCTAGAGAATCGGACGGGGGGTCTTTGTGCCTCCTGGGTCCCGGCGACGGCTATCGTCCCTTTAGCGGTGCCGTTTCGTCCACAGGATAAAGAAAGGAGTCGAGGAGCACTGGAGTGGAAAAGATCACTTCCTAACCCCCCGGAAGTACCCCCTCCAGACCCCTCGCACGTCGGAGAGCACCACAAAGCCCCGGTTTCCGATGATGAGCGAGGCAGAATCCACGTCTTTGCGGCTGCATACGACCTTGACGATGCACCGGCCGCCGCATTTCCCTTCCCCGCGGATCACGGTGGCACCGAAGCCCGCCGATCGCAATTGCTCCACCACAGCGAGGTCTTCATCGTCCCCATCCGCGATGAGTTCTAGCAGCACAAAGCCTCGCATCAGGGTCTCTTCAAGCAGGGATCCCAGGTAATTTCCTGTGGCATATCCCGCACAGTAGGCGAGCAAATGAGGGAAGTCCAAGCTCTTTCCCCCTCCGAGAATGGACCCCAGCACGAGCATGTATACCATGACTTCCACGAAGCCGAGGGATGCGGCAAAAAACCGCTTCCCCCGAACCAAAAGAAGGAGGCGAAAGGTGCCGATACTCACGTCCAGGACGCGGGCACAAAAGATCAGCCCCATGCCTGCCAGATCCAGCGATGCCAAGTAAGTCAGAGAAACCATCTCCCCTACGCGTCTTGTGGCGCTTTCCCTACGGCCTGGATCCATCGGATTTCCTTCTCCCCGAGGAAGCGCAGGGAAAGTATACCTCACGCGGGGCTCTTTCTGTAAAGGGGATGTTCCCAAGGCGAAGGGCACGGGCTACAATGGTAAGGGCGAAAGACTCCTACAGTCGGGAAGGGGGGAAGCCCTCGCGGTTCTCGTGAACTGGCGTATCGAATCACGGCCGCGAGGGCGACGGGGCATGAGGCTACGCATCTTGGGAGCGGCGGGAGAAGTGACAGGATCGTGCTATCTCCTAGAAAATGGCGACAGCCGGGTGCTGGTGGATTTTGGCCTGCACCAAGGACGTAACGACGACGATCGAAACAGAGAGCCTTTCCCCGTCGTGCCCCAGAGCCTCACGGCGGTGGTGCTTACCCACGCCCATTTGGACCACACGGGCCGGGTGCCGTTGTTGGTAAAAGGCGGCTATGGCGGCAAAGTTTGGTGCACGCTTCCCACGGCAGAGCTGACCGACGTCCTCTGGCGCGACGCGGCTCGACTCATGCAGGAAGAGGCGGAGTGGAAGACCAGAAAGAACCGTCGCAAGGGATTGGAGGACGTGGAACCCCTTTACAGCGCCGAAGACGTGGACCAGGCCCTGAGACGCCTCGCCCCCGTGGGATACGACCAGCTCCTGGAGGTAGCGCCGAACATCCGGGTCCGTTTCCGCGACGCGGGGCACATCCTGGGAAGCTCCATTTTGGAGTTCTGGATGATCGACGGTGCCCAAGAGGTCAAAGTGGTCTTTTCCGGTGACCTGGGACCTCAGGAAACGGTGATGGAAAAATCTCCGGCCTGCATAGAAGATGCGGACTACGTGGTCATTGAGTCCACCTACGGAGATCGGCTTCATAAGACCAACCTGGAAAGCCGGGACGAATTTCGTGACGTACTGCGCCAAGCCCTGAAAGGTCGGGGCAAGGTCCTCATCCCCACCTTTGTGGTGGACCGGGCCCAGCGGGTGCTCTACGAGCTCATGCTCCTTCGACAGGAGGGAGACCTCCCTCCGGATGTGCCGGTGTTTTTCGACTCCCCCATGGGAGTACGGGCCACGGAGATCTATCGGAGGCACACGGACCTCTTGTCCTCCGAGATCCAAGAGCGGATCCACAAAGGAATAGACCCCTTCGCCTTGGAGAATTTGCAGTATGTGGCGGAGCCGGAAGCCTCTCGGGAGATCAACGACGTGCGCCACGCCTTGGTGATGGCGGGGAGTGGCATGTGTACCGGGGGACGCATCGTGCACCATCTCAAGCACAACCTCTGGAACGAGTCGTGCCACGTCATTTTCGTGGGATACCAGGCCCAAGGGACCTTGGGGCGCCGGCTGGTGGACGGAGATAAGATTCTTCGCATCGCGGGCGAGGATGTCACGGTCAAGGCCCAGCTGCACACGATCAACGGGTTTTCCGCCCATGCGGACCGTCGAGACCTCTTGCGATGGGCGAGGAATTTCCGCAACGGTCCCCTTTTCATCGTGACCCACGGAGAGTCCAAATCCTCCCAAGCCCTGGCGGAGGGGCTAAAAGAAGAGGGGTTCCGGGCCGAAGTCCCTGCGGTGGGGCAGGAGTTCTCCTTGGAGTCGGGTCAGAGCTTTTCTCCGGCGGTCATCGTGTCCGAAGCCTTCGCCGAGCGGTCGCGGCGCACGATTCAGGCCCAGATTTTGGGGGATATCGCCGACTTGGCCCTCTCCATCCGGGAGAGCGGGGACTCTATCAGCGATGAGATGGCCGGGCTGCTCCAGACCTCTCGCATGCTGTTGCGCCTGGTCCGACAACAAAGCGCCCAGGAGGAAGAAAAGGCCGGATAAAACGATTTTTTTCTCCGCTGGGTTCGGAGGGTCCCGGAACTACGCCGGGCGTCTCGGTGGTCGGTTTGTGGCGTTTAGGCGAAGGGAGGGAATGCAGTGGGCGTCCAGGTTACTTGGTTTATTCCCCGGGACGTGCTCCCCTGGGAAGTGTACGTACTTCGGAGCCTGGCTGGAGGACTTAAAGGACATGACGTAACACTGCGCGTCCTCTCCCAGCACCCCGGATCGTGGGGAACTATGCCCGTGCTCTACTGGGATGCGGCTCGAGTGGGGGAACGTTGGCGCCACCTTCTGCGTCCCGGGGCGCTATGGCACTTTTGGGGAGGCGCCCCTTCCTGGCATGCCCTGGTGGCGTTTCGGGCCAAAACCATCCACACCCAGTGGCGCACCACGGGGCCCTGGCGGGGCCTGGCGTCGTCTTTTTCATCTCAGAACGCCCGGGAGGGGGAAGTGCGGCTGTGGCCCGCCTTCGACAAGCAACTCCTGTGGAACAACGGGGGAGATGCCCCTTCGGTGCGTTGTGGCGAGGGGGGCTTGAGCGTCCTGGTGCCCCCGAGGCGTCGCTGGGTCAAAGGAGTCCGCGACGCCTTAAGGCTTCGAGGCGACGCGGTGCAATGGATCCCCTGGGGACCTCGCCCCGAAGACTTCGGGGAAGAACTTCCCCTCTCCGAAGCCCTATACGCCCACTGGCGAGAGCGGGGAGGGGTGCTGGTGTTTCCCGCCCTTCCCGAGATCTCGGACGGATGGCTAGCGGCCCACGGAGCCCTCATGGCGGTTCCCGTGGTGGCGGCCCCCTCGCCGGTATTGGACGATCTCCTCGGTCATGGGGGGTACATCCCCGTGGACCTCTCTCGGGGAGCCACCGTCGAAGCTTGGATCGGTGCCCTGGACCGAGTGATGAGCAGCGAAGGGCGGGCCGCCGCCGCCCGGGCCCGGCAACATCTGGAGTTGTCCTTCTCCCCCAGCTCCTCTGGGGAAGAACTGGCGGCGCTTTATCGTCGGGTCTGCGGCGCGGAAGTCCAAAGATGAATCCATCGCTGGCCTCGGCCCTCTTTTCCGGCCTTCGCTCCTTTTCCGCTCCAGGGTGGAGGGCAAGTGCCCTGGCTTGGCTACTGGGGTGGGGATTGCGGCGCGCCAAGCCGCGAAAGAAGGTGGCCCTGGACAACTTGCGCCGGGCTTTTCCGGAAAAGGACGAGGCCTGGCGCGTTGCCGTGGTGGATGAAATCTATTGGCACCTCGCCTGGTCCCTGGCCGAATATGGCGCCTTGCTGAAAGATCCTCCCCAGGCTCTGGCATGGTGTGTCCCCGACGAAGGGGTAGATTTTTTGGATCGTTGCGCGGCGGAAGGACGGGGGGCGGTAATCTGTGCGGGACACTGCGGCAATTGGGAGCTCCTAGGGGCCTGGTTCGCCCGCAAGAGCTACCCCTTTGCCGCCATCGTACGCCGTCATGACGACCTCCTGATGGAAGAGCTCATCGACGGAGCCCGAAAAACGGTGGGCTTCTCCACGTTGGGAAAGGACGAGCCCATGCGTCGAGTGGTGCGCCGCCTGAAAGAAGGGGGCTTTGTGGCGGTGCTGATTGACCAGCGGGCGGGATCCGAGGGCATTGAGGTGCCCTTTTTTGGGGTTCCCGCCACCACCTTCCCCGGGGCCGCCGCCCTCTCTCGTCTGGCTCAGGTGCCCATGGTGCCGGTCTTTTCCTTTCGGGAAAAGCCCTTTAAGCACAAGATCTACGTGGGGGCTCCCCTGTCGTGCGCCGCAGGTAGTCGGGACGAGGAGATCGGCGCTCTCATGACGGAAGCCAATCTGGTACTGGAGAAGCTCATCAGAAGGTATCCCGCCCAGTGGCTTTGGCTCCATCGCCGCTGGCCCTGATGCGGCGATAGGGAATCATGAAGAACGGTCTCTCATGAGCACTCCGGCGATGGCATAGTCCTCCTGGGACATCTCCGATAGGATGATGCGCACCTGCTCCGGCCGGACCTGAAGCGCGTCGCACGTCGAGGCCGTTACGCACCGGACGAGGTCTCGTTTTTGTTCTGTGGACCGGCCTTCCAGCAAATGGATTTGGATTATGGGCATGGATAACCCTCCCTTCGTGTGGGCTTCGGGACCCCGGGGTAAGGGGGCTTCGATGGCTGGATTATACCAGGTCTGTCGCGGAAGGCGTGACGGGGCCAGGTCACGGGTGGGTCACTAGCCCCGAAAGGGGTAGTTCTCATAGGTTATTTCGTCGGCGGCCCTATTGTGATCGAACAACAACATAAGAAGGCCCCCTCGAAAGCCCGCGAGGGGAGAATGAATGGATGAAGGGAGGGTGGGCGATGCTGGCGGAACTGTTGCGCAATGGGGATATGGTTCTTCTGCCGGAAAAACATCGCCCGGAGGGTATTCCTGCGCCGATCGTTCCCTACGTGGTGCTCTTAGCCCCTTACAACAGGGCTCTGGTGGGAACGGACGTGCTCGGATGCCATGAACGATGGCTTTGGGGCAAACTCGGAGGTGATCTTTGGCAGGATGTCACCCTGTACGACGACAAGAGTAAGACCCTATCTCTGGGCATCTTTGGTGACATTCGAGTCAATTCCCAGGCCGTGACCCTTCTGCGCCGAGAACTTTTGTCGCACCTTCTCCCCCCGGGGGACCACGAGGCGGCGCTAAGACTCTTACGCGAAGCTCTGCGCCACGACGCCGTAGCCTCCATCGTGGAGAAATCTCAAGACCCCACCCTCTGGGGCGAATTGGTGGAAGAAGACGAGACCTTGCGGATGGCCTACTGGGGCTTTCGCCTGGCGCTAGCCTGGGGGACATCGGAAACCATCGTCCATCTCCGCACGTGGCTTCGTCTTGCGCGTCATTCCTTCGACGGATCGTTACGAAAACCCCGGCTATGGGCCTTCCTGGGGAGTCCTGATGAGGGATCACTGAAGGACCTGATGGCCTTGGGCTTTCGGGAGGAGCCCCTGCACGCCCTGAGCTCCAACGAGATAAGTCCGGCGGCGGTAAAGGGCCCCGGGGGATACCTGACCCAGTTCTGGTACCATCAAGGCTCCCCCAAAGACGGCGTGCCTCCCTTGGGGATGCGCCTCTGGCTCTATCTTACATCGGCCCTTTGGGACGACCTCCGGGGGCGAAAGGGACTCTCGGTGCGGGAGATGGTCTTCGCCTCCTGGGGCTTTCTAGACGCTCTGGACGCAGAGGCCCACATGGGGCGGTACGGGAAATCCACCCTGTCTACCGTCCCCTCCCCTTAGGGAGATTCTCCCGAAGCCTTGGCGCAAAAGCTCCCCCTTTTGGGGGGCTTTTTTGGCTCCGGCGCTTCAGCTTGGTCCTTTTCCCACCACGGCGTAGGGAACGCTCCGCCAGTAAGACGGGGAGACGCGAACGGTACGAAAACGGTGATAGGTGACGAAGGCCACCCCTTGACCGGGAACGTGACGCACTTGGCGACGTTCGGTCACGTCCACTGCCACGGAAAGGCTTCCCTTGGCCCGGCTGTAGGCCGCCGCCAAAGAGGCGGCAAAGTGGACCAGGACGTCCCGTTGCCCTTCGTCTTCCACCTGGGCGATGACGTGGGCCCCGGGGACGTTTTGGGCGTGGCACCAGAGATCATCCCCCGAGGCTATCTCAAACGTGACATATCGATTCCCGGGGGCGTTTAACCCCACGTAGACCCTCCCCCCGGCCAGATCGTATCGAAGATGTGGTGGGGCAGGGCGGCGCTTTTTTGTCGAAGGCCCGGGGCGGGAGATCTCCAGGAGAGACCGGAGCACCTGAATATCTTCCACCGCGTCGAGCACGGCCATCTGCTCCTCCACGTCGTGTCGCCGGGCCTCCAGGGCGCGCCGTTCTCTCTCGAGATCTTGGCCGTAGGCCTTCCACTTTCGGTACATTCGGTAACAGTTCTGGGCGTTGGCGGCTACACTCCTCTCCGGATCGAGAGGGATCTCCTCCGGCGGGGCTTCCGATTCCCACAGGGACAAAGCGATGCTTGTCGCCCGCATCGCCAGCGCCTCCTCCACTCTGGGGGCGTGGGAGAGCAGGAGATCTCCCCAGACTCGCCTCTGATCCGCCTGGCCGAAAAGTAGCTCTTTGTGGGCAAAACCCTCCTCCTCTCGGGCCAATCGATGGGCCACACTCTCCGCTTCTTGTCGCAAGAAGCGGAGTCCGGTCTGCAAAATTCGCGACCTCATGGGGGCGGCGACGATCCGCTGGGAGGCGATGAGGAGATCTTCGGAGATCTCGGTGCCTTCAGGGAGAAGGAAGGGAAATTGGGTCAGATATCCCTTGCCTAGCTCCTGGACGATGCCTCGATGGGGCGCAAAAAAACCCTCCCGCAGGGCTTGAACCCACCTATCCCGGGGAAGGGTCTGCCAATGGCGGGCCACATGAGCCAGGAAGGGACGGCCGAAGCCGATCATGTGAGTCAGAGAAGAAGGGGCTTCATCGATCCACGAAGTTTCTTCAGGGGTAAATCCCTCCATGGGGGGAGGGGGGACATAGGGGTGTCCGGGCAGAAGGCTCCGGTAACGGTTCATATCCGGATGGACGTGTTTTGCCGCATCGACGATGATTCCCCCCTCGTCCCGGAGGGCCAGATTGCTGTAGCGTCCGGCGCACTCCAGCACCAGAGAACGCCCTCGACAGATTCCGGCGCCGATGGAGCGTTCGAAAAAAAGCTCCAGCACGCGGTCATGTCCCCACTGCTCAGCGCGTACGAAACGGGCCCCGCCAATGTGGGCACGCAGCGCCAGAAGCAGGGAGCAGGGGGATTCTCCCGCGCTCTTCAAATCCGCCATGCGATGGGGCGCCATTCGACACAGTCCGGGGGAATCCGCATGCCATGTTATAAAGAGCCAATCCTTCCCGTGCCAACATTGGAGGGCCACCCACTCCCGCCCCCCTTCCAGCCGGGCGACCCGGTCCGGGGCTTGATGCCGATCTATCAATGCCCCCGCCCAAGCTCTGACCAATTCCGATCCCAGGGCCATTTTTCCCCACCCTCTCCGTCGTGTCATACCCTTAGAAGAGCACGAAGGAACAGTCTACCTGGAACCACGCACTCTTGACAAGAGCGGGGGTGCCGCACTAGAATACTCCCCGGGTTGCGCCGGGTTGTGGCATCCGATATGGCTGGGGGACCGTGGCCCTGGCGTTTTGGAATAGTTCCCGGGTTGTGGTGTGGCGTGGGGCTGTAGCGCAGAGGGAGCGCGATTCCTTCGCAAGGAATAGGCCGGGGGTTCGAGTCCCCCCAGCTCCACCAACAATTACAAGGGTTTAGAGACCCTTTTACAGCGCGAAAGTCTCGCCAAGGGAGTGGCGGCTTCGCGGTAGAAACCAGCCTCTTCCTGGGGTGATTTTCTATCCTGGGGGGAGGCGTGTTTTGTGGTTAGAAAATCTGCAAGAGCGGCACAAGAGGAGGCGACGCTTCTACGTGCCGCCGTCGGAAGCTTCCACATCTTCCGCCGGGGCCTCGGCCTTGCTCCGTCAACCCCGGACCTCGATCGGCACATTCCCGATTCCTTCGAGAAGTGGTACCTTAGGCGGTGAGAAAACCCGCGCCAGGCGTTCACGGCCGCCCTTTATTTTTTCCGCACTCCGTGGACCAGAAGCACGCGCCGTTGTGTGCTCCGCGTGCCGATGGCCTATCTGCGTGAGAAGGGAGGGGAAGCGGTCTAGGGCTCCCTTCGGGAATCGCTCCTCAGTTTTTCGTCGGGAAAGGGTCATAGGAACGATGGGTTGATCCAAGGGTTCCACCACTTCTTTTGGGCTGGAGACCGTCCGGAGGAGTGGTGGTTTTTGTATCCGAAGGTATTTCTCAGCCCTCCGCTCCTTCCACCCCAGAGGACCGGGAGTCACGGAGCCGTCCCTTTCAACATCCTTCCTTCCGTGATAGACTTGGGAGGGGTATTCCATGGGGAGACAAGAGAAGGGGGATCTGGGGAAAGGGGCCCGATGAAATGGGGGCGGACTTTTGGAAAGCAGGATCGTCGGGCCCTTATGGGGGGCCGCGAGGGGAGGTCTTCTTTGGAAAGGCCCTGCGTCGGTGGGAAAAGGGGTTGGGGAAGGTCCTCGTGGGGCTGGGGCTCCTCTTTCTCTGCGTCATCCCCACGCCGGTGATCAAGATTTCCCACCATGATGGGACTCCGTGGATAGAACAGAAGGTGCTCCCGGGGCAGGAAGTGATTACCGTATACACCCACTCTGTGGAGCGCACCGAGGTGCGAGACACTTACCGGGTCGTCGGAGGGACGTTGTGGGCCTGGGAGACCTGGACAAAATCTCAAAATGCGGGACTACCCACGGAAACCGGGCTGTGGGGACGCTATTTCCTCCGGGGCCCGTGGCAGGTTTACCAGGGGTGTCATGCGAGCTACTGCCGCATCGTGTGGCGCGTGGGGAACGAACTCTTGGGGAGAAACGTCGTAATGCTCCCACCGGGGAAGGAGGTGAAGGCCTTCCTTCTTTTTCCGGGGGAGAGGATGGCCTTTGCGGCTTCTTGGGGGTTGGGCCCTTTCTAGTTTTTTAAAGGCCCCTCCCTTTCAAGGAGTTCCTTCCTAAAGCGTTTTTGGTGGCCTATTTTTCGGGGAGGAAGGGCAATCTAGAAAAAGATACGGCCGTCCCTGCGGTGATTCCTCATCAGATTCCACCTTCGTCGATGGAGACTGCGGTGACCTCTGCAGGGAGTTTACCCTGGAACCCTGGGAGAGTACGGCAAGGGGAGAGGGAAGGGGGGGAAAAGGCGCCTTTTTTGGAAGGATCTTCCGGGGTTGAAACAGGGAGAGGCCTTTCCAAGGGGCATCGGCCGCAGAACGGTGGGCGAAAGGACCGTAAGGATTGATCAGAAAAGGAGGCGATGGATTTGGGAAAACCTGCACCGGAACAAAAGCAACATCAGGTCATGGACGGTGAGCTCCCTGGCCCTGCGACCATAGACCTGGACGCCCTGCGTCGCGAATTCGACACCGAGGCCCGTTTTCGCAAGTTGCGGGGATGGATGGCGGGAGTTGTCACGGGGGCCTGCGTGGCTCTGTCTCTCTTTCACCTCTACACGGCCGGTTTCGGCTTGCTCAACGCCATCAAGCAGCGCTCCGTCCACCTGGCCATAGTTCTTTTTGTGGTGTTTCTCATCTATCCCGCGTCGCAGAAATCGGCAAAAGACCGCATCCCATGGTATGACTTCGTCTTGGCCTCCATGGCGGCCTTTGTCGTATTTTACCACGTGATTTTCTTTCAGGACCTGCTCTTGCGGTCGGGGCTTCCGACGACTATGGACCTTGTGGCGGGTTTTTTGGGCATCACACTCCTTTTGGAAGCCACTCGCCGGGTGTCGAATCCGGTCTTGCCCATCATCGCCATAATCTTTTTGCTGTACTGTTACTTTGGCCGATATTTTTTCGGCATTTTTGCCCATCGAGGATACAATTTCACTAGAATAATCAACCACATGTATCTGGGCACCGAAGGGGTCTTTGGTACTCCCCTGGAAGTTTCCGCCACGTTTGTGTTCCTGTTCATCTTGTTTGGGACCTTTCTGGAACAGACGGGCATGGGGAAATTCATCATCGACCTGGCCATGGCCCTGGCGGGGCATTCCACCGGAGGGCCCGCCAAGGTGGCGGTAATCAGCTCGGGACTCATGGGTTCCATTTCGGGCTCCTCGGTGGCCAATGTTTGTACCACGGGGATGTTCACCATACCTCTCATGAAAAGTGTAGGATACAAACCCTACTTTGCCGGAGCCGTGGAAGCGGTGGCCTCCACCGGAGGACAAATCATGCCCCCGGTGATGGGAGCCGCCGGGTTCATCATGGCCACCATGATGGAGGTCCCCTATCTGGAAGTGGCCGCTGCGGCGGTAATCCCAGCCCTTCTTTATTACTTCGCCGTCTACGTCCAGGTACACTTCGAAGCCCATCGTCTGGGCCTTCGGGGGTTGGCCCGCGAACGCTTGCCTCATATTGTGCCGCTCATGAAGGAGAAGGGACACTTGCTAATTCCCCTGGCGGGGATCATTTACTTCCTCGTGGCGGGGTACACCCCTCTTAAGGCTGCATTTAACGGGATCATGATTACAGTGGTGGTCTCCTTCTTCCGGAAAGACACCCGGTTGACCCTTCCCCGCATGCTGGCCGCCCTGGAAGAAGGGGCCCGTGGAGCCCTGGGCGTAGCCTGTGCCTGCGCCACCGTGGGCATCGTGGTGGGCACCGCCACGCTGACGGGATTGGGCCTTACCATAGCCAACGCCATCGTTAAGCTGTCTGGAGGCATGCTGTTTTTAACGTTGGCTTTTACCATGGTGGCCTGTATTCTCCTGGGAGCGGGATTGCCCACCACGGCGAATTTCATTGTTACGAGCACCATGGCAGCCCCCGCCCTCTTCCAATTCGACATCCCCCCCATGGCGGTCTACATGTTTGTGCTGTACTATGGCATCGCGGCGGACCTGAGCCCTCCTGTGGCGCTGGCGGCGTATGCGGGGGCGGGCATCGCGGGGTCCGACCCCATGAAGACCGGCATGACTGCCATGAAACTCGCCATTGCGGGCTTCATCGTTCCATTCATCTACGTATTTAACCCCATGCTGGTCCTGGTGGGGCTTCCCGTGCGCCCCGCCATGCTGGCCATCCTGGCCGTAGGGCTCCTCCTGGCTGGAGTTTTGGGGGCCATGAACCGGGAAAATTCGTCGAAAAAGCGCGCCACCTTTGGCGTCATAGCGGCCCTTTCCCTGGGAGTCCTGGGGTTCTTGGTGATGAAAGACATCATCCCCCTGGACTTCATCCAGGCCATGGCCACGGCCATGGTGGGCGTCTGCCTCCTGGGCATGAGCGCCGTGGGGTTCTACCGCGCGGAGATGAGTTGGTGGGTGCGCCTTTTGGCCCTGGCTGGGGCCCTGGGGCTCATGATCCCCGGATGGAAAACGGACCTGGCCGGGCTCGTCATCCTCGTCGTAATCCACTTCTACCAAAGGTCCCAGGAAAAGTGATCCCATCGGCGATGGTTCTGGCGATGTGACCCCCGGGAAGACCCTCGTGGTTGCCGCCCTCGCCTAGGCCAGGGCGGCAACAGACCTTTCTCAAGGAGGATGCTTTATGGCAAAAGATTATAAGGATAAAATGAACCTTCCCCGGACATCTTTCCCCATGAGGGCCAATTTAGCCGCCCGGGAACCAGAGCTTCTGGAGTTCTGGAAAAGATCCGAAGTTTACGCCAAACTCCTGGCTCGTCCCAGCGAGGCCACCTTCGTGTTGCACGACGGCCCCCCCTACGCCAACGGCAACATCCATATCGGTACCGCCTTCAATAAAATTCTCAAGGACTTAATCCCCAAGTACAAGAGCATGCGGGGCTTTCGGGCGCCCTACGTGCCGGGGTGGGATACCCACGGCTTGCCCATAGAGCTGCGAGTGCTTAAAGAAGGAGGCATTTCCAAGGAGCAGATCAATCCGGTGGAGCTACGGCGGCGATGCATGGCGTATGCCTCTCGCTTCCTGGACGTCCAAAGGGAGGAGTTCCGGCGCCTGGGAGTCTTTGGAGACTGGGAAAATCCCTATGTGACCTTCCTGCCGGAGTACGAAGCGGCCCAGCTGGGGGCCTTTGCGGACATGGTGGAGCGGGGATTGGTATACAAGGGACACAAACCCGTTTACTGGTGTACGGACTGTCAGACCGCCCTGGCGACGGCCGAGATCGAATACGAAGACAAAAAATCTTTGGCGGTCTATGTGAGCTACCCCATGCCGGAGGCTCAAAACCGCTTTGAATCCCTACGAGGAGAAGAAGTTTCGGTGGTAATCTGGACCACCACACCCTGGACCCTGCCCGCCAGCATGGCCGTGGCGTTCCACGGGGAATACGAATACATCTTCGTCCGCGAGGTAGGGGGAAAGGTGCTCCTTCTGGCCAAGGATCTCCGGGAACGCTTCTCCCAGGAGACGGGGCTGGAGCTCGGGGAAGTCCTCCAGAGCTGCAGAGGCCGGGATCTGGAAGGATTGACGGCCCGCCACCCGTTCTACGACAAGTCCTTGGCCTTGGTTTTGGCGGATTATGTGGAGCTTGACCAAGGCACGGGGTGCGTCCACACCGCTCCGGGGCATGGGGTGGACGACTTCGAGACCGGAATAAAATATGGCCTGGACATCTACAACCCCGTGGACGACCGGGGGTACTTCGTGGAAGGCGTTCCCCTGGTAGGAGGCCTTTCCCTGGACCAGGGATCTCAGCGAGTGTTGGATGTCCTGCGAGAGTCCGGCCGATTGCTGAAGCAAGGTCCCATCGTGCACTCCTATCCCCACTGCTGGCGGTGCAAAAAACCGGTTATATTCCGGGCTACGGAGCAGTGGTTCATCGCCGTGAGCGCCTTTCGCGACCAGGCATTGCAGGAGATCGAGCGGGTACAATGGGTCCCCGCTTGGGGTGAAGATCGCATCGCCAACATGGTGCGGGAACGCTCAGACTGGTGTATAAGCCGCCAGCGCATTTGGGGCGTCCCCATCCCCGCCTTCACCTGCGACGGTTGTGGCCAGGTGGTGCTCACTCCGGATCGGGTGCGCCGGGTTCAGGAGCAAGTACGCACGGCGGGCAGCGACATATGGTGGAGCGCGTCACCGGAAGATCTACTAGGGGACTTGGCCTTTTGTCCCTCCTGCGGTGCCAGACATCTTCGCAAGGAAACGAACATCATGGACGTGTGGTTCGATTCCGGAGTGAGCCACCTGGCGGTGCTCGAGCTCCGCCCTGGCCTCACTTGGCCCGCCGACCTCTACTTGGAGGGAAGCGATCAGCACCGGGGGTGGTTCCAGACATCGCTCCTCACCTCCGTGGCCACCCGCCAAAAGGCCCCTTTTCGGGCCGTCCTGACCCACGGCTTCATCGTGGACGGAGAGGGGAGAAAGATGTCCAAGTCCCTGGGGAACGTCATGGTGCCCCAGGAGATCATCGGCGAATTCGGAGCCGATATCCTGCGTCTCTGGGTGGCCTCCACGGACTATCGCAACGACATAAGGATCTCTAAGAAGATCGTCGACAACTTGGTGGAGTCCTATCGGCGTATCCGCAACACCGCCCGGTTTCTCCTGGGAAACCTCTACGACTTCTCCCCGAAGGATCACCAAGTCCCCGGGGACCAGATGGAAGAGATGGATCGCTGGGTGCTCTCCCGCCTCCAGGACGTGGTGCGTAAGGCCACGGAGGGTTTTGAAAGCTACGAGTTCCACGTGCCAAGCTTCATCATCCACCAGTTCTGCGTCAACGACATAAGCGCCATCTTCATGGAAACCGCCAAAGATCGCCTTTATGCCAGCGCGCCAGGGGATAGGGAGCGCCGGAGCTGTCAGACGGTGATGTGGGAGCTTTTGGGGACCTTGACGCGCCTCCTGGCCCCCGTGCTGAGCTTCACCGCAGAAGAAATTTGGCAGCAAATGAGAAAAATCGATGACTGCCTGCCCGAAAGCGTCTTCCTGGCTCCCTGGCCCGAGGCCCGGGGTGAGTGGATCGATGCCGCTCTGGAGGAGAGATGGCAGACCATACTCCCGGTGAGGAGCGCCGTGGTCCGGGCCCTGGAGAAGGCCCGCGCCGAGCTGGGCATCGGTCAATCCTTGGAAGCGGCGGTTTCCGTGACGGTGCCTCCGGCGCTGGAGCCCCTCATGGCATCGTCTCCGGTGGCCTTCTGGGCCGACTTGTGCATCGTCTCCGCCTTCTCATGGAGCCTCGCCTCCGACACGTCGAAGGACACCGATGAAGTCGAAGTGGCGATCTCCCGGGTGGAAGGCGACAAGTGCCCTCGTTGCTGGAAATACTCTTCCTCCCCCGAGGGGGAGGAAAAACTCTGTCCCCGCTGTGCGGACGCCTTGCGCCGCATGGAAACCTCCGCGTGACGGAAGACCATCGCCCCCCCGCCCCATCGCCGGAGGTGGATCCTGGGGATCTGGGGGAAGAAGACCAGGGGCCCCCCCCCGGCGATGGGGCTACGGTGGTGACCGTCTCCCTACCCGCCACCCATGCGAAGGAGAGGTTGGATCGGGTAGTGGCCCGGGAGCTGGGGCTGACTCGCTCCTTCGCCACCAAATTGATTCGCCGGGGACATGTGGCCTTGGACCCTCCGGAACGGGTCAAGCCTTCTTTTCAGTGTGGAGGGGGGGCGGTGCTCCGAGTGATCCTCCCCCCTCCGCAGCGCCTGGAGCTAGAGCCCGAGCCGGTCCCCTTTGACGTGGTGTTTTCCGATTTAGACTGCATTGTCGTACATAAACCCGCCGGGGTGGTAGTGCACCCCTCCCCGGGGCATTGGCGAGGCACGCTGGTCCACGGCCTACTACATGCCTTCCCGGACATCGGAGCCGTTAATGGCATCGTGCGCCCGGGAATCGTGCATCGTTTGGACGCAGGAACCTCGGGGTTGATGGTGGTGGCCCGAAACATGTGGGCCCACGACGCCCTTTCCCGGTCTTTCCGGGATCGGCGCGTGCGTAAACGCTACCTTGCCTTGATTCACCGTCCCCCGGCTTGGACGCGCCAGGAAATTCGCCTTCCCATCGGCCGAGACCCGGGACACCGCCTTCGCATGGCGGTAAACGCCGACGGACGGGAGGCCCTCACGGAGGTTTTGGTGCTTCGAAATCTCCCTCGCCACGCCCTGGTGGCCTGCGACCTACACACCGGAAGGACGCATCAGATCCGCGTCCACCTGACTTTTCTGGGACACCCTTTGGTGGGAGACCGGCTGTACGGCTCATCCTATCCGCTGCCGGAAGGCTTTGATCGGGTATTCTTGCACGCTTGGCAGCTGGCCTTTCCTCACCCCCGCACGGGGGAGCTTCTGAGTTTTCAAGCTCCTTTGCCGAAGGATCTACTCTCGGTTTTGCAAGCCCTGCGCTAGGAATCCCCGAGATATATATGATAGAATGGGGATGTCGACACTACACTAAACCGTCGCGTTCGTCGGAGCGTCGGCTCGGGCAAGGTCTTGTCGTGACGTCGCTTTCCGCCGTCTTAGGGAGGGTTTTTTGCGAAAGACCGCCGATGGCGGGCCGGGGCGAAAAAAATCAAGGTGCCCCAGTGCCAAAGCGAGATCCGGAGAAGGTCAAGAAAGGGGGTAAGAACATGAGTCGCATTTCCGTTCTCCTGGGGAGCCCTCGAAAAGGGGGCAACAGCGAAACCATGGCGGAGGAGATCTTGGCCCACGCCCCGGCGGGGAGCTCCATAGATCGCATTGTTCTCTCCTCGCTCCGCCTGGAAGGATGCCGAGATTGTCGCCGCTGCTGGAGTGGAGGAACGCCCTGCGTGATCCCCGACGACATGTCAAAAGTGTATCGCTCCTTGGATCAGGCGGACCTCATTTTTTTCGTGACACCGCTTTACTGGTACAGCTGGAGTACCTCGATCAAGGCCGTATGGGACCGCCTTCTTCCGTACTGCACGCCTTCAGCTCCCCGTTCACTACAGGGGAAAAGAGCGGTATTGGTGGCCTCGGCAGGGGACGATGGCACCGATTGTTTTGACGGACTGCGATTTTCTATGAAAAAATCCTGCGATCTGCTGGGGGTCTCCGTCGTGGAAGAGTTTCTGGAAGGGGAGTTGATGGGTCCCGAGGACGCCAAGCGAAGGCCGACGCTGCTTCAAAGGCTCAAGGAACGCGGGGGGGCCCTTTTCCATCCCTAGGGACTTCTTGGAGCCTCCGCCCTTTTTTCGCCGCCCTTTCCCCCTTGACGGATAATCTCTGGGGTGGTATCATTCCCCTTGCGCTGTCCGAGAGGGCGGTGCGGCGAGAGAACCTTGACAAGTTGCGAGGCAGCAGCGAACCTGAAGTTTGGGGCTTTCA
>Ga0208196_1000917_pt1 | contig 34928 bp, 34 predicted proteins | sample AD_JPNNA7_MetaG_FD_184443 | JGI IMG/M metagenome (GOLD analysis project Ga0208196, IMG submission 184443) | Active sludge microbial communities of municipal wastewater-treating anaerobic digesters from Japan - AD_JPNNA7_MetaG (SPAdes) (version 2) | ecosystem: Engineered > Bioreactor > Anaerobic...
GACTTCAAAATCAGAATATAAAAGCTCTTAATAGTTTTCAAAATGCTTTGAGAATATTCTCCAATTTTGGAATATTTAGTGAGGTAGCTAATTGCATTTTTTCTTGTGGTCTTGTTGAAGATGCACAAGGTAATTATCACGTTGCTATAGATCATTTTAAAAAATCATATCAAATATATAAAGAAATCGGGGATGAATTTGGATCAGAACAAAGTCTCCGGGCGAAAATGTTGGCAGAATTAAGGTCAATGTAGTTCGACAAGAAAGTTACTAGATTTTCATGAAGAATTTGTTGACTATAAAAACAGTAGTTTAAGGTGAAGAATTATGGATGAATTATCTACCTCAGTAAAAATCGCCTGGCAAATTGCAGCTCAAGAGGCAGCATCATCAAGATCTATATATATTGAACCAGAACACATCTTGATAGGCTTATGTAGCTTAGAAAAACTAATAGATAACCCAGGGATAACTCCTGAATTAATTACAGAAAAGAACTATATTGATCAGGTTCTTCAATCTGTGAATCTGGACCCTACCCGATTGCGACGTCAGGTAAGAAAACGAATTAGAGTAGGAACCCATCAACCAACTGAGAATACAATTCACAGAAGTCAGACATGCAAGCAATTATTTGATAGGGCAGAGCTTGTTAAGGATGGAATAAGAATAACTAGTCGCGAATTACTTGTCGCGATTATTGAAAACCCAGGGGAATCCATAACCTTAGCATTTGATGATTTTGGAATAAATATTAACACTCTGATGACTCCAGCATTTGCGGGTTTTATCGGGGGTGGTGATTCATCTGCAGAATATTCACCAATCGCCGAAGCAGAAAAAATCAAGTTTAGTAGCACTCCATTCTTAGATCAATATGGTCGTGACTTGACGGAAGAGGCTCGTCAGGGGAAACTTGGACAGTTAATCGGTAGGCGAGATGAAATGCTTCAGTTGATTCAAGTTCTTGTGCGTCTAAAAAAGAATAATCCGGTGCTGGTCGGAGAAGCAGGAGTTGGTAAGACAGCAATCGTTGAAGGGCTTGCACAAAGAATAATCCAAGGAAAAGACGCTCAAATCCTCTCAGAGAAACGGTTAATTGAACTGAATATGGGGACACTAGTTGCTGATGCGCAATTCCGAGGTGAGTTTGAAGAAAGATTGAAAAAAATCATAAATGAAGTTAAGAGCAATCCTAACATTATCCTATTCATTGATGAGCTTCATACGATCGTTGGCGCGGGCTCGATAGGTAAAGGCGGGCTTGATGCAGGAAACATTTTAAAGCCAGCCCTGGCAAGAGGAGATTTCCGATGTATCGGAGCAACAACAATTGCTGAATATCGGAAATATGTTGAATCTGACCCAGCACTTGAGCGACGATTTGAGATGATAATGGTTTTTGAGCCTACTCGTGAAGAAACAATTAAGATTTTAAAGGGGATTCAACCAAAATTGGAGGAACATCACCATGTGCATTTCTCTGATAAAGCAATAGAAGCAACGGTAGATCTCACTATTCGTTTTGACCCGGATCACCAATTACCAGACAAAGCGGTAAGTTTATTGGATACTGCAGGAGCAGTGAAAGTGATTCCAAATTTAAGTATGATTCGTAAACCCTTAGAGAGCACACAAGAGGATAATAATTCATATGTTGACATCAACGAGGATCAAATTGTAGCACTTGTATCCCAAAAAACAGGGATTGAAATCGGTATCATTTCTTCATATTTAGGAAATTCGCATCTTTCGAGAATTCTTGAACTTCAAGAGTATCTACGAAAAAAGATTATCGGTCAGGATATTGCGGTAGATCGTATCAGTAAAAGATTATTGATTGCCCATTCTGGTTTGGGTCGTGAAAATCGTCCTATTGCCACCTTTTTATTTGCAGGTCCTTCAGGAGTTGGGAAAACTGAAATGGCAATCTGTCTTGCTGGATTTTTATTTGGTAATCGGGATAGTCTCATTAGATTAGATATGTCAGAATACAAAGAGGAACATAGTATTTCAAAATTAATTGGTTCTCCACCTGGATATGTTGGGTATGAAGAAGAAGGACAATTAACCAGTAAGTTGAGGACACATCCTTATTCCGTTGTTTTACTAGATGAATGCGAAAAAGCGCATCCACGAGTATATGATATGTTTCTCCAAGTTTTTGATGCCGGGAGATTGACAGATTCTAAGGGACGTATGATTGACACCCGTAATGTAATATTTGTTTTAACCTCGAATATTTCAAGCTTTAGTGGTGATTCTTTAAGTAAGCCAGACCAAGTGATTGAAAATGAGACTATATCAAAACTTGGTGAATATTTCCGGGTGGAATTTCTCAATCGAATTGATGAAATAATTGTGTTTAAAACTCTAAAAGAAGACGATTGTAGAAGAATCTTAATTCAACAACTTGATATCTTTTCTCAGAGAGTCATGTTAAAGCAAAAGATTGCCATTACTTTTTCTGATACAGCAATCGATAGTTTGCTTTATAGTGGATACAGTCCTCAATTAGGTGCAAGAGAACTTCAAAGAGTGATTGAGAAAATGATTCAAATTCCGTTGAGTATCGCTCTAACAAAAGGGAATAATAAGAAGGAGTGGATGTTTGATTCAAAGGACAATCAGATTTTCCTAATTTGAAATATGCTACGAAAATCTGAGGTAATGTGATTCAAACTTGTCTTTGCTTTAGTAGCATAATTCCGTTTCAAAAATTAGACACTTTCAGTGTCACAATGGATCCACAACTTCAAAATAGGGTTTTTGACAAATAATTATTTAGGTTGACTTGTGATAAATGCGGTTTTACGCATATTTTTGAACATTCACTTTTGTTTCATGATCAGCAAAGGAACTTTATGATTTGGCTTATACCTACAGAAGATGAGGAGGAAATGCCGGATGTGCCTGATTTTTCTTCTCCTCCTATGCTTCGTTATCGATTTAGAGTGGTAACTATCCTAAATCGGCACCTTGAAAAAATTCAATTTTTCAAAACGGATTTGATAATACAATCATGGAGTTCTTAAAACAAGCAGTGTGGAAAAAAACGTTCAAAAAAAGGGTGTATTCTCAAAGGATATATTCTTTTCGTCTGTTAAGATCGAAGAAGGGTTCCATTGTTGAGTATCGATATTATTACTGGAAATCAATATATGAATTCATTTGGTATAAGTGGAAAGCTTGGAGGTTTTCGTGAGGCAATTTATATTCTTTATCGAGCACCTAAGAGATATGATACAGAATGGAGATGGACCTATATGAATATATTGGGATATAAATTCATCTCTAGCGATAGAAACTTTATTAGTTTTCGAGATGCAAGTGAAGCTCCAATTATCTGCCCACAGGATCACTTCTACAGTTTTCCCTTAATTTTTTGAAGAGTAAGTTTGCTGCGGTTTGGTCCTGACTTGAGATTAATTTGGTTCTCCAAGGGTAAAGAAATCGGTTAAGAATAACGTTCTGCCAATCCCTTAATCCTTTGGGTGATGTTCTGCGAAACCTTTTCTTTTTCGCTTTCGATTTCTTCACGAAGTGTAGCACAATCCATTTATCATCAACGACCTGTGTTCTTACATCGTCCTCAGAAAGAGTTGAATAATTATTGTCTTTCCCTATCCTGTCTATATATCCATGATTGGTTCCCCAATAAACTATAGCCCATGTGATCATTCGTGTTTTTCACATGCCTAAGCCCCATGAACATTATTTCTTTCGTTTTAGACCTTGCTGGCGATTTTTGAGGGAATTTTCGGGAATTTTTACCTCAATTTGTGGATAAGGATTATCCTTTTTTCACTGCACACACAGTAACAATCCCAATAATCGCTGATAAAATTAATGTATGAAAGACACATCACCGAAAGCACAGATCCAAAAGGACAAAGCTCTTCAGGTTCACAAGCTTCTGCTAACGAACCCCAATATGACGCAGGCTGCAGCTTGCGCCCAGGTTAGTATTGATCCGAAGACATACAGGAAATGGATCGCTGAGCAGGATGAAGCGCTTGAAGCCTTTGAGCAAACCCGTATCGAGAATGATCGGGTTGATTACGCTAATTATCTTGTGAAGGAATCTGAGATCTCTGAGCAATTTATTCAGGATGCCATGAAACCTGGTGTTTCGATAACTGAACGCATCAAGGCATTGGAGTTTATTGAAAAGCGAATCGATGTGTTTAGTTCTCGATACCTTACTGTAGATATAGAGGCAGAGCAGGACTTACTTTCAGGTCCAATGCAGGAAATGGGGGGCAGTAATCTTGGAATTAGTGGAAATGACAGTCAGGGGGCAATCCGGACTTCAAACAAAAATGAGTGTTAGCCTTTAGTTTATTTCTTCATACTAACCTATAAAGGAATTCCCAATCAAAATCATTCCAGCAAGTTGAAGAATCTCTAGCGCTTGAAACATAGAACATTATTGCTATAATGACTCCATGACTGGGGAGAGTGGAGCTTTGTAGGCGTGCACCGCAGGATATCCTCCAACACCCAAAATCAGGGGGAGGACAGCCCAAAGTAGCGCTTTATGCGATTTCTTTTTTTCCATTTTTCTCCTTATTTCTGTCGAGATGATTTCAACCGGCTCCGTTGCGACGGAGCACAACCCAGGCAGTATGAACGAGGATGTAGAGATATCCATCCAGATGAACCTCTTGTTGACGTATTCAGCGTCGAATTCGGTGCACAATGAAAACAGGGTATGGCTACGCCCGATATTTGCCAGAGACAGGTGATACAGGGATGACCCGGATGGAATGATGGAAGTTCTGGCCATACATTTCACGCTGATTAACCATGATGGGGCGCGACCCGACGAGGTTCATTTAACGGATATGTAACCAAACTTTCAGTACTCAATTCGCAGCTCCACGCCATCATTTTCAATTGATCGCTGAGCAGTTTCCAATATTTTGACAACCCGTAACCCATCATCCCCATTGCTTCTTGGTTCTTGATTATAAAGAATGCAATTAATAAAATGGGAACATTCAACCCTTAACGGCTCTTCCCATGCGACTGGATAAGGTATTCCTTCACCATAACGATATGAAGCACGAAACTCCTCTGGTGTAACTGAATATGGCGGAACTTCGACACCTTTATCAAATATCATTACTTTGCTATCCGAAATGTCATCATATACCAACATTTTCTTTGAACCAACAATTGTTGTACTTCGTTGTTTCACTGGATCGAGCCAACTGACTCGTAAATTTGCGAGAATCCCACTCTTAAATTTCAATGTCATATAAACCACCTCCTCATATTTGCTTTGGCGGTTTACAAAATTCGAACCAATAGCACTGACTTTTTCAGGATTCTCTTCTAATAAAAAGCAAAGAATTGAAAGGTCATGAGGAGCCAAATCCCACATTACGTTAATGTCTGCTTGTAGTAGTCCAAGATTCACGCGGGTCGAATTAATATAATAAATATCTCCAAGTTCTCCAGATTGGATAATCTTATGGACAGCTTCCACCGCGGGATTGTATTCAAAAGTGTGACCTACCATTAATTTCAGGTTTTTTTCTTTAGCGATTGACAATAACTCAGAAGCTTGGGTTGAGTTCATCGTTATTGGTTTTTCTACCATCACATGTTTTTCGGCAAGCAGTGCGCGTTTCGCTAATTTATAATGAGTACGAACTGGTGTAGCTATTACTACTGCATCAACTGAACCATCCATCAGATCGTCACTGTTTTGTGAGGTCTTGATACTTGGAAATATCTTTGTCGATTCAGCCAAACGATCTAAACTTTTGTCGACAGCCATGACAAAATCTACTTCTGGTAAGTTTGCAAAATTTCTCTCCAGTTTTGGTCCCCAATAACCCAAACCGATAAGACCGACCCGAACTTTATTGCGAATATTTCCCATATTATCCTCTCCCTTTGCCAAATAGCATTTCAAATGGAGTTTTCATGATGATTTTTATATCAAGCCAAAGACTCATACGCCTGATGTAATTTAAATCTAAACGCACCATATCATCAAAACAAACCGTATTATGACCGTAAACTTGCCACAAACCAGTAATCCCCGGAAGAACTTCAAGCCTTCTTTTATGCCACTCTTTATAGATTTCATATTCATACGGTAGAGAAGGTCGGGGACCCACAATGCTCATTTCTCCACGTAATACATTTATGAGTTGTGGCAGCTCGTCTAGTGAATATTTCCTTAATATCCTCCCAAGTCCTGTTATCCTTGGATCAGACTTCAACTTTAGTGAGTTTGCCCCCAGATCTTCTGGACTACAATTTTCATGTATTAACTTTTGAACATACTCCCGATGAATATCGGGAGCGTTCTCTAGGCGCATAGATCGAAATTTCAGCATTTCAAATAATTGACCATTTTTCCCTACCCTTTTTTGTTTGTATAATATTGGGCCAGGTGAAAAGAAGTGAATACCCAAAGCAATGCCAATCATAAGAGGACTGAATAAAACTAATATAATGAATGCCAATAAAATATCTACCCCCCGCTTTACTGGTAAATAGAGATTTTTTGAATCGCGAAGATTTTCCAATTTTTTTATACGCGCGTAAATAGAATCGCTCATTTGTACCCTCTTTATTATATTAGCTTAATTTATACTTCTAAGAAATTTTGCGGGGTTTCCTGCAACGATAGTAAATGGGGCTACATCCTTCGTCACCACACTGCCTGCACCGATTATTGCCCCCTCACCAATATGTATGCCACATAAAATTGTGGCATTAGTTCCGATTGAAGCCCCTTTATCAACCACTGTGGGTATTACTTGCCAGTCTTCTTCTGTTTGAAGGATCCCCTCCAAATTTGTAGACCGAGGGTATTTATCATTTATAAACTTTACTCCATGTCCTATAAATGCATTATCACCGATTGTTACTCCTTCACAGATGAATGTGTGACTTGATATTTTTACTCTTTTTCCAATTTTCACCCCTTTTTGAATTTCCACAAAAGTACCTATTTTACTATCGTCATCGATCTCGCAACCATATAGGTTTACAAATGCAAATATTTTGACATTATTGCCTAGCTTAACATCATCAGAAATCCGTGAGTATTCCATATCCCCTGCCATCTCCCTTGTTTAAAAAATTTATTTACTGTTGCACTTGAGCAGTTGCTCGCATACATATTCAATCATATCTGAGTTAATATGTGGAAACATAGGAAGAGAAAGGATTTCAGCAGCAGCAGTTTCTGATTCAGGGAAATCGCCTTTGGTGTATCCCAAATCACGATATGCTACTTGCAGATGAAGAGGTACTGGATAGTGCAATCCGCAGCTAATACCGCTTTCCGCAAGGGATTTCATTACCTCGTCACGGTTCTTTACTCTGACCACAAATAAATGATAGACATGCTCGCGGCCTTCAGGCACAAAGGGTATTATTATTTGATCAAAACCTTTTAAGAATTTTTGATAGAGATTGGCTGCTTCTCGCCTTTTCATGTTCCATTCGTCAAGATTTTTTAGTTTAATGTCCAGGAAAGCACATTGTAGAGCATCTAATCGAGAATTCCATCCATCAGGAGTAGTATGAATATATTTCTGATTCGAACCATGGTCGCGCAACATCCGCATAAAGTTGGCCACATTAATGTCATTAGTAGTTACCGCTCCACCTTCTCCAAGTGCACCTAAGTTTTTACCCGGATAGAAACTAAACCCAGCTGTCACCCCCAACGTGCCTGCCTTATAAGTAGTTCCATCCAAGGTATAAGTCGCACCGTGGGCTTGTGCACAATCCTCAACAACGACCAGGTTGTACTTAGCCGCTATTTCAAGAATTGGCTTCATATCCACCATCATTCCAAAGAGGTGCACCGGTAAAACTGCTATTATTGTTTTTCCAGTTTTTCCGTCGATTCGATGACCACCAATACCCAGGCGAGTATTATTTTCAAGGTATTCCTCTAACAAGAATGGCGAAAGGTGATACGTCTGTTTGTCAATATCAACAAAAATTGGGGTTGCCCCAATCATGGTGATTGCTTCAACAGTGGCGATGAATGTATTGGGTACAGTTATTACTGCATCACCTTGTCTTACGCCCGCTGCCATTAAGGCTAGCTTCAGCGCATCTGTTCCGGAAGCACAAGCAATGGCATTCTTTACCCCACAAAACGAAGCAAAATCTTTTTCAAAGGTATCTACATAGGATCCGCCTATGAAGGAAGACCGGTCCAATATATCTTGAAAAGCTGCTTCTAAAGCCGGACGAACTTCTTCATGCATGGCATGCAGATCAACAAATGGTACTTTCATGTAGATTCTCCTTTTACCGTATGATTTGAAATATCAACCACAGTGAAAATAATTGTGGGTCACACTCGTTTTTCATAAAGATCCCAATACAAATCTGCATATACAGAAGCGATTCGATCCCAACCGTATTCCAGGTGAATCCTTTGTTTTGCTCTGGTAGATATTTTGATGAATTCGTTACAGTTGTTTATTGCCCACTCCAATTTTTCTTTGAGAGAATCAATATCATTTGAACTAAAATAAGCGAAATCTTCACCAAAAATCTGGAAATTTTCTGAAATATCACTTGCTATAACCGGCACACCTAATGAAGCTGCTTCCAATAAAACCATCGACATTGCTTCTACCAACGATGGAAAAATCAATCCAATTGATTGAGTCATCAACCCAAACAGCGTTTCGGGTTTTTTAATCAATGGCTGGAAGAAAATGGATGAGTCAGCGATCTCCCGTAAATGATTTGCATATTCGTGGGATTGTTCAATATCGCCCACAATCAATAATGGTATTTTCTCTTCTAATCTTTTGATGGCTTCAATAGCCAAATGTGCCCCTTTGGTAGGATCAATACGCCCAGCGACAAAGAGAAAGTACTGTTTGGGTTTCAACTTATGATCAGATAAAATCTGAAGGGCTGCATCTTCATCCGGATGATAATCAAGGCTTACACCATTGGGTATGTATTCGATCTTCTTACCAAAACGAGCAAACAGATTATTAGCGTCGTTAAGGGATACAGAGGTGACAACATCAGAAAATGTTACAAAAGGTTTATCTAGCAAACGGAGCATTTTTTTGGCAAGAGGATTCCACTTTGATCTCCAATAAGCATAGCCATGAGCCGTTGAGATCACATTATATTTCAACTTTAACATTGGTAATACAAAGCTCGCTTCGATATTATGTAAATGAATTAAATCGAAGTCATCTGACCTAATGGAATTAATTGCGCTTATAATAAATCGACCAGGTGCTTGAGAATATTTTCCTCCGAGTGAACTGATTCGAAGAATATTTACCCCTGGTAAAGTAAAATCAGGGGGGGTGAATTTTGTATCACAATAAACATATGGATTTATTCCAAAAGCCGGCATTCTTGTTACTAATGCCTGAACCACCCGGTCGACTCCAGCCTGGGCTGGAAGACCTTTAATGCCGATATAAGCAACATTTATGTGTTTATTCATGAAAATTATCGGTTTTGGTAATTTTCTTGATAATGCAAATCGTCTTTATGCTCTATCTGATATTCATTTTTATGGTTAATGTTTGAAGAACGAAGAGTAATGTGACTATCTTTGTAAATTTCTTCATAATTAATGTATTTATCGAATGGTATTTGGAGCCCTAACATGATCCTAATCTTGTTAATCATTACCCAAGCCAGCGGTCCCCATTTTGGGAGTTTTGCATTTCGGGGATTGCGCATGGCAGTTTTTGCCGATCCGACCATCCAACAATTTTGTTTGCAGGCAGCTACCTTATGACGAATACCTTTAGCGATAGAGCTTTCAAAAATTTCATCCCATTCTTGAATCATTAACGAACCGAGCTTCAGGTCGGGGCGAACATTGCATGCATACATATCAGAGAATGGATCAATGAATACAAAATCTGTTGCAGCCGTACAGGTTAATAATCGATCTTTTCCAAGCACTTTGTTGATTAACCCGAGATTTAAGTATCCACGAAACCAATTTTTCACGTTATTTGTTTTCATCTGTGAAATGATTAATGATTCAATGGCCTGAGCAGTTTTCAACCGATCATAAGGGATATTATTGCTTTTATGAAATTGAAAACCGTTATGTAATGTTGATGTAGCTAATTCGAAGCCATTCTTCTCTGAAAAATCAAAAAGACCAACTAAATCTTGCAGATTGTCATCTTGAATCGTAATAGCAAAGCCTAAGTCAAGCCCACCCAATTCTTGTAAGCGACGTAAACCATTAACTTTTGTACCAAACCCATCTTTTTCGCCGCGAATTGAGTTATTCGTTATTTCAAAACCCTCAAGACTGAATCGAACTTTGATATTCGGATACTTTTTAATTATCGACTCCAGACGTTCAGGAAATAAACCATTGCTACTGATCTCAAGAGTCATCGCTTTGGGGTAGAGAAGATCCACTATTTCGTTAAGATCTTTACGCAAAGTGGGTTCCCCACCGGTCAGGTTTAAATAATCAATACCCGAGGGAATTTTTGACAAAGTTTCGAGATTAACCTCTTCTTGAGGAAGAGTAGGGGTTTTCCATATATTGCACATAGAACAATGTGAATTGCAGCGATAGGTCAAAATAACTGAAACATCCATAATATAATATCCTTATTTATTCTGTAAATTCTGCTAATGCAAGCGAATTGATTCTTTCGGAAACAGATTCCATATTAAAGTATTGGATATATTCAAAACTACCTTTGTATGAGATGATCTTTGAGGGATTCCCGATCACAACGGCCCTGTCAGGAACTGATTTGGTTACTATGACACCAGCTCCAAATGCTGCATCATTTCCTATATGTATGCCATCAATAACAATTGCATTAGGGCCTATATAAACCCGATCACCAATGACCGGTAGACCGGCATTTTTACCCCCGTTCATTATTCCTATAGTACTTCCCCTGGGAAATATTACGATTTTCTCCCATTTTCGTTTTGGGATTGATAGTAATTGGGCCAAAATGCGAAATATGTAAACCAGATCCGATATCAGCTTCCCAGGGTAAATAAAAGGTAACTTGGTTGTTAAACATAATAATCTCCAATATTCGAAAATTTACGAGCACCATAAAACCCTGTGTGAAAAAAACAATAAAATTGCATTGGTTTCATTTGAGATTTCAAACCTCTAAGAATCTCTATATAAAGATAGCATAATCAGTGCATGACCTTTGCAAAATGGTAAGAAAATATCTAAAATGAAGCACATTCTAAATATTACTTTATCATTATCAGTTAAACTTCTCAGATTGAATCCAGTCAATAACGTTGCTTATACCGTTTTCAAGATTGAATTTTGGAATAAATCCTAATTTTGAAATTTTCTCAATGGATGAGACCCAAATATCCGGATCACCAGTTGTATTTTCTTCGTGAATAAATTTGGGTGAGCAATTAAGTCTAGTAGCAATGATAGAAATTAGATCATTAATAGAAATTGAAATCCCAGATGCAACATTATAAACCTCACCTTTTAATTCAGCTTCTCTAGCAACTAATAAAAAAGCATCAACTACGTCACGAATATATAAAAAATCACGCTTTTGGAGTCCATTTCCAAGAATGTGAATTTCCTGATTATCTCTTAATAACTTCATTATGGAGTCATAAACAACTAAATTTCTTTGTCTAGGTCCGTATACAGAAAAAACCCGCAATGAACATGCCTGAACCCCATAAAGTTTGCTATAGACATCCACGTATCTTTCTGCTGAAAGTTTAGCAACACCATAAGGAGAAATCGGTACAGTTGGATCACTTTCAGACATCGGTAAATACATTGGATTGCCATAAACAGCTGCAGACGATGGAAAAATAAACTTAGTATCTAATGAATAATTCCGTATCACATCCAGAAGTTTTAGGGTGTTAAATAATGTGCTATAAAAATCACTCATTGGGTTTTTGACTGAATCCCCTACTTTTGCATTAGATGCAAAATGGAAAATATAGTCAAAATGATTATTCTTAATTAATTCTGTAAAAACAGGAGAGTCAATATCATACTGGAATAGATCAATTTGGCCTTTACTTTTTTCAAGATTTTTAAGAATGCCTGATCGAAAATCATCTGCCACTGTAACATCAGCATGAAGCTCGACCAATTTATCGACTAAATTGCTGCCGATAAATCCACCACCTCCGGTAATCAGCACTTTATTACCTTTCCATTCCATTATTATTCTCCCCTTCAAATATTTTGCTTAATTTCCTGGCATTATCAACGGAAAATTTTTTTTGAATAATCTTACGATTCTCCTCGCCTTGATTTTGTCGCTCACACGGATTATCTATGAAAAATTGAATTGCCTTACTTAATTCATCAATATCGTTCTGTTCAACAATTATTTGTTTTACATACTCAGGAATTCCAGCATGGTTTGTGGATATGACTGGTTTTTCAAAAGCCATTGCTTCCATTAGTGCAACTGGTGTTCCTTCTAGAACATCTGCATCAATAGAAGGCAAGCAAAACAGGTCGCAAGCTTGATATAAACAAAATAGTGCTGGTTCTGGCATATTGCCCCAAAATATTACCTGATTTTCCATCTTTAACTGCTTTACTAAATCCGGAACATCCACATATATACTATCAGTTCCTCGGTTGCCAACTACCCAGACTCGAACGTCATCCCTATGTAATTTCTTCACTGCTTCAAACAATACCCGATGGCCTTTTCTAACAGCAAATTGTGCAACAATTAGAATATTAAACGTCTTTTGGGGGCAAACCTTATTACTGTCCAATATTAATGGAATTAATGCAATTTTTGACTCTGGAACTTGAAATTTATTAATTAGAATTTTTTTATTAAATTCACAAATCGTTATGATTTTATCGCATTCATCTAGAGCAATCCCAAACAAAATCTTATTTGGAGCAATATATAATCCATCCGCATAAATTGTTACAGTTAAAGGAATCTTCAATAATCTTTTACAAAAAAAACCTATATTGAATGAACGTAAACCCTCGATGCAATGAATTCTGTGAATATTCTTTCTCCTCATATCAAAAGCAAAATCGCACGCAATAAAGAAATCTACCAATGATCTAGTCTTTAGCGATAAATGTAAGCAAGCAAAGTATTCCTTCCAAAAAATGAATAAATAGAGGAATTGCCGAATAATAATCGCTACAGGTTTCATCCTGTAAACAGGATCCTCGGGCATATACAACCCTTTAGAATATTTAGTTATATAAAAAAAGATTTGATAATCCATCAGTTTTAACTCATGGATCTCGCGCGCAACAAATGACGGTATCCCTTTCTTCATTGAAGTGATATATGCTAGTTTGGGTTTCATATATCTGCCAAATTCCTTCGTATTTATTAAGTGTCCCTATCTTCTTCGTATAAATTTACTGATTAATCTCAATTTCACAATTCTCTGGTAAGATATATCTTATTGCCTATATTCTTAATAATGCATCTGAGAGTTTTTGCGCGGAATGTGACCAGGAATATTTAAGTGATAATTCTTTAGCTTTTAAACCCATCGTTGGTAGTAATTTTGCATTCTCATATGCAATGCAAATCGATTTTGCCAATTCTTCTTCTGAAGAATCCTCTGCCCAAAAAGCAACCCCTTCTTCAGGTACATAATCCGTATGACAAATCACGCGAGTTAGAATAACTGGTAATCCGGCAGCCAGGTATTCAAATAATTTTATCGGAGTACCTGTTCGGAAAATTTCAGTGTCCGGGAAAGGAATAACTCCAATATCCGCTGCTAATAATAATTGAGGAACTTTGTCATAAGGAACAGAAGATAAGACAGATATTGTTCCATTCCCATACGCATTCGCAAAATCCTCTAAATCCACTTTTGCGTCACCTTCTCCCACCAAAGTTAGGGTGATGTCAGAATATTTTTTTTGGGCTCTAACCAATGCTTTACACAATATCAATAAATTTCTGGGTTTATGTAGTGCACCGATATATATTAATTTTAAGGGATATTGTTCGCTAATATTTCGTGGTTCTTTTTGAAGAGATGTATCAAATCTTTGAAGATTTACACCTGCAGGCCATGTACCAAGTAGTTGAGATGTTGGAACATTTTGAACTTTAGCCATATATTCGGTATTTGAAGTCTGACCATCTGCAAAAATTGCTCCAAACCTATGGGCTATTGCAAATATCATAATCTGTCGTTTTCCTGCAGGTGAATAATTGTCCATCGGAACTGTTCGCGAATCTAACACATATTTTGGTTTCCATTTCTTCATCTTTCTAAATAATGAAAGTAACGGTAAAAATAGAGCTGTCGTTTGGTGCATTAAGATAACATCAAATTCTCCCCAATTTTTTATTAAGAATTGAAATAGTTTGAAGTGGAATACTAATATCCGTAAACCCATCTGGGTAGGGCAACTAATTATGACATGCTTAAAACCAAAATTATATCTTTTGTAATCGTTAGAAACGAGAGTCACCGACCACCCAATTTTTACTAATTCATCAGATGTTTCAATCCAGGTTGCTTTATCTAAACTCTTTTCAAGAGAGCCGCAATATACCCATAACAATCTTTTTTTCTGCACGGTCATATTTTGTATTCTAAACTTTTCTTATTTTGCTGTTGAAAAATATATCCTAACAAGGTCCAATAAATTATCATTGGCGCACCTAATATCCATGAAGAGGAATACCAAACCCATATTGGCCAAAAAAGTGAAAAAACAAATAGAGCATTAATCAAGCCAAGGTGATTAGGTGAATTACTACTTCTAGAGAGTGCGGCCAAATTAATCAAAATCAGAATTACAGATAGAGCAAAGGATATTATACCAAGGATTCCGTATTCACCCAATAGTACGGTAAGGCTAGTGCCAGAAACATTACCCAAATCTCCCTGCTGAATAGCCGATCCAACGGTTCCAAGAGTCTTGCTTTCGCTCTGTGCTCCTATACCCATTCCAAACCATAACGTTACTGGATCATGTGAAATAATTCTTACCACTTGAGTAATATAGTAATTCCTTCCAGGGGTAAATCCAGCATCTGAACTCCATTGTTGTGTTGTATTGAAATACTTATAAAAAACTTCTGGGTCAAGGTATCTGGAATAATCAAATGCATTATTAACATCGAAGGTCAAATTTGTATTAATTGGCTTGTTTTGAAGTAGTTGCAATGTACAAAAGAATAGACCAACAAGAATCAATAAACTAAATATTTTTCGCCATTTTTTGTAGATGATCAAAAAAATCAACGAGATTATTACAATAGAAAAATACACTGGAAAAAATATTTTTAGCTCACCTAAAACACTTGAAAATGAAGCCAACAGAAAAACAATAATAACGGACATGGATTTATTTGAAACAATCCATCTGCATAGGAAAAGACATGAAATAAAGATAAGCACTAGCACTAGCGGAGTGGTTCCACCCCACCGATATTGACTAAAAGTGCCTGCTAATTGATCAGGATCTGTTTCGCCAAAGATATATTGAAGAAGCTGGACAATAATTTGCACCATTAATAAGAGGAAACCCCATAAATAAACTTTTTTCGTTAACTCACTTGAAAAATCCTCTTGCTGAGAAACTATTATCCCTAAGAGAGGATACTTAAACATCTGCCAAATTCCCCAAAGAATAGAGGTTGGACTTCCGCCATTTGTGAATGCTTGAACTACCCCAATTAAAATTAGTGCGAGAACTAAAATCAAAACCCAAGGAACCTTGTTTCTTCTTAACATCTGAATTAAACCAATGACAATAACCAAAAATACTGACCCAGCTGAAATCCATCGAAAAGCAGAAGGAAGTCCCGCTTTCCAAATTAGAATTGGGGAAAAAATTTCGGTCAATAATGCTGCAATAATTAATTTCTTAATCATTCTTCAGAAACGTCTCATCAATTTTCTGGACTGCATTTCGAGCAAGCGCTTTGAAATGGGGGAGCTTTGAACTTAGCATCTGTTTGATTTCTTTTCTGGATTGATACAATGCTGTTACTTTACTTGCAACTTCTGAAGGATCAACTGTAGATTTTGTGTCAATTAGCCAATCATTGTTTCCATAAACATCTTGAGATACTCCTTGAGCTTTTTGACTATAACCTATGCAGATTGTTGGAACACATGTCGAGATAGCTGCAAAAGTGGAATGTGTACGTGCCCCTAAAAAAATCTTTGTACGGCTAATTACATACTTGAGCTGAGCAGCGTTTAGATCTTCCTTTAATAACAAAATCTGATCTTTCCTTCCCAATTTCTGCTCAATCTTGGAGAGGAATATTCGGTCATCTCTTTTCATATCGCTTGTTTCAGAAGTTACGTGTGGAATAAGAAGTATCGGAAGTTGACATTGACCTGATATACGTTCAATCCACTCTGTTGCAACAATCAACCATTTTTCATAATCCTCCTGCCAATTTCCTGTAGTCCGCGATGTTGTCGCAATTAATGGAGAAAGATTAATTCCAATACAATCCTGGCAAAGAAATTTTTCAACATCATCTGATAGAGGAATTTCTTCTGTTGACATATAGAAAGATGGATCAACCATTAATAAAACGTTTTTTTGAATACCAAGGTTGTCTAGATATCCTTGCGAAATCGTTTCGCGAACACAGATCAAATTTACCTTCTTAAGTTCTTTCACCGCCCAAGCTTCATATTCAGGCAGAGCAGAAAAGGGACCAATGGATGCGCCCCACAATACACAAGGAATTCCTCTTTTGATCACTTCCTGGTTTATCCGAAAATAAACATCAGGACGGTGATAGTCTAATGTGTAATTATCTCCACCCAACATAAGTGCCAAATCTGCATTTAGTAAAGATTTAGCCAGTGTGGTTTTCACTCCAGAAAGAGCCGCGGGTTCTGAAAAGAACTTTTCTTTTATTTTGCCTTCTATCCATCGAGGCGAAAAACGTTTTTGGATAGGGAACGGTTGATGGATGATTGAGTGATCAATTTCTAACTTTTGATCGTTGCACCCATCCACTTGGAAATAGCTTGAAATAAATCTGCAGTCTCCCAATTCTTCGTAAAATAGATTGGTAGTCCCCCTCACAATAGCTTCACACCCTCTATTTGAATATGATCCATTACCTAAAAAAGAGATAGTTTTCATTGGTTTGCCAAGCCTTTCTTGTTTCCAATTTTATTTTTCACTCGTTTAGAAAGATTTGCAAATTTCAAAATAATTTCTTCACATTTAAAACTGTTGAGGAATCCTTGAGGATTACTTTTATTACTTTTTTGCCAACGAATCTTACTGAGAACTTGAATCCGCCTTTTAATTATGATTTGAGTACAATTCTTTAGAAAGAAATTGAAATCACTTTTTTGTCTGCTTCCAAGTAATTGTTGATGTATAACATGAGCAAACCAGATTTGTCCTTGAATAATCGATTTCTTTTTTTCGATTACACCTTTTTGGCTTTCAATGACTTTATCAATTCCTACTTCATGCAAGAAGATTTCTTTTTGCTTATTTTGATTAAGTAAATCATTCAACCAATTTGCACGGACTAGAATATATGAATTACCTTTTACATCACTTGTATATTCTTTTTCCCATGCGTCCATGAAGGTGATATCAGCAACTTCGGCGAATACATCGTCACAATAATTACATGCATTATGGGTAAAGAAATCTTGACTCCATAACCGATAAGGTTCGCTGGTAAAATCAATTATCTTCCCCGCTTCACCAGTTTTGCTAAAAGCTTGGAATGTAAAATTATCTGCTGTTTTAATTCCATCTTTACCACGGTAATTCACTGTTTGTGTATTTTCGGGTTTAATCCCACTTCTCAGTGTCAGAAATTCCGTATAAAATTTGTTTGGCAGATGTCCACAAACCAGACCGATAATTACTCTTATTCTCTTTCGTAATTTGGGTATTTTCTGGATTGCTAATGAAATTCCAAACAACTGGCAAGGTAACCCGACAATTGCATATTCCTTATCAGTCTTATCTGCTAAGACCTTCGTGATAACTTCCGAAAGATCAACTGGGTAATATCTAGACCCCCTTGCGTTCCCAAGCTCCATCGGGTCTTCAATTATCTGGAAGGTGAAAAGTTTTTCTGGTAATGAATTTTGGTTAGTTACACAAATTACACGATCAACATAACCATCTTCCAATAAAATTTTTAATAACCAGGTAGTCATCCCTCCTGAAGAACATTGCATCCTTACATTATTATCAAGAACATGACCTACATATACTTTTTTAAAATAGCCAGTTTCGTATCGATATTGTATATCGTGCTCGCACCCAAATCTATCTTTGGGAATTGTGTTTAATTCGGATTTGTGATTAGAAAATGGGCACACTTCCAAGCAAAGATTGCATGAATCAATACAGTCGGATTGTTCCGGCTTTAGCTCACCCAGCTTGTTCCAATCCATTCTGAGAAATCTAGATGGACAAACACCAGCACAAAGACCACATCCAATACACAAATCATTTTGAATTATCTCTTCTATTACACTCTTTTTGACTGTTTTATTCAATTTGCTGCCCCTTGGGTGAGAATCTGCGAATTAATGTGCTGACTATAGTGTGAATATAATTGAAAACTGGTCTGAAGTGCCAATTTTTCTTACCAAAGAGATAATCCAAACCAACTAACACTAGGAATACTACCAGCATAAATAATAGCATTGTTCCAAAAATCTTAATCCAACCTATATCGCCTATCGCATTATTAACAAAACTCAGTATTGGTAAGAGAAGGAGACCCTCAATAATCGGAGCGCATACTGCTCGTAATAGAGGCTTTATGGTTCTTTCGTCGAATATCTTTATCCAAGTTAAGATAACCGTAATAAAACCCCACACTAAAGTAATAAGATATGAATAACCAGCACCAGCTAATCCAAACTTAGGAATCAGCAAAAGATTCGTGGCTAAGCTTGTTATTCCTGTCAATAAATATAGGAGAGTAAGATATTTAGGTTTTCCTATGCCTTTAAACAGTGAATCATAAGGTACAAATGCTCCTCTCGGTATACAGCTAAACGCTATAAGTTGCCCAATAAACGCGCTCTTTGCTGCAAATTCGGGGCCTACCCAAAGAATTAAGAATTTCGGAAATAATACAGTAAAGGGAACAAAAATTGTTACTGTAGCTGTAAGCAATAACCATGTTGCATCAAGATATATTTTCTTTCTTTCTTGATTATCAGTAATCACAGCAAATTTCGGGAATAATACTGAACCTGCATTTCCGATAGCTGATGATCCGCGCATCGCCATTGATTGTGGAACTGAGAGATATGCAACTGATGAAGAACTTACTAATGAACCGAGAAGTAATCTATCAGCTTGTCCCCAAATTAGACTCAATATACTAGTAAGCATTGAAAAAAAACCATAACCAAATACTTCTTTTATGCCATCTTTCGAAAAAGTGGGATAAAGCTTAAGCCCTGGTATTAATCGCTTTGCAACAACATAATTGATAAAGATTATTATTAATACAGATGCAGAGCTCCATAAAACAAGCTCGAAAATTCCTCTGTTTGAAAATAAAATTATAAGATTGCCAATGAACATTAGAAAGCTTTGAAATATTACAACTTTTGTGTTTATATCATATCTTTGCATCGCCTTCGGAATTGCGTCTAAGACACCATTGATCAAATTTAAGCAAAAACTAAATGCGGTAATTTGAAGCAACTTAATAATTAATTGAATATCATTTGAGTCGATTGCTAAGTATTGTACAAGTTGAGGTGCACCTATGAATAAAACGACAAAGCCAAGTAAACCACTTACACAATAAACGAGAAAAGTTGATCCAACTACTCTATTAATTCCATTTAAATCATCTTTACTATAATAAAAAGCTACATATCTAAGGGTAGCTTCCCCTAATCCAAGGTTAAATATTCCTAATATTCCACTAATTGAAGTTAGTAAAACATAGGTTCCATAATGGCTATCCCCAATGTGGTTTATCAGGATAGGTGTCATTACGAAATTTATAATTGTTGACCACACTGTCCAACCGATATTCCAAGAGGCATTAATGATTGATGATTTTGGCTCTGAGTTTTTTGTAATACTTATCATGATACTTTATATTCGACCCCTATCTCACCCCATTCCAAAAGTCCTGGACGAACTGTGCCACCGATGGAGACGGTAGGTCATAGAAGAAGCCAGAAGCGGCTTTTGTGGGCGTGTACATTTCTGCCGGAATGGAATGAAAGGTTACAGAATCCGCATCAAACTTCTTTGTCAGGCAGACGAGCGTTGAAACATCATTCAAAGAGAGGTCTGTGATGAGTGACTTATCCGTCAGAAAGCTGATCGCGAGCCCGGGGATCAACTTAAAGTTGGCGGGGTCCTTGAGTTTGGCAATGACGCTCTGGATGACCATGGTCTGGCGGTCCACGCGGTGAGCATCATTGTCGGGGTAACGGATCCTGCTGAATTGCAGCGCGGTGGCGCCATCCAAATGATGCGTACCCGTACTAAAATAAGGCAGCGTTTGGAGGGTGCCGTCCACCGGCTGGTCCAGGGTGATATCCACCCCGCCGATTTGATCAATTATTTTTTCAAAACTGTCAAAATGGACGACTACGTAATGATCAAAGGTAATGTCGTAGTTGGCATAAAGGGTATTGGCAAATGAAACCACGCCACCCCCTTTGCCGTTGAAGTACTCACCATAGCCGTAAGCAGCATTAATGCGATATTCATTGATACCATGCTCGGTGAAGCCGGGAATCGGCACCCATAAATCTCGAGGGATGGACAAAACCGAAACCTGTTGGGTAACGAAATCGACCCTGACCAGGCGGATGGCGTCTGTCTGCTCCTGTGGGTCCACACCAAGGGCGAGAATCTGCATAACGGGGGGTCCGCCACAGACGGGATCACCGCCTCCCTCCTGGCTGGCAATTGTGGGCTCGTCCGAATTCGTGGTCTCGGGGGTAGCTGGGACGAGGTCTGGCTGTTGTGCACTCGGTTTGCCTGGGGTTACCTGAACCAATGGGCTTGAATTCGTGGGTTTCACCGGGGTTGGGAGGGCTTTGCCAAGTATTGAGCCGTTCCATATCATGAACCCCGCCAATACGATCAAGCAGATAATCAGGAGTGCAATGCTACTCTTAATCAGTTTCGGTTTCATCATTCAACCGATGAGATTAAAGCCTTTTGCATTTTCAAACTGTTCTGCACCGATCAGCCACTTTTCGATCCCTTGGCTGATGATCCCTTATGTTTTACCCCGTAATAGCTCTGGTAGGCAGCATAATTGCGGTAGTTCTCATACTGGTAGCCATAGTACTTGCCCTTGGTGACCACATCATTGAGTACGATGCCCAGCACGTTGGCATTCACCTGGCGCATTTGCTCCAGGGTATGGTGCAAGGCGCTGACACGGGTCGTGCCAGGTCGCGCCACTAGCAGCACACCATCCAGCGTGGGGGCGAGCACAGCCGCGTCCGTCACAGCCAGGGTAGGGGGCGTATCAATCAGGATCACTTCCGCGGATTGGCGCAAGGCAGCCAAAATCCTCTGCATTTTCTGCGAACCGAGCAACTCCGCGGGATTAGGGGGTAACGGTCCAGTGGTGATCACCCAAAGGTTCTTCACTTTCGTCTCCTGGCAGTAATTGTCAGGCGGCACATCGGCGGTTTGGAAGAACAGGTCGCTCATCCCCTGGCGGTTGTCGAGTCCAAAGTAAGTATGTATACGCGGATGACGCAGGTCACAGTCCACTATGATGACGCGTCTGCCAGTCTGAGCCAGCACCACACCCAGGTTGCTGATGGCAGTGGATTTGCCCTCGGCCGGTTCCGAACTGGTGACCATCAAGGTGCGTAGGGGTTTATCCACGCTGGTGTGGCTGACGTTCGTCCGCAGTGTTCGATAAGCCTCAGCGGTGGGTGAGCGTGGATCCCCCAGCGTGATAGGTGTACCGTCTTCGATTTTGTGGTGGCTGATCACGCCTAAAACAGGCAGCTTGAACTTGCGGGTGATGTCTTCGGGGGTTTTGATGGTATCATCCAGGGCTTCGCGGGTAACGATCACTCCAGCCGCGAGCAGGAAGCCGAGCACTGCAGCTAGCAAGGTATTCTGCATCACCTTGGGCTTGACCGGGGTGTAATCTGGCATGGCTGATTCAATCTGCACAATGGAAGAGACAGATTGTGCCTCAGATAAACGCACTGACTCATATGACTGCAGTAAATTAGAATAAATTTCGCGGTACTGGGTCACCTTGACATCAAGGCGGTTCTTCTCCTCATCGGTATTGGCTCGGTCCGCCTGGGCTTCATAAGTGGCAATTTGCTCCTCCAAATCCGCAAGCTGGGTCTCGAGAGTGGTTTTTGATTGCAGGAAGCGCTGCGATTGGATCTCTTCAATCTGCGTGGATGAGATCGTGGCTACGGAGTTGGCAATATCCGCCGAGAGTTTTGGATCGGTGGTTTCCACCGTCACCTCGATGAGCTGGGTATCTCTCACAGCAGTCACCGTAATCATTTCTTTTAGGTCATCAACGGAAATATTTAATCCTAACTGATTGATCACTTCTGTCAACACCGGATCATTGGCCATCATCTGGGAATAGGTACTGGTGAGCTGCTCCGACATCATCACCGATGAATAGTCCGTGGCTTTAGTGGCGGGGGCAGCATTCACCAGTACAGTGGAGGAAGATTGGTAGTAAGGGGTCATGCGTCTACTGAGAAAGAAAGAAGCTGCCCCGGCGACGAGCGCCGCGAGCAGTATCAACCACGCCCAATGTAAAAACAAGCTGAAGTATTGCCGTAAATTTAACCCTTCTTCCATTTGCTCTTCCGATAAATTATTCATAGCCATAATCAATTTCCTTCCTTAATAGAACAATAATTTATCATTGCTGGGGATTAACACAGACCCGCTAGTCGCGCGTCTTTCTCTACTGGGTCTGAGACCGATTGGATACATTGAGTGCCAGAGTGGGGTCTGGTGAGGTCCAACAACTTTACAAAACCTTTATCGATGCAAGCGACAATACTGCGTACAATTGCATCACCGTCTTCAAAATCTGTCCGTGCCGGATCCAGAATTTCGGATTCGTGCTCTCCTGCTAGCTCGCCCATCAGAACAATCCGCCCAATACAGTCCGTGAACTCACACTCCAAAGCTTCTTTTTGTCCCTGCTCCATCACGATAATTAAATCTGCGTCTGACAGCATCTGTGCTGTCACCTCGCGGGTTTTGTGTTTATTCAGGTTCAGACCTAGCTGGGCTGCTGCAGTCACTGCTTTGGGATGAGCTGGCAGTCCATTCACTGTCCATGTCCCCGCGCTGAATACCTGCCACTCACCAGGTTCGCCTGTCTCTTTCAATCTGTGGGCAAAATATGATGCCGCGATTGGCGAACGGAACTGGTTGGCAGTACACACGAAAAGGATATTGATCATAAACTGCCCCGCTTAGGGGATTGTCATCTCATGCGGGATCAACACCCACTCGCCCTGGTGGAGGATATACCCTTCCGGTAGTGCGTTTAATTCACGCAACAAAGCCGCATCCACATTTTGCTCCAAGGCCAGAGCCTCTATAGTCATGCCTTCATCAGAGACAAGAAAAACACTCATTGGTGGAATACCACTTATATCTGTCTGCCCCAGTGGAATCACCAACACAGTGTCTGCCCAAAGTGAATCGCCCAGAGCATAGTTCACCGCACGGATCGCGTCTTCATTGGTGTTGTAAGTAGCTGCTATCGAAATAAAACCTTCACCTTCTAATACGCGGTGCACCACAAACTGGCGCTCCAATCCTATCGGCGTTTCTATCATGTGCAGCGGCGGCAAGGTAGCGGTGGTTGTCGGGGGTAACGGTGTCATCGTTTTTGTCGGCTGCGGTGTATTCGTCGCAGTCAGCGTTGCAAATAGCTCCGTACTCGGTTGAGTAAACACAACGGGGGCTGTTTTCGTCTCACTTACAGAATTAGATGCAAGCCCATTATTAGACAAGAGCCAAACTCCTGCAATTCCCACTACTAATATCAGAGCAGTCAGAATATAAATGCGGGGCAGTTTCTTTTTGCGGTTCTTCCGCGATCCATCCGAAGTCATTTCCATTGGCATCGGGCCTGTTTTGGAGTCCATATAAACCGGGCATCGTGAATACGCTCCATTCAGGCAGAACTCGCTCTGGTGATTATCTGAGGGTGCTGTGGGATGTGTTACATGGTAGCAGTAATTCTGTGCCGATGGAAACACCATAGCTGTGCGTGTATCATCAGCAAGTCCAAGAAATGGACAGATCTTCTTCGTATTGTTTGGTGAGCTGGGTAAATTCATCATTTTGACAATGAACTGCTGGTAAAGTTTTTAATATCGTCTGGTCAATTTCTAAGCTCCGCCCCTGTGACATTCCCCTGCAATGTCACATTCCCCTGATCAATTATGCATCACACAGAAAAAAACGCTGGCTTTTCCTAGCCCACGTCTAATTCTGATTTTCCATTTCAAAAACTCATCCTGCGTTACTTTACAATCCTCAACAACAAGCTTACACTCTTTAATCCACAAATGAGGCTTCAAACGAAGTAGGTACCATTATTTCATAGCTTGTGTTAATTGTGTTAGAGCAGGTACTTTCCCCGTTCTATAAACGAAACCTCTTCGGGTATTTTATCACCTTTTTCTTTTAGTTTTTGGTTTCATAGTTTTTGGTTTCACTAATTCAAAACCGATAAAACAAAGGGAAGGGGACACATGACCCGGATGCCCGATGGGTAGTCAAGCACAAACACAAAGTCAAAATTAAAAAAGGGGGAAGAACAACCTGCTATGCAACCCGCCTTACCTGGAGGTTCGGGGATTCCTTTTTTCCCTCACGTAACCCGCCGGCATTTCCACCGGCAGTTCGCGCTTCTGCAGCATTTGCAGCAGTACCCGCACCTTCTCACTGCCCGGCAGGTTGGCATCCAGAATGGCAGCGTACCCCGCAAACGGACCTTGCTCGATCTCGACCTGGTCGCCTGGCTTGAGGACACCTAGTTTTTCACCACCCGCATGATTGATCTCATCCACCTTGCGGCGGATGGCATGCAGGATGTTGTCGGGTACGGAGGAAAATTCTCCGCCGAACGAGACCAGGTTTGCCGCCCCGGGGACGTGCTCGAATACCAACGAGTTCACCTGCTCCAGTTCAGTGTGGATGAAGAGATAGCCAGGAAAATAGGGCTTGAAACGGCACGCCCGTGGGTTGACCGGGTTGGCACGCAGACGCGGATAGAATATCTCCACCTCGCGGGATTCAAGCTCCCGCGCGAGAAATTCCTCTTTGTTAGGTTTACTGCGCATCACATACCAGGAAAGTGTCATCAAACTAACCTTTATCGTTATAGATTGCTGGGTAAAGAAAGTATAAACCAGTTAATTCGCTGAATTAATTTTTGCTATTATTTTCGCCCAAGAAAGGTGATGGTTGTAGCTTAACCCAATTATTTTTAGCATTGTTTCCTCCATTTTGCATAATATTTGGCGTTCCATTTTCATAAAATTGGATACTTGCCCATAATTTTCCAGTCTGATTTAATTATTTTCATAACAACTTAATATCATTTAAGCTGTGAATCACTTGAAAAGTAGAATCTTTCCCCTCGGGTTTTTCCAGACTATATTAGGTAGAAAGGGAGAACCAGAGTGAACATAGGGGTGTGATTTCCTCCCACCCCTGATCTGTGATCGGATCAGTGTTCATATCAACCCGACCGAACCTGGTCGGAATTTTTGAATTAAGGGAAAGGAGAAGCTATTGAGTAAACCTGAGAAAGTATCGATAAGTTTGGAGGAATGTCGTAGAAGGGTGAGGATCGATTTGGAGAGAGAGATGGGTATTTATGACGCTCTGAAGAATCATCCAACCCCCGAGGTTCTTGAGATTGTCGTGGGAGCGAGAGCAGCTCTGGAACCTGTCATCGAGCTCCATGCTGAATTACTGTACAAGTGGCACCATCGGTAAAATATTTATCCTGTTGGAAGGAGGTGATCAATTGGTCGATTATTGCTTGGTGGCGATCATCGGAATCGTGCTGTTCGTGCTGACTATCCTTGACCTGATCGACGAACTAAAACGCTGATCGATCACTCAAGTGTCCTCTCAACCCGCCAGAACATCGGCGGGCTTTTTGATTTAACCCCAAAGAAAGGAGGTGCAATGATAAAGGTCAGGATCCTGGATAAGTGTCCCCACTGTAATGGACAGGCTTATCTGCTAGCAGGCAAGGACGTTGACGTAAAAGGTAATGAGTACGATTGTTACCGTCCTTGTCCACACTGCGAAGGCACTGGCTTGGCAGGACGATGGGTAGAGCTTCCCGAGTTTCTGCTCATGCTGGACCAGGCGAAATGTCCGCACAAGCACGTTTCCCGTACCGGCGGCTTTCATTTCAGCGCTGGTGAGGTTTGGGACGATGTTCGCGAAGTGTGTGATGACTGCGGGGAGGTCCTCAGCTGATACTCCCCATCGATAATGGACGCTTCTCTTATTCAGAGAGGCGTCCTTTTTCTTTTAATCCCAAGAAGGAGGTTCCATGACAGAAAATATCATTTTGTCACCCGTTCCGGATCTCTCAGACCTGGCTTCTTCAGCAGTCTGGTCCGTACGCTACCGCGATCCCTCAGGCTTTGATTGCCAGCTCTCCCTTGAGTCCGCATCAGGAGTGGAGGTACTGCAGAGAGCGCAGGCTGCTCTGGCCAAACTCAGCGAATCCGGTTGTACCCCGATCAGCAAACCCCAAATCTCTAGCGCTATTGAAGGTGACACTAAAGCTGAGTCCGTCATCTGCCCAATCCACAATGTAGCAATGCGCCAGTATCAAAAGGATGGGCGTTCATGGTATGCGCATCGCCTCGAGGATGGCAGCTGGTGTCGAGGTAAGGCTCATGACAACCGATAACCGCGTACTGAAGGTTCAGGACAGTGGCGATCACTACCGCAAGGAGGTAAAGCCTCAGATCCGTCTTGAGGGCAAGTGGCTGCTCAAAGCCGGGCTTGTCCCGGAGGACAAAGTAGAGGTGAGTAATCCTCACCCAGGCACATTGGTCCTGCGCATTGTAAGGACGCAGGAATGAATCCACGAGGAAAGTCTGAAAATGGCTTTCCTCGGTCTTATGAATAGGAGGATGAAATGGTTAGTCAGGCAGTAGATTTTCAGGTCCAAACTAAGATCGACAGCAGGATACCGGATATCCGTATGCACGGACGGATCATCACCACGAAAGTGGTTGGTGTCAGTTTTGAGGGCAGACAGGAAGTCGTTGCCAAGTTGCAGATGGGAGATCGGATCTGGTTGGAGCGGGAACCCTTCAATCCCTACGATGTGAACGCTATTAGGGTGACACGCAACAACGGCGAGCAGATCGGCTACCTCAGCCGTCATCTAGCCCGATCACTGGCTCCGCTCATGGACAGGCTTTGCTTTCCCATCCGTGGAAAGGTGTATTTGCTCACCGGCAGCCGTTATGAGGATTACAGCCTGGGCGTCGTGATCGCCTTCAAATTACCCAAGCACGATCAGCATACCCGTTTTGAAGACTGGGATGAATAGAGAGGAGAGGACAAATGGACGAGACAATGATCGTAGTAAAGAATGGAACTCCACCACTGGCATGATGGATGAGACAGGTGAGCGCATCAATACCTACACGGTTGCCAAGTCGCTGACCCTGGACAATTTCACCAAGCTTTTCGATGAATTTCTCAACCTTGGAAGGTAAGCAGTACGCGGAAGGAAAGATCATCGGGCAGAAACTGCGCTACACCCACCGTTCATTGCAGCGTCTGGCGATCTGCTTCGCTTTCGGCATCATCGCCGGGCTTTCTGAGCAGGAATACACCGATGCCCGCAATGAAACGGCAGTGGAAACTGCGAAGAAGATCAAGCAGATGATCGACCAGGGCGAGCTGCCTTTCGGTTACTACATCTGAGAAATATAAACAACCAAAACTATGAACGGGGCAGGCTTCGGTCTGCCTCGTTCCATTTTACGTGAGGAGGAAACAATGAATGCACAAATTACTTCAAATGATCTGCAAAAGAAGATCCAGGGTTATCTGGAGACTTTAGCGCTAGAGACGGATCTGGCAAGGCAGTCTGATGAGATGCAGAGGTATCTCGATTTCGTGGCACGGTTCCACCAGTACAGCCCGAGCAACATCTTCCTGATCATGCTTACCAAACCCGATGCCACTCACGTCGCGGGTTACCAGGCGTGGAAGAAGATGGGCAGGTATGTGAGGAAAGGTGAGAAAGGTATCCCCATCTTCGCCCCATTGGTCCATAGGGAAGACCCGGACAAGGATGATTCCCCGAAAGTGCTGAGTGGCTTCCGGATTGTGTATGTCTTTGATGTGAGCCAGACAGATGGAGAACCTTTACCGCCAGTTCCTGACTGGAAGAGTCCCGAGAAGAACACGGAGATGAACGAGAAACTGATCCGTTTCGCAGAGAGCAGGGGGATAACAGTCACCTTCAAGGAATTGTCTGGTGAGACGCAGGGGGTATCTAGAGGAGGAGCAATTGAGATTTCACCTAATGCGGGAACGAAGACCCTGATCCACGAGATTGCGCATGAGCTGTTGCACCAAGGAAGATACGTCTCGGATAGTAATGTATGTGAATTAGAAGCCGAAAGTGTTGCATATTGTGTATGCAGATTTCTAGACTTTGCGTCCTTACAATGCCCCAATTATTTAACACTCAACGCAGCGACTGCAGTTTCAATTATTAATCATGTTCAAATAATCCAGAATTGCACCGAAGAGATAATAAGTGCTCTTGTATAAATAGAAATAAGGTTCTATAATTAATAAAATTGACTAACTTAAAATTGTTAAAAGAAAATTATATACGGCCATGATAAAAAACCTAGGAGGTTATTAGAATGCTAAAGTACAGAAATATATTAGGAGCCAAATATGGGCGGTATCGACACTGTAAGATTTATGTTTAGGGATTTTTTGTTGGAGGATTGTCCAAAAGGTTGGAATTGCCTTCCAGTTATAACTTCAGGAAGTCTTATTGGAGGGAAATTTGAATACATGAACGAAATCAAAAATGGAGTGATAGTTAATTATATTTATTACCCCAATAGGAATACTAATACTCCACCGACATTATTTATAAATTGTTCGTCAATACCAAGAATATTTTTTGGCAACAATTACACTTCTTTTCAAAGTTATTCAAGTGTATGGGATTCCGTTCAGAAAGAACTTCAACAGGATTCTCATTCGATAATCCCTCGTGATATTAAATACGCTGAGTTGTCCCGATTAGATATTTTTCGCCATTATGATGTTAGTTTTACGAATATGGAATCCTATTTATCTGTTATATCCAGGGCAATTTATCCAAAAAGAGAACGAGGTCCATATCGCAATTCTAACAATATGAATCACAGGGTTGAGGTCAATAACGGTTACACATTTCATAGTGATCACATAAACACGAACTTCTATGATAAACACTTGCAGTGCGGTGAAGAAAGAGTCAGGGGGCACTTACGTCACGAAATACAACTCTCTAGCGCTAAAGCTATTCGCGACAGGTTTCAAGTAAATGATCCAAGATGTATGGATATAACGCCAGAATTTATTGATTTTTACCTTGACAAAGATTTAGAAGTAATGAGGCTCGACCATTCAATTATTGACCAGAATACTGCAGAAAATATTTTGATTGAAAACTATGGATACAAGAGAGGAACGCGATTGTTAGATCTTTGCGTGTACATGCAAAATCATCCTACCCTTGCTGTCGAACAGATTGTGAAAAATAGAGGACTCAAAGACCGAGATTATTTTACAAAGCAGATGAGATTGATAGACAGTGTTGGAATAACTCCATATTTATTACCTTATGGTCGTGAATTACCAAAATTGTCTGATAGCGTCGTAATTATTAACGAATAAAAGACGGGTTTGTCTTAATGATATAGAACACAAATGAGCAACGAGGAGTAAAAGATGAACATTACGAAATATTACGATTTTGATATAACAACTGGATCCAGTATTCAAGCCGGAGCGTTGTTTGATATTCTTGATGACCTGTCATCAATTGGAAAGAGAAAGATAAATCATGTGATTGATTTGGTGGATGGATCTTTATATCAAGGGAGAAGTAAATCACACAGCAAAGAGGATACTTAATTGCGATTGACCATCAGATTCAATTTATGAAGTTTTTAAGGAGGTAAAGAAATGCACACTAACAACAGGAAACCAAAGAACGCAGCAATTTACATTCGAGTATCTTCCGAGCATCAAGCTGAGAGATCTAGCCCAGAGGAACAGGAGATGGATTGTCTGAAATTAGCTGAAGAAAATGATCTTAATGTGGTCGAGGTTTATCGAGATACGCAGAAATATCGTGCGGGCAGTCGCTTGGTTGAACCTTCTGGCACTCGCCTGGACCGTCCTGAGCTTCAAAGATTGTTGCAGGATGCGCAAAAGGGATCCTTCGACACCATCATTGCCTGGCGAGAAGATCGCCTGTATCGAGGGTTAAAAGCCATGATCATGGTGTTAGATGTAATACAGGAAAATCGTCTCAATGTGTTACTTGCCAAAGATCATTTTGATCAAAAGATGGCTCCAATAAAGGCATGGGTTGGTCAGATGGAACTTGATGGTATGAAGGAAAGAATGTCCATGGGCGTGAAAGCACGTCTAAAAGCAGGGAAAGCCAACACAGGTCAAGATCGATACGGATACCAAAGAAATGGTGAGGTAATAGAAATAGTAGAAGAAGAAGCAAAATGGGTCAGGCAGATATTCGAATGGTATCTGGAGAAGGTTCCCTTAATGGAAATACGTGATCGCTTGATAAAAAACGAAGCACCACAGAAAGGTTCTAGTGTCCCAAGACGAGTTCATTGGGCAAAGACCAGTATTCAATCCATTCTCAAGGCAGCAGAAGTATATGCTTTAGGTGTCAAGAGATATACAAGAGATGGCGAGGTCTTTGAGATATCGATACCCCCAATTATCGATTTGGTCACTTATGAGAAATTTATTGTACTTAGACAAGCCAATAAGACTCATCCTGTTCATCATGTAAAGATTGATTATCTTTGCAGTGGATTGGTCATCTGCCCTTGCAGTAAGAAAATGAAGGGGTTGACATATCATCGCTTAGGCAGGAAAAACAGCAGGGGTGTAATTGTCCCCCGAAAGACGACCGAAGGCGGAAACTATTATTGTTCTGAAAAATATCCGGAATTGAGACATCCTGATTGTCCAAAGTCGATTGGTCACAAATTACTGGATGATTATGTTTGGAATAAGGTTGTTGAAGTTCTTAAAGATCCTGGTGTCTTGATGGGAGGAGCTCAAAGATATATCAATAATCTTCGCTCCCGGGTTGAAGATAATGAAGTAAATATAGAAGAGTTGAACAAAGAACTTGACGCGCTGACTATGGAAAGGCAGTGGGTAATTACACAGGCACGTAAGGGGAAACTAACTGATGAGGATATGGAATATCAATTAACTGCCTTGAACTTGCAGGAGTTATCAGTAAAGAAAAAACTCAACGATCACCATGATGTGGATCGAGTTGGGAGGTTAAAGGACTGGGAATCTATTACAAAAGACTACCTCGAGGAATTGTCAGTAGGGTTGGATTGGTTAAACGAAGCTCCTCTTAGTGAAGAGGAGCGGGTTGAGAAATTTCAGATGAAACAGCGGTTGGTTAGGGTTCTTGTTGAGAAAATTGTTATTGGTAAAGATCGTCAAATTTCCATCACAATCGCCGTGGACCTATTGAAAATTATCGCAGCGCAATCTAACGCTGTCCATATCCAATCGGTCGGAATTTGTACCCGTACATTCGACTCGGTCCGCAGAGGAGAGGTGAAAATTGTTGTCTAACAGGTTTGGTTACAAAATGGATAGTGAAAGTAGACAATATTTTAGAGCAGGATTCTGCTTAGATATAAAAAACTCTCGAAAATGCCGCAAAATCTCACCAATCAAGTTCATACTGTGTGTGAGGATGCAATAAATAAATTGACCTAAAACAACATTTCTTAACACTTACCAATCTCGATATGGAATTTCCGATATCCGTACATTTGGCGACCTTTTTTCCATGGGATCTTTGTTATCACTATCAAGGAAAGGAGGGGTGGGATTAATTAGATCTTCTTGGTATTTGTAAGCGTAAACTTTCTGAGCATCAAGAAAATCTACAATCGAATTTCGCGATAGATATGGATGAGGGGTTGGACCAACCCAAATATCTGGGATATTCAAATATCCATTCTCATCTCTAATTTTTATCTCAATATAAGGAACCAGCATAGACTTTCCTGAACGATAAAAAATATAATTATTTTTTGTTTCATCTAGTGTGAGAATTAATCGCCACTCATTCTCTTCCTTGAATCCAGGATGCTTCACTCTAGCAGCAAACATCAAAAAATCTTTTTCAAAATCTTGCAGAAGGCTTTTCTTCTTTTCTTCCTTATTTGGGTCGTTCTTAAAAGATTTAAACATCTTCAAGTAGTTTTCAATAAATTTATAAACTTGATTGAAACCTTCTTTTTCTTCATCGCTGCCCATAGAGTGTTTGACATAAATGCACTTAACAAGGTGACAACCAGGAATATTAGTGAGGTTCACAAAATCAAAACCAATACAAATTCCACTCCCATTTGGACAATAACCTCTCCACTGGCTCAACTTATCAGCACTTTCAGAAAAAGAGCTGACAAAAACCTTAAAACCATCCTCGTTATCTTCAAATATATCTTCAATCCTTTTTGATAACAACGACAAAAAATCTTGTTCACTTTCATCTAACGCATCTATTATTTCAGGAGTATCCCACATAGTATCAAACACACTATTAAAAGCCTCTATTGCATTAAAAAATTCCTCACTATCATTCAAATACAAAATATTTGTTGCCCAAATTTTCCCGCTTTCGACAATACCTTTTAAGCCTGATAGGGTAGTGTAATGGTATAGAATATCCTGGTTTTGTTTGTTTCTTATAGATTCCGAACTACTCATGATATCTCTCTTTTTATCCTAATAGACTTATAGCATCCTTTGGTGTCGGGAGATAGCCTTATTTCAACTTACCTCCACAAAGAAGGTTAATTTCCAAAAAAACGACGTATTACTGGAATTTGTTTTAGCCCTGCTTTATAAATTTCCACCAAATTGCGATTATCCATTGATTGCTTAGCTGTTGTGAATGCAAGAGCAACGGGGTAGGCAATTATTAGAAAAAATAACCACAAAACAGCGGATGCCCATGGGAGGAAAATAAAACCAGCAAGAGAAAAACCTAATAAGATAATGGAAATGATAATTTTCCAAAGAATTTCTCGCTCTGTAAGGGGAGTAACTCGAACGTCAGTACCTTCTCCAAAATTTGTATCCACCGCATTATATGCCTTATCACCAAGAAGCCCACAATGCAGAACGGTTTTCTCATGTCTTTCAATAAAAATTAGCCCAGAAGCTTTTAATGCTTGTAGAACACTCTCATTTATAGGAACATCGTCGGTTATATTCTCACCCTTGCCTTGAAAACGGGCGAATTTGCCATTTATGAGGAATACGCAATCAAATATTTCACCTAGTTCTCCTTCGCGAATTTTTTGAACAATCCACCGAAGAGTCTTTTTTTGGTCTTCATCTAAGTTGTACATTTTTTTATCCTTATCACTTCAGGACCTTACCTTGTCAATCGATGTTCCAATAATTGATGTGGAATAACCATACGACGCAATTATCTGAAATAAACTACAGAAAAGACTTAGCGAGGCACCCAGTAGACAATCATCATATTTATTTTTCCCCTTTTCTCAATGGTTTTGGTAAGAATTGGTCAATTTCATCATCGGTAAAAGACATTTCTTCTTTTATTTTTAATGCGCCTTGCGCCATTGAATATGCCTTCGATGAAGTATCTGGAGCCTCCAAATAAATCTCCTGTAGTTCCTTCAGGATAGTATCACGTTGCAATCGACCTTTATCATCATCGATAGCTTCATCAATTAAATCGGATAATAAATTGATGTATTTCTCACGAATTAACCATAAACGACGAGCGCATTTTCTGTGGTCTCTAATTAATCGCCCTGGATCAAAACTAAGTTGGTATATTGTGACCATTGTAGCAGCAGACGCCAATATGGCAGTGATAAGTTGTAACCAGAAACCTTGCCCAAACAATAAAGTAATTGCTCCACCTGCCGTTAAAGAAATTAAAACCGCTTCTAACCAACGAGCAGTTTTTTCATAATAACAAAGAATTTCTATTTGTTTCTCGTGGGTTTTGTGAGTATAGACAACTCTGCCAAAAGATTCGCGAATACTCATCAGGAGCGTATCAGATGCCATAAATCCTCTCCTTTTTCTAGTTATTCATTAAGGTTAGTCTGGAAACGAGTTCCCAAAAATATCTCGCCATTTTTGTTTTGCTGACCACTCTTGTTTGGGAGAGGCTGTTTCGTGGGCGATTGCTTCCAGTGAAATGTTATAGCAACGGTTTGCTTTATATTGGAAAAGGCCTTTACCATAAACATATTGACCGCTTCCAGGAGCTTTCCAATATTCTTGATTTTCATCTTGTTCTGCCATCCATTTAAAAAAGTCTCGGCAGAAATAATCATAATAAAGATACGACTTATCTCGATAAGTGTAGCTTTCAATGAACTGATATGCCAACGTATCAATAAGCAGTCCACCAATTGGAACGTTCCATTTATTTTTCCAAGAACGCATCATTCGACAAAGAAGAATAAGGTTGCCATTGCAAACAGCATTTCGGGAACGAATAGCCTCAATTTCTGGCTTGGGATTTGTTGTACGCCATCTTCCACCATTGTTTGAGTCCGGATATGTGAAACTAGAAGTCATCTCAAAAATAGGTAAAATAGGTCAAACTGAACGAATGAGCGTGACC
>Ga0208196_1000924_pt1 | contig 34686 bp, 26 predicted proteins | sample AD_JPNNA7_MetaG_FD_184443 | JGI IMG/M metagenome (GOLD analysis project Ga0208196, IMG submission 184443) | Active sludge microbial communities of municipal wastewater-treating anaerobic digesters from Japan - AD_JPNNA7_MetaG (SPAdes) (version 2) | ecosystem: Engineered > Bioreactor > Anaerobic...
AACTATGCGAGGTCACGTTTCGACAGGCTCAACGTGACAGAGGAATCAACTCCTGACTTCTGTCTTCTTCTTCAGCACTTGTTAATAAGCAACGCTATTCTCTAAATCTCTCCCTTAAAAAGGGAGAGACTTTATTTGTCACAGATAACTTATTATTTTTTTTGCTAACACTACAAATGAAAAGTAATCACTACCAATAAGTCCTTCTCTTGCCAAGAGAAGGATTAGGATGAGTTAACTTATCCTAACAGCACGATAATTACTTCACACTTTTCATTTTGCGATTCAACTCACCCTGTCATACAGAGCATATCGAAGTATGACACACCCACTTAAACTATGCGAGGTCACGTTTCGACAGGCTCAACGTGACAGAGGAATCAACTCCTGACTTCTGTCTTCTTCTTCAGCACTTGTTAATAAGCAACGCTATTCTCTAAATCTCTCCCTTAAAAAGGGAGATACTTTATTTGTCAATGATAACTTAATATTTTTTTTGTTAACGCTACAAATGAAAAGTAATCACTACCAATAAGTCCATCTCTTGCCAAGAGAAGGATTAGGATGAGTTCACTAACCGCTCTAGTTGCTTGCCAACTCTATTCTTTCTGTCACCCTGAGCCTGTTTACCCCGCTCTGCGTGGGTTGAAGGGTGGCACACTATCTTAAACTTTGTGAAGTTACATTTCGATTCCGCAAATGGGACAGGCACACCCTAGATGACAATTGACTATTTGTAGTATGAATAAAAGTTATTCTTTATTTGTGTTTCTGTCATTCGGAATCTAAAATTGGTTCTTGTTAAGTGTTGCTTGTCATCCTTCGACTCCGCTCAGGATGACAATTGATGTTTTTGTTAAAAGTTATTTATCATCCTCAGATTCTGCAAGGCGTGACAAGCAAACTCAGAATGACAAGCGGTAAGAGCAGGATAAAAACCATGCACTCAAAATTGCATATCATTATACTCTAAATTCCTAATCTCTAATACTGCATTTTAATCTTTTTTACCTCCTAAAAAAGACTAACAATAATCAGTTTTAATGTAAGTATATTTTACACGACTTATGATTGTAGGAACTTATTTACCAAAATTCTTTAATAAATAATTCATTTATAAGCTAAAATCAAAGAGTAATTCTGGAACCAAATTTGACGCAGTGACCAAAACTAAAAATTATAATTTATGAGTAAACAATGGTAGAGTATAAATTTACAGCGCAAAAGATGAACGGACAAACAATATCCGGGACCCTGACTGCTGAAACTTCGATGGAGGGAAAGAAGAAAATCCAACGGCTTGCTGAAAAGAATCAGTTGAAATTATTATCCACAGAGAAAAAGTCAACCTTTCTGTACAGAGCGCAAAAGGGAACTGATAAACCAATTAAAGGTGAGCAGAAAGCATTTAACAAAAAAGAAGTTGAAGAGGCACTTGTCCGTTTAGGTTATAAGCCTTTGGCAGTTAATAAAAAACTGTTGGACTTTCAGGCAAAACCGCCGGTAGCAGATATTGTAACATTTGTAAAAATCAGCGCTGAACTGTTAGAGCAAAAATTATCTTATAGTGAAATTCTTACCTTGCTTATTAACGACACTCAAAATCTTGCTCTAAAAAATACATTAAAGGAAATTAATAACGAGCTAAAAAAAGGTGCTGATAGCCAGGCTACTTTTCTCAAATATCAGGATATATTTGGAAAGTTTACTGCATATATGCTTGGGCTTGCATCTAAAAGCGGTAACATGACAGAGATATATCTTGCTACTGCAAAGTTTTTAGAGAGAAGACAGGAATTTAAAAAGAATATGAGAAGTGCTCTGATTACTCCTTTGGTAACGGTGTTTGTTCTCTTTTTAGCAGTGATATTTTATGTCGGATATATTTTTCCTGAAACTGCAAAATTATTTGTGCGTTTTGGAGTTGAGCTTCCGCCTATGACAGCATTCACTTTAAAGATAAGCGACTTCTTGATTGAAAATCCATATTTAGTTGCAGCATTTTGTATAATTCCGCCAATAGCACTTTGGCAGTTTACCAGAACTGAAAAGGGAAAGTACATTATTGATCAGTACATTCTTAAGCTTCCTATAATCGGAACACTGATACATAAAACACTGATTGAAGTTTTTTGCAGAGTGTTTTATACTCTTTACAGCGGTTCAGCAGAAAGCATTGAGCCAATACGAATAGCTGCTGAAGCTGCTGGAAACGCATACTTTGAAGATAGGGTTAAGAATGTTGCAATTCCATTAATGATAAAAAAAGGAGTTGGTGTTACAGATGCATTTGAAGCTTCAGGTGTATTTACAGAAACTGCTTTGTCAAGATTTCACTCCGGTGAAGAAACCGGTACAATTAAAAACACTGCTTTACAGCTAGCAAATTATTATGAAACCGAGACTGTATATAAATTAAAGAATCTTATTGAGATCATACAAGTATTTATTGCAATGTTTATAATGGTGGTTATGATTCTGTTGACATTAGTTTCGGCTGAGACAGCAACAGTAAGACCTAAGACACCAGGCACTGCTTCAAATACTATTTACTTAGAGCAGGATAAGGTTTGATATAGTTGTCTGTGCTTATCATTCGACTTCGTTCATCCTTCGACTCCGCTCAGGATGACAAAAGGAGAAAGCACAGGATGAGAAAAGGAGAAGATCAGGATGACAAAGGAGAAATTGAGGATAACAATGTAGGGACGGCGGCTTGCCCCGTCCGTCAGGAGTTACTTTTGCGAATTGTTAGTTATTGTAAAAAGGAAAGTTTCATCCTTCGACTCCGCTCAGGATGACATAAAGAGAAAGCACAGGATGATAAAGGAGAAGTTAAGGATAACAATGTAGGGACGGCGGCTTGCCCCGTCCGTCAGGAGTTACTTTTGCAAAATTGTTAGTTGTTGTAAAAAGAAAAGTTTCATCCTTCGACTCCGCTCAGGATGACAAAAGAAGAAAGCACAGGATGATAAAAGGAGGAGCTCAGGATGACAAAGGAGAGGCACAGGATAATAAGAGATGAGCTAAGAATGACTTTGATTTAAAGTTGTGGTTCTTATCTCAAATAAATATGAACAAAAGAAAAAGTTTATTAAGTTTCGCAAAACAAATTTTACAAATATTGAATGATTGATACCAGTCTTGAGATGACAGATAAAATCGGTTACCTTCTGTTTAAAAAAGGAATAATCGACGGACAAACGCTTGAAAAAGCAATTGCTGCAAAAACAAATGATAGAAGTAAGATAAAAAGAAATCTGGCACAAATACTTGTTCAGGATTTCAAATACGATCACGACGTTATATTTCGTGAAGTAGCAATTCTTTATGCCTTTCGTGAACTTGAAACCAGACCTGAAGAAATTTCTGATGCCAGATTGGAATCAATAAAGAATATGATTACCGGTTCCGGTGACGCACTGAAGGAAGCTATATTACAGCATAAGATCATTCCGTTTATGTTTGATGATCGTAATAAAGACAAGCTGATACTTGCTGCCATTGATCCGACCGATCGGAACATTCCTAAAATAGCCTTCGGGCTCAATGCAAAAAAGTACGAAGTAATATTTATTCGCAAAGCTGATTATGAAAAGCTGATAGAGAAAATTCTTCCTCCTGAAAATCTGTTTCTTAAAGCGATGGAAGAAAATGCTCAGATGATGGATCTGGAAGAGAATGAAGATGCTTCACTTGATGAGCAGGCACTTGATGCAGAAATAAATAAGAGCGCATTAATAAATCTTGTTGAAGGTGCTTTGGTAGAAGGCGTAAGAAGAGGTGCAAGTGATATTCATTTTATTCCGAAAGCCGGAAATAAAACCTTAGTGATGTTCCGTATTGACGGTAATTTACAGACCTGGCATATTCAGGATGGTACATTGCCTGAAGCAGTGGTAGCAGTAGTTAAAGATCGTGCAAAAGGGATGGATCGTTTTGAAAGAGAAATGGCACAGGATGGTTTTATTCAAAGAGATATTGATGGTATAATAATAAGATTCAGAGTTTCGATTCTGCCGATGGTGGGTACTGAATTGAAAAATAAATTTGAAAGCGTTGTTATAAGAATTCTTGATGATAGAAAAGTTATCCGTGATCTTGATAAACTTGGTCTTGCTGGCAATGCACGCAAGTCATTTGAGAAAGCAATTAACGAGCCCCAGGGAATGGTTATCCTTACTGGACCAACTGGAAGCGGAAAGAGTACAACACTTGTAGCAGCCTTATATCAGGTGATAACTCCGGAAGTTAATGTACTTACTGTAGAAGATCCGGTTGAGTACGTAATTGAAGGTGCAAGACAGCTAAAGATCGGATACAAAATGAATTTTGAGCAGGCAATCCGCTCAATACTAAGACACGATCCTGATATTGTACTCGTTGGTGAGATGAGAGATAAAGAAACGGCTGAGATTGCTATTAAACTTGCAAACACCGGTCACTTAACCTTTTCAACACTTCACACAAATGATGCACCAAGCGCTGTATCAAGACTTTATAAAATGGGTATCGAACCATTTCTTATTGCTTATGCAATTAATCTTATTGTTGCTCAGCGTCTTGTTAGAAAACTTTGTCAGAAATGTAAAAAGAAAGTAGTAAACTTTGATGAAGGTTTGATGAGTGCGGCAGGACTTAATATTGCTGAATGGAGAAATTATACTATTTACCAGGCTGAAGGTTGTGAAGAATGCAGCGGTACAGGTTATAAAGGTCGTTTGGCTATACACGAAGCTTTATATTTTACTAAGGATATAAGACAACTGATTGTAAAATCAGGAGTAGAAGTAGATGAGGAAAGCCTCAGAATTCAGGCAAGAAAAGATGGAACTCTAACTTTAAGGGAAGCCGGACTCGAAAAGGTTAAGATGGGATTAACATCCATTGAAGAAGTTTTAGCAGGCACAAGCGAATCGTAAAATTTTTTACTTAAGTGTAAATTTTACATAGTATTTATATTAAAAAAAGATAATTATTACAGTTTTTACAAAAATCTATTGATTATACGCTGGTATAGTTTTATCTAAGATATTATGGTAGTTTTAGTAGGTTTACATTGAACATCAGTGAAGAAAAAAAAATACTCGAAACCTTTTGCAGAACAATTCCCGAATCTATATTTGGGCCGGATAGAGTACATTATATAATTGAAAATATAGATAAGCTAAAGGATAATGAAAAATTACTGCTGCGGAAGTTTTATAATAAGCTTCTTACAAACATGATTGAGAAAGAAGCTTCGGATATTGAAATTGGCGGACATGGTAATGTCGGTTATGTTTGGATGAGAGTCTTTGGAATTAAAGAGCGTGTGAAAGAAATACCGCAGTTTACAAACGATGAATCAGCGGCGATTATAGTAAACCTTCTTAATGTTAATCAGAGAGAGCAATTAGCAAAAAAACGAAATTTAGATTTTAGCTATACCTTTTTATATGAAAGAAGAAATGCTAATGTAAGATTCAGATCAGATGCGTATTTTGATCTTGATACTCTTTCGATGAATATGAGAGCAATTAATCAAATAATAAGACCGCTTTCATCATTAGATTTTCATCCTAATATTGTCAGGGCATTAAGCCATGGATATATTAAATTTGGGCTTTCATTAATAACTGGTATTACTGGTTCAGGAAAATCAACAACCCTTGATTCAATAATTGATCATCATAATAAAATAGATCCCTGTCACATTATAATTATTGCTGCCCCGATAGAGTATGTACACACGTCCAATATTTCTCTTATCAAGCATAGAGAAGTTGGCAGAGATGTTTTATCGTTTAAAGAAGGTATAGTGCAATCATTACGACAGGACCCGGATATAATAGTTGTTGGTGAAATGAGAGACCCTGATACAATAATGGCTGCGCTTGAAGTTACCGATACAGGACATAAGGTGTTTTCTACATTACATACTTCATCAGCAGTTGAATCAATAGACAGAATTATAGCAGAGTGCGATCCTGCTGAACAGGAAAGAGTAAGAAACAGATTAGCAGACGTTTTAATATCAATAGTTTCACAAAAGCTTGTTCCGAGTCTTGATGGCAAACGAGTGCTGGCTAAAGAGGTTTTACTTGTAACTCCCAGTGTAAAAGCAGCGATAAAAAATAATAACACCAGTGAAATCTATATGATGATTAATCAGGGTGGTGCACAGGGAATGATTACAATGGAACAAGACCTTAAACGTTTGTATCTTGCAAAGAAAATTTCATTAGAAACGGCAATTACTTATGCCAATAATAAAACAAGAATTCAGCAAATATTAGCGGCTTAAATTATGAAAACTATAGCCTGCATTTATTGCGAAGGCAATGACACAAAACTAGCTGTTGTTGGACATGAAAAAAACGGCAGCAGATTAAAAGTACTTAGCACAGCTTCAGTTGATGTAGTTTCCAGTAAGACTGATTTGCATCCAACTGCAGGATTTAACCTTGATGCTGACGGGCTTCAGCTTGAAGGCGAAGGAGCTAAGGATACTTCATTCGGCAGCCCCGAACTTGAGGCACCAAGTATAAGTTCTATTGGTGCAGCTTTAAAGGGAATAAATCTCAACAAGCTTGAATTTATTCCTGCACTTACAGAACCTGCGATTTATTATCATCCCTTCGATGGTAAGAGGGACTTAAAAGGTAATAAACTTCTTGACGAAATTATTTCGGATATCAGGCAAAGTAAGGGAATGAACATTGAAAGAGAGAGTCTTGATTACATTGAGCTTTCTGATGGTTCTTTATTATCTGCATTTGTTGATGGTCCTGTTGCTTGTGTTAATCTAACTGATAATATAGCAGAACACTTAGGTAAAAAATTCTTCAAAGTTCCGACAATTAAAAGTGCCGATATAGCACTTGCATATTATGTTGCAAAGCGGAAAAAGTTTTTCCCGGATGATCAGAGTCTGATTGTTTATATTGGGAAGGAATACAGCAAGCTGATCTTTCTCCAGGGAAGAAAACTAAAACATATTGGTACCACTCTGGATATCGGTACAACTAATCTTCATACGTATGATGTATATTTCTCTAAAATACTCCTCGAAATGGAAAATGGCGGGATATCTTCTTTAGATAATATCATTGTATGTGGCGAAGATGATTCCGAAAATCTGATACTTTCTTTTTACGGAACTTTCCCTGAAGCCAATGTAAGCAGATTGGAGTTTGATGATCTGGATGTATCACAGATTGATGAAGAGACCAAGGCAAAGTTTTCCAGCTACAGCGTTCCAATTGCGGTCGCAACAGAATACTTTGATGAGATTGCAAAAGAACATAAAGGAATAAATGTTTTACCAAAATATATTTCTGAAGAGCAAAAGTTTTTCCAATTTTCGTGGCATAGTTTTGCGGTTCTTCCACTATTGTTCTTAGTTGCGTTTCTGTTTACCTTAAAAGTTTTGCAGAACAACAAAGAGCTTTCAAGACTTGATGAGGAAATTAAACAGAAAAACATGATAATCAGACAAAACCAGGAAACTTTAAGTAAGATATCCGAACTGGAGGGGAAAATCAGCAGCTTTGGTCAAACGCAGGCGATACTCGATTCTGCAGCCGTTGGTACAGGAGTCTGGAAAAATGTTCTTAAAGATATCGCTGCTTTTTGCGGCAGCAAACAGAATATCTGGATATCCAACATAGTCAGGGATAATTCCAATTCTATTAAAATAGAAGGTTACTCATTATCAAAATATTCACCTACTGATCTGGCATACAGTTTTGAAAACGCCAGACTTAATAGTATGCTGAACGAAGCATTACGTGAAAAAAATGCTTATAAATATAATTTAACATTTGATATTACTTCATATCAGAAAAAGAAATGAATAAAAAACTAAGAAGCACTTTGGTTCTATTAGCACTACTGCTTATTATTTTAATAGCAGGAGGCTCTTATCTCTTCTTTGTACAGGGCAAGGAACTTGACAAAAACAGAGATAAGCTGAAAGAACTACAGGCAAAAGCATTAGACCCTCAGGAATTGCTTGCGCAATATGAGGATCTTTTAGTAAAATCGAACCGGCTTGATTCGATTCTTGCTAATCGAGAATTTAATATTCCTCAAAACCTTTCATCCATTAAGTTTTATAACTTTGTTAATAATATAACAAATGGATTTTCTGATAAGGCGCAGGTTAATATTGAATACCTGGAGCAAAAACAGGAGAAAGAGTTTTTCTATCATGATTATAAACTATCCGGATTTGGATACTTTAATGAAGTTTATAATCTGATTTATGCTATCGAACATAGCAAGGAACTAAAGAAAGTTACTAATATCAATTTAGGAAATCTCGTCCAAACAAAAGAAGGTGAAAATCCTGTTTATCTTGTAAACTTTAATATTAATGCAAGAACATATTTCTCCAGCGATAACAGATTTGCACCTGCAACATTTGTGGAAAACAACCTTGGTTCTCCAACCCTATATGATGCATTCTATCCATTAATCAGAAACGAAATACCTCCGAATATTGATGAATTACTGGATGTTCAGGGTGCAACATTGTTAGCGTTAATTCCTGAAGGAGCATTTATTGCTGATAGTAAAGGTAATACATATTTAATATGGGAAGGCGAACAGGTTTATCTGGGTTACTTAACAAAAATTGATTACCAAAACAGCCGTGTTAGTTTTATACTTAACAAAGGCGGTATAATTGAAAAAGTTGATCTGCAATTAGATCGAACAGATTTATTAAAAAAATAAGAATGAGAAGTAAAATGAAAACAATTTTATACTCACTGTTAATAGTTTTAATGTTCATTGGTAACTTATTCCCGCAGAAATATTGGGAAAGAAGATTAAAGGATTATAACAATCCCGATGAGCTTGTTACTATGTCTCAATCATTACCTTTTAGTGAAGCAATTGCATTGTTAAGTAAGGTAAGTGAAAGCACAACCGGAAAACGAATAGTATCAACTATCGTTTCGGATAAACCGATTGGTCTGGAAATCGAAAATATACCCTATGATAAAGCTTTGTTCATGATCGTTCAATATAATGGCTATGTTATCGAAGAAAAAGACGATGTATTTGTAATTAAAAGAGTTCAGCAGGAAGAAGTAAAACCTGAAGATATTTATGCTTCTGTTGATTCAAGAGAAGTAAAGATTTCCGCCGTTTTCTTTGAAGTTGATGTTGCTGAAACTAAAGAAAGAGGAATAGACTGGAAATTTTTATTATCCCAGAACGGATTAGATATTGGAACTGAATTGATTACTCAAACAAAGTCAGAAAAAGAACAACTAGCTAATCCATCTCAGTTTAAAATTAGTGGATCGGGTGATTTTAATCTTGGTGATTTTTATGGTCAGGCTACAGCAATGTTCAGATTTTTTGAGAGTGAAGGACTTGGTGAGATAATAGCTTCTCCAAATATTGCTGTAAGAGATAAAAAACAGGGTAGAATACAGGTTGGATCAGATTTTTCTGTCAGAACAAGGGATTTTGCCGGTAATACAGTTGAAAAGTTTTTCCCAACAGGAACTATAATAGAGGTTACACCCCATGTTTATAAAGAGGATGGTATTGATTACATTCTTCTTAATATAACAGTTGAAAGAAGTTCTTTCATATTGAATGAACAAACAACAGAAATCAAAAAAACAAATGCTACAACACAGGTACTAATGCTTAATGGTGAAGAAACAATTTTAGGCGGTTTATTTGTTAATGAAGAAACAATAACCCGTAACGGAATTCCTTTTCTTAAAGATCTGCCATGGTGGGTGTTTGGTATAAGATATCTTACAGGCTCAGATCAAACAGTTGTAAGAAAAAAGGAACTTGTTATTTTATTAAAGACTGAGCTTCTTCCGACTCTGAAAGAAAGATTAGAGAACCCGATACAGAATCCGCTTAATTCTGAAGTTACAAAACAAAATAAAAGAATTAAGTATTATCAAATGGAATCCACAAGCTCATCTTTTAAAGAAGAAAAGTAGAAATTTATAATGGAATCAATTCTAATTGTTGATGATGATTTAAACCTTTGTACTGTTCTTAAAGAAGAGCTGGAAGAAGTTGGCTACAATTCTAACTTTGTAAACAGCGGCTACGAAGCTCTGGATTTTCTAAAGAACAATAATGTTGATTTAGTTTTGCTCGATCTTAAAATGCCGACAATGGATGGTTTTGATGTATTAAAGGCGATTGAGCAAAATCAAATTAAAGCTAAGGTAATTGTGTTAACAGCTTATGCTGATGTTAAAAGTGCAATTGATTCAGCTAAAATGGGAGCAACTGATTTTATTAGTAAGCCTTATGATTTTGACGAGCTTCTGATAACAATTAGGAAAGTATTGCAAAGAGAATGAAATTAAATGAAAATAAGCTTTCGTATAATTCTTGTTAACCTGCTAATAGTTGCAGTTGTGCTGGGAAGCTCCACAATTGCATTCTATTCAATAATGTATAACACATTGACTTCCCAACAATCCAAAAACATAATTAATTCTTCCCGAAATTTTATTTTTGCTTACCGTTCATTAATAAATGACCTTGATGATGAGTTCTGGAATTATGCTAACAGTAATACTGATCTGTTGTTTTCAAGCAGGATATTATCCGGTGGTATAAACGATTTCTATTTCGAAGCCTCTGTTGCTGATTCCCAGAATATTACCCGTTACACTGCAAAAAGCTGGGTTGAAATCCCCAAGAAGCTTACAATAGATGAGTTTGTAAAACTTAATCCTTATGCGATTATAAACCTGAAAACAATACATGAAAATAAAATTTATTACTATGGTAAGATTATCAACAGTAATTTATTAGATGATTTTTCCCAAAGAATAGGCTCTGATATTGCTTTGTTGTGGGATGATATTACAACTGAGATTTCAAATTATAATAATAACTATCAATATCTTTATTTTCTAAGTGAAGCGAATAAAAAACTCCGGGATAATAATCTTGAAGTGTTCACCGGCGATCGCGAGAATTCCGATATTATTGCAACCCGGTATAAAATTGATAAGCCAACAAAGTTTGGCAATGAATTATCGATTTTAATATTTAAATCAATAAATGAAGTTACTGACCTTAGACGAACTCTTACAGAGATTACAATTATAATTGGTGTTGTGGGTATTATCATCGCTTTATTATTAAGCTATATATTAACTCACAAAATGCGTTTAAGAATCAGTGAGCTTAATCTTGCAACTGCAAAAACAAGTGCAGGAAATTTTAATATACGTATTAATGATACAGGCAAAGATGAAATAGGAAATCTTGGAAAAGCTTTTAACCTGATGCTTGATGAACTTAAGAAAAATCAACAGGCTAAAAATGAGTATTCAGATTTTATTACGTTAATAAATAAAAACGCATCATTAACGGAAATATCAAACGCAGCATTAAAAAAGATACTGGACACTTGTAAGTTTCTAGCAGGCGCACTTTACTCAGTTGACGATGATGAAATTAGTTTAATCTGTACGTATGGATTAAACAGCACAGTTAATAATCGGGAGCAGAACGAGTTTTTCAGGAATATTATTGAATCTAAAAATCCAGTGGAAATCCTGTCTGAAGATTTACTTCCTGTTGTGCAAACAGGTCTGGCAGACCTGAAAATCAGTTACCTGCTATTGCTTCCGGTTATTTATAATAATAAAGTGGTTGCAATCCTGGAATTAGCTTCTATAAACAAACCTTCTTATGAAGCAAAAGAATATCTCGAAAAAATTCAGGAACAGTTAGCCATTGGCTTAACAAATGCTAAAGCTTTGGTTCAGCTAGAAAATCTTGTTGCCGAGCTAAAAGAACTTAATGAAGAATATCAGAAACAAAATATTCAGATAAGAAAACAGCACGATACTTTACTTGAAATGAGTAACCAGCTAAAAATTAAAGCTGAAGAACTGGCGTTTCAAAAAGAAAGAGCTGAAGACTCAACCCGGTTAAAATCTGAGTTTCTGGCAAGTATGTCTCACGAACTTAGAACCCCAATGAATTCGATTCTTGGTCTAACTGAGCTGATACTTGATAAAGCACAGTTAAGCAGCAAGAACAGGGAACGGCTTGAAGTTGTTCTTAAAAGCGGTAAAAGATTAATGAATCTTATAAATGATATTCTTGATCTTTCAAAAATTGAAGCCGGTAAAATGGAAATCAGAGAAGATGATGTTTTACTGGAAGATCTTATTGAAGAAGTTACCGCTACTGCTCAACCTCTTGCCCGGGAAAAGGGTTTGACATTTAATGTTAAACGTTATTGTAATACCAGAATTATTATAAACGCGGATAAAGGGAAAATAAATCAGGTATTAATTAACCTTATTGGAAATGCAATTAAATTTACTCACCAGGGTAATGTTGAATTAAGCGTTTCGATACTGGCAGAAAAGATATTACAGTTTTCAGTGAGCGATACTGGTATTGGAATTTCTGAAGAGGAGAAAAAAATAATATTCCAAGAGTTCAGGCAGCTTGATGGAACTACTACAAGAAAATACAGCGGAACAGGACTTGGCTTAGCTATTTCTAAAAAGATTGTTGATTTGCTTGGCGGTAAAATTTCAGTTGCAAGTATCGTTGGTGAAGGCTCTGTTTTCTCAGTGTCTTTCCCGATAAAGTTCTCACAGGAAAAGAAAAAAGAAAGTCATACAAATATTAATGCTGCGGCTTTAAGAAAGAACAGGAATAATCCGATATTAATAATTGATGATGATGAAGAGGTAAGATATACAATTTCTCAGTATTTAAATTCAAGAGGTTATCAGACTATTTTTGCTGAAGATGGCGAAACCGGAATTAAAATGGCAATTGAAAGACAGCCTTTCGCCATTACACTTGATATTTTACTCCCCAATACTGATGGCTGGAGCGTATTGAAAGAATTAAAAGATAATCCTATCACAAAAGATATTCCGGTAATTTTAATATCAATTCTTGGTGATAAAAACACCGGTTACAGTCTCGGCGCATTTGAATACTTCATTAAGCCATTCTCATTGGAAAAATTGTTAACTGCATTCAACAGGCTTGAATCAATTGTTCAAAGACATGTTCAGAAAATTGTAATTGTTGATGATGATGAATTAGAATTTGAAAAATTTAAGAATGAATTTAAGGATGAGAGGTTGTCAATTGAATTCATTAAAGACAGTGAGTTTGCCTTTAATAAAATTGCTGAAGTGCAGCCTGACCTTATCATTCTGGATCTTATAATGCCTAAAGTTGATGGTATAACTTTAGCTAATAAACTAAAATCAAATAGTAAAACAAAACGAATACCGATAATTATAAGCACTGCTAAGGATCTTACAGAAGAAGAAAAGAGATCACTTAATAATATTGTTGAAGCAATCATTACCAAAACTAAAGATCAGCCTTATGATGTTCTGAAAGCAGTCAGAGATCGGATTAAATTAATTGAATCAGAAATATTTGAATCGGATGATGTAGGCTTTGATAATCCGGATATTGACATAATAGAAAATGGAGATATACCGGTTGAACAATCGATTGAGGTTTTAATCGTTGATGATGATCCTGATACTCTTTTTACTTTAAATGAAATGGTTCAGGCAGCGGGCTGTAAAACCTTTTTGGCAAAAAGCGGAATAGAGTGTTTAAGGATTTTGGAGCAGATAAAACCGGATCTGATTTTGCTCGATATAATGATGCCTGATATGGATGGATTTCAAACATTAAAAAATATCAGAAGTAATACTGATTTAATTGATATTCCGGTTTATGCTGTTACTGCTAAAGCAATGGTGGGTGATAAAGAGATAATATTAAAACATGGCTTTAACGATTATATAGCCAAACCTGTAAACTCCGCAATAATAACAGGAAAAATTTCACAATTAATTTCAAGAATAAAATCACATTAATATGAAAAGAATTTTAGTAATTGATGATTTACCGGAAAATGTTTTTATGCTTCAGGATAGATTAGAGCATGAAGGCTTTGAAGTTTTAACTGCTTATGATGGTTATAATGGTATTGATAAAGCAAAAAACGAACAGCCGGATTTAATATTGCTGGATATTATGATGCCCGATATAACCGGTCTTGAGGTATGCAAGATTTTGGTTAACGATCCGGTAACTAAAGATATTCCTATTATTCTTGTTACTGCAAAATCAGGAGCAGAAGATACAAAAGAAGGATTAGAAGCCGGAGCTTTTGATTATATTAAAAAACCATTTAATCGCGTTGAACTCCTTGCAAGAGTTCAATCTGCACTAAAGTTATCAGAGGCACATAAATTATTATTAGCATCAGAAAAAAGAGGCACATATATTGCCACTGTTGTAACAGCAAATCATAAAATCAAACAACCCCTTACATTATTAAGCTTATCATCTGCTGCAATTAAAAGAGAGCTAAGCAAAGATGAAGTATCCAAAGAAGGTATTTTAAAAAGAGTTAAATACATTGACCTTGCCATTAAAGAAATTACTGATGTGCTAAATCAGCTTAATGCAATTAAAGATCCTGTGCTATCCAATTACACAACTAATATAAAAATGGTTAAAGTTGATGATGACGATGATGAGAAAGACGGGAATAGATCAGATTAGGGATTTTATAGCTTCAAGCATTGTATCAAATTCATAAGGCTTCATAATTTTTTTGCTTACATTATAAAGCTTCAATTCATCATCATTAAATCTTAAACTACCTGATGATAAAATTATCGGTAACTTAAAGTTAAGATTTCGAATTTCTTTAATACATTCTAACCCGTTCATAACCGGCATATTATAATCAATTATCAGAAGATCTATCTTTAATTCTTCGGTTAAAACAGTTAATGCTTCTTCGCCGGATTTCACTTTGATAACATAATACCCGCTTGATTCCAGCATCTCAGCAAGCAGCTCACTAAGCATTTCTTCATCATCGGCGAGCATTATAATTTTATCAGTTACTTTTTCTTTCTTCGGATCGGGAGGTTCAAAAACCGGTAAGTAAACATCAAAAGTAGTTCCTATTCCTTTTTTACTCGTAACATCAATATATCCTTTATGTGCTTTGATAATTCCATAAGTAACATATAGTCCCAAGCCTGAACCGGTATCTTTTTGTTTTGTAGAAAAATAAGGATCAAAAATTTTAGAAATATCAGCTTCGTCTATACCTGAGCCAGTATCACTCACAGAAAATTTTACATATTTACCAACCTCAAGTAAAGGATAATTGATTGAGTTAGAAGCATCAATTAGAAGATTTGATGCACTAAGAATTATTTTGCCTTTTCCTTCAATTGATTCTTTTGCATTTACACATAAGTTTAATAAAATCTGATAAATCTCAGTTCCGTTGCCAAGAATATTGTGTAACCCGGGTTCTATTTTTTCTTCGAGTGTTATTGAATTTGGAAAAGTTTGTGTAACAACTTTTGAAAGTTCGTTCATTAAAAAATTGGGCATCACAATTTCTTTTCTCTTGGCAGTTGGTTTACCAAAAGAAAGTAAACCTTTAGTTAGATCTCTGGCCCTGATAGAACAATTTTCAATATTATCTATAAGTTTAAAAACATTTTCAGATTCCGGTACGCGATTACGAAGCAGATGAAGGCTTCCAAAAATACTTGATAGTAAATTGTTGAAATCGTGAGCCATACCACTGCTTAACTTTCCAATTGTTTCAAGCTTTTGTGCTTGTAGTAATCTGGATTCCAATGCGGTGTTTAGCTGACGGGTTTGAATATTGCTTATTGCAAATGACAGGAGAGTAGAGAACTGCTCTATCTCATTAATGTCTAATGAAGAATATGTTCCTTCTTTTTTACCGAGTAAAATTTTAGCGTGAAGAACATTATCAAAATAACAAGGAGAAATACATAAAGACTCACAGTTTAATACCTGAGTTATTCCATAACCAATATTATTGTGATGATTAAGCGCCAGTAAAGGTCCTTTATTAATATCCAGCCATTTGTTTATAAACGAAGAATTGTATTTGATGCTCTTTTCTACTTCAGCTTTATCGGGGATGAAATCAGATTCATCACTGTAAATAAATTTAGTTATTTCATTGCCGTCTTGCAGAACAATAATGCCAAAATTACTATTTGTAATTTCTAAACATCTTAGAAGAATTTCTTCTGCAATAGTATCAACGGATTTCTCTTTGACCAGCAGAACGAGCAGACTTTGCAGCTCTTTCTGGAAGAATAAATTTCTTCTGAATTTTTCTTTATCAGAATCTTGTTTGAACTCAGAATCAGATATAGGCAGTATTTCTATCAGATAAGAACCGGGTTCTTTTTTCTTTGAATCAGTTATTATTGGTGTAATAACTATGTTTTTATTTTTATCTGCAACAGGAACAACAAATGATTTTGGGGCATTTATAATTGCAGGGCTATCAGGTGTGTTGATACTGAATAATGACTTTAGAGATAATCCTTTTAGTTTACCGGGACCAATATCTTTTTTAAAACTTTTGTTATACCAGAATATTTTAAATGCACTATCAGCGAGTGCAACAGAAGTTGTTTGGAGTTCAAGAAGATCAAGCAACTTGTATTTTCTGATTATTTCATCAGACATTCAGTCTAATCTTGTTTAAGTTCGTATTTCTTTATTTTAGTATAAAGAGTTTTTGGACTAATACCAAGTTGATTTGCTGTAACTGTTCTATCCCAGCGATTTGCATCTAAAACTTTTCCGATATGCCATCTTTCCAGGTCTTCCATACTTAATATTTCTGATGGGATATCTACATTGCCTAATCTTATACCTTCTTTATAGGCAAGAGTATTCGGTAAGTTTAAATCTTCCGGTTTAATAAGATCATCTTCAGCAAAAATAATTGCACGTTCAATAATATGTTCAAGCTCTCTTACGTTTCCGGTAAAGTTATATTCTTCAAGAATCTGTGCGGCTTCTATTGAGAGTTTTTTGGGAGATCTGATCGGTGATTTTGAGCTTAAGAAAAAGTCAGCTAAAATAATAATATCTTCTTTTCTTTCTCTTAACGGCGGGATAGTTAATGTAATAACATTTAATCTAAACAAAAGATCACGCCTGAAGTTTTTTACATCTGCTTCTTCAAGCAGATTTCTGTTTGTTGCACCAATTACTCTTACGTTTGAATTAAGATTAGTTATTCCTCCGATTCGTCTGTATTCACCATTTTCCAAAAATCTGAGAAGTTTTGGCTGGAGAGTTAAGCTCAGTTCGCCGATTTCATCAAGGAATAATGTTCCACCGTGAGCAATTTCCACTAATCCTTGTTTTGTGGATTTTGCATCAGTAAAAGCTCCTTTTTCATGTCCGAATAATTCGCTTTCAATTAACTGATCTGGTAAAGAGGCACAATTGATAACAACGAAAGGCTTATCTTTTCTGGCAGATTGTTTATGAATAAATTCTGCAAATAATTCTTTACCAGTCCCGGTTTCACCTTCAATTAAAACGTTTGAGTCAGATTGTGCAGCTTTATTGGCAAGTGTTAAAACTCTTTGAAGAGATTTACTTTCTCCGATAATTTTTTCGGAGTGATTTTTTTGTGCAACCTTCTTATATAAATTCTTTTCTACTATTAAATCTCTATGCTCAATTGCTCTTCTAACAGTTATAACAAGTTCTTCAAATTCGTATGGTTTGGTAATATAATCATAAGCACCATTCTTAATGCATTGAATTGCCTTTTTAATATCTGATTGAGCAGAAAGAACAATAACTTCAAGTAATTCATAACCGGCATCTTTTACGAATTTTAAAACCTCTTCCCCCTGAACATCGCGCATATTAAGATCAAGAAGCAGAACATCGTAATTTTTAGCTTTTATTGCTTCGATTGCATATTTACCGTCATAAACGGCATCAACAGAAAATCCTTCTTCAAGCAATTGTTCTTTTAGAAGATAACAAAGAGTTTCGTCATCATCGCACACTAAAATTTTCGAATTTTTTGAACTATCTATCATTTCCCACCGATAAAAAATCTTTTAGTTTGGAATAAAAAAGCACATTATTTATATTTGGCGTTCAAAATTTTGGGCGCGTAGCTCAGGGGTAGAGCATCTGCCTTTTAAGCAGAGGGTCGGTGGTTCGAGCCCACCCGCGCTCACATTTAAGCAAGCCACTTTTGTGGCTTGCTTTATTTTAAACAATTTTTAATATCGAATGGTTAATAATAACACATATTATAAAAAACAGCAAGTTTTACCGATTCTAATCGTAATTATGTAATTTAAGGTATATCTTACAATTATTAGAGAGTAGTGTTTGGGTGAAATAGTTTACAAGACAATTATTAGGTCAGGATTGACTCTTTTAATATTATGGTTTCTGAAAAATCATTTTGATGAGAAATATTTTTGGATAGTTAGTCTATTGGCTATTTTCTTCTTTGTGATTAATCCGGCGTATATGTCGTATAAAAGATTTTTAGAAATAAATAAGAATATTGAATCGGGTACATTATGTTCTTTATGCAAACATTTTGATAAATCTGCTATACTTTGTATTAAATATGATAAACATCCGACCGATAGTTATATCCCTTGTGGAGGAAAAGACTGGGAACCTAAATAAGTATGACAATGTTTTTTGTTAAAACTCTTGAAAAAAGAAATATCATATCGTAAACATTTTGTTTTATAGAAAAAAGAATTAAAAACTGATATTATTAGTTGAAACTTTTTCTGCAACCGGTCATATCCCTTCTGCATCAAACCATCATTAAATAAAATAATTTATAACCGGAAAGGAGATATTATGAAAGCGAACGTAGGCACTGCTGATAAAAATATACGTTTAGTTTTAGGTGTAGTCATTATTCTTTTAGGTATTTTTTTAAAAAGTTGGTGGGGACTTATTGGAATAATACCAATTATAACAGCGCTGTTAAATTTTTGCCCAGTGTGGAGATTATTGGGCATATCAACTAAGAAGAAAGTAGAAACTGAAAAACTAAAAGTTTAATAGATCAAAAGCTGCTGTTAAAATTATTTGATAGCAGCCTAATTTTTTTCTGGTGCTTTTTCTTCCTTGGATTTTTTTAATACTCCGGGTATAATCATTCCGATAACAATTCCCGCAATTAAAGTAAGTATTAGGAGCAGCAGTTTCGAAATTTCAAATTTCCAGAACAATAAATTCAAAGGAATGTTTTCAATATTCTGAAGGCAGGCGATGATAAAAAGCCCAAGTAATATTAACATAATTATTGACTTAAAATTCATTGTGGAATCCTTAGATAAAAATTTTTATTGAATATCTTCAATCTAATAAAAAAAGCTGCATCAAAGGATGTGATGATTGAAAAAATATCTTCTGCATAATTATTCTGTATAAGCCAGCCAATATCCGCCAATGCTGAAAATTTTAGTGTCTGCCCAAATCTTAATTTTAATTTTAAATCCTTCTTTTGATACAGAAAGAACTTCAACATCATATCTGCAATTAAAATTTTTATCTGCGTCTAATTCACTGACAGATACAAAAACTTCAGGTTTAACGTCGTATGATTTTGGAAATTTTATCTCAATTGTATTTGATCTTTCACCAATGCCGGAATCAAGATTATAAGAAGGATCTCCGATTTTAGAATTCCAAACGCCACTTTGAGTTTGAGCAGTAATAATTGAAGTAAAGGCAATAGAAAATAAAACCGTTACATATAATAATCGATTTTTCATCAGCCTTTCTTTGTCTATTGGAAAAATTATTCTATCTGAATATTTAGTTGTTTACTAAACGACTCATTAAATCTAAATGATTAACGAATTATATCCTAATAAGTGTTTATTTATAACATCAATGTATTTTTAAGTTTTAAATATCTGTCAATCAACATTGCAAATGAGACCCTTGAGATATAAGCTTTCAGGAAAGTTTGCTGTAATAGTATGATCAACTGATTGTGTTAAGAATTTAGTAAACTTAACATTTCTTCCAGAGTCAAGTGCAGCGTCAGATATAATTTTGTTGAATAGTTCCGTAGTTATATGACCAGAGCAAGAAAAAGTAAACAGAATTCCATTTTGAGTTAATAACTTCATAGCTAATAAATTAATATCTTTATAACCACGACTTGCCTTTTCAATCTGGTTTACTGATTCAGCAAATTTTGGAGGATCGAGAATTATTAAATCATATTGCTGATTTGTATCTCTGAGTTTTCTTAAATATTTAAACACATCATCACACACATTTTCAAATTGATTATTAATTGTAAAACCATTTGCCGTAAGATTTTTTCCGGCAATATTAAGTGAGTCTTCAGAAGAATCAAGATTAACAACTTTTTTTGCACCGGACTTAAGTGCATATACTGAAAAAGCTCCCGTATATGAAAAGCAATTAAGAACATTTTTATCTTTTACATAATCACTGATAGTTTTTCGATTGTCCCTCTGATCTAAATAAAAGCCAGTTTTGTGACCATTAATAATATCAACGAGAAAAATATTGTTGTTCTCGGTGATTTCAATTAAAGCATCCGGATGTTTACCGAATAATATTCCATTTGTTTTTGGTAAACCTTCTTTCTCTCTGACATCAACATCAGACCTTTCATAGATGCCTGAAGGATTAAGCAATTCTATTAAACTATTTACAACAATATTTTTCCAGTATTCAGCCCCGGCTGAAAGAAACTGACAGACTAAAAAATCTGAATATTTATCAACAATAATTCCTGGAAGATTATCGCTTTCAGCATTGATTAATCTATATGCATTAGTTGAGTATTGATCAATTATATTTTTTCTGAATTTAATTGCATCTTCGACCTTTCTTTTAAAAAAACTCTCATCGGGTTTATTATCAGGATCGAAGCTTAACATTCTTACACTTATTTGAGAATGATTTGAAAATGATCCGTAGCCCAAAAGCTTTCCATCGGCAGAAATGACCTCGACAGTTTCACCATTAGATTTAATATCTCTTACAGAATCGATTGCGCCTGAAAATATCCAGGGATGTTTTCTTCGGATTGATTTATCTCTGCCGCTTTTAAGTTTAACTTCGGGCATTAAAATTCCTAATCATGAAAATCTAAAGAGATTCTAACACCCAGATGTAATGTTAAAATATCGGTTTTCGATTGACTTGGGTTATATATTACTTTTGAATTAATAATCTGGATGCTTCCTTCTTTTAAATAATCTGCTTTGGATCCAAACAAATATCTGCCTTTCAAATCCAAATAGATCGCTCCGATCTCTGTTATGGGATCACCGCTTAATAATATTGCGATACCGCCTCCGGCACCATAGCTCCACGCCCAATCATCAAAGTTAGTGTTGCTTGCAATATTATTATTATCATAATCACCTTTAACTGAAGTTTCTGTGTAAAGATAATTACCGCCAAACAACCCTTGAATATATGGACGGATTATTCCGGTTGGCATTCCTAATTCAAAAACTATATGGAAGTTTAAAAGATTATTCGTTCTATCAACATTCAGATAAACATCCGGAATTGTATGACTCCAAGGCTCTCGCCTGGACTCCATTCCATAAACGTAGTAGCCAAGATTTAATCCTATTCCAAAAGGTGATTGTGGTTTTGGTGATAGGAACATAAACTCACCACTAAGTCCATAACCAAGGTTATCGACTTGTTTACCAAATTCTCCTTGTGGTAATGCGAGTGAAAAGTTAATGCTTGCCTGTTGGGCATTTGTAAAGCCAACAATTAAAATAAAAAAGAGTACTAAAAGAGTTATTTTATTTTGCATATTATTTTCCAGTATTTGATTTTTTGATAAACCAAAATACTTTATTATTTGTTTATAATTCTGCTCCGGATGATAAGCGGTTCAATTTCTACTTAAAATAAATTTTGTAAGACCAGGGATTTAATTTTAATTGAAAATTATTATTTAATTCAATTGATTCACCAGTATTAAAATCATTGTAAGTTCCTGTTAACTTCCCTGAAAATATATTTGTATTTATTTCTTTTTCAGTAAGATTAAAAAATCCTATTACTTCGTTTTCATCATATCTGCGTTTGATTATCAAAATATCATTATCGTTATTAATAAAATCAATTGATCCTCTTTTAGCACCAGTCCACAATGCTTTATTTTTATCTTTAAGCTCATTTAAATTTTTGTAAAGCTTTTCGTACTTATTTTTTTGCCAGATAATAGAATCTTTTTCAAAAAACTCTAATCGTTTATTAAAACCACTTTCTTGTCCGTTATAGATTAATGGCATTCCTGGAATAATATAAGTCAGGACTGCAAAAACCTCAGCAGCTTCACCTAATCGCTCAAACTCGGTTCCATTCCAAGAGTTTTCATCGTGATTAGATGTAAACTGCATCCTGTAAGCATAATCGGGATAGTTTTTTAAGTCTTTTAAAATATGCTTAATAATATCATTTGAGTTTTTTTCTTGAAGATAAATACCGTTAAATATTTTATGCAGATCCCAATCATAAGTCATATCAAAAGCGTGTTTATGCATTTCAGGTGTATCCCACTCAGCTAACATAAAAACAGGCTTCATCTTATCAAGTTCAAAACGAGCTTCATTCCAGAATTCAACAGGAATCATACCAGCAACATCACATCTGTATCCATCAATATCAAACTCATTCAGCCAATATTCTAGTGCAGATATCATTTCTTTCCATAATTCTTTGTTATCATAATTCAGATCAATAACATCTGACCAATCAGGAACAGGGGGAATGAAATTTCCCGATGAATCTTTAGTATAAAATTCAGGATTTGTTTTAACCCATTTGTTATCCCAGGCTGTATGATTAGCTACCCAATCTATAATAATATACATCCCTTGATTATGTATTTCATCAACAAGGGTTTTAAAATTTTCCTTGGTGCCAAATTCAGGATTAACATCAACATAATCTTTAATTGAATAATAACTTCCAAGTGTTCCTTTTCTGTTTAGTTCACCAATTGGATTTATTGGCATTAGCCAAAGAATATCAACACCAAGCTCTTTCAGCCGGGTCAAATGCTGCTGAAAAGATTTAAATGTTCCCTCTTTAGTGAATTGTCTGATATTAACTTCGTAGATAGTTGCATTTTTTGCCCAGAAAGGCGCTTTTGGCTGAGAGAAATTATATTGAGGAAAAAGAATAAATAAAAGAAAAAAACTCAGATATTTTTTCATTATAAAATCCTTTTAGTTAATTAAGTTTAAAACAAAAAAGCGCTCAGAAAAGAGCGCCTAAAAAGGAATAAACAGGACCTATTTCTTGGGCTTTGCTTCGCTTACAATGATATTACGACCCTTGAGTTCAGAACCATTTAGTGCCTGAATCGCAGCAGTTGCTTCAGTTTCATTTTCATATTCAACAAAACCAAAACCTCTTGATCTGCGTGTCTCTTTATCAGTTACTACTTTTGCTGATAGAACTTTACCATGTGCGGCAAAAGCTTTCTGCAAATCTTCATCGCTAGCTGACCAGGGGAGACTCCCTACAAACAATTTGATACTCACAAAACGAACCTTTTATTAATTAAACAAAAAAGCGTCATTTGACGCAGGAATAAAATAATACTATTAATTTAAGAAACAAAGAAAAAATGCAATTATTAATAAGTTTTAAGCCTATAAAAAAAGCCCTTTGTCTCAAGTTGATTCTTTAATAGTGGTTATAGTATGGGAATTGTAAAGCCTAAAACCACAGCAATTCTTTATAATAATTTTTCAATTGCATCTTTTACATTATCTGCAGTGATAATTTTTATTGCATTATCTTGTTTTATGCTTTTCATATTTCCGGTTGGAATAATTGCAGTCTTAAAGCCGAGCTTTTTTGCTTCTGTAATTCTTTTATCAATATGACCAACACTTCTGATTTCGCCGCCCAAACCAACTTCGCCAATTAGTATTGTTTGATTATCAATCACTTTATCAATTAAGCTTGATGCAATGCTTGCGCAAACAGCAAGATCAGCAGCAGGTTCGATAACTCTGATTCCGCCAGCTATATTAACAAAAACATTATGTACGGATGCTCTTACATTTGCTCTTTTTTCAAGAACAGCTAAAAGAATTGATAATCTTTTCTGATCAAATCCGTTTGATACTCTTTGCGGATAACCAAAGTTAGAAGGAGTTACTAATGCCTGCACTTCAAGTAAAATTGGTCTGCTTCCTTCTATGCTTGAAGTAACAACAGAACCAGGTGTTTGCTTTTCGCGCTCACTTAAAAATAATTCACTTGGATTTGACACTTCCTTTAAACCATCTTCATACATTTCAAACACGCCGATTTCATTAGTGCTGCCGAATCTGTTTTTTTGTGCTCTTAAAATTCTGAATGAGTGATTTGCTTCTCCTTCAAATTGTAAAACTGTATCAACCATATGTTCAAGAATTTTCGGTCCTGCAATCATTCCTTCTTTTGTAACGTGTCCTATTATTATAACCGAATAATGATTTTTTTTCGCTTCTTCCATCAACAAGGCAGCACATTCACGGATTTGCGTTATTGTGCCGGGAGAATTTTCTAATTCACTTCTATAAGTAGTCTGGATTGAGTCTATAATAACAACAGATGGTTTAATTTCTTTAATCGCACCAAGAATATTCGATAGTTCAGTTTCAGCCTGAATAAAGAATGATTCAGATTTTACTTTTAATCTTGTTGATCTAAGTTTAATTTGTTTTTCGGATTCCTCACCGGTTACATATAAAACTTTTTCTTTGATACTTGCTGCTGCCTGCATTGCAATCGTAGATTTTCCGATTCCTGGATCACCGCCAAGCAGAATTACGGAACCTGGCATTATTCCTCCGCCGAGCACACGGTCGAATTCAGTAATTCCTGTGATTATCCGTTCTTCATCACTGGCAATAACATCAGTTATTTTAGAATAGCTAAACTTAGATTTTGCAATATTAGCTTTTCTTGGAGATGTCTCTACAATTTCTTCTGTAAAAGTATTCCAGCTTTCACATTCAGGACATTTACCGATCCATCTTAATGTTTCGTATCCGCAGTTAGAGCAAATATATTTTACTTTTGTTTTAGCCATTATGATTTTAAAAGATTACCGACAACTTTTTCAATTTTTGATAATGCAGGAATAATCTGATTCACATCCTTACCGCCGGCAGTTGCAAGATGCGGACGACCGCCTCCTCCTCCGCCAACAAGTTTAGCAAGTTCACCAACTATTTTTCCAGCACTAAGATTTTTGTCTTTTATAAGATCATCACTAACTACACATACAATCCCGACTTTATCTTCAATTTGTGCAATTAAAACTCCCACCCCGGATTTGATTTTATTTCTCAACTCATCGCCAAAAGATTTCAGTTCATCCATTGAGTCGGCTGCAACTTTACCTTTGAATATTTTTATATTTTTTTCTTCTGACGAAAGAGAAAGAATATGATCAAGCTGTTCAAGTTTTTCCCGCATTTTAAGTTCGGCTATTTCCTTCTCGAGCTTTTTCTTTGAGTCAATAAGCTCTTCAATTTTCTGCTCAGAAAGTTTTAATTGTTCCTGCTGGGATTGAATATATTTTTCAACACCTGCTCCGGTTACAGCTTCAATTCTGCGAACTCCGCTTGCAATTGATGACTCGCTGAGAATTTTAAACAAACCGATTTCGGACGAATTATGAACGTGAGTTCCGCCGCAGAATTCCATAGTAAAATCGCCAAACTGAACAACATTTACTTTGTCGCCGTATTTATCACCAAAGAACATCAATGCCCCCATTTTTTTTGCTTCGTCGAACGGAGTATTGCGATGATGTTTTAACGGATAATTTTTTCTAGTTTGTTCGTTAACTATTGATTCGATTTTTTGGATTTCCTCGTTAGTTAATTTTGCAAAGTGTGTAAAATCAAATCTTAATCTATCCGGTCCTACATAAGAGCCAGCTTGCTGAACATGATTTCCCAAAACAGTTCTCAAAGCCTTATGTAAAAAGTGAGTTACAGAATGATTTCGCATTATATCCCAGCGTCTGTTTTCATCAACTTCAGCAATTACTTCCACTCCGGGTTTTAATAAAGTTTTATTTGAGTTTAATATATGGATGATTTGATTATCAATTTTTGTTAAATCAATTACATCATAAGATTGAGAATTAACTTTTATTTTTCCAAGATCATCAATTTGTCCCCCTGATTCAACATAGAAGGGAGTTTTATCAAGAATAACTAAAGTATTCTCCCCGTCATTTTTTAATCCAACAACTTTAGCTTTAGATTTCAATTCATCATAGCCGGTAAAAATTGTTGGTTCTGAATTAATAAGTTCAAATCCTGATAAATCATTTAAAGTAATATTTACAGCAGCAAATTTATCTTTTGATGCTTCTCTTCCTCTTTCTTTCTGTTCGTTCATTAATTTGTTGAACCCTTCTTCATCAATCGCAAAGTCTATTTCGCGTGCCATAACATTTGTAAGATCAACAGGAAATCCATAAGTATCATAAAGTTTAAAAACATCTTCGCCGGGAATTACTTTAACATTTTGTTTAATCAATCTTTTAACAACTTCATCAAATAGTTCTATACCGCGGTCCAAAGTTGCGTTAAAACTTTCTTCTTCTCCCTTTATAACTTTTTTAATATAATCTTTTTTCTCCAAAACTTCTGGAAAGACATCACCCATTGCATCTGCAAGAATATCCACAAGTTTATAAAGGAATGGTTCATTAAGATTTATTTTTCTGCCGTAACGTGCAGCTCGTCTTAAAATTCTTCTAAGCACATAACCTCTTCCATCGTTTCCTGGAACAGCGCCATCTGCAATTGCAAAAGTTAAAGCACGGATATGATCTGCAATTACACGCATTGGAATTCTGTCTTCTTCTTTTTCGTATTTTACTTTAGATAGTTTTGAAATAGCATCAATAATCGGAGTAAAAACATCAGTATCATAATTTGATTTTTTATTTTGAAGAACAGCACAAACTCTTTCGAATCCCATTCCGGTATCAACATGCTTTGCAGGAAGTTCATTCAGTTTCCCGGTTTCATCTCTGTTGTATTGAATGAAAACCAGATTCCAGATTTCAATACATTCCGGTGAGCCGGCATTAACCAATTCACTGTTATTTAAATCATCGCTAAGATTAATATGAATTTCTGAACATGGACCACAGGGACCGGTTTCGCCCATTTCCCAGAAGTTATCTTTTTCTCCAAATCTTAAAATATGTTTTGCATCTATATCAGTTTCTGATTTCCAGAATCCGAATGCTTCATCATCATCTTTATAAACTGTTGCCCACAATCTTTCTTTAGGAAGTTTCCAGACTTCAGTTAATAATTCCCATGCCCATTTTATGGCTTCTTTTTTATAATAATCTCCAAAAGACCAGTTGCCAAGCATTTCAAAAAATGTATGATGGTAGGTATCGTGACCAACTTCTTCAAGATCATTATGCTTGCCTGATACACGAATGCATTTTTGAGTATCAACAGCACGTTTATATTCTCTTGTTCCGGAACCAAGAAAAACATCTTTAAATTGGTTCATACCAGCGTTTGTAAAAAGCAGGGTAGGATCATTAAAGGGAACTACCGGAGCCGATTGAACAATTCTATGCTCCTTATTTTTAAAATAATCCAGGAACTGTTGACGGATTTGTCGTGATGTCATATTTACCTTTACAAAAATTTCTATAGGTAAAAATAACAAAATGACATCTAAGCTTAAACAGGAAATGCAGATTATCAATATTTCTAAATGATTGATTCTGGCAATGAAATTGATGAAATAACTTCCCTGTTAATAATTATTAAACAAAAAGATGTCAGTTAATAAACAAACCACCGATAGTGAATTACTGCTTCAGATTGTGGGCTACAATCAGGAAGCATATTTACACCTCTATAATCGCTACTCAGCAACTATTTATTCATTGATAAAAGAGATAGTATCAAATCCAAAACTGTCTGAAAAAATATTACTAAATGTTTTTTCAGTATTTCTTAAACGGATAGAGTATTACAGCACAACCAGCAACAATATTTTTACCTGGTTAACCTTGCTGGCAAGAAATATTTCGCTGGATGTTGTAAAAAGAATGAAGTTTGTTGAAGATATTCCACCTTATTCGGATAAATATGAAATTGAATTTATTCTACCTAACCTTTCCAGTGATATAGATCTGTTGAACCTCGATGAGAGAAAGGTGCTTTCCGAAAAAGTTAAATTATGGAAATCACATTTAAGTGAAATTCAAAACCTGATTTTATCATTGGTCTATTTTGAAGGATTGAACGATGAAGAAATCGCCAAACGCTTAACAGTTCCGGCTTCACAGGTAAGAAATAAACTTATTGCAATAATGGATGTGCTTTATCAGCAATTTACCGGCAAACCAGCTTCATCAGTTAAGAACAGTGAAGTTTTTAATCTGATTAAACTTGAACCGCTTGGCTGCATCTCTTCTGAAGAAAAAAATAAATTAAATAATCTTAGAGAAAATGATCCTGAGTTTTTATGGAGAGAATTAGGTGAAGTTCAGAATTTAATAGCATTGCTTTCAGCAACAGTTCCAATTGTTTATCCGCCAAATGATTTAAGCGATCAACTGAATAAAAATTTTATAGAAATACTTCAAGGCGCAGATGTTGAATATCCAATGATTTCTCCGGAAGTACCGGTTACAGAACAGAAAAATACTCCTTTACCGGATGTAATTAAGAGCACTGGAGTAATTGAAAAGAAAGAAAAAGAATCTCAAATAAAAATTAGTGAGCCTTATACAGTAAAAACAGAATCGGTTAGAAAACCAACAACTCAGCCAATTAAAGAAAAAGTAACGGAAGTATTTGCAAATCAGCATAAGGATGAATCAGCAAAGAAATTAGATGAGATTAGTACCAAGAGTATTGATGAAATTATTAAACCTACTGAACCACAAAAATTTAAGCAAGAAACCGTTCCTCCTGTTATTGAAAACAAATCACAGATAATACCACCAAGTACAACTCCTGTTTTCAAACAGAATAAAACTCAGCCGCCCACAGCTAAAGATGATGTGGTTGTTAGAAACAAACTTACTCCGACAAGCAGTATAAATCTTAAAGAGTTTTTTAAGAATGATAGACCGCTCCCGAATAAACCGGAGCCGGTTACTCTTAAAGATCTTGAAGAGCAAATTAAACCCAAAGTAAAGCAGGAAGTAATTGAACAGAAAAAAGTTAGTGATCCTGATAAAGTTACCCCTAAACAAAATAATGTATCTGTGGAAGAAAAACCGGTAAGAGAGGTTTTTGGAAACAGAACGATTGAAAACAAATCAGACATTAAACTTAAAACGAACATTCCTCCCGTTGAGCCGAAGATAAGTGATACAACCAATCGCAGCGAAAAACAGATAAACAAACCGGAAGAGATAGAAAATAAAATTGCTAAGGAAAAAATTGATATAAAAGAAACACCTGCTAACTTACCTGTTAACGAAAAACTTAATAAAAGCGAAGATAGCATAGAGATAAAAGGTGATATAAAAATAAGGTCTCACGCTGTTGACAGGACTGTTAGAACATTAAATAGTATTAACTTTAAAGGTGAAACACCTAAAGAAATAAAAACACCGCTTAATGAGAAACCGGCAGCTCCTGCTGTAACACAGGGAGTAAAACCAGTCAATAAAGAACAAATTAAGACAGAGCCGATAAATCGGAATGTTGAAAATAAAAATGTGGTACCGCCAGTTCAGCCGAAGCAAAGCATTCCTGTTAAGAAAGCTGAACAGCCGGAAAATGTGAAAACACCCGATACAAAAACATTTCAGGAGTCAGTTCAAGCGAAACCTCAGAGTGAAAAGACAACATTAAAGATCAGAGAAACCAGATTTGAAGATGGTGAGAAGCAGTTAAACGAAATTGCAAAAATAAATAATAAGGAAGCAGAAAAATTATCGGATCAAAAAGGCAATCAGGAAGATGTTGTTAAAACATCTGTGCCTGTAGAAAAATCCAGAATACAAGTTAATGAAAGGGAATCTGAACCGGACATAAAGCCAGTTATTAGTAATAACAAAAATGAGGTTTTGCGTCTTAAGAAAAAATTAAAAAGAAACATCATACTTTCAGCAGCGATGTTTATAATATTAATTGCATCGGGAGTGTTCTTATATGTTCAAATGCAAACGAATACCGGAGATAGAATAACAGAATCGCAAAAACCGGTAGAAAATAAACAAACAGTTGAACCCATAAATGAAGTAATTACGGATGAAGATGTACAATCAGTAACGCCAGAAGAAAATGTTCCGGTTAAAAACGAAAAAGTTGAACAAATTGTTAAAAACGAACCAAAGGTAAATTTACCGCCTTTACCTGAAAGCATTAATAAAGAAGAGAGCACATACTTTGCTTTGAACGAAGGCAATAATCCTTTAATAGAACAAAAGACAGAAACGAAACAAATTGCTGCTGCAAAAACAGAGACTACAGCCCCGCCAACTAAAAAAGCTTCGGAAGAAGAGGAGCCAACATTTTTTGTTGCTGTTGAGCAGATGCCGGAATTAATTGGCGGACTAGGACAGTTGCAGAGTAAAATAAAATATCCTGATATTGCTAAACGTGTCGGTGTTGAAGGTAAAGTTCTTGTACAAGCGCTTGTTGATGAAAAAGGTGATGTAGTTTCTGTTAAGACTTTAAAGGGCATTGGTGCCGGTTGTGATGAAGAAGCAATGAATGCAGTAAAGGACAGCAAATTTGTCCCTGGCAAACAGCGCGGCAAGAATGTAAGAGTTCAGGTAACTATACCAATAGTGTTTAAGAAATAATTTTAGTTACAACAAATTATTTTTTAGACTTTTGTGCAGGCTCATTTAGAGATTCTCACAAATTTAAGTTATGCTGGTTTTATTTATTATAAATAACCGGCATTTGAAATTTCCAGTTACTCCACAATTCCTCATTAATCAATAATTCAGCTATAAAGTGAGCAACATTTATTCTGCTCGTTTTTCCTGAATCAAATACAGGACTTCTTTTAGGCGCTTTAACGATTTCATATTCAGTTTCCTTCTCTTCATTAATTAAAGTATCAGGTCTTATGGCTATCCATTCTATTTTAGAATTATTTTCTCCGATTAAATTTGAGAGATATCTTGCAGCAGCTACATTATCTTTATGAGGTGGAAGGAAAAGTGCTAACAGTGAAAGCACAATTCTGTCTTTTCTGGAATAATTTTCTTTTGCTTTTCTATTCATATTAGCAGTGGTGTTCATTAAGATAAGTTTTGTTTTTTCCTTATTGCTTTTCTTAATTGCATTACAAATATTTCTTATAGAATCAGTTACCAGCATTCTTGGCTTTCCGAATATTCCTTTGAAACTAATATTATGCCCAAGACAGCAGACAACGGAATCGCAATCCTTTATCAACCCGATATTTTGATCCAAATCAAATAAGGAGATATTTCCAATAACCGTTTCCAAACATCTGTTGTTTGATAAATCATTTAATTTGTTGCTTCCGATTCTAACAACAACTTTAACATTAATATTTTTATTAATTAGTTGTCGTACAACTAAACTGCCTGTTGCTCCCGATGCACCTAAAACTAAAACTTTCATAATGTATTCTATCTAATAATTATAATTCTTTAATAATTGTTTATTCAATCGCGATTGCCACATTTCCTTTTTTATGTCCTTGCTCAACATAGTAATGAGCTTCTTTAACATTATCCAGCTTGTATGTTTTATCAATCACTGGTTTTACTTTGCCTTTTTCAATTAACTCGTTAAGAAAGGTCATATACTTTGTTTTTTCTGTTGTCGGATATTTAACAGACAGAAAGGCTCCGTTATTTTTTAATACATTTTTGCAGGATGATTTATTTATCTTTCCAACGGCATCAAAAATAATATGATAAGATTTTCTTTTTTTTCTGAAATCCTCATTTTGATAATCCATTACTGCATCTGCGCCAATTGATTTTACCATCTCATGGTTTCTGGCACTGCAAACTGCTGTTACTTCAGCACCAAAATATTTTGCAAGTTGTACTGCGTAAGTTCCAACTGATCCGGATGCGCCATAGATAAGTATTTTTTGGTTCTGATTAATATTTACTTTTTTTAAAATATGAAGTGCAGTCATTCCACCAACCGGGATTACTGCTGCATCAATAAACGAAATATTATCTGGTTTTTTAACGATAACACCTTTCTTTGATTTTTCAGGAACACAAACAAATTCAGCATTAGCACCAAACTCTAATCCTGAAGTTGTTCCGTAAACTTTATCTCCTTTATTAAATAGGCTTACATCAAATCCAGCAGATTCAACCTTACCTGCAAACTCTACCCCTGTTATCTTCATTGGTTTGAAACCAAACAAAAATCCTAAAGGGACTGTGATTAAACGTGATAACTTTCTCAACTTCACATCACCTATTGTTACAGATGATGCAATAACTTTTATCAGAACTTCATTCTGTTTTGGAATTGGTCGTTCTAAATCAACAAGTTTTAAAACTTCTGGCGAACCTGATTTTATGCAGACAATTGCTTTCATTCCGATAATTAATTTTGGTGATTTAATCTATTTTTAAATGCGAATAAAGAACCACTTAAAGCTGATAGCAAAATAATCGGAGCCAATACTTTTATTGCGTAAGGAGTTCCAAAGAAATAGTACATAGGAAAAATTAGTTCTGTTATTAAACTAACAAGCAAGAAATAAACGACTAATCCTAATGCATAAAGTGTAATTTTTATAAAGTTAGTTTTAAACAAAAGATTTGGAGTTAAACAAAATAATGACCAGTTGAACACCGGAATTGAACCCAGTAATGATATAATTATTATATCAGAATTCGTTTTTACAATTTCTAATAAGCTTTCAGGTTCTCCGGCCGGAAGTCCGGGTAATGATGTCGTATCCTGTGCTGCCCATTTGAAATACAGTATTAGAAATGGAATTGCTATCCAAAATAATATATGTAATGCCGACTTATAAATCGTTTTCATAAGATATCCTTTAACCTGGTAATAAATATATCTGTATTCTTATTTAATAATTTATTTACTATAACGACATTTGTCGCTATTTAAGCACAATCATTTTCTTTCGATCACAAAAAGTGTTTGTCTTCAGAATATAGAAATAAATTCCACTTGAAAAATTTCTGGCGTCAAATTCCACTTCATATCTGCCTGCAGGTTTATATTCGTTGACTAGAATTGCAACTTCATTGCCCAGCGCGTCATAAACTTTAAGCGATTGCCAACTGCTGACTGAAGACTGCCAACTAATTTTTGTAGAAGGATTAAATGGATTAGGATAATTCTGATAAAGTTTATAATCATTTAAACTTTGTTCATCATCTGTAATGTCGGTTGACGTATCTTCAATCTTAAGACTGAATGTACAGAATGCTTTTGCATTTGCATTATCAGTTGCAGTTACTTTGATCAGTATATTTCCAACTGTTGTTGGTGTGCCATAAAATAATCTTGCTGATGGATCAAAGCTTAGCCAGGATGGAAGCGGATTACCGTTGCTCAGAGTTGCAGAATATGTTAGACTATTATTCCCATCGTCATCAATAAAAGTAGAATCAGAGAAAGTGTAATTAAATTCATAACCAACAGAATCAGTTTGATTTGGTATTTGGTTGTATAAATAAGGTGCGAAGTTAGTGTATCTCAAACTATCAATAATATTATCAATTTTAATCCAGTATGTGTAATATGAACTCATAGTTGTTCCACCGCTTGTATAAAACAAATACATACCATCTTTTGATACAAACATTCCATATTCCCAGCTATTCCCGGGTTTATTAATTGGTTCTCCCAGATTTTTCGGGTTAGTCCATTTTCCATCTGATTTTTTATAACTGAGAAATATATCACCACCACCGGAATTATTTCTGCTAAATAATAGATACGATTCATCATCCGAAACAAAGAGATCATTTTCATCAGAGGCTGTGCTAATTGGCAAGCCTAAACTTTGAATTAAAGTATCTGTTCCGTTTATTACTAATTTGCAAATATCTCTTTGAGCCGGTGTATTCGGTAAATTGGATGAGACATAAGAATTATTTAAAGCTGTGGTTTGAAAATAATGAGTTTGCTGTGTAGTGTTAAGCAGCTTTTTTGGTGTACTCCAACCTGAGCTGATTTTGATTGAACGATAAGTAGTAGAAAAATCATTAATATTTGTTTGGATATACATTGTGCTATCATTTACCGTCAGTCTTGGTGACGCGTGATTTTCAAAAACATCAAATGGTCCCTGCCACCTGTCATTAAAATATTTATAACATTTTGTTCTTTGAACAGATGGAGGATAAGTGTTTAATAATCCGAAATAAATTTCTTTTCCGTCTGAAGAAATTGCAATTCTTTCGATTGGGCGAAGTCCACCCGTTACAGGTAAATTAAATATTTTAGGAATATTTCCCGGAGGTGTTTGTCCCAAATACAAGCTGTCAGACGGGATTCCCTGCGCAAATAACAAATTAGAAAAAACAACTGAGATTACCACTGACAGTAAAAGTTCAAATAATTTTTTCATTATAATTTTCCTTCAAAAAACTTTACTTAAAATGTTGAATTAGTTTTATTCAATAAAATCATTGAATAATCACGATTGAAAATTAAATTGTGTTTATTTGCCAGAGTAGAAATATCTTGTGAAGTGCACTAAGGGCTTGTGAAATGCACTTGATATACTAAAGAAGAGAATTTTTAAATGTTAAAAAAATAAATTGTTGTGGAATGAAAAATAAATCTAACTCAAATACCGATA
>Ga0208196_1000926_pt1 | contig 34669 bp, 26 predicted proteins | sample AD_JPNNA7_MetaG_FD_184443 | JGI IMG/M metagenome (GOLD analysis project Ga0208196, IMG submission 184443) | Active sludge microbial communities of municipal wastewater-treating anaerobic digesters from Japan - AD_JPNNA7_MetaG (SPAdes) (version 2) | ecosystem: Engineered > Bioreactor > Anaerobic...
AACTCTAGTTTGAGGTGGTAGGGGAGCATTCCATGTTTACTGAAGCTGTATCCGTGAGGGGCAGTGGAAAACATGGAAGGGAGAATGTTGGCATGAGTAACAAAAAGACAGGTGAGAATCCTGTCCACCGAAAATCCAAGGTTTCCTGAGCAATGATTGTCATCTCAGGGTTAGGCGATCCTAAGCTGAGGCAGAAATGCGTAGGCGATGGAAGAGCAGGTTAATATTCCTGCCCTACTTTAAATAATCGATGGAAGGACGTGGTTTTGATTTAGTAGCATTTTTTGGCTATAGGTGTTTGCTTAAAGACAGTGCTTTCTAGGCAAATCCGGAAAGCGCAAGCTGTTTTAAAGTGAAAAGATTGAGACTTCGGTCAAGGTCAATTATTAATGAGAAGCCACCAAGAAAAATTTCTAAGAGCTAATATTTAAAGTATACGTACCGTAAACCGACACAGGTAGATGAGGCGAGGAGCCTAAGGTGTACGAGAGAATCTTCGTTAAGGAACTCGGCAAAAAAGCGACCGTAACTTCGGAATAAGGTCTGCCTCTAGCAATAGAGGCCGCAGCGAAAGTACTCGAGCGACTGTTTAACAAAAACACAGGTCCCTGCGAAAGCGTAAGCTAATGTATAGGGGCTGATGCCTGGCCAGTGTCAGAACGTTAAGGGGAGAGGTGAAAGCTTTGATCCGAAGCGCTGATGAACGCCGGCGATAACTATAATCGTCCTAAGGTAGCGAAATTCCTTGTCGGGTAAGTTCCGACCTGCACGAATGGCATAACGACTTGAGGACTGTCTCGACGAAGAACTCGGTGAAATTGCAAGACCGGTAAAGATGCCGGTTACCCATAGCTGGACGAAAAGACCCCATGAAGCTTTACTATAACTTGATATTGGTTTAGGGGCATGTTTGCTTAGGATAGGTGGGAGACTTTGAAGTTTCGCTTTTGGGCGAGATGGAGTCAACGGTGAAATACCACCCTGACATGCTTTTAAATCTAATTTCCTACCATGAATCTGGTGGAAAGACAGTGTTAGGCGGGTAGTTTAACTGGGGCGGTTGCCTCCTAAAAAGTAACGGAGGCGTTTACAAAGGTTGGCTAGCTCCCGATGGAAACGGGATGTGGTCGTGCAAACGCAAAAGCCAGCTTTACTGCAAGGAGTACAATCCGCGCAGTTGCGAAAGCAGAAGTTAGTGATCCGACCGTTTCGATATAGGACGGCGGAAGCTCAACGGATAAAAGCTACTCTGGGGATAACAGGCTGATCAGGTCCAAGAGTCCACATCGACGACCTGGTTTGGCACCTCGATGTCGGCTCGTCGCATCCTGGGGGTGAAGAAGCTCCCAAGGGTTTGGCTGTTCGCCAATTAAAGCGGCACGTGAGCTGGGTTCAAAACGTCGTGAGACAGTTTGGTCTCCTATCCACTATGGGCGCTTGGAATCTTGAGTAGTCCCTTTCCTAGTACGAGAGGACCGGAAAGGACGAACCTCTGGTGTACCAGTTGTTCTGCCAAGAGCATTGCTGGGTAGCTAAGTTCGGTTTGGATAAACGCTGAAAGCATATAAGCGTGAAGCTGTCTACAAGATTAGGATTCCTTATAGATACCTAATAGAAGATTAGGTTGATAGGTTCTAGGTGTAAGATCAGTAATGATTTGAGCCGAAGAATACTAATTATCAAAGCAATCGCTGAAACATAAAGCATTTCTTTTAAGAAATGGTAATATTTTGTAATAAAATCATTAGATATTCTAATATGAATTATTTTCATATTAGCAATTTGGTGATTTTAGCGGTGAGGCAACACCCAGTTCCATTCCGAACCTGGCAGTTAAGCTCACCAGCGCCGATGATATTACGTCAGTGAGAAAGTAGGTCATTGCCAATTATATAACAACCTCAAATTTAACTATTTGGGGTTGTTTTTATTAGTTTATTTATGTTAAAATATAAAATACTTATAATTAAATAAAAAAATTATGGTAATAGTAAAACCTTTTAAGGCATTAAGGCCAAAACCAGAGTTAGTGAGCGATGTTGCCTGCGTTCCTTATGATGTTATAAATTCAGAAGAGGCAAGAAAATTAGTAAATGGCAATCCAAACAGTTTTCTTCATGTTACAAAAGCAGAAGTTGATTTGGAGCAAGGAATTGATACATACAGTGAAGAAGTTTATCAAAAAGGAAAAGAAAATTTTGAAAAGATGATTAAAGATGGAATTTTTTTTCAAGAAGAAAAACCAGTCTTTTATATTTATAAATTAGTTATGGGAAGTGTTACTGAAATTGGAATTGTTGGTGGAGCAAGTGTAGTTGACTATGAAAATGATATTATAAAAAAACATGAGAAAACCAGAGTTGATAAAGAAGAAGATAGGATTAAACATATAGAAACTTGTAATGCTCATACAGAACCAATTTTTCTAACATATTGCGCAAGAGAAGATATGGATATGCTTGTAAATGATTTTATAAAAAGCAATGAACCAGTTTATGATTTTACGGCAGATGATGGAATATCGCATACTTTATGGAAAATTGATGATGATGAAGTAAATTCAAAAATAGAAAATATATTTTCTAACATTGATTATTTATATATTGCTGATGGTCATCATAGAAGTGCCGCTGGTGCAATTTTAGGGCAACGCAAAAGAGAAAAAAATCCAAATCATACGGGTAATGAGGAATATAATTTTATTATGTCAGTGATTTTTCCACATAATCAATTATACATCATGGACTATAATAGAATAGTAAAAGATTTAAATGGCTTATCAAAAGAAGAATTTTTTGAAAAAGTAAAAGAAAAATTTGATATAGAGGAATATTCTACAACTGATGCTTTTAAACCAAGTGAGCAACATACTTTTGGAATGTATATTGATGGCGCTTGGTATAAATTAACAGCAAAAAATGATTCATATGATAGCAGTGATGTTATAGGATCGCTCGATGTTTCAATATTACAGAATAATTTACTCTATCCTATTTTAGGAATAGAAGACCCTAGAAAAGATAAAAGAATTGATTTTGTTGGCGGAATCAGGGGATTAGATGAATTAAAGAAAAGAGTTGATAATGGAGAGGCAGTAGCTTTTTCAATGTTTCCAACTTCTGTTGAGGAATTAATGAAAATTGCCGATGCAGGGGAAACTATGCCACCTAAATCAACATGGTTTGAGCCAAAACTTCGCTCAGCTTTATTTATACACTTATTAGATTAGAACTTTTCTATAAACCGTCCTTTTATAAAGGACGGTTTTTTGTTAATATAAAAGAAATTAATAATATATAATTATGGCAACAGCATTTGTTATAAAAAGTATAAACAATGAGAGAATAAAATATCTCAAAAGTTTAAATAAGAAAAAATATAGACAAGAAAATGGACAATTTTTCGTAGAAAATTTTAAGATAATTTATGATTCAAGAAATTGCGATACTGGAATAGAAGAAATTTTTGTTACTGAAAATTTTATAGAAAAAAATTCAGAAAAATTTTATGAGCTTATAAATGATTTAAAATTAGATGAATATTTTTTAATTGATGAGCGCATTAATGAATCATTTTCTAATTTAGAAACACCATCTGGAATTTGTGCACTTTATAATAAAAAGGCAAAAAATATTGTTTTTGATAATAATATTATTTATTTAAATAAAATAAATGATCCCGGAAACTTGGGAACAATTTTTAGAAGCGCGCTTGCATTTGGGGTAAAAAATATAGTAATTGATAGCGATTGTGTTGATATTTATAATCCCAAAACAATAAATTCCGCAAAAGATGCAATTTTTAAATTAAATATACAAATTGATAATAACAGAGAATTATTAAAAAAAATTAAAAAGCGCATGAAAATATTTTCTACAAGATTGGAAGATTCAGACGGAATTGAAGTATTAAAAAAACAAAACAAATTTTGTATTGTTTTTGGGAGCGAGGCGCATGGAATTGATAATGAGATTTATGAATTGTCGGATGGATTTATAAGAATAAATATGACAGATGATATTGAGTCCTTAAATGTTGCAAGTGCGGCTACTATTATTTTACACTATTTATATAATAAAAAGAGTTTTTAATTTATTTCAACGATTTTATTTCTACTGTTGTTTCCTTTTATAATTTGTATATTAGATTTTGGAATTTTAAAGGATTTAGAAAGAAATTTAATTAATTCTTCATTTGCTTTTCCATGTTCTGGAATTGCTTTTATTTTTATTTTTAAAAAATCATCATGTTGCTCTATGATTTCATTTTTTGATGATTTTGGAATTATTTTAATCGAATATCTCATAATTAAAAATCAAATATTCCTTTTCCTTGGCGCAAAATTTCAACATCATCATCTAATAAACTTACTATTGTAGATGGATCATTGCTGATTTGTCCTGCGTCAAGAATTAAATCAACTTTTCCGTACCAATCTTTTTTTATATCATCTGGATTTATGTAATTTATTTCTCCGGTTAAATTTACACTTGTTGTGACAATCGGATTTCCTAATCCCGAAGTAATTTCAAGACAAATTTTATTATCAGGAATTCTGATTCCAATTGTTTTTCTTTTGGGATCTTGAAGAATTTTAGGTGCATCATTAGAGGCTTTTAAAATAAATGTAAATGGACCGGGAAGATATTTTTTTAAAATTTTATATTGGATGTTTGAAACAATGGCCCAGCGACTAATATCTTTTAAATCACTACAGATTATGCTAAGTGGTTTTGGTTTTTTTCTATTTTTTATTGTTTGAATGCTTTGGACTGATTTTTTATTTAAAATATCGCATCCAATTCCATAAATAGTGTCTGTTGGATACACTATTATTTTTCCATCTTTTAACATTTTAATTGCGCCTTGAATGATTTCTTGTTCTGGATTTTTTAGATTAATCTTTTTTATTACCATAAAATTATTCTATACTTAAAAGCTATTGTTTACAAGAGTTTGTGTAAAAAAGAAGCAAATTTAGAATTCGCGGAGTCTTACAATTGTGAATATATTTTTTGCTATAAGATTATAAATAATGTAAAATATTAATATGTTGAAAGAAAATTTTAAAAAAGAAGAGAATAATGAAGATTACGAATTGAATGAAGCTATGGAACAAAAAATTCGTGATTTTGCTAATGAAATATTTAACAAGATTCTAGATGATAAAGAGCGTGCGTCTGACGCATATATGTTTGATTTTAACCATGAAATATTTTCTAAAATTTTATCTATTACGAGAAATAAAGATTTTGAATTTGATGGGTATTATTATGAGGATTTGAGACAAGGAGTTAAGATATTTATTGAAGAAATGTTGAATTTTTATAATAATATTGATGATAAAGATAAATTATATGAATTTGATGTTAAAATTTATAAAGCATTTTTTGCTGGAAGTCCAAATATCGCATCTGCTTTAAAAATCAATGATCATTTTAATATAGCTGTAGAATCCACTAGATCTTTAAATGCAAGAAATATAATGGGTCAAGGACTTAATCCCGAACTTGTGTATAGAATGAATTTTGAAAATTTTGGAGATAGTTTGTTAGAAAATATTAAAGATAGTTCTGTGGCAGAGAAATTAGATAAACTTAATTTGTTAGAATTTCTGATGGCAGATTTAATAGCCCAAGGATATGCTCACAATGGTGTTGAAAAATTAAATAATTTATTTCAACAACTTAAGCGAGAAGAAAAAAATGCATTTGTTTTGTCCTATCTAGAGATATTAGAAGAAAGAATCAATTTAGAAAAAGAACATCCCACTAGAGGCGTAGTTACAAGACTCGGAAGTCCATATAATGCCAGGTTGGTTGATTTTATTTCTCAAGAAGATAAGAATGATTCTGATATGTTGGAAAGATCAGTAAAATTTGATAAAGAAGATATCCCCGGAGCAAAATTATTTTTTATTGCAAAAGATGCAATTGCTATTTTTGATCATAGCAACACCCCTGTTAAATTTTCAAAAATAAATCAGGAAAAAATAATTAATCAAAAATTGTCATCAATTCCTTGTTATAAATTTGATCAGATTAAAATTGCTATATCTGATTTTAGAAATTCTAGCATAGATTCAAATTTAAGAGGTGGAATTTTTTACAAGGTGTTTGATTATGTAAATGAGGAAATTTTAACAAAATATTATAATTGCGATATAGACGATATTGAATTTTTAGCTTCAAAATGGTCTGAATTTTATCCAGATATTGATAAAAATACCTGGGTGGATTTTTTTAATGAAATTGTTAAGGTTAAAAAATCAGTGTCAGAGCTCAATAAATATAGGAGTGAGAGAATAAATAAGGCATTGGAAGATAATAATAATCTATCCCAAGAGTGTTACAAGTTATTTATAGACACAGCTCCAGATATTTTGAATTTATTAGAAAATGATCAAAAAATTCAACTACAAGAACTCTATGATTCATTTAAAAAATATTATAATGAAAAAGATTATGATGGCGCTCATTCTAATATGGATATTTTTTTAAACCACATTATTGATAATAAAGAATTGAATTTAGATGAGATTAGGGATAAAAACATCCTAATATTATTTGATAAATATGAAATGTTACAAGGTAAACATATAAATAATTTTAAAATGGCAGATCAAGATATTCATAATTACAAAATGAGCGTAGGAAAAAAAATTCTTCCTACCATAGAAAAAGAATCAGATTTAGTTGATATGTTTTTAAAAAATAAAAAAAATATTTTATTTGGATTAGAGAAAGAAATAATAAATATAGAAAACGAATCGACTAAAAATTTACAAGAAATAGTTTTTAGTGATTACAACAATTTTGTGCGTCAGTTTAAATATATATCTCCAGAAAAGATAGGTTCTAGAGATTTTGAATTAATACTTCAGCATTTTTATAGACCAGAAATGAGAAAATATATAGAGAACAAAATTGGTATTAAATTGAAAGATTTACCTTTTCGTTATCAAATTTACTTATTAAAATTTTTATCTGAAAAATCAGAAAAGGAACTAGATAGAGTAATAGATTTTTTAGAGAAAGATGTTGAGGATTTTCCAGAAAATAAAATTAATAAGATAAAAGCATTTTTAAGTTGTGATTCAGATTTAAAAAATGCAGAAATTATATTACGAGCAGGGGAATTGTTAGATGAAAAAATTGCAGATAAAAATTTTAATAAAATGGTATTTGAAAGATATGCTAATATGATATCTTTGGTTGATAAAATTGTTGATAGCGCGCAAGAATTTTTTGAAAAATATCACGAAAAAGATTTCAATGAAAGAGAGCTAAGAATAAAATTATTAAAGAACTCTTCAGGCGAGCTTAATAATCTTTATTTAATACTTCGAGAAAACAAAAGCGAAGAAGATTTAAAAAGTTCCATAGAAGAAATTTTAAATAATTTTGATAATATATCAAAGCAAAAAACCCAGACCATTGCCTTATTGAAAGGTGAATTTGATAAATTGGAAAAAATTGAAAATTTATACGGGACAAGAGATGATAATACAAAGAAAAATACGCTAATTGAAAACGCAAAGGAAAGAATTATTGATTTAATATTTGAGAAAGAGGTAATTAATTTACCAGAAAATTTTAGAGAGGGTATTTATAAAGAAATATCTGAATACAAAAAAGAAATTCCAGATACAGAAAGAGAAATATATTTACCAGTTGGAATAACAAGTAAACCAGAGGAATGGCTTGAAAAACCTATTGATTCTTTGGCTTATTTATTTTGGTTAAATAATCAAAAGAAGGGATCTGATCTTGTTGTGGTGGATTCTATTCAACAAAGTAACTATGAGGTTCTTTATAATAATGGAGAAAATTTTCCAAAAGGATTTGTTGGCAGAGATCCTCTTTCAGTTGCGGAAACAATGGGAGAGCACGATGCAATGTTTTATGATAAGTATAGAAAAACATTTAATCTTGATTTGAATATATCAAAATATCCAAGGGAAAAAGATGAGAGTTTTATAGATGAATTAAATTATGTAGAAAATTTGTGCAAAGAAAACAAGGGCGTTTCAAATGCATTTGAGAAAATAGTAGAGACGAGTATTTTGAAAAAAGCGAAAGAAGTTAATCCAGAGACGCCAGAACAAGAATTATTATTTAAATTATCAAAATACCCTAAAGAAGAGGTTGCAATAATTTTAGCAAAAAATGGATTAAAAATAAGTCACGAAAAAGAATTTAAATATGATGTTTTGGCGAAAATAATAAGCGTTTACAAACAATTAAATGAAAATAGAGAAGCTGTTGATGTTCTTCTCAGGCAGAATAAATTAAGAGGACTTAATCTGGAAGATGCCATAATGAATTTATCTGTTTGTTTGTCTTGTTTGGAAGATGAGGAATATAGTAATTTTTTACAGAAACTTTTTAATATAAATAGTCAAATTGAAGAACATATAGTAGAAATAAGAAGATTAAATGATTCTAATTATGGATTAGAGCAATCAATAAAATCATTAAAAAAAGAATTAAATAAAAAATCAGATTTTGGAGATGTAAAGCACGAAATGATAAATAAAAAAATAAAAACTAAAGATGATAAAATTTTAAGTAACAACAATACCTTGTCAGAGAAAAGTTCGGATTTGACTATATTACAAAAAGAACAACAACGAGTAAAATCAAATTTAGAAAAATATTTAAATGACAATCCGGATATTTTAAATATTAACAAAACACTTAATAAATTTTATAATTCTGGGTTATTTAAATATAATCAGGAAAGATTATCAAGTACATATTCTGAACTTTCGCAAGAAATAAAAGAAGAACCATGGTTTGATGAATCAAAGATTCCAGAATTTTATTATCCAAAAAGTATTACAGGTATGAGTTTTGCAATGAAATCAGAAGATGAAGAAGAAAAAATTGGTTTTAGGGAATTTTATAGTTCTCACACTGGAAACAGGCAAGATTGGGTTTATTCAAATCAAATAATTGCTGATCCAGAAGCGTCTTTAGCTATGTTTTCTGTTTTAAGCAGAGAGGCGCAATTAGAATATTTTGAGAGTGTTATAAAGCCAATAATAATAAACTATTATGTTGCAATTTATAAGGATAAGGAAATTGCAGGAAATAAATTTTTAGAAGAATTTAAAGATATTAATTCGCCAATCGATTCACTTTTGTTTATTAAAGAAAAAATTATAAATGAGACACGGAATGCTTATTGTATCATTGTTTAAATTATTCTTTCGCATTTTCCCAAACAATTTCAAAAATAGATTTCTGTGTTTTATAAATTTCTTCATTTTCTATAATTACGCCAATTAATTTTTTGTCGGAAAAAGTCATAAAAGAAATTTTGTTATCATAAATTTCCATTTCAAGAAACATTGGATATTTTTTTCCATCAATAAATTTTATATCAGTTACGAATTTGTCATAATTTTTCAAATATTTTCTTGCATATTCTGTGTTAGGAACAATTCCTCTTTTTTTGATATTCAATTCTCTTCTTTTTTCTACATATTTATCATTTGCGCGACCTAAATATTTTTCCATTCCATATATATCAGCATAAGTCAGAATTTCAGTTCTAGAAGACAAGGAGTCGTTTAGAGTTTTGGCTAATCCATCTTTTCCCTCATATATTCTTACTCCGGGTTGGTTTGATATAAGATTAAAACTTGATATTAGCATTGGCATTTGAGCTTCTAAAGAGATTTCAGCTTTTCTTGCTTCTCTTTGTCTGTTTTCTACATATTCTCGTAGTTTATCTGGGTGATTTGGTGAAAAAGAGAGGATTTTGTTCTTTTTCCCTTGTTTTATGAGGTTTTTTTTGACTAAATCAGACAATGTATTGTAAATAACCCCTCTTTTTAATGGGGTTTTTTTGATTATATCGCTAGCTATGGAATTTCCATTTGTAAGTAAATATTCATATACAATTGCTTCGTTTTGGGAGAGTCCAAGCTCCATGAATAGATCTTTATGCATATATTTATTTATTGATTTTTTAATATTCACATATCTATCTTTATTGCAAGATAGAGCTGTGGATAAGTTTTGATTATTAAAATGTTTATAAAACCCTTTATTTATGGGATTATATCTATATTATATCATATTTAAAAAATTTTATCAAATAAAATTGACAAAATAAATAATATATTTTATATGTATATGTCATTAAATAGTGATAGTATTTAGTATATAAAAATATTAATATAATATAGTAAAAATGGGCATTTTATTATTTTTTTATTAATATATTGTCATTAGCTCTTGACAAATAAAATTAGATATGCTATGATGATTAATCAAGATAAAGAAGACAAAAATATCTTGATAAGAAAAGAACTTTAAAAAACTACATAAAGCTACCCAGATAAATCAAGTATTTAAATGGGTAGTGAAATAAGCGCGTATTTGAGTATTTTGATTAGCTTGTCAAATCAAGGTCTTGAATCCGCTTGTTCGTAAGATGAGGAGATCCAAAAAAACAGGGTCAAGCATTGGCAGATTTCGCGAACAAATCTGATAACCAATGTTCTTTCTACTAGATATGTGTCATTAAATTCTAAATAAAGGATTTGTGACCGTCGAACAAAAGCCACATCGCCCGATATCTTTAATAAGGAGATCGGCTGGGAAGTAAAAGACTAACCACCTTTTGCTCTCAGGAATTTCCTTATTAAGGTCCCGGGTAAAAAACTGGGACTTTTTTTATCAAAGACCTCGGGGTCTAAAGGACCTCCGGGGTCAGGGGAAGGAAATAGCTCTTTGACAAAAATATATAAAACCAGGCCTCGAGGTTCAAATGTTATTCACCGCTTTTTGTGATTATTAATTTAGTCATAAGAAGCGGTGAATAACCAAGTCTCTGTTTCCCTGGCTATAATTAGCCAACTCACTATTTGAAATATAATAGGAGTTAAAAAAGGGAAAAGGAGGAGACATGATTTTGAGAGGCCTTGATCTGAATTTGTCTGAGGGCCTGGTAATACGCCCTCAGGAAACAGAAAAGTTAGGGGAGGGCTGGATAATCCAGCTCACCCCGACCCTGAGAATCTGCCTCGTACTTCGGTACGTGGCAGATCCCTGGGTTTCCATCCAGGAGGTGGATGGAAACCCATTCTCTATCGTCCTACTGGACGGTAGAGAGAGATTTAAAACTTTTTTCAAGGCTTTCACACATGAAAGCTTTGAAATGGAGATTGGGGGATTCAAGATCTCCCTTTCTTCATTCAGGTTGGAGGTGGTCCGATTGGACTCCTCCGTGGAAAATTTGGAGGTTCCGGATGAAGAGCCTCGGGATCCCGACAACGAGATCCCAGAGGATCTGCCGGATGAGTCTCCGGTGGAGGTCTTGGTCGAAGAGGCCTAGACCCCTACCTCCACTCCCAGCTTCCTGCTCCATGTGAGCGAGGAAATCTGGGAAGGGACTTCTCCGCACCCTCCTTCACCTCTAAACAATTATTCCCCGCTGGTTAAATGGTGTGGCTAGCGTGGGATAAAAAAGGTTAACACCACAAGGTTTAAAGAGGGGGCTAGCTCAACCCTGCTACGCCCCCGCCATTCCCCAACGGGAAAAGGAGGAAGAATGAAGCTGTTGCTTCAAGCGCCGTGTGATATTTGACCCACTGAGTCAATATCTTCTGGGGCGCTATGACATAAATACCAGAAATCCGTATCAGCAATGGTTATGGGAAGCGTGCTTGGTCGCTCGCTTCCCACCCTTTAATCAGATTATTATCAAAAGATAGTAATCTGATACTGAGGAATTAAAACCAAGCTTTGAGGTTTAAATGTTCTTTGACAAAATCTTAATAATATTTATTTGGCGCAGAACTTATTGTTTATTTGGTTCGCGCAAATAAATAGTAATCCTATTTTATTTTTTAGGATACTTTTATTTTACAGAATTTATTAGGACTTTTATATTTAATAATTTTTGTACTTGGTTCGTATGATTATTGTTAAATAAAAAAGGTTTCTGTGCCGGATAAATATTATTAAGAAAAAGAAGGAGGTGAGATTATGAATTGCTCACTGCCAATATTTGATTTCAAGGATAGAATTTTAGAGTCTATCCGAGAAAATTCAGTTGTTATTATAACAGCTGAAACTGGGGCTGGGAAATCGACCCAAGTACCCCAATTCCTTATAGAGGATGGGTATCAGGTCGTAGTGACTCAGCCACGTCGTCTAGCTGCTCGGACAGTAGCTGAACGAGTGGCAGAGGAAGTCGGGTGTGAAATTGGCGGATTGGTAGGATATAGAACTGCTTTTGAAAGGGCAGATTCTATTGATACCAGATGTCTGTTTTGCACAGACGGACTTCAACTCGTTCGCGAGCTGACCGGCACAGGTCGTGCTCAGGTTCTCGTTATTGACGAAGTGCATGAGTGGAATCTCAATATTGAGACACTCGTTGCATGGACTCGAAAAAAAATATTGGATAGTTGGTCCATAAAAGTTGTGCTCATGAGCGCAACTCTTGAGTCGGAAAAGCTTGCCAAGTTTTTTGGTGAGAATGTTCCGGTGATAGATGTACCTGGCAGAATATTCCCCGTGGAGGAAAAATTTAGCAGTTCTTCCTATATTATTTCTAATGTAAAAACATTGGTAAATGAAGGGAGGAATGTGCTGGTTTTTCAGCCCGGAAAAAAAGAGATCGCTGAGACATGCGAGTCTCTTTCTGGGTGTGGAGCTGTTGTGCTTCCACTTCATGGAGATTTAGAACCCTCTGAGCAGAGGAGATGTTTTAAAAAGTACGAACAACCAAAAGTGGTTGTGAGTACTAACATAGCACAGACCTCTGTTACAATTCCAGATATTGACGCAGTTGTTGATTCTGGAATTGAACGAAGAGTCGAGCTCGTGAATGGTATTGAGGGGCTATACCTCAAACCAATTTCGCAGGCCGATTCTCAGCAACGCAAGGGTCGTGCTGGCAGAACAAAGGAGGGTGTATACATTCTTTGTTCTGATATGCCTCTTTCTTCTAGGCCAGAATTTTCAAGGGCAGAGATAGAAAGAGTTCGACTTGACCAAGTTGTGTTGCGCCTTGCCTCTTCTGGCATTGATGCAACTGAGCTGGAATTCTTTCACCAGCCAGACAAAAGTGTCCTAGTCGAAGCGAAGCGTGCTCTTCACGCGTTGGGAGCCATGACTGAAGATGGCAAAGTGACAAAGATTGGCCATTTGATGTCAAAACTCCCCATCAGCGTGCAGTTTGCCCGTATGATCGTTGAGGCTGAAAAACTTCAGGTTGTTGAAGATGTGATTACAATTGCATCCATCCTTGAAGTAGGATCGCTTCGCGACAAAAGTGGGAGTTGGAGAAGTCTTACTTGCGAAGAAAATTCTGATCTTCTTGCTGAGCTTGATATTTACAAATCAGCTCGTGGCAAAAAAGAGGAAGAGCTTCGCAAAATGGGAATTTTTACCAAATCCTACTGGCGAGCAAAAGAGCTTCGCTTCAAACTAAGAGAAGCGCTTTACGGTCATGTTAAGTATTTTTCAACAGGTGATCGTGAAGCAATAAAAAAGGCCTGCGTATCTGGGATGGTCGATCATTTATATTCTCGTAGATACAACGGATATGAGAATGGTGATGGACGTCCTCGAGAAATCGACAGGCAGAGCATAGCAAGCCATACGGACTGGATTGTTGGTTTGCCAAAAGACATTGAAATAAAGGATAGAAGGGGAAGATCTTTTATTCTGAATTTGGTGTCCATGGTTACTCCAGTTGATCCAATGTGGCTGGCGGATGTTGCTCCTCAGCTCGTTCAGTATAAATATGGATTAAATCCATATTTTAATGATGACGAGGATTCATGCTTCTCGACCACTCAAATTCACTTCAATGGTCAGGTGATCAAAGAAGAGAAGGTGGAGACACCAGAACATGAAAAAGCAGCAGATGTTTTTGTCAGCTGGCTTGCCGGGAAAATAAAATTATAACCAAAGGAGGTTATTGTGAAAAGTGAGAAACTTCTTGAGGTTATAAACCATAACCTTGAGATCCAAAAAAAAGCTCTGGAGCTCAACATTAGGGCTGGCCAGGAATTATTCCATATAATAACTAGATCCGAAATTGAGGGCTGGTTAAAAGATCGCCTTCACGGAGCTAAAAGAGTAAGTGAGATAAAAGATTTTAATGAGCTCTTGTTTCCGCCCTTGGATAAAGAGCTTGTTGAAAAAGTGATTGCCGATAATCCCGATTCTGTGACGATTGAAAGCGCAACACTTTCAATTGAATATGGAAAGGATTATTACGGCAATGTTTACGCACGGACCAATGTTGAGGAAGATTTTGTTCGCAATGTAAAAAGCGAAGCAATTATTCTTCCTAGTGGACGCGCAGTAGAGATTGTTTGTAGGGGTTATTCCGCCGAGACTTTTGCAGAATTAGTGGATAAACTGGAAAATTCTCGGATTAAAAAAAGTTGGAGTGAAGCTCGTCGTCAAAATGAAACGAGTTGGATAACTGATCCTGAAAAAATAGGTACTTTACTAGCTAGAATTGGCAATGAGATCGAAATTACTCGCGCTAATAATGGTCGAGGAGAACCTATTTACGGAACAATTGGGTTGAGGCATTATGCTTCTGGGTATAAGGAAGTAATGCTTTTTTTGGCAGACACCAAAGAAAAAGCTCAAGAGGAAACTCAGCGTACTCTTGAAAATTTATTTCGAGTGTCTGTCCAAGATGAACTCATAGTTCCCAAAGAAGAGCCATGGCAGATCAGAAATACTGGTTGGTATAATAGCTGGTCAATGACTGATCTTGGCAAGACTCTTCAATCCCGTTACGAGTTTCTGCTAAAAGAGTATTCAAAGTCTATTTCTGTTTTTAACGTAATAGAAAAAATCAATACTCTTAAAACAGAAATTCAAAAGTCAAAAACAGAAATTGGTAAGGTTTATGGATTCGCAGAGAAAGTAATTGAGGAGACAGAATTAAATATCGAGTCGCAAATAAATGCACTTGATGATGAAGATTTTGTTGAACCAGAGATTTACGAAATCCAGAATCTCATCAGCGAAGCCAAGGATCGGTTGAGATTGGGGGAGTATGAAGAAGTGAAGCCGATTTGTGATGAAGCCATAAAGATTTTGAAAAAAATGCAAGACAGAATCCTAGTTGGCAATAAAGAAATAAATTCAAACCTAGAAAGCTCTACTAAAATAGTTGATGTCTCCAATATCGATTTGAGTGAGCTTTTTGGGGGAGATATAAATATCCGGAGGTAAAATGAAAATGAAGCTTTTCTCCGGGGAGATGGTTGTTGACCGCCACAACAGCCATCTCCACGAGACGGGAAGTATGGCGGAGCTGTTGCCCGAGGCATTGAATAAAATCAATGCCCGTGGCAGGGATTTTCTCATCGAGGAAATCGACTTCGGTCGAGTTATCGGTGAGACGATCTGTGTCGCTACTGGGCATAGCGACCAGATAATATTCGCCCGACGACCCAAGAGAGCAGGGCTCACCCGGTTCGTAAAGAACCGCCGGCCTCAGCCCTGTTCGTCGCTGGTTGTGATCCTTAAGAAGGCCGAGGAAGATGACCGTTATGTGTTGATAACGGCCTTCGTAGGACACATTTCACGACCCGAGCCGTGGGATGAACGGGCTTTTCTAAAACAAGAAGAGCCCAAACTGGCTCGGGAGGAGTCGATCTCCTTTTGGTCCACACATGCTCTTGTGTGGGGCTATGAGGAGACAGTTCCGGGCACTCAGACAACTGAGTGTCCGTGGTAAGAAAGAGTCAGTTTGTAGATTCTGACTTAAAATAAAAATTTACATCAGGTTAGGGGAAGCGTGCTTGGTCGCCGCTTCCCACCCTTTAATCAGATTATTATCAAAAGATAATAATCTGATACTGAGGAATTAAAACCAAGCTTTGAGGTTTAAATGTTCTTTGACAAAATCTTAATAATATTTATTTGGCGCAGAACTTATTGTTTATTTGGTTCGCGCAAGTAAATAGTAATCCTATTTTATTTTTTAGGATACTTTTATTTTACAGAATTTATTAGGACTTTTATATTTAATAATTTTTGTACTTGGTTCGTATGATTATTGTTAAATAAAAAAGGTTTCTGTGCCGGATAAATATTATTATTTTTTATAAAAAAGCGCCAAGAATACTTGACGCTGTTATTTTTATTATCATATTTTTAGGGGCTAGCAGGAGTATTTCCGGTTGGAATTTTTTCTTCCTGCATTTTTTGTTCATGACAACCATTTGTGTTGCAAAAATATACATGCTCAAACAAGCCGGGTCTCTCGATAATATAATAAATATCTCCTCCACATAAGCAGGGTGCTTGGATTTTTGGAAGTTCTTCCTCACAGTGTGGGCAAAAGATTTTCACCCTGAGTCCTTTGTCGATTTTCTCACCTTCTGGTAGGACTTTGAGTTTGAAATTATTAAATATTGAACTCATGAAAAGTTCAATATTTTTTCCAGGAGCCGACACCTTAAAGTGTACGGTTTTTTCTCCGTCGATGGTTACTTTGTCCGTTAGTAAGGTTTTGTTACAATTAGGACAAATTCCCTCAAACAATTTTGAATTAGGCATAATTCCTCCTTGCCATTTTAAAACTCCCCGTACAAGGGAGTTTTTTATTTTTAATTTTATATTTTAATTAGAACACTCCCGAATAATTAAACATTACAAGAATGATGAATAATATTTTTTTTAGTATTTTTTGCATATTTTTTAGTATATATCCGATTTTTTTATTGGTCAAGATTAACAGGATCTGTTGTATCTGAAATGTCAGAATTGTAAATTGTTGTGTCATATTCTGTTGGTGGATCTGACTGATCAAAACCTATTTCAGCTGCCCATTTTTGGACAGATTCTTCCCATGTTGAATAATTTGGATCTGATTGTGGGTCATCGGGATATGGACCAAGTGGGTCGTTTTTTATAATATAATGTAAAATGTTGTGAACTTTTTTATAGGCCTTTTCTTCTATTAAATCTGGAGGCGTGTTTTCGGTGGCTAAAAGTCCAGATATTTTATTTATTTTTAATCTCTTTTCTTCTGCCATGGATCCATTTATTATTGGTTTTGTAATTTCAACTTTCTGATAATCACTAAATCCACCAGCTGGATATTTTGATACAGCCTCTCTCATAAAAGCATTCCAAATAGGAGCCGCTACAACAGAACCATCCGCACCAACAGACATTTTTTTATTATTATTATTTCCAACCCAAACAGCAGTTGCAACGCCTGGGGTATAACCAACAGTCCACGCATCATTAAATTCATTTGTTGTTCCTGTTTTAACAGCAACAGGAATTCCTAATGTGAGATAATTTCTTTCTCCAAATATAAAACTTCTAGCAGAATTATCAGACAATACGCTGTTTATTTTTCTAGAACTTTCTTCGCTTAATACTCTTGTGCCTAAGTTGTTTTTTGCTTCATATATTTTTTTACCACTAGAATCTTCTATTCTTAGTATTGCTCTTTCTGGTTTTTTTATACCATCTCTTGCAAATACGGAGAAGGCATTTAAATGGTCTAGCATTTTTACTTCTAATCCGCCGAGAACCAAAGAAAGTCCATAATTTGCTTCTTGTCTTATAGTAGTGTAGCCAAAATTTTTAAGCGCATTCAAGGCATCTGGAATTCCAACTAAATATAGAACTTTTACAGCGGGGATGTTTAATGATCCAGCAAGAGCAGATCTTAGAGATACTGGACCGTGTGTTTGTAAATTATAATTCTTGGGCTCATAGTTAGCTGAATCTGTTTTAAAAATTGTTGGTAAATCAAAAACAATTGTTTCTGGTTGATAATTTTTTTCAAATGCTTGAGAATATATAATTGGTTTTATTGAACTTCCTGGTTGGCGAGATGAAATAGTTACATTTACTTGTCCATCTATTTCACTATCAAAAAAGTCTCGAGATCCAACCATTGCTAATATATCTCCAGTTTTGACATCTATACTTAATAAAGCTGCATTATTCGCTCCATATTTTGTTGGATAATTAGCTGTTTTTTCTTCTATTATTTCTTGAGCTTTTTTTTGTAAATCATAATCAATTGTGGTTATAACTTTTAAACCTTCTTCTTCAACGACGCGTTCCCCGAGCATTTGACTTAGTAAATCTTTTACATAAAAAACAAAATGTGGCGCTTGAATATTATCTCTTTTTTGTTTGAATACCACTTTTTCATTCATTGCGTTATTGTATTGTTCTTCATTTATATAGCCCTGATCTTTCATTAGTTTTAAAATATATTGTTGTCTTCCAAATAATTCATCTCTGTGTGAACCATATGGGGAATAGTATGATGGAGCTTGTGTCATGGCGGCTAGTATTGCTGCCTCAGCAATTGTTAGATCTTTTGCGTGTTTATCAAAATAAATATTTGAAGCAGATTCCACCCCATAAGCTACAGAACCATACGGAATTTCATTAAAATACATTTTTAGAATTTCATCCTTGCTGTATTTTTTTTCTATTCTATAAGAGAGAATCCATTCTTTTATTTTTCTCTCTAAACTTCTTTCATTTGTTAAAATTGCGTTTTTTACAAATTGTTGAGTGAGAGTAGATCCTCCTTGAGCGCGTTTGCCTTGTAGCCTTGGAACGATTTGAGAACGAAGAGTTGAGAAAATTGATACTCCACTATGTTTGTAAAAATTCTTGTCTTCTATTGAAATAGTCGCCTTTACAACATAATCAGGAAGATCGCTTATTTCAATAAGAGTTCTTTGCTGAGTTCCATGAAGATCGTAGAGTAAGTGTTCTCCGGTTTTATCATAAATTTTTGTACTTTGAATAATCGATCTATCAATTATTTTATTTGGATCTGGAAGGTCTTTAGAATACCAAGCAAAAACAGCAATTGTTAAAATTGCGCCAACGAGAAACAAAATAATACAAGCAATGATAAATTTAAACCAAAAGCGCTTTGCATTTTTTGGTTTATTTTTTCTCAACCATTTTTTATTATAATAGATTGTGTTTTTGAGTTTCACATTCAATTTTTTTCTAGAAGGTTTTCTTCTGTTGTAGTTCAAAGATCTATTTTTCCATTGATTGTTATGATTTGTAATCATATATAATTTAAATACTATTTTTTTGAATTAAACAACTTTAACACTTAATTATCATTATAGCAAGATTTAAGAGTTTTAGAAAATTGTCGTTCTCTCTAAGGTCAAATGCGACATAGAAACAAATTCATAGGGTGTTTTCATATTTAATGATAAGTGGGGTCTAACCTTATGATAATATTCAATATATTTATTAACTTTGTTTTGAACCATATCTAAATCTTCTTTTTTGTATTTAACATATCCTAAACATTCTTTTCTAAGTATTCCATTAAATCTTTCAATATATGCTTGTTCGTTCTTTTTGTATGGTCTTGCTGTTCTAATGCTATTAATATGTTTTTTTGCATATTCTAACCATTCTTTCTTGAATTCAGATCCACCATCTTTTTGAATATGGTCTATTGTTTTAAAATAATCTAATTGTTGTTTTAGTGCTTCTAATCCAGCTTGTGCTGTTAATTTTGGTTTTATTATCACACTTACTTCTTTTGTATATGTATCAATTGATGTAAAAGCATACAATTCACCAAAATCAACCGTATCTGTCTGAATTACTTCTCTTGGCTTGTTTCCTTGCTTAACATGGCCTCTTTTACAATATTTTTTCCATTTACTTCTTAATATGTATTTTTCATTTAATATATTATATATTGTTGCTACTGATATATTAATATTGTATTGTTTTTTTAAAAAATACTTTATCTTTTCACCACAACAATTATGATATTCTTGTCTTATTTTGTATATATATAATTTAGTTAATATATCTGTTTTCTTTCTATTTCTTCTTCCTTTCTTTGCTTGTTTGTATCTCCTTATGAATTTCTTTATTCCAATTTGTTTTATCTTTTTTATCCATCTATACATAGTTGCTCTATGGATACCTAATTGTATTGGAATATTCTCTATTGGTATGTTATTTTGATAAAGGCTCCAACAAATCCTTATTTTTGTGATAGAATCATATTGTGACATAGATTTTGATATTTAATTGTTATATGCATATCAATTATATCATTTTCTATGTCGCATATTTATTTAGAATAGTACGGTATTTATAAAAAATTTTAATATTGATATACTAAATACATACTTTTATATTATTAAATATTTTTATATGGAAAAACAAATAAACATAGATGAGCTTCTAACTCGCGGAGTTCAAGACATAATAGGAAAAGAGGATTTAGAAAAAAAATTAAAATCCGGTGAAAAAATGAAAATTTATATTGGCGCTGATCCTAGTAGACCAGATATCCATTTGGGTCACGCAGTCGCTCTTAGAAAATTAAAAAAATTTCAAGAATTAGGCCACAAAATAATTTTTCTTATTGGGGATTTTACCGCGCAAATTGGTGATCCAACGGGTCGTGATGAAGCAAGAAAACAATTATCAATTTCCGAGGTGAAGAAAAACGCAAAAACCTATCAAGAGCAAATTTCAAAAGTTTTAGATTTTAAGCATTCCAATAAGCCAGAAATTAAATATAATTCCACATGGAATAAAAAATTAAGATTTCAGGATTTAATAGAGCTGTCTTCAAATTTTACAGTTCAACAATTTTTAGAGCGCGACATGTACCAGAAAAGATTAAAAGAAGGAAAACCAATTTCACTTCATGAATTTTTTTATCCACTTATTCAGGCTTATGATAGTGTAGTTATGGATGTTGATATGGAAGTTGGTGGAAATGACCAGTTGTTTAATATGTTATGCGGAAGAACGCTAATGCAAAAATTAAAAAACAGAAATAAAATTGTGATGACTTTTGAAATACTTGAAGGACTTGATGGGAGAAAGATGTCAAAATCATATGATAATTATATTGGAGTTAATGATGAGCCGAATAATATGTTTGGAAAAGTGATGTCTATTACGGATGATTTAATTATTAAGTATTTTACACTTTGCACTGATTTAGAAATGAGTGAAATTAAAGAATTAGAAGAAAAAATGAAGCAAGGTGAAAATCCAAGAAATTTAAAAGCGCGATTAGCTTATGAAATTGTGAGTATTTACCATGGAGAAAATAAAGCAAAATTATCGCAAGAAGAATTTGATAATGTTTTCAAAAATAAAGAAAAGCCAACTAATATAGAAAAAGTTTCTTTAAATAGTGATAAAAATATTGTTGATTTATTATCAGAGTTTAAACTTGTTTCGTCAAAAACAGAGGCGCGTAAAATGATTGAGCAAAACGCAGTAAAAGTAAATGATGAGAAAATTTTTGATATGAATTTTATATTTAAGAGTGGTGAAAAATATATAATACAAGTTGGAAAAAGAAGATTTTTGGAGATTGAATAATTTTTATTAATTATTTATAATAAGTTTATGGATAAAAATACAAAGACAAAAATTTCAAAAATTCAGAAAATAAAAAATGATTATTTACATTCTTTGAATTCTGTTATAAAAGATGGAAATAAAAAAATAGAAGAAATAATTAAAAAAGACGATGAACAAAGAATTAAAGATATATTAAATAATTTAAAATAATTTTATGGAACACGATAACAAAAATGAACGCATAGCATCACAGGAATCAATAGAGGATTCAAATATTAGTGCTGATGAGGCTCTGCGACGAGCCCGTGAAGAAATTAGTGAAGCAAATAAAATAGCTTTAGAAAATATTAATTTCCTAGAAAGTAAATTTTCTGATAATAAAGAAATTAAAGATGTTGTAGAGGGATTAAGGAAGGAAATAGAGCGAATGACTCGAGCGGTTGGCGATAATATCGATTTTATAAATGATAAAGAAAACTTAAGCCATGGGTCGGAACGGGAAGGCGAGAAGTCAGAGCAGGAGGGTGAAGAGCCATTACCACAGGAAATTATAAATCAGATTAATAATGAACAGGGCCTTATAGAATTATATGAGAAAGACATGGAGAGAAATAATAAATTTATTGATAAACATCAAATAGCATTAGAGGAGTTGAAAGATTATTTGGATTTGTTAGTAAGTAGGTCTAATTTTGCTAGTGATGTTGGGGGTTTTGAGTGGAAACTCGTTGAACCTACGGCAGAATATCAAGCAATTAGTAGAGAACAGGAACAGCATGAACAAATGCTATATTCTCAGGGTAAGTCATTTAATGAGGTTTATGATGACCAAGATATTAGAGGATATAGAGAAAAATTAAGTAAAATAGAAGAGAGTAATAGCGAGATGGGAAAATTACTTCGCGCTTCTCACGGAAACGAAGAAATTGTATTAAAATCCATATCTGGCGCAATCGAAGTTGGTGGCGCAATGAAATTAGAGGATGCGTTTAATAAAGCTATAGAGTTTTATACAAAAGAAAATGAAAAAATACAAAATAATATTGTGAAGTATCAAAAAAACATCGAAGAATTAAAAAATTATAACAAAAACAAAGTAGAACAATAAGTATATTATTTTAATAAAAATCGGAACTTTTAAGTTCTGGTTTTTATTTTTGAATTATAAGATTAGAATAATGTTAATATCTATTATAGAGAGTGTTTTTCAAATTTTCTATATTTATAAATTAGAAATATAGAACATTCGCTTTGTGAATTTCGTAAATATTTGATAGGTGGGGGGCTAGATAAAAGGAAGTATTATAAATAAAATTATTTGCCATGGAGTTTTTATTGTGGTATATTGTTTTCTTGATATAATTTTTACAGGTTTAATTTTTATTTAAATTAACAATTATATATTTGGAGGAAATAATGTCTAAGAAAAAAATTGTGGATTCTCACGATCAATTAGATATTTTTAATGATCGTACATTTGAGGTTGTGGATAATAAACACACCAAAAGAACTCCCGAAGAGGACTCTCAAAAAAAATTAATTGCATTAATTGGTTATCTGGGTTTTAGCCCAGAAATAGTAAAAGAAGAATGGAGGGATGTTTTTTATCTCCTTGACAATGGGTATATAAAAAACAGGTCTATCGAAGCACGGCCTTATGCTTTAGATATTGCATATGCATGTATAAAGTCAAATTCAATTGTTTGTCTTAATACTGGGCTGGGGAAAACTTATATAGAGCTTATAATTTCTATTCATTTTTTGAAGTATAAAAATGTTAGAAAAAAAGTTTTAATATTGTCCCCTTCAAAACCCTTGTGCCTTCAACATAGAGACAAGAGTAGAGAAATTTTACCAAATCACAGCGCTGAAGTATTAATTGGAGACATTCCAAGAAATAAACGCGAAAAGATTTGGCAAGAGAATAAAATAATTATAGCCACGCCTCAAACAATAATGAGTGAAATAAACAATGGGAGCGTCGTGGGGAGACCAGAAGATATTCAACTGGTCATATTTGATGAAGTGCATCAAATGACAGGAAAATATGATTATACGAAGTTAGTTACTTTGTATAGAAATTCTGGTCAAAATATGCGCATATTGGGATTTACTGCATCTTTGGATTCTGATCAATCCAAACTCGAAGAATTAAAAAAGTTTTTTGGGGTAAGTGATGCAGGAGTTATAAGTCGTACAGAAAAAAGTCCAGATGTCGCTCCATATGTTTATGAAAGAGAGGTTTTTAGGGTTATTGTAGAAAGACAAGCGTGTAATTTTTGGGAATACCTGAGAAGAACTATAAAGGATGAGTTTTTATCCCTCCTGGATTCCTTAAAAAAGAAGTTGACCCATGTTCAATCTGAAAAGTATAATTTTTTAGATCTCTTAGAGTGTTCTCTATATAAAGATCAAAATGGATATATCAACAGAATTAATGTAAAAGAATTCAATAAGCTAATGATGGCTCTTAAGTCGGTTCGGGAAAAAAATATTGATAATCCCGGCTGGTATCTTTCAATGAAAGATTGGGGCCTCATAATGCTTTTCAATACTTGTTTGGTCATGATTGATATGGGAATTCACGAGTTAAGATGCTTCCTAGAGAGAAAGTTTTATGAAAAATTGAAACAAAAACCATCTCAGAGCGCATTTAATTCAAATTCAGCAATTGTTAAATGTAGAAAGGCTTTTTGTAAAGAGAATTTATGGACTCACGAGGTGTCATCATTAAAGTATGATCCAAAAAAATCGAAATACAATTGGCGTCTTGTTTACGAGGACGCAAAGCTACAAAAACTAGATTCTATTGTAAGAAGGAATTTAGCAAAGCAAATCATGGTATTCGTTTCTTACAGGGATACAGTGAATAAGGTCGTGGAATATCTCAGGACAAGTTTTCCGGAAAAGAAAGTAGAAAGGTTTATTGGCCAATCCAATAAGATAAAAGACGCTGGAATGTCACAAAAAAACCAGGAAGATATTTTAACAAAATATAGAAACGGAGATGTAGATATTTTAGTCTCCACTTCTATAGGAGAACAAGGATTGAATTTTTCTTCTTTAGATGTTGTTGTTTTTTACGAACCAATTACTGATATAAGAAGAGTGATTCAGAGAATGGGTAGAACAGCTAGATTTAGAAATGGCGCGGTGTATGTTCTCGCATATAAAGGCGAAGAAGAGCTTTTTTTAAACATAGCCTTCTCTAAACATGCAAAGGTGCAAAAAATAACAGGTTTTTATGAAAAAAATTGGGGTCGTTTTTAGAACGACCCTTTTCTATTTGATATTTATTAATTATGTTGTATAATTTATTTATAATTATGAACAAAATCCCCACATAGATTTGGGGTAAAAACAAAAATATGGGAAATAAAAAATCATTTGGATTATTTAAAAAATCTGAACCAGTAAAACAAAAAAGCGCTACAAGTAGACAGGATAAAATAAAAACAGAAGAACCGATTAGAAATACATTGCCAAAAAATTGGATTGAAGAAGAAGAGGAAGAAGGAGAATTATTAGTAGATGTTTATCAGGAAGGTAATAACATTGTAATAAGATCAACGGTTGCCGGAGTGCGTCCAGAAGATATTGATATCGATATTAATAATGATATGATAACCATAAGAGGCAAGAGAAAAGATTCTTCAGCAACAGAAGATGGCGATTATTTTTATAGGGAGTGTTATTGGGGAAGTTTTTCTAGATCAATTATACTTCCATGTGAGATACAAGCAAACAAAGTAAAAGCAGCTTTAAAAGATGGAGTTTTGACAGTGGTTTTGCCAAAGAGTTTGAAGGATAAATCCGTTAAAATAAATGTTGAGAGAAAATAATTTGGAATTATGTTTTGATTAAATGCTTTCTCAATGGGAGGCATTTAATTTTTTTAAGAAAATATGGAAGAAAATGTTAAAAATTTAAAAAGAATATTTCTAAAATCAACAATTATTTTTTTTATAATTGTTTTTTTTATAATTATTTTGTTTCTTGTGTATAATGCTGTTTTTGCGCAAAGAGTTTATTTAGGTGTTTATGTTAGTAATAAGCATGTTGGGGGCATGACATATTCAGAGCTTTATAATTATATTTCCGACAAAATAAAACAATTTGATTTAAATGGGATTAATTACAAATACGATAATTTTGTTTACAATATAAAACCAAACAGTGAGGAGATTGGTGACAGCGGATATAGATTGATATATTTTGAGCCAGATAAAACTTCAAAATTGGCTTATAGTTTTGGAAGAGAATCAAATTCTTTCAAAAATTTTTTAAATAAATTTTTGATCCTAATTTATCCAAAAAAAATTCAACTTAACTATGATTTTAATAAAGAAAAATGGCAAGAAATTTTACGAGAGAAATTTAAGCAATTTGAAACAGATTTTGTATATCCAAAAGTTGGTTTTAGTGGTGATGATATTGTAATTTCAAAACCACAAGACGGAAAATTTTTTGACTATGAAAAAATAATTAGAATCACAGATAAAAAAATTAGTAATTTAGATACTAGTGATGTTAATTTAGAGATTGAAATTAGTAAATGCCCAGTTTCAATAGATGAAGCAAACGCACAAAAAGAGCTAATAAATCAAATAATAAATTTAGGAGAAATTTCTTTAAAATTTGAAGATAAATCATGGAACATTAAATCAGATATTTATAAAAATTGGTTATTGGTAAAACAAGAAGATAAAAAAATTGTTATAGGGTTTGATTTTGATGATTATAAAAAATATTTAGAGGAAAACATTTCTAGGGAAATTAATATAGAAGTTCAGGATGCAAAATTTTCTATGAAGGGCGGAAAGGTGAATGAATTTATTGGAAGTCGAGATGGGCGAGAAGTTGATGTAGAAAAGACATTAGAAAATCTTGAAAGCAATATAAATGATTTAGTAAAAGAAACATTAGTTGTTGTTAATGTAACAAAGTCCGATATTTCTACAAACGATATAAATGATTTAGGAATAAAAGAAATTATTGGAACCGGTGAATCAGATTTTAAAGGAAGTTCAAAAAATAGAGTTCATAATATAAAAGTTGGCGCAGATAAATTAAATGGAATTTTAATTAAACCAGGAGAAGAATTTTATACAATAAAAAATTTATTACCAATTGATAAAGAAGGGGGATATTTATCAGAATTTGTTATAAAAGGAAACAGAACCGTTCTTGAATATGGCGGTGGGCTTTGTCAGATTGGAACGACAATGTTTAGGGCAGCAATTCAATCAGGACTTAAAATTACCCAAAGAAGGCCACATTCTTATAGAGTTGTGTATTATGAGCCAGCTGGAATGGATGCAACAATTTATGACCCAATGCCAGATTTAAGGTTTATAAATGATACTGATAATTATATTTTGATTCAAAGTAGAATAGAGGGAACAAAACTTTATTTTGATTTCTGGGGAACAAATGATGGAAGAGTTATAAATATTTCTAAGCCAGTTATTTATAATATAGTAAAACCCGGTCCAACAAAAATGATTGAAACTACGGATTTAAAACCCGGTGAAAAAAAATGTATAGAGTCAGCACATAATGGAGCTGATACATATTTTGATTATAGTGTTTTATACAAAGATGGAACAAAACACGAAGAAAGGTTTTCGTCTCATTATGTTCCATGGCGAGCGGTTTGTTTAATTGGCGCAACTGTTTCTAGTTCTAGCGCTACTGGAGAGATTGAAAATATAACAAGTTCTACAAGTTCAACAAGTGAATAAATATTTTAAAGTATTTTGAGTCCAATATTTTTTGTTTCTGTATCTAAAATTGCAAAAGTGCTTTTGTTAAACATCCCAGCTAGAGTTCCGGGATTTATTAGTTTTGTATTATTTATGTTTTCTTCCCATGGTTCATGCGTATGTCCATAAAAAACAATATCAAATATATTTTTTTGTGCTAATTCTTTTGCTAAATTTGGGAAATGGCAGAATCCTATATTAAAATTATTTATTTTTAATTCCCCGATTTTTTCAAAAACAAAAACATTGTCAAAATTGATATGTTTTTTTTCAAGTCCATGCATTTCATCAACATTTCCCAAGGATAGATAAATTTTTCCGTTAAAGTTTTTTGATAAGTGTTTTAATGTTTCAAGATTTGTTACATCTCCGCAGTGAATTATTGTATTAATATTTTTTTCATTTAAAAAAGACAACATTTGGTCAATGCGTATAATGTTGTCATGTGTATCAGAAATAATACCTATATACATATACTATTCTCCAAACCATTTTTGATATAGAAAATTAAAAAATCCATCTTCTTTCATTTTCATTATCTGAGCATCTATTTCTCCTCTTAATCCACTTTGTGGATTTATAGCTATTGCGTATTGTTGATTTTCTTCTATTCTTCTTGATATTTTAAACATGCTTTTATCTTTTATAAAATGAAGTATTGCTAATTCATCATATAAAACAGCATCTACATAAGCATTTTTTAATTTTTTAAAAGCCTTTTCTATTTTTAAATAAGAAATAGTTTTTATATTTTCTAATTTTAGTAGCCTTTCACTAGTTGAAGCGCGTTCAGTTGCAATTTTTTTACTACGAAGATCATCTATTGATTGAGGATCGAAATCTTTTTCTTTACGAAATAATAAAATAAGAGATTTGATTATGTAAATTATAGATATTATAAACGCTAGCACAATTATTGCTCCGAATAATATTCGATCCTTTTTTTGGTATGGAGATATATCATAAAAAGATAAATGATAAGCTGAATAATACAAATATTTAATAGATTCAATAATTCCATTTAAATAATTTGTGGATACAAATCCATAATTTTTTTTAGAGAACCATATAAAATTTGATATTGCGAATATAAACAAGGCAAAGAACAAAATTATTTTCAAGCACTCCTTTAAAATATTATTTTTTATAATGTCGATAGTTTTTATTTTATTTTTTTTCCTTGAGAGTATTAATAATCCGCAACTCAAATAAGCTGTAGAAAAATCAAGATATTTTTCTCTTTCCGGATTTATTGTAATTCCAGATAGAGCCACTTCACAATTACCATTTTTTACACTATTCATGAGATCATTAAATGGCATTCTTACATATTTATATTGTATGTTGGCTCTTTTTACTATTTCTTCCCATAAATCAATTTCAAATCCAGAATAACCATATTGATTTTTAGTCACAAATGGGCTAAGCAAAGATATTCCTACTTTTATTATCTTGTCCATATAATTAATTTCAACCTTCGAGGTTGCCAACCTTCGAGGTTGGGACTTTTATTTTATTAACCAATTAAATATAGATAATACTATTGCAAATAAAATTGCATACCAGAAATTTGTAATTTCAAATCCCGGAATCAGTTTTGTAGCAATGAAAACCATAAATCCATTTATAACAAGAGTAAAAAGTCCGAGGGTTATTATATTTATAGGAAGTGTTAAAAAAACTAAAATTGGTTTTATTATTGCATTTAATATTCCTAAAACAAGAGCAACTAAAACTGCTGTTATAAAATTTGTGACTTTTACCCCCCTTATTATATATGGAAGTATTAATATAAATAGAGAAGTAAAAAGCCATTTGAGAAGCATTTGCATATATTTTATTAAATTATTAGATATTTATATTATAGCATCCACATTTGTAGTTGACAAAAATTAGTATATTGTTCTCTTTTTGTTTTTTGATGTAGGACTTGATTTTTTATCAAAAATATATTATATTTACCTTACTTTTTTATGTTTTTGCCGTTATCGTCTAGTGGTTAGGACACCAGGTTTTCATCCTGGTAACCGGGGTTCGATTCCCCGTAACGGTACCACATAGCAAATTCGAAATATGAATTTTGAATTTTAAAACCAATATACGAAAATTTATAATTTAAAATTAAATTGCGTTTACTTGGTAAAATGTTTTGTCCAACATTTACTAGGTATGCGAAAGAAAGGAAAAGATTATGTTAGATAAACAAAAAAAGGACGAGATAATTAAGAAGTTTAAAACTCACAAAAACGATACTGGTTCTCCAGAAGTACAAATTGCAATTTTAACAGAAGAGGTGAAGGAGTTAACAGAACACTTAAAGCTTCACAAAAAAGATTTTTCATCTCGCAGAGGCTTGATTAAAAAATTAAATCAAAGAAGAAGATTACTCAGATACCTAGAAAGAGAGAATCAAGAGAGTTTTCAAAAATTAGCAAAAAAATTAGACATCAAAATAACAAAAGCCACAGACATTATCGAGGAGTCAGAAAAGAAAATGGAGGAAGATGTTGAGAAAGAGTTAGAAGAAGAGAGCGAGGAGGAAGCAGAGCAAGGGGATGAATAATCAATCCTGGTTTTTGCTTCTATAAAAAATTAAAAAATAATAGAAAAAATAAAATGATAAGTCATAAAATTTTTAAAATAGAATTCGCAGGAAGAGAACTTTCTGTAGAGGTTGGTAAATATGCAGAGCAAGCAACAGCAAGTTGCTTGATAACATATGGTGGAACATCAGCTCTTGTAACTGTTGTTCAGGGCGATATAAGAGAGGGGATTGATTTTTTCCCGCTAGTTGTTGATTACGATGAAAAAATGTATGCAGCAGGAAAAATCAAAGGTTCAAAGTGGGTAAAAAGAGAAGGGAGACCCACGGACGAAGCTGTTTTAATAGGAAGATTAATAGATAGATCAATAAGACCACTTTTTAATGATAAGGCGAGAAGAGATGTTCAAGTTGTTTCAACAATTTTAGAATATGATGGAGAAAATGACCCAGCATTTGTATCTTTAATGGGGGTATCAATTGCGCTTTCAATTTCACCAATTGAATGGGATGGTCCGGTTGCTGGTTTTTTTGTTGGTCAAATTAATGGAGAAATGGTTTTAAATCCAACTCAAACTGCCCGTGATAAAAGTGATTTTGAAATTTTTGTAACAACCACTCCATATGGAGTTGATATGATAGAGGCAAGATGCAAAGAAGTTAATAACGAAACAATTTATAATTCAATTGAATTTGCGGTAAAACATGGTAAAAAATTAATGAATTTTATTGAAGATATAACAAAACAAATTGGTCAGGAAAAAATTTCTTCAATTCCAGTATTATCAGAAGAAGAGCAAGAAGCCATTGAGTTTATAAATAAAAAAGTTGATGAATTTTTTGCCGGAGTTGATGTTTATAAAGTTTTTGTTACAGACAAGGTTGAAACAGAAGCGAATATTAAAAAACTAGTTGAAGATTTAAATCAGGTATTAAAAGATGATAATGAAGTTTCAAAAGAATTACGCTCAAAAGGAATCGCATTATTTAATGAGAAATTAGATGAAAAAGCGAGAGAAATGATTCTGAAAGAAAACAGACGCCCAGATGGAAGAAAAATGGATGAAGTTAGGGAAATCAGTTGCGAGGTTGGAATTTTTGAAAGAACCCACGGAACAGGATTATTCAAAAGAGGAAATACTCAAGTGTTATCAGTTGTAACTCTTGGCGCTCCCGGAGAAGAACAAATGATTGATGGAATGGAAGTCGAAGGAACAAAAAGATATATGCATCACTACAATTTTCCAGGATTTTCCGTTGGTCAAATTTCTACAAACAAATCAACATCAAGAAGAGAAATAGGTCATGGAGCGCTTGCGGAAAATGCTCTTATTCCAGTTATACCAAGTAAAGAAGAATTTCCATATACAATTAGAGTTGTGTCAGAAGTTTTATCTTCAAATGGTTCTTCATCGCAGGCTTCAACTTGTGGTTCAACACTTGCCCTCATGGATGCTGGAGTTCCAATTAAACGTCCAGTTGCTGGAATTGCAATGGGGCTTATTACATCCGAAGACAAAAAAGATTATGTAATTTTAACAGACATTCAAGGCGTTGAAGATCATAGTGGTGATATGGATTTCAAAGTTGCCGGAACGGAAGTTGGTATTACAGCAATTCAACTTGATATTAAATCAAATGGAATTAGTTTGGAAATATGTCGCGAGACACTTGATAGAGCAAAGAAGGCAAGATTAGAGATTTTAGAAAAAATGCAAAAAGTAATTGCAGAACCTAGAAAAGAATTGTCTCCATTTGCGCCAAAAATTATTACCCTCACAATTGATCCAGAACAAATAAGAGAAGTTATTGGTCAGGGTGGAAAAACAATAAATAAAATTATAGAAATGTTTGGTGTAGAAATTGATATAGATCAAACAGGATTAGTTTTTGTAACATCTCCTAATCAAGAAAATGGAGACAAGGCAATTGAATATATAAAAGGACTATTGAAAAAAGTTGAACCAGGTGAAATTTATGAAGGTATTGTTACAAGAATAATTCCAGATCAAAATGGCGGAGAAATTGGTGCTATTGTGGAGTTTTTGCCTGGAAAAGATGGAATGGTTCACATTTCAGAAATTAAATATGATAGAATTAATAAAATTTCTGATATTTTAAATATTGGCGATAGTGTAAAAGTGAAGGTAATGGAAGTTGACGAAGAAAGAGGAAGAATATCACTTTCTATAAAAGCTTTACTTCCTAAACCAGAGGGTTGGGAAGAAAGACCTCAAAGATCATTTAAATCACAAGGCGGTAACCCAAGATTTCAAAAAACATCAGGACCAAGAAGAAAATTTCATAAAAAATATTAAAAAGTTTTGTGATGGAAAAGTTTCATCCGAAATTTCATTGGCAGTTAGAAAAAAAAACAGAGAGCAGGAAAAAACTACTCATAATCTTTCTTGTTCTTTGTTTTATTTTTGGAATATTTTTTATAATAAAAAAAACTTTTTTTGTTCCAGAAAAAAATATAGCGCTAGAATTTTTATCTCCCAATAGTTCAAAAATTATTTTTAGTACAAATAAGGCCGATTCGTTATTTAAAAAGTTGGGTCAGAATAAAATAGTTTCATATATTGAAAAATATACAGATGGAAGTAATTTTAGGGCTGGTAATATTTTATCTAAGTTAAGTAGAGAACTTGTTTGGGCGGAAAATGATAACAATTCACAGATTCTTTTGATAAAAACAAAAAGTTCAACATTTTTGCAGAGCGATATTTTAGGTTCTAGAAAAATAAAGGAAGAGAACTATAATGGAAAAAAACTTTATTCGTCAGATTTTTATTTTGAAAGCGAGAATTTATTCACAAAAAAAGATAAAATTTATTTTGCAAGATTGAATGAATATATATTTTGCATCTCAAATGATAAAGATTTTTTATATGAAACTATTGATAAGTATAATTATTTTGAAAAAAATAAATTTAAAAACATAACAACAATAAGACATTTTGGAGATAAATCGGTTTTAAATATAAGTATATCAGATTATGATCTTTCCAAGAGTAATAGTTTTGTAAAAAATTTATCATTTTTAAATAATGTTTTATCTAGCAATACTGGAAATGTGGAAATAGATTTTTCTTTAAATTATGCGGATCTATTTATATCTTCAAATAAAAATTTTGATAAGAATAAAATTTCTGAAACAATGAAATATTATTTTATACCAGATTTAAATAATAATTATTTTTATTATAAAAATTTTTCAAACACAATTAATTATTCAGAAAAAAATTTATTAAATTATGTTTCTGATTTTATAAATACAAATGTTGGGATAAAAGACGAAATTATTAATACACAAAATTTGGGATTAATGATTTATAAAAATGGAAATTTCTTGATCGAAAGCGAGGACTATGAAAGCATCTCAAATGTTTTTAAAAAATTATTGTCAGTTTATTTTCCAGGAACAAGAAGAATGAGTTTGCCAGATGGCACTGTTTCAGTAGAGTATTTTGCAGATCCAGGAAATGTAGAATTAAAGGAATTAACTGATAAAGATTTTGTTTGGTATTATGCTGATACGCCAGAAAAATCAAATTATGAGATGTTAAAATGTAATGATTTATTTTTTGTGTCCAGCGATAAACAAAAAATTATAAATTATTGTACGAATAGAGATAAATTATCAATGTTTTTTACTCGCAAACAAGAAAATATAAAAGAAGTAATGTATATAGATGTTTCAAATAAATCAAATTTTCCAATTTTGGGCTCAGTGAAAAATATTTTTGCTATAAATTTTGATGACGAGAATCGGGTTTTATTTTTCAGATTTTTTTATTGATAATCTTTGAGCTTGATTTTTATTTTTAAATATGATATAATATTATTATAGATGAGAAAATATGCTGATTTACACCTATTTTCCCTACAATTTAAAAAATTTTGGTGATATAGTAGCCAAAAACAAAAATAAAAAATCATTCCTTTAAAAAGAGGTTTGATAAAAAATAAAAACAAAAGTTATCTCCCATAAAAAGAGAGAGATGACAAATAAAAATAGAGTAGGGTAAAGCAGTATATGAGAATTTGTGAGAAATGCTCTCGCAGGTTTCAAAATAACGATTTTATCAAATTATTTATGGTAATTTGATGGCCGTTTGAAGCTTGGGGAGTGGAACCTCCCTACGGCGAAAACAAAATATAAAATGGCCGTTTTAAGGGAGGTTTTCCCTTTTATAAAGCCAATTTACATATATAAAAAGATCATCGCGGTCTTTTTAATTTTGAATAAAAAAGGAAGAGCCGAAGCTCTTCCAATGTTATATTTTGAAACATTTTTTGATAATTTCGTCGATTTGTTGTTTATCGACGATCTGTTCTTCTTCTGTGATTTTCGGTTTCCCGTTAATCATTTCAACTGTATAGAGAGTTATCTCTGAAAAGTTGAAGTTTGCCACGGGGATAATACACATGTCTTCATTTGTCTTTGTTGGATTTCCCACAAAGTCGTTGTGAGTAACCGCTCTTGAAATAAGTTCGGTGGCTTTTTGGTGTAGCATTTTTCCTCCCTATTTTTTGTTATCGTGCTTTGAAGTATGTTATATTGATTATTAAAATAAGTCAATGCCTATTGGCGCATGATCAGAGCCCATTACTTTATCTAATATATATGCATTTTTAATATTTTTTATAAATTTTTTTGATACACAGAAATAATCAATGCGCCATCCGACATTTCTTACCCTTGCTCCAGCTCTGAAACTCCACCAAGAATATTGAATTTTTTTAGGATTTAAATATCTGAAAGTATCAATAAATCCGTTTTTTAAGAATTTAGTCATCCAATTTCTTTCTTCATGTGTAAAACCAGAAAGGCCCTCATTTTCTTTTGGGCGAGCAATATCAATTTCTTGATGCGCTACATTATAATCTCCACAAACAACTACTGATTTTTTCTTGTCTAGGGTTTTTATATGAGATAATAATTTATCATTGAATTTTATTTTATAATCGAGTCGTGATAGGTCATCTTTTGAATTTGG
>Ga0208196_1000927_pt1 | contig 34544 bp, 20 predicted proteins | sample AD_JPNNA7_MetaG_FD_184443 | JGI IMG/M metagenome (GOLD analysis project Ga0208196, IMG submission 184443) | Active sludge microbial communities of municipal wastewater-treating anaerobic digesters from Japan - AD_JPNNA7_MetaG (SPAdes) (version 2) | ecosystem: Engineered > Bioreactor > Anaerobic...
ACCTAAAGCGTTTGAACAGGAAATGAGCATTGTGCTCTATCAAATCTGAAGATTTCACTTGACTGATTTGGGCTATTCTTAGGAAATTCATCTTAACACCTCGTTCTTGATATTTGGTTAATTGCTTATGCAATAAAAAGATACGAGGTGTTTTTGTCAAGTGCTATTTTTACCTATTTTAGTGTGCCCCAATGTCTTAGATAACTAGGAAAGATTAGTCCATAAATATCCAGATTGGTGTCCACCTTTCCACGACCTTTACGATGGAATGGTGATTATCAAGTGGCTTAATCCGGTTTAAGATAGCGAATTGGTATCAGCGAATGATGGCCAGTTTTCCTCTCGCGATGTCTCCATCCATTTCGATCAAGTAGAAATAGACTCCCGAAGAAACATTAATACCATCTCTGTTTTTGAGGTTCCACATCCACTTGTTGTTGCCCTGAAGGGGGTCAAAGGGTCCGATGGCGCCGGAGTAAACAAGGTTTCCGCTGGTGCTGAAGATCTTGATGCGTCCCTTTTTGTGGGGCGGGAAGTTGGCAAAATAGCAGTAAGGATTTTCTTTTACCAGCACCGGATTGGGAAAGACGACCACTGATTCCAGGTTTTTGGTGTTGATCAGGCTGAAGCGGGCAATGTTATATTGAGGCGAGATCACGTTTCCTGCCAGATCCCGTATGTTGCTGATCCGCAAATAGTAGGCAGAGGTGGAGAATTTAATGGGGCTGGCAAGGGTCACCAGCAATTCGTCGTCGCGGTGGCTCACCGAGAGCAGGGAGTTATCGGCATCGGTGGTGGGACAGGTCAGATGATAATTATCCAGGCGTTCAGGATTGGGATTGTCCGGCAGCAGCGATTCGTTGAACTTGATCAGAATGGATTTGCCATTGGGCTGCACGGTGGCGGAAATCACCCTTGGCTGCTCGGTATCCTCAAAGTAGGGGAACTGGCAGCTCAAAGAACTGATCTTGATGCCTGCCGCGCTTTCCAGATTGTACATCTGCAGGGTAAAATCCTCCCCTATCACAGGCAGGGGCTTGTTGAAGCGCAGATGCAACCCGGTGTTGCCATCCACTCCGTTCACGGAGGAAGGGTTGTCCATGCCGTGGCTGAGAATAAAGAGGGTGGGATTGAGGTTGGATGTGGCCATGGGACAATCAAAAAACAGGCGGACCTCGTTTGCGCTGACCATGCCGGAGCGTTCCATAATCAACTGGGGCACCCGGTTGGGGGTGGCTTTGAGCCAGGGGGTTGGCACGCTTTCCGGAGGGCTGTATGCGTTGTTTACAGCCGTGATCCTGTATTTATATGTCTGTCCTTCAGAAAGATCCACATCCATATAGCTGTTCGAGACAACATTGTCTGCCAACATGATCACCTGTCCGTCTGGATCCTGGCGGTACAGCCGGAAATAATCCGCCCCGCCTGTCAACCAGCTCAGATGCACTGTGCTGTGATCCATTGGCGTGGCAAGGAAGTTTACCGGGCTGGGAGGGCCGGTGTAGGGTTCCTGCCGGTTCCACTGCACTGCCCGGACCGTATCCGGCGCCACTTCGAAATTGGTGAGGAACCAGGGCGAACCGTTGCTGTCGTGCGTGGCGAGGATTCTGTAGGTTTGATAGCTGTTATTGTGGAAAACTGGTTTGAACTGGTAGTCTATGTATTTAAGAATATAGAGGTTTGGCGCTATTGCCAGGATGATCTCGTCCTTGCCGTCATCGTCCAGGTCTATGGCCTGGATGGCGTTTTGGGAAATCACCTCGTTGAACATCACAGAGCCCATGCTGCTATAATAGTTGTTGGCGTTGCTCCTGAAGCCTTCAAAATACCAGAAATTGCGGTTGGGATCCAGCACATCGCGATAGTATCCGCCCACCATAAAGTCCTGCACTCCATTGCCATCGAAGTCACCACTGGTGATGTTGTAGGTGTTTGCCACAGGCAATCGGGTGGACCAGGTCATTTCGTGGTAATTATCGTTTCTGACCTCAAACATCATCACGTCGCCATCGGTGTCGGCTGTAAGAATGTCAAGGAAGTTGTCATTGTCAAAATTTTTTACAATGATGGTCGGCACAAAGGTGTTGCGCATGTTGGTTGGGCTGTTATTGACTAATTGGTTCTTGGGTAAAAAGGTGATTCCGCTGCGCTTGTAAGCCTGGATTATTCTTTGCGTGGGCAGGTCTTTGACCAACAGCAGGTCTTGGATGCCATCTCCGGAGTAATCGGCAATGGTGCCTCCAGTCACTGATGTTTCTTCCCAGAGGTACAGGTTGGGATATTGGCTCAATCCGTGGGTTTCCAGAAGCCCCGCGGTGTCTCCCTTCAACATCAGGATTTCCTGCCCGGAATTGTTGGTGTCGCCGGCGCCCAACAGCCAGAAGCTGTCGTTGAACGAGTGGCTTTCCACGTGCCCGCCCGGCTGGGGCTGATAAGCCGTAACATTGCCGTATCCGCTTTTTGGGAGGTCCATGCTCAGATACTCGGGCAGGCCATCCGAGTTGTAATCGAAGGTGTAGTTCAGGGGCACGCGGGGATTTCCCACCTCCACCCATTCGAATCCGTGTACCGGTATGGATTCGTAGGCGATGGTGGTAAAGTTGTTGATTATACCGGAATGAAGGCTAAGGTTGCTGTTGTTGGTTGCCTTGAATTCGATACCGATTGGACCTTCGGGAATTGTGGGTGGGAGAGACCAGACGTGCAGAGTGTCCAGTTTGGTGCTGTAACAACGGTGCAGACTGGAATCGGAGGCATGCACCAGAAGTTCGCTGATGACCGGCTCATCAAATACCGCCGAGACGTAATAACGCAGGTTTTGCCTTTCATAGCGTTTGAAGGACTGTAGCGAGCCCCCTTTGATCTGCGGGATTGTGGTGTCGTAGGTCAGGTTTCGGAAATACTGGTATTTGCCGCCGCCGCGTTTGTGATATTCGATACGCAGTTTGTAGTCTCCCTCGGGAAAGCCTTCGGGAATATAAAAGTAAGCCAGAGAATCGTTGATTACCGGGTTGGTGTGATACACCGGATAATTGGTGTGTTCGCTCACGTCGTACCAATCCAGCTGTGTGGGATTCCTGGCGCCGGAGTACATCACCGAGTAGCGGAAGAGATCGCTTCCGCAGACTGTTCCATCTATCCTGGTGCTGCCGGTCAGGCCAAAATGTTCGGTTGGATTGTCGATGTAAACCAAGGGGGGGCTGGCATTTTCCAGCAGTTTTTGGATGTTTAACAGGCCGTGGCCATATTGGATATCGACGCCGGTGGGGCCCAGGTCATCAGTTGCAGAGAGCATGCGGGCTCTCACCTCAGCCGGGCTTAAGTCAGGATGCAGGGAAAGCAGCAGCGCGGCCGCTCCGGCTACAAAGGGAGATGACATGGAGGTTCCGCTCTGCTCGTAATATAACTGGTCAGGGTCCAGGCGATAGGTGCTGAGTATCAAATCCCCGGGGGCAACCAACTCCATATCCGCTCCATAGCTGGAGAAACCGGCGATGTTGAGGCTGTGGTTCACCGATCCTACGGCGATCACAGTTGATAACTTGGCTGGATAACTGAGATAGGGGCCGGGATCGTTTCCTGCCGAAGCGACAAGGGTGACGCCTTTGTCGTAAGCATAGGCGCAGGCATCGCCGATGATGGGTGAGTAGGCTGGGTCGCCCCAGCTCATATTGATCACGTGGCAGCCGTTATCGGCGGCATATACGATGGCGGAAGCGGCGTCGTCATCCTGCAAGGTGCCCTGGCCGCCGGTGGTTCTGAATCCAGCCCGGATAGGCATCAGGGTTACGTTCCAGGCCACGCCCGCGATACCGATGCCGTTGTTGCCGACCGCTCCTACAATGCCGGCTACGTGGGTGCCATGGAAGTTCTCATCTGTCACGTCGTTGTCAGGTTCCAGATAGTCGCCGATGGCGACGTCGGCAAACTCCGGGGCATCGGTGAAGTCCCAGCCGTGCACGTCGTCTATATAACCGTTTTGGTCGTTGTCTATGCCGTCTCCCGGAATCTCGCCCGGGTTTACCCAGATGTTGGCAGCCAGGTCGGGGTGTTCGATCAGGCAGCCGGAATCCACCACTCCCACCACCACCATTTTACTGCCGGTGGCATAGTTCCAGGCTTGGGGACTGGAAATGTCATCATGGAACTGCAGATGATAGAGGGGGTCATTGGGCGTCACGTGAAGCTTTCTGAGATAATTTGGCTGCACATATTCGATGCCGGGAAAGCTGAGTTTGCCGTTGATCAAGGCGCCCCAGTCCGGTTCGGTCGTTACATTTGCCAAAAAGTACTGGGGGCTGTGCATTGCCTCGATGGGGCGGATGTTGTGAGCATCGAGCTGGTTCAGGTAGTTGTCGAAGGCGGTCAGTCCGGTGCGGTCCGACTTCACTTCCATAAGCTGTGAGGTTTTAAAAATAATCTGTCCGGGAGTTATGACAGTAGCGACAGCCGGAGCAGCGATCAGGATCAGAAGCAGTAGGAGCAGACAGCAATGTTTCATTGTGCCAACCGGTTAAAAATTGTAGGAAAGCCCCACGGAGTGGACATCGCTGAGTCTGTCCGAAAACATTGCCCAGCCATAATCCACGCCGATATTCTTCCAGCGCAGGCCAAAACCGGCGCTCAGGTCTTCCGCGTCATGATTGATCTTATAGCCCAGGCGCAGCAGCGCCAGTTGATCGTAAAATCCAAATTCCGCGCTCACGCTTGCCTTCCAGTTTTCGTTCACAGCCTTGAATCCGCCAGCTTCCAGCATGATGTCATAACGGTTAAATCTGAAACTGTGTCCCATGTCCAGCTCAAAGCTGGGGGAAAACTTGGTCTTGACCTCATTCATGGCTGTGGACAAGCCCAGATTGCGCACGGATGCGGACAGGCTGGTGTTCTTCAGGGGAGGCAGCCAGGTGAGGCCCAAATCTGTGTGCACTCCCAGGCTGGAATCCGAATTCAGCTTCTCATAGACCACGCCCGCATTCGCTCCCACATACAAGCTTGGTACGATTCTCACGGCGTAGTTGGCCATCAGATCCAGATCCAGGGGGGAATAGGTGCCGATGATGGCTCCGGCGTCGTCCCTGTTTTCCAGACTGCCATAGTCCATTACCCGCATTGCCAGCCCGAAATGCTGTTTGCGGGTGGAATAGGAGTAGTAGAGGTTGTTGTAGTTTATATCCGCCAGCCAGGCTGTGTAGCTTGCACCCAGGCTGCGATGGGCGTTCAAAGCCCCGCTTGCGGGTTGGTGGATGAAAGACGCCGCCGCGTTGGGCGAATGTATTCCCCGTCCCGCCATGGCCAAAGCCACTGGATTGGTGCTCACGTCCAGAAACTGGTAGCCATATTGGCCCGCGTTGTCCGGTATTCCAGCGCCGAGGGAAGCAATTCCCAACAGGCAGATGCTGACGATCAAAGATAATCTATACACGCTAAAACTCCTTACTTCTCAATGGCAAATTTGATCCGGCGGGTATCCAGGCCGGCTGAGACCACGGCGATGTAAACACCGGATGCCAGTTTTTGAGGCAGGATATCCAGAGGCCCACTGTTTGCCAGATAGGCTCTGCCTTCCCGCTTTTCCTGGTGCACCAGATTTCCAGAGATGTCGTAAATCCTCACGGTAATCTGCGTATCGCGGCTGGTCATCGCGTTGAGTGACAGGACGCCGCCTCCTGTTTCGTTTGCATATAGTTTCTTATAGGGATTGGGATAGATATAGACCTGTCCATCCACAAACACATTGCTGGTCTTGAACTGGTTTACCAGGTCTGTGTTATCGATGCTTGCCGTGCGCGAGAGATTTCCCCAGGCATGCATCCACTTGCCCTCGAGAGCCCGTTCTTGCAGGTTTGGCAGCGGAGCGCGGAAGATCGTTCCATTGTCAGCGGCGACCCAGGCATAGGCAGTTCCCGAGTTGTCACTGCCCAAAACGGGCAGATTGCGGCTGGAAAACCTGAACGAGGAAGGGAAACCCCGCTTGACCTTAAAGTCGTGTTCCCAGATCAGCAGGCGGTTGTGGGAGAAGTTGCCAATGATCTCGTTTTTGCCGTCCCCATCCAGATCCACCGCATAAATTCCCGCGGAGAACGCAAGGCTGTCCGAAGCAGCCCTCTCCAGTTGCGCGGGGCTCATTCTGACGCCTGAGTAATCGATCACGGCAAAACCGGAATCTGAGCTTATCAGCAGATCCAGGCTGCCGTTTCCATCCCAGTCCGCGATGCTCAATGGGGCGGTGCTGTGCATGTCGTGCACATAGGGGAATCCCGCCACCGGAGCCAGATTCTCATCGTAGAGGTAAACCGAATTGGCAAACTGGACGATCAGTTCCCCGCTTTGACTGGCTGGCAGAATGGGGGCTTTGAATATCCCCACCAGGACGGAATCAGGCGGGATGCCCAGCGGAGTGCCTTTGAGATCGCCGTTGGTGGTGTTGTATTTCCACAATTGAAAAAAAGTGTTTTGCTGGGCTGTGGCTATGTATAGCTGGTTACGAAACAGCACCATATTTGCCACGATGGGCGCGTCAAAATCCGCAACTATTTGGGCTTCATTTGGATTATTCTTGTCCAGGGCTACCAGGCAACCTTCGCCGTCGCTCCCGTTAAGGGGTAGATACAGCTTGTCGCCGTTGTCCACAGGGTGGCTGGCCCAGGTTCGGTTCAGATCGGTATAGATGTATTGGCTGCCATCTTTATCCAGCCTGCAAAGCCGGGTTAGATTATCCCTTTGCAGCGGCAGATAGAGATACTGTTCATCCCAGATGTAGTCTTTCACCAGGTCCAGCGGAAGATGCAAGGGAAAACCGGAAAGCTGTTTGTAGCCTGACAGCTGGCTGTCGTAAGTCCAGGCAAAGACCTGTCCGTCGGGCAGGGGATAGATCAGATCTTTTCCGGGTTCATCGTCAAACTCGATCAGGCAGGCTCCGAAAGGATTAGGGCCGCTATAGCCTGTTGTCAGGCTCCAACCGTATCTGACCGAGAAGGACATCTGGTTGCCGCTGGCGCCGATGTCGTAAATCTCCAGGGGAATGCCGCCGTAGTAGCTGGCAGCCGTGGGCAGGGATATGAGGCCGTTGTGGGAGGCTTCGCCAAAATAGTCGTTGTTGCCAGCCCTGAAAGCGTCGTAGGGGCCGCCATACATATAGGTATGCATCGCTGAACTGTCCAGGTTTTGGAAGCCATCCGCCTCTTCCAGATCGACTCCTTTGTGGGAGGCATCCGCGTTCACTGTATTCATATCAAAATTGGGAACAAAGTTGTTGGCGATCACATGTTCATCGATATGCCAGATCAGGATGCCCGATCCATCGACGGGCATGGGGTGGCCAGGAGGGATGGGGCCGCCAAGGCCGGGCAGCATAAAATCCCACTCGCTGTCGCGATAGCGGTTTTCCATAAAATTGAAGAAGGGGATCAGCGATTCGTCTACCGACGTATCAGGATCATCGGGATAGTAGTCCTGTTCCCCGTGGGGCAGCAGGGTGAAGGAATAGCTGGGCTGATTGGTGATGGGATCGACGCTGCCGTCGGGGTTTTGCTGGCGGTTTTCCAGCAGGAAATATTCGGTGGCGGATATGGGCACCTTATAAACCCGGTTGGCCAGGGGCGAATGGTTCAGAAAGTAGTCAATCTGCAGGTCGGAGGTGTCCTCCGTGACCGTAATGGGATTTTCCCAGCCCAGGTGGGTTCTGCCCCAGGCGCCGATCTGGGCTGGCACATAACCGCTGGCGTTCCACACGCCGGTGCCCATCAGATCCCAGTTGCCCACACCTTGCGATGCGCCGTTGCCGGAGTAATTGTCATAGAGGGTTGGCAGCCCCAGCATGTGCCCCACCTGCTGGGCGAGCACGCCGTACATGCTGAAAAGATAGTTTGGGGCGTTATCTTCGCCTTCGCCGGGGAAGTAATCCTGAAATTCGCTCTCCGGTGCGATGCCCATGCTGGACACAAAAACCCCATCGTTGGTAGGAATACCGGCATAACTGTCGTTCTCCGGATCCAGATAGTATTGGAGGCGTTTACGGGTGAGATAGGTTGACCAGATTTCTTCAGTGCGGGATTTATTCAGATCCGATTCCTGGCCCGGCCCCGCGTGAAAGACAATGATTCCGCCATACTGGCTGAAGTCCACTACCGGATCCACCATCTGGATCAGGGTTTGGGCAAACTCCCCCCGTTTGACGTCGGTGGTGTCCGGGCTGTCCTCGCCGTAGTAGGCCATGGTTTTGGGCAGGGTGATGACATCCGGATGCAGATGGTATTGCAGTAGATACTGGTTGTGTGAGGCATCCAGGAAGAAATCGCTCACATGCACCATCCAGCGGTCAAAGAAGTTATAATCGTGGGGAAGATAATCGGGATACTCAGCCGTTTGCAGAAACTGGCGGTCGCTAAACTGCACCCTGAGCACCAGGAAGTTGTTGGGCAAGTTCCTGACAGGCATCAAGCTGCCGGTGGATGTGCGGGAAGGAGGCTCCAGCAGCGCGGCTTGAAAACCGGGCGGTAAACTTTTACACAAAGGGTGCGGAGGCACCATCGCGGCCAGCAATCCCACAAAGCCGGCCAGGATTATCAGGCATAGAATCGCTTTCGCTTGAGAAGGCATTCAGGTCTCCCTGGTATCGTGATATTTGATAAAGATACTAATCAACCCGGCGCTGCGCTTTTGCATACCCGCCATGATAAAAGCCATTAATATAGTCCGGCGGCTCATGTCAATAAAAAAAACCCGCCTCAGACTTCGGATATCAAGCAGTGAGACGGGCAAGGGCGAAAATATATTACCTAAACAGGTCTGCTATAAAGACTTTCCTGCCAGGAAATCCGCTTCGTTGCACTTGCAGATCGTGGCAAACTCATACTTGGGAGTCCAACCGGCGGAGCCTTTTCTGCGGTTGAGTATCGCTTTGATCCTTTTCATTTCGGTGTTGCACACCGGGCACATCACTTTACCTTCGGTTGAAAGCTCGTGAGCCACCTTGGCGGTGAAAGATTTAACTTTTCCCATTGTTTCCTCTCTATGGTCCGGTTGTTCGGACTTTCCTTATTTAATTAGCTCGTTCAATGTATTCGCCGGAACGGGTGTCGATCTTGACCTTGTCGCCCACTTCCACAAAGAAGGGGACAGTCAGGCGCAGCCCGGTTTCGGTGAACGCGTTTTTACCGCCGCCGGAGGCGGTGTTGCCTTTGACGTTGGGTTCGCATTCCGTAATGGTTTGCACCACTGTGACCGGCAGCTCCAGGCCCATGATCTCGCCGTTGGGGGCAAACAACACGGTCACTTCCATGTTTTCAAGCATCAGCTTGTCGTTATCGCCGATTGTGGCGGCATCCATGTGCATCTGCTCGTAGGTTTCGGTGTCCATCATGATATAGAAATCGCCATCCCGATAGAGGTATTCCATCTTTCTGCGTTCCACACGCACTTCGTTGAAGGTGTCGCTCTCGCGGAAGGTGTTTTCCAACACTCTGCCGCTACGCACGTTCTTTAGTTTGGTGCGCATAAAGGCGGGGCCTTTACCGGGTTTCACATGCAAAAACTCAACCACCTCATAGAGGTCGTCGCGCCATTCAATTATCATGCCATTTCTGATATCAGACATCGAAGCCATATCTTTATTCCTTGGATATTTATCTTGAATTAGCCATAAATTCTCAGCATGGGTTTTTGGCAAGAAATTTCTTTGCCCTGTCCCTCCCGCCTGCCGGCAAAGGCTGGCGCAATCCCCGCATCCGTCGCGGATTAGCCTGCCGCGGCAGCCTGCCATGAACCCGGCACAGGTTTCTGCCTTTGGCCTCATATCAAACCTGGCTTCCACCGTAGGTCAACCTTAGGTCAACCTTAACTTTTATAAGGATTACCTAAGGATGATGGGTCAACTTCTTGAGCCCCAAAATGATAGGGATATGGCAAAGGGAAGGGTTGGGGAGAGCCGGGGCAGGCAAAGTGAGTGGCCAAGCGATTGTCGGACATGGTAATATAGGGACGAACTTTCCCAAATTCCGTTTCGGGGAAGCGGGCAAGAAAAAACCCCGCGCACGCGGGGTTTATTTAAGATAGCTTGCCGTGAGGTTTACTCGCCGATGATATCCTCGGGGACCCTGCCTTGCAGGGAATCCAGCATGAACTGGGCGGATTCGTTCAATTCGCCGCTGGGGTATTTTTTGAGAAATTCGCCGAAGAGTTGGATGGCGCGTGCTTCGTCTTTCAGCTCTTCCGCTATGGTAAAGGCTTTCATGAAGGAGGCGCGATAGTCGTCAGCGCCGTTGGGGTAATTGGCGATGATCTGATCGTAGTAAGTGATGGAATCCTTAAAGTTACGTTGCCGTGCCGCGTTGTCTGCCAGATTGAAGAGCTCTTCAGCGGAGAGTTCCAGCTTGATCCGTTCCGGGTATTTGACCATATTGAATTCCGTGAACAGTTGCTGGGTAACTTCTTCCTGGCGGGCTGACTCGCGTTCTTTTTTCAGGGTGCCATAGATGCGGGGTTCAATATCGGTGAAGCTCTGCACCTGAGGCGGTGTTTCTTTCATGTTTCTGAAGAAAACGATATCTCCCCGGGATGTCTTGAAAACCGGGCTGACCCAGCCTATGGGATTGTCCCACACCATGCTGTTAAAATTATTGTCAGGCCCGATGCCGGTGATGATGCCATTCTGATAGATGTTGTCCAGCATGGCCAGCTTGGGCTTGTCAGATTTCTTTTCGATCAGTTCGTTGATGGCTTTTTCGTTGTTTTTCTTTACATATTTATTGTATGACTTGAGGGCTTTCTTCGCGTCTTTTTCGTTTTTAAACCACAGCACCTGGATGGAGCGGTTGGCTGGAGTGGTAAAGTCGTCCAGATGCTCGTCGTAATAAGCCCTGGTGTCTTCGGAAGAGACCTGCAGGGAATCCGTGACCAGTTTGCGGAAGGTGGTGTTCAGGATATAATAGCGTTTCATCTGCTGAAAATCATCGTTGTCCTGCAGATACTTGGTATAGTTTTGCGCTTTTGCTTCGGTGGTGAGCAGGCGGCGCACCAGTTCCTGATTTACCAGTTGCTTGGGCCCCTCGCCCTTGGTGATGAACATTTGTTCCTGGGGAGAGAGTTTTTTGAAGCTGGCCAGGACATCGGCAACCGATACCTGGAGTTGGGGATTGGGCGATGAAACCAGGATCTGGCTTTCGATTTCGGCATTTTTATCCATGGCTCCCAAATCGATCTGGCTAACCACGGTGCTGTCCGTAACCACTTTGTATTTGAGTTTAAGGCTGTCGGTCAGATCGTTCAGCATACGGGATTCCACGCCGGGGCGGGTGCGCTGCTCAAGTTCCGGCAACACTTCCTGGAAAGATTTTTGCCTGCCGGGTACGTGTTCCTGTTTGGTAAAGATATGCCAGCCGCTGCCGGTCTGGATTGGGCCGTGAAAGCTGGTTGTGTCGGTAACGGCATCGGAAATGAGTTGTTCCAGTTCAAGGTCGTTGCCAATCCCGGGGATGTTGCCGTTAAGGCGGATGTTTTTGATCACGCCTTTGAGCCCTTTGGCATAGGTGTTGGTATTGTATTGATCCGATACCGTCGCGAAAGGCGTTCCGTCCCTCAGTTCTTTAAGCGCTTTTTGGGCGGTGGCTTCGTCGGCAGCCTGGATGTATTTGATGGTGAGGTTGGGGTATAGGTAGAAGGCCTGTTTGTTGTCATCGTAATACTTTTGCTTGTCGGCTTCGGTGATCACCAGCAGATCGCTGATGTTTCTTTTGTAGTATTCCTGCAGCAAAAACTGATCGGTGCCGGTTTCGATTTTCTGCATGACTTCCGGGTCTTTATCCATATTCAATTGCAAGGCTTTCTGCATAAAGGCGGCTTCCACCGCCATGATATCCAGCACCTGGATCTGCCCTTCGACAGTTCTGTATCTGCCCTGGGCGTTGGGAGGGAGTTTGGAGATCTTGTTATCGAGTTCCTGCCGGGTGATCATTCCGCCGTCATAATCAGCCAGGACGTCATCGGAATTGATCAGGTTTGCTGTGGTAACTTTGGTGGGTTTGGTTTCCGCGGCAAAGCATAGCGCCAGGCACAACAAAGCTGTGAGCAGTATCGGCAGCTGTTTGGATCGGGTCATTATATACTCCTTACAAATATGCTTTTTTACACAAGCGCAAAGAAAAGAGTGGACAGCTTCGCGTCAAGTATTTTTATTGTCTCAGGCAGGGTGCAACAATTTGCCCTGGATTTGGCACATATCGTGCTTCACATTTATATAATGAGAAAATACATTCCGTTAGGAGGAAGACAAATGCTCAGTATACTGAAAAAACAAAAGGGATTCACCCTGATCGAGATTCTGGTGGTGGTGATCATCGTCGCCATCCTGGCAGCCCTGGCTGTTCCCCGCTATCTCCGTTATGTGGAAAAATCCCGTTCCACCGAAGCTCAAACCGCCATCAGCGCGATCCGCAAAACCTATGATGTGTATATGCAAACCAATGGAAGCACCAATGATTTCACCATCGAAAAAGCGATGAAAGAGACCAAACTTGGTGAAAGCACTATCAAAAACTGGAAATTCGACGTTACCGGCAACCCTCCCAAAAAGATCATTGCCACATCCACCGAAGACTTTCCCGGCGGAGCAGACAAGCAGGTGTGGTACGATGTTGATGAAGCAAAATTCCATGGCTACGGAGTAGACCAGTGGACCGACCCGACTACCGGAGGCTTGGAATCTGACACTGAATAATCAGGAGATCTAAAGTTGACTATCCACGAATTATTGCGCTTTACCGCAGAAGCGGGAGCGTCTGACCTGCATATCGCCGCGGGCGCGCACCCCATGGTGCGCGTCAACGGCAAAATGAAGCGGCTGAACCTGCCGATCCTCTCGGTTGAAGAAGTGGAAAACCTGGTCTTTGGAGTGATGAACGATGTGCAACAAACCATGTTCAAAGAAAATCTGGAGATCGACTTTTCCACCAAGCTCACCAACGATGTACGCTTTCGTGTCAACGCGTTTCACCAGATTAACGGCATTTCCGCGGCCTTCCGCGTGATCCCCAACGAGATCAAAAGCTATGAAGAACTGCATTTGCCGGATATCCTGAAACGCCTCACCAACAAAGAGAAAGGGCTGATTCTGGTCACCGGTCCCACGGGTAGTGGCAAATCCACCACCCTGGCTACCATGATTGACTCGATCAACGACAATAGAAGCTGCCATATTATCACAATTGAAGATCCCATCGAGTTTGTGCATCGCAGCAAGAACAGCCTGATCAACCAACGTGAGTTGGGACATGACACATGGAGCTTCACCGCGGCGTTGAGAAGCGCGCTGCGCGAAGATCCGGACGTGATCCTGGTGGGTGAAATGCGTGACCTGGAGACAGTGTCACTGGCGTTGACAGCAGCCGAGACGGGACACCTGGTGTTCGCAACCCTGCATACTGGCAGTTGCACCAAATCCATTGACCGTATCATTGACATGTTCCCCAAAGAACAGCAGCAACAGGTACGCTCGATGCTTTCCGAATCTCTGGAAGCAGTGCTTTCCCAGACCCTGTTGCCCACCAAGGACGGCAAAGGCCGGGTTCCCGCACTGGAGATAATGGTGGCCAACGCCGCGGTGCGCAACCTGATCCGCGAGGAGAAAACATATCAGATACCCTCGATCATTCAGGCCAGCACCAAGGAAGGTATGCAGACCCGCGACCAGTCGCTGTATAATCTGGTGATGAACAATCTGGTGGAACGCACAATCGCCGAGGAATTTGCCGACAATCCAAAGCAATTTGCTTCCGGAGCCGGATTTTCTTGATTCCCAGTCTGGAGAGAAGCATGGACAACAAGGCAAACAGCAAGGCGTTCGAGCTCTTGCGCTCCCAGGGTGGCTTCACTTTGATGGAAGCCCTGGTGCTCACTCTGGTGATCGTGATCCTGGTGGTCAGCATATATATCGGTGTTGTATATGCCGAGAAGCAGCTGCTGATCAATTATCGCGACAGAGTGGCCACGCTGCTGGTGACAGGCGAATTGGAGATGGAGTATTACCGCAGTTCGCGTAAACGGCCGTTCGAGCTTCAACAAGGCAGGGAATATGTCCTGGATGAGGTCGGTAAATCCGGCACCCTGAAAGGGCGTATGACCATCGAACTGAAGCACGGGATAGAAAGCTCCAATGAACAGGTAATCAATTTTCAGTACCTGGAAGCAACCCTCAGATGGATGGACACCACAACCAAGAAAGAACGCTACATCCGCATGCGTGAAGATTATTTTGCTATATGACAAAAAGAGTTAAACCGATCCCCGGTTTCAGATACCCAGAAAGGGGAATGACACTTGTGGAGGTGATCGTGGTTATGGTCATCTCCACCTTGCTAATAATGATTTCCGCCTTGGGGATCGGGCTGTTCTTACGTAAATACAAAGAACTGAACGCCTGGGCGGAATTGCAAAAAGACGCTTGGGAATGCCTGAGTACGATCAAGAACGGAGTGCCGGTTGGAACTGGTACCAATACTGAATTTATCGGAGTGACCAACGCCCTGCAACTTAAACTGATGAACACGGCCACCAATTCCGGAACCACCCTGAGGATCATCCCACCTACTGATCGGGGCTTGAACACATCAGACTTTGCTCAGTTCTATCTATACGATGGCGCGGTCCGCTGTTCTTACCTGCACAGAGGTTTCCAGCCTGCTACGCCTCTGTATCTGTTTCCAACTCTAAAGAACAAAGACAAGATGATTGTTGACAAATTCTTGATTACAAAGATTAATCGAGAGCAGGACCTGCTGGCTATCCAAGTGGAGTTGGAAGGCAGGGTCAAAACAGGAACCAACAGTTTCAAGAAAGTCAAGTTCAAGACCAAGATGGTGAAAAAATGATCAAAGTTCAGGCTCTGGACAAGGAGATAAAATGCTGAAAATGTTCAAAAACCCCAATGGAAACATTGCTATAGCGATGCTGTTGGTGGTAATCGGCGCAATGTCCGGTTTTACACTCAGCAGCCTGGCGATGCGCGACGCGGTTGCTTTCCAGTATGATTTTGAATCTGTACAAAGCATGATCATGTTGCGCAGTGAATCTTTTCGAGGGCAGAGAATCGCGCAGAGACTGGGGAATATAATGGTACCCGTGCGTACCTCTGTGCGCTATGTGCCGGTGACAAACTCAGCCTTAAAAAAGACCTTTGTGATCCAATCCCAGCTCAGCCGCGGAGGTTTGGTCGCGATTGAGAGTGATGTGGTGATGGGTGACCAGAGACAGATTACCCAAATCCGCTCACTGGTCAAATCCAAGACAGGGACGGGCCCTTCTGTTTTTTACAGCCCCAAGTTTTCCATGATCCGTAAGTATGGAGTTTACACACTGGAGAGCGAAACATTCGCCAAGTTCATGTATTTTACCGATACCGACGAATCCACCAATGAAACCCCGGTTTACTTTTACGGTCCCGACCTTATCTATGGCCGGGTACACAGCAACAGCGACATCTGGATAAAGCAAGCGGGCGGAGGTACCAACGGCGGTTGGCCTACATTTTATGGCTGGGTTACAACCGCGGGTGAAATCCAATCATTCTCGGGATCATACTCAGAGGAGCAGATTTTTCGGGGTGGGCTTGCCGAAGGATACCCCTATACGATATTCCCGGATGATGCCACCACGCTCAGGAACAACGGCATCCAAGTGGGCCCGAATGCAGATCCCGACAAGATCGTTATGGTGGTATCTAGTGGTACCAGCTATTCAACTTATGTTGGCACTATGCAACCATCGTATATGGATACCACCAGTGTGTACAATCCATTTCCACCATACAATCCGAACACCTATCAGTACATGAACAGGTATGCAGTAAGGGATACAGTCTGGTCGCTGTATGGCACAGGCTATGCCAACAACCAATCCATGTGGGTCCCTAACAGGCTATGGCTGATGGGTACATTTGGCACCTATCAAACCTGGGGTTGCGCTGACACACTTTGGCTGATCGGCGACATCCTGCTGGCGGGCACCCAGCGTGGCTCAAGCCCTTTGGGGAACCCAACGGACGTGGTGGGGCTGGTTTCGAATAAATCGATTGTGATCAAATACGGATACCGCGACCCTATCGACTCCCTTCGCTATCACAGGAACTGCGGTTCTGACAACAATTTTGGCGGGATCTGGATTTATGCCGCCATGGCTGCCTTGGGTAACGGACACGGCAATTCTCACGCCGACGGTGTTTTTACCTTCGAGTACCAGCATCCCCACCCGTCAGTGCCGGATGCGCGGTTCAATAACGTATTATATACCAGGATAGACCTTCACCGCAGACGTTTTCCAGCCACGGGAGCCAATCCCTGGCCACCCCTGATCGATTTCCCCTGGTATAATCCTCTCTGGCCGGAACGGCGGCCATATCTGGAACGCGGTTATATCAGCGTCTACGGATCGATATCGCAAAGAAGGCGCGGTTTTGTGCACCGCAGCTATCAGGATGGCGAGTATCCGAACAACGGTCTCTGGGATCAGCCAATCGACTTTTGCGGCGGCTCCAGTAGTCCAGGGGCAGTTCAACACAATGATCCTGTGCTGGGTTTCCAATTGACCACACGGGACTTTGATGGTGCCAGTGGCTCAGGTACCGGTTACAAGAAGAATTACCATTATGACGATAGATTTTATCATACCTCTCCGATAGATTTCCCGGAAGTCGTCCGTCAGAACGAAACTCCATTTACGGCATTGCAGTGGGTGATCAGACGCCCCCCGGAGAATCTGTGAGCATCATAATAAATGTCAATAGATAAGAGGAACTATGAAGAAAACAAAAACGTTTAAGTTCAAGGAATCGGTCGGAATCGACATTGGCACCCACAGTGTGAAAGTAGTGCATCTGAAAAGACTGCACGAGGGATTCAAACTGTTGAACTATGAGATTCGTCCCACGGTTCCGCAAGGCGTTGAGTATATTCCCAGCGACCTTAGGCCGGATCGCTATGCGCCGGTCTTGGTGGAGATTTTCAAGACCCTGCGCATCAACCCCAAAAAAGTGCAGCATCTGGTGACTTCCGTTGGCGGGGACAATACCAGCATCAAGCAGATAAAGACGATCTTTTTGCCTGATGATGAACTTGAATCCGCGCTCTTCTTTGAAGCTAAGAAGCACATTCCCATCAGCGGTACGGACATGATCCTGGATTATCAGGTGCTGAGCGTGGAAGAGAAGACCAACAACATGAACATCCTGTTGGCGGCAACTTCAAAAGAGTTGCTGAACGAGCACACCAACACCCTGGTGAGCGCCGGTCTTACTCCCAACATCGTGGATATCGATTCCTTGGCAGTGGCCAATAGTTTTGCCCTGAACGCTTTTGTGGAAGAAGGCGTGTATGTGTTGCTCAACCTGGGCGCACACAGAACCAATATGGTCATCTGGGGGCCTGAAGCACGGTTCTTTGCTCGCGATATTCCCTATGGCGGCTATCATTTTACCCGCGATATCATGCGCAAACGTCAGATGGAATTCGGTGAAGCGGATGAATACAAGCTGAAATGGGGCTTGTTGGACGATCCCAGCATCAGTGACAGCAAGACGATCAGCATGTTGGACATCTCGGAAAAATCCACCGAAGACGCCATCGTGGAAGAAATCCGCCGCTCTCTGCGGTTTTATGTGAAGGAAGCGGGCAACAGCGATATCCGCAAACTTTATATGATGGGCGGCACCGCCAAGCTGAAAGGTTTGCAGGAGTACATCCAGGAAAAAGTGAGCATTCCCACCGATGTGTTTATGCCTTTTATCAACGTGGAAATGCCGGAAAAATTCATGGACAAAAAAGATCCCCAACTGGCATTGGCAATTGGCCTGGCTATGCGGACGGAATAGGATGTTGTTATGACAAACGTGTTTTACTTCAAAATCAACCTGAACAAATTTGGCGAAATGAAGCTGCAGACGGAGCGGGAAAACAAAACCTTCCGCAATGCTGTGATCGTCTATCTGGTGGGTACACTGATCATGTTTGGCGGCTTGTTCTATCTGAATGGTATCCTCAAGAAAAAAGTCGAAAACCGCAGCAAGTTCCTTAAAAGCACCGAAGCGCAGCTCAAGCAGTTCCAATCCAGTGAAGAGTATCTCTCCACGGTTGATGTGGACCGCCTGGCCCAGACCTTCAACAACCGGATATTCTGGGCTAAAAAGCTGGTGGCTCTCAGCGATGAGATCACCCGTTCGCTGGCGGTGCGTAAATTTACATATAACAATGGAGTGCTCACACTCAACGGTATCACTCCAGTGGATAGCAACGTGAAAGAATTGGATCTGATCAACGACTTTATTCAGCGCTTGCTGGCTAATCCCGAGATCAGCAACGACTTCCCGCAGATCAAATCTGGTCTGATCACCAAGCAACTTGCCAAAGACACCGCGATCATGGAATTTGTGATCGAGTGTTACAGCCGGGAAGCTTCAGAAAGCAGAAGGAGCGGCCAATAATGCGTGAGAAATACATTGTCTTCATTCTGGGCATGGTCTTGCTTACCATAGCCTTCTTCATGCTGGCTTCCAGTGTGATCGACGGTAACGAAAGCAAAATTAACCAACTCGATAAAAAGATCAAGACCGCTCAGGAAAAGCTGAACAGCGCAAGGATCATGGATGAGCAGCTCAGCCAGTTTTCCCTGATCATCGACAACAGCCTGACCCGCGAAAAATCTTTCACTTTCGACGAGATTAATGAGTTCAAGAAAAAGATCGGCGAAATGGCGAACGATAACCGGATAACTATCAATAAACTCTCCGATGCCAATAAATTTGCCATTCCCGGACTGGTTGAAACCACTTACAACATGGAGCTGGAAGGCACCTATGTGCAGATGGGCCAGTTTATAGCCGATCTGGAAGCTCTGGACAATATCATCAAGATCCATTATATTGATATCACTCCAGCGCAGACAACGGGCAAAAACAAAGATGCCGGCGGGATCTCCAAATACAGAATAACCTTGGAACTCTCGATCTATAAGGTTGCGAAGGAGGCTTAAGATGCAAGTAAGATTCGTTAAAGATTTCGCAATAGCATTGATCGTGATTCTGCTGCTTGCCTATGCTATCCGCTTGTACGCGTTAAACCTGCAGCAGGCCGGGATCCCGGATGAATCCAAATACACACAGAAATCGGTGTCCGATACCCTGCTCAACAAGATTAAGACCATCGAGTCCTCCATCCAGGACCGTAAGTTCTTCCAGTTCACGACCACGCGGGATCCCCTGCGGCAAGGCAATGTGATAAAAGATAAGCTCGACATGGAAAAAGAATTCATGCAGATGATCTTCAACACCTTCCGCCCCACCGGTACCTATATTGACAAGGAGACCGGCAAGCGCATGGTCAACATTGAGTTTATGGGTAAGATCTACTCTGCGGGGGTCGGAGACGTGATAGAAGGAAGAAAGATCACCTGGATCAACGAGGAAAACATCGGCATCTATTATGGCGGAGCGCAGACTCTGGCAGTACAGAAGATCCCGCCCATGCCAGATTTTAGCAAAGAGAACACCGTGACCAATAATCTCGATAACTACTAATGAAAAAATACAACGAAGCTGGAGATAATATGTTAAATGCTTTCACAGCCAAACGCCTGATCCTGGGCATCCTGATACTTGGGTTTATACTCGGGATAGCTTCACTGGGAGCTCAGACGAGTTCGCTAACCAAACCTGTGACCTTAAACAGCATCGACGAACCTCTCTCATCGGTGCTCAGTACCCTGGCCAGACTCAGTAACACCAATATCGTTCTGGCCACCGATCAAGCTGGCGGAACCGACAAAGAAACGGTAAAACGCGTCACGATCAACGTCCGCGACGTTCCGATCGAAACAGCTGTTTCCCTGGTAGCCCGTTCCACCGGATTGTCATATCGCGTGATCGGCAACAACACCTTCCTGGTGGGAACCAAGCAAAACATCTCCGAGGAAGCAGGTGAGAGAAACCATATTATATATTTGAACAATCTGGATGCAGCCAAAGTGAGCCAGGCGCTGGCCAACTCCGAAGTCAAGATCGTCCCTCTAGAAGGGCAGAACGCCCTGATGGTCTATAGCAATCCCGATACCTTCAACAGCATTAAAGAACTGGTGGAAAGCATCGACAACGAGCAGAAGCAGATCGAAATCCGCGTCCGCCTGATCGAGGTTAGTCTGACCGATTCCAAGAAATTTGGCATAGATTGGAGCCGCCTCAACCACCTGACCACCATCATCGCGGAGGATCCTGTCAATGCCTCCGGTGCCGGATTGCCCTTTAACTTTACTGACGATTCCGGCAGGCTTCCTTTCGGTGATCCCACCGCCTTCGAGATCCTGCCCGACCAGCAGTATTTCCAGAGGATCAATGGATTTGACGACATCGGGCATTTCAGCCGTCAACTCACAGCTTTTGACATCACCATCGACTGGCTGCTGGAAAACAACGCCGCCAAACTGCTCACCGACACCCGCGTTACAGCCTTGAACGGTGTGGAGGCAGAGATCCTCATTGGTGAGGAAGTACCCTACGTGGTGACCGATAATGACAAGCAGATCCAGGTTGAACGCGAAGAAGTCGGCATCATGTTGAAAGTGATTCCCACTGTGAACGATAATGGGCAGATCACAGCCCAGATTTCTCCTGAAGTAAGCTCAGTGACAGAACTGGTGGGCGGCTATGTGCCCCGCACCAAAGTGCGCCGCATCTCCTCCACCGTCACCGTGCCAAACGAACACAAGATCATCGTGGGTGGATTGCTTAACTCGACCATCACCCATAAGACTCACAAGCTTCCGTTGCTGGGTGACCTTCCCATTGTGGGACCTCTTTTCCAGCACAAATATGAGGTCGTGGATAACTATGACCTGATAATGGAGATTACACCTCGCCTGGTTGCGATTGGTGAGACATCCCCTACACCCAAAGTCGATGAGCGGCTCACCCGCACACTGATAGAATATGAAGAAGAAGAAAACGAGTAATGGGAGGTAGTAATGAATAAGCTAAACCGCTTTATCCCCATTCTTACCCTTATGGTGCTGCTTTTGGTGACACTTACCACATCATGCGACAGGCGCACCCCTCCTCCCACCAGCACCATTCCTCCGGTGGGGGATATAAGGGTAATCACAAATATCACAGCCACTCCGGACACAATTTACAATGACAACCACATCACCTTTGCCCAGATCAGTGTTACCGTGAAAGATGGTGAGGATGGCGGAGTGCCAAATCAGACAGTTGACTTTCGTACCACCCTGGGAAACATCATCCGCTATGTGACCACCGATAGCACTGGCGTGGCAACCACTACTCTGTGGGATGATGGCAGGACAGGTACTGCCTTAGTCACTGCCGTGGTACGCAACTATAGCACTGAAGGCGAACTGGTAGCCGAAGTGGATACCACCATTACAGTGCAGATCAATGATGTTCCCCCCATCGAATCCGTATCCCTCAGTTTTCAATCTGCTCAGAATCCCTATGTAATGGGTGTTATGCAGACCACAGAGATCAGTGCAATGGCGATGAACAATCTGGGTAACCAGGTTCCCAACAACACGCTCATCACCTTTAGCTGCACCAAGGGACGCTTTGTTGATGAACAGGGCAATGTGCTCGGCCTCTCGGTTGTTTCCAGAACCTTCAATGGCAGGGCGTATGCCAGATACAACGCCGGGGCAGTTGCCACCACAGCCCCGGGAGCGGAAAACGCGGTGGTCACAGCTGCAATCGGCAATGTTTCCAGCAGCCGCGAAGTGCAGATCACTCCTGGCATGCCAGCCTTGATAGGGCTGAAATCCTTTGTGCAGATCGGTGGTGAAATGGTGGAGGCGGACACCAGTTTTGTGACCAGTCCCAACCATATCTTCATGCGTGCCACCCTCAACGACATGCATGGCAACCCCTGCCAGGTCAAACCTGTCCGCTTTGAGACCAACCTGGGCACCTTTGTTAATACCGCTCAGTCCATAACGATCAATACCGACCCCAATGGCGAAGCACGAGTGCGCTTTACGCCGGGGCTCACAGCTGGAGCGGCCACGATCAAGGCTTTTGCCAACAACGATACCCTGCAAACCCAATTGATATTCAATATAACATCGGATGATATCCATTCGATCAACTTCACCCAGGATAGCCAGCTCGAGTTGGCAGTTGCCAACACCGGCGGTCTGGAATCGGCCATCTTGCGCGTGCGGCTCAATGATATCAACGGCAATCTGATAGATTTCCCTGATACCGTCTATTTCCGCATTATGAACAGCACGCCTCCTGCCGGAGCCAACCTGAACAACCAACCAGCTTCAGATAGCGTTATGGTGGTTTCCACAGGAGGTGAGGCGCAGGTCTCGGTGAACAGCGGAACCGAGAGCGGTATCCTGATCATCAGAGCCTCTCTCACCAACAGAGCCGGAAGGTGGGTGCATGCCACCAAAGCGAACATAGTGATCCACGCGGGTCCGCCTGCCTTTGTGCTGCCCTTTACCGGTGGTTTCAACACTGGTCAAAACATGGGCGGTGGTTTGTGGCGTATCGTCGTGGGCGCTGTAGTTAAGGATGTCTATGGTAACGCCGTACAGAATAACACAGCGGTGTTTTTCTCCCTGGTCAATCCAGGCGAAACAGATTGCCAGATCGACGGCTGCGGCTTGGTGGGCAACGTAAGCGTGGAAGATGACTCTCTGGCTGGAGTTGCCTACACCACACTTACCTATTCCGGAATCTACACCAATGATGTCATTACAATCATGGCCAGTACAGGTGAGGTTATGGGACAGGGTGTGTATGGCACTACCACAGTATCCCTGCCGCTCAACGATCCGCGTCTTGATCTTCAGGCTAACCCGACGATGTTAGTCTTCGGTAACGACATACCGGATTGGAAGAGCACCGATATCTATGGGGTGCTCACCGATGGCCAGGGCCAGCTGATTGGAAACTCCGCCCTGATGCTGCTGTGCACCAAAGGTCAGTTTGTGGCGATTCCCGGCTTTAATAACAATTACCCCAACGATCCTCCCTGGCGCATTATTACCGATGACGGCAGTTACGGCACCGGTGAGTACCGGGGCTGGGCTTGGGGCCAAATCCGTTTCCACAGGCTGGAGGTTCCAATTGGCGACCCGAATATGCAGGTGCCGGGCCAGACTCTGGCCACTATCACCGCGCGTCTGCTGGGTACCAATCTAACCGTTTCCAGCGATGTTGTGCTGTACCGTTACTGGACACCAGGACCTCCTTTCTAAATAAGTAGTATAAGCGCGGGGATGGCTTCAGCCGTCCCTGCGCATAATTATACTGGAGCAGTATGATACTTTGCGGCTGATTGAGCCTTGTTTTGTGAAATAATAGTTGAAGGATGACCTTAAATGAGCTTTAATCCACAATTTGCCCGTTTGGGCGAAGTGCTTGTTCACGAAGGTTTCGTGAATGAGGATCAGGTTAAAGAAGCCCTGATCAAACAATCCAATTTTGGCCTCAAGATCGGTGAAACTCTGATCAAACTGGGCTACCTGTCCGAAAAACAATTGCTGCAGGCTCTCAATCTTCAGCTCGGTTACACCATTGTCAACGAAAAAGAGCTGATGGAACTTGACCTGGATATCGTTTCCCAGATTCCCGAACCCTACGCAGTCGAAAACCGGGTAATAGCTCTGCGTGAGGAAGGAGACGGCGTGGTGGTGGCCTTGGTGGATCCTGAAAACCTCACTGTGCTGGACAACCTGAAAAAGATACTGGGCAAAAAAATCAAGCCGGAACTGATCGGCAGCACGATGCTCCTCGACACCATCGAAAAGTATTACAAGAGCATCCGCACTACATCCCAGGTGGAAGACGCCGTGGGAGGGTTCGACTTTGTGGCTGTGGATGAGGACGAAAATGAGATCACCATATCCTCCGCTTCCTCAGAAGCCGATGCCCCTGTCGTCAAGCTGGTCAATTTGATCATCAACGAAGCGATCAAATCCGGCGCCACGGATATTCACATTGAGCCTCTTGTCAAAAATACCCGCGTGCGCTACCGCGTGGATGGCGCTCTGCGTGAGGTGATGACTCCCCCAATCGGTATGCACCCCGGCGTGGTCTCCCTCATCAAGGTGATGTCCAAGCTCAATATTGCTGAACGCCGCCTGCCCCAGGACGGCCATATCTCACTCAAAACCTCCCTGAAGAGCGTGGATGTTCGTGTGTCCATCACTCCCACAGTGCTGGGTGAAAAAGTTGTGATGCGTCTTTTGGACAAAGGCGAGTTTGGCTTCATGCTTTCCACTCTGGGTTTCGAGCAGGAAGATATGGATATCTTCTCCCGCATTATCCGCAGGCCTTATGGAATCATCATTGTTTCAGGACCCACCGGAAGCGGAAAATCCACCACACTGCACGCCGCCCTCAAAGAGATTCAGGATGTCGAGTCCAACATCATCACGGTGGAAGACCCTGTCGAATATCGCCTGGAAGGCATCACCCAGATCGAGACCAAGGAACAAATCGGTCTCACTTTTGGAGCCGCCCTGCGCTCCGTGTTGCGTCAGGACCCGGACATCGTGCTTATCGGTGAGATTCGCGACGAAGAAACCGCGGACATTGCCATCAAATTCTCACTCACCGGCCACCTTGTGTTTTCCACTCTGCACGCCAACGATGCCCCCAGCACGGTTACCCGTTTGATCGACATCGGCATCAAGCCCTACCTGGTGGGCTCCTCTCTCAGCCTGGTTATGGCTCAGCGTCTGGTGCGCAAGATTTGTCCTTATTGCATCTCCGATTATAAACCTACCGATCAGGAACTCAGCGATTGCGGATTGACCCCGGAAGAAGCTGAAAGGATCGATTTCAAACTGGGAAGAGGATGCGTTCACTGCAACAACACCGGCTTTGCCGGCCGTATCGGTATCTTCGAACTTCTCACCGTCAATCCCGAGATTCGCGGGTTGATCTACGATGGCGCCAATCAGGACCTGATCCGCGAAGCCGCTCTCAGAGCCGGCATGCGCACCCTGCATGATGCCGCCATAGAAAAGATGAAACGTGGGATCACCACCATCCGTGAAGTCATCAAGATGACTATCGTGGAATAAATGTAAAGGGACCCAGCTATGCCTAATTTCGCTTACATTGTTAAAGACGCCAAGGGCGCCAGAGTGGAGGGTATCCTCAAAGCCGACACTCTGGATATGGCCGTGGACAAACTTGCCAAGGAAGGAAGCACCATCATCTCCGTAAAAGCTGCCGCGGAAGGCGCTTTCAAGGGAAAACTCTCCCTCTTCGACAAGATCATGCTCACCATCTACAAGATCCGCACCGGCGTGTCTCTCAAGACCCTGGTGTTTTTCACCCGCCAGCTTTCCACCATGTTTTCCGCCGGACTCACCATCGAGAAGGCCGTCACAGACCTGGAGAAGGAAGAGAAGAACAAAAAATTTGCCAAAGTGCTGCGCCGCATCTCCGACGATATCCGCAAAGGCTATTCCCTTTCGGAGTCCATGGAGCAGCATCCCGGCGTGTTCAATCCCCTTTATGTGGCTCTGGTGAAAGCCGGTGAGGTCTCGGGTACGCTGCACACTGTGCTGGACGAACTATCCGACTATCTGGAAAAGATCGAGGATACCCGCCGCAAGGTCATTTCCGCTATGGCATACCCGGTTTTTATTATGATCTTCCTTGTCTTCGTGATCTGGGTCATGTTCTATTATATCGTCCCCATGTTCGCGGGCGTCTATGCCGACTTCAACGCGGAATTGCCTGCCCCTACCAGGGCTGCCATCGCGATCAGTAATTTCATAGTGAACAACGTGTTCCTCACCATTCTGATCGTCATTGGCATAGTTGTTGCCTTCTTCCTGGTCAACCTGACCGACCGGGGCCGCTATATCATGGACTCGATAAAGCTCAAGATTCCGGTGATCGGCAAGGTTCTCAGCAACTCCATCATGAGCAAATTTTCCCGCACCTTTTCCATTCTGATGGCGGCTGGTGTACCCATCATGGACACCATGGAACTCACGGAAAACGTAGTGCAAAACGCTGTGGTTGAAGGTGGTGTACGGCGCGCCAGGGTTATGGTGAAAGAAGGTTACGGAGTTGCCAACGCTTTCCGCAAGACCGGGATTTTCCCGCCCACCCTTCTGCAGATGATCGCCACCGGCGAAGAAACCGGCGATATGGACAAACTGCTGGGCAAGGCTGCTCAATTCTACGAAAAGCTGGTGGATTCGGTTATCGACCGGCTCACCTCGCTCATCGAACCGCTGTTGATCGTAATTATGGCGGCCCTCGTGGGCAGCATCATTGTTGTGATCTACCTGCCCATCTTCGACCTTGGTGAAGCGATCAGCCAGGGCTTCAATTGATCTGAAATAATCCATTGTATAATTGCCGGGATATAATGTCCCGGCTTTTTGTTTGCCCAGAATGCTTTCTGTGCCGATGGACTGAAAGAAGTCCTGACGCCTCAAAAGGTTCCTCCGCAAGTTTAGTGTAGCGGCGCTTGCCATAGCGCCGTACAGGATTAACCATCCAGCCCCAAAGCAAACCACACCAGCCCCAAAAACCGTGTCATCACGGCCAACCGGTATCCTCGCCGGATCGGTAACGATCCGGTGGGGCGGTTTGAGCCGTGATCCAGTCTTTTCAAGCCACATCACAGCATACAGCCCTGAAACAACGCCAACCAAGCCACAAACCGTGTCATCCCGGGCTGTCGGGGTCCCCACCGAAGTGCGTAGCGGTTTGGTGGGGTGACTTGACCCGTGATCCAGTCTTTTCAAGCCACATCACAGCATACGGCCCTGAAACAACGCCAACCAAGCCACAAACCGTGTCATCCCGGGCAGCGACCCGTGATCCAGTCTTTTGGAAACGGTCAGCCAGCTCTGAAACAAACCACGCCAGACTATAAAACCGCGTCATCCCGGCCTACCGGGGTCCTCGCCGGATCGGTAACGATCCGGTGGGGTGGTTTGAGCCGTGATCCAGTCTTTTGTAAAAATCCTCGTAAGTTAAAAAAAGCAGAACACCTCATTTCTCCTTTCCACCAGTTTTATTTTTCCCCCCATATATATAGGTGCTACGACCCCTTCATGCAAGGCGGGATGAATGATTCAGGGGCAAGTATATAAATATACTTGCCCGTAAATGCGCGGCCATGAGCTGGCTGCCTTCCATTTCCCCTCGCGCGCGGGTGGCTCTCATTTGCATCCGGCGTTTTGACGTGAGTCTTCCTTAGGTCAACCTTATAATTTATAAGGATGACCTAAGGATGATGGCACAGAATCCAGTCGTAGCAAAGGAGGGCGGTATGAGATTATGGGGACGGTTGCGGAAACAAAGCACCCAAACTACATTACCGTGTCATCCCGGGCAGTGTCCCGGGATCCAGTGCCTTGGGGTGGCAAAGTCCGTTTGCCACAGAGACCGGAGGTCTCTTCCAAACAGGCAACTCCGTTGCCTCTGCCGAACAGACTTCGGCAGCCCCTTAACTTACACCAGTCTGCGGCAATCTGCGCCATTTTTCCGCGTAAATCTGCGCGAACCACTTGACCCGTAATCCAGTCTCTTGGAAAGGGCAGTGGGAAAGTGGAGACCCGAACCTTGGCTGCCTGGATGTTCAGAGCACAGAAAAAGGGGTGAGCTGGCTCACCCCTAATAGCGGATTATCGCTTGCTTTGTTCAGTTTTGAGCCACCACCTTGTAGAAGGCTTTGGGCAGCCCGCGGCTGTCTGTATAGCTGGTGCCTGTCACCGTGGCCAGCAAGGTATAGGTCCCATAGGGATCGCCGCTGCTCAGGATCTTGTAGCTGCTGGCATTCGGCACAGCCTGCCAGGAGAGCACGGCATTGTTTCCAGTGCGGTTCACGCTTACTATGGGTGTTTCCAGGCTGGCGATGATCCCCGTACCTGTGACGGGGATGTTCAGGTTGGCTTCGTCGCCGTCATTGCTGGCGATCGTGACATTGCCATTATAAGAAGCCGCCGCGGTTGGCGCGAAGATCAGGTCATAGGTCCTGCTGGCGCCGGCGGCGATGTTGAAGCTCAAGGTGTTGCGAGTTGCCTCCGCTGTGGCAAAGCCAGCCTCGGCGCCGGAGCTTCGATCCAGGCTGTTTCCGGCTGCCGCCTGGGAAACAGTGTACCCTGCGGGTGTGCTGATCGTGCCGGTGAGAGGGGAATCTCCGCTGTTGCCGATGGTGAACTGCTGAACTGATGTTGAGCCGACTGCGACGTTGCCAAAAGAGATGCTGGCAGGGGTCACATTTATTTCCGGCCCAGTTTGATAGGCAACCAGGGTCAGTTTCACATTGGGGCGGTTGCTGCTGATATAGTCGCCTGAGAAGACATTGGTCTGGTCGTTGTAATCACTGCGGGCGCAGCGGTATCCTCTGGTGACGGATGTGTAGCGGACCGTTCCTGACTGCGTCCATTGCTCGGTAAGGTTGAAAGCGGTGTCCACCACGATGTTCTGGCTGCCGTTCCAGAGGAAGGGTGTCTGGAAGGTGAGCATGTCCCAGCCGCCGGCGGTTGGCATATAGCCTTCCGAGCTGAAGACAGTCACCATGTCGGTCGCGCCCTGCCAGTTGGCAACGTTGGCATCCGTGGTGTGCTTCATGCGCACGATGAAATTCGGAAGGATATGGTCCGGCGGGGTGTTCACCCAAAATGCCAGACCGGTGATGTAGATGGGGCCCGTTATACCCTGGTTGTTCAGTTCCGCCGCCGTATAGACCGACTGCCCGTGCAAGCTCTTGTAGGTGATGTTGATGGGGCAGGCCGTATTGTTATATGTGGAGCTTGTGCCGTCTCCCAATACCACCTCGAGGATGACGTTGGGGGTGGCGCTAACTGTGTTGGAAGCGGCTGATTCCCCGGCGGGGCTGGCATACACCGTGGTTACATAATATGAATAGCTGGTTCCGTTTGTGAGGCCTGTATCTCGATAGCTCGTGCCGGTCACGGTGGTGACTGGGCTGCCGTTGCGATAGACGCGATAGCCGCTTATGGCGCGGTCTTCCGGGATCAGCGCCGTCAATTCACCGCGTCCTGCGGCGGCTGTCCAGGTCAGATCTACAAGCTGGTTTCCCGGAACTGCGGCAAGGTTGGTGGGGGGATTCATGTTTGGCGTGGCGTTCACGCTGGGAGTGGATGGGGATTCCTCGCCGTCATAGACCGCGGTCAGATAGTACTCATAGCTTACGCCGTCGGTCACAGCAGTGTCTGTGTATTGGGTGTCTGTCGTGCTGGCCAGAACACTGCCGTTGCGATAGATTTTGTAGCTGTCCGGAACAGCGCCCGCGGGAGCATCCCAATCCAGCAGCACATAGCCGTGGCTGGCAGTAGCGGTCAGGTTTTGCGGCGGCAGCAACATATCGTAATCCGGGAAGATTTTCAGAAGCAGGTTGGGCAGGTTCGGTGTAGCCAGGAGGTTGGAAGGCGCTGATGAGTCGCTGCGGTTCTGGCGGGCGCGGTTGCCCTGCGTGGTGGAATATCTCCAGAGCGGGTAATTCGAAGTGTATTGCTGATAACCTTTAACTGTTAGCACCGCCAGGTTGGAGACCCCATCATAAACGAACATGGGGTTCAGATCCACTTCCATCCAGCCTGATACCGCGTTGTTGGGGAAGGTGCCGCTGTAAACCAGGGTGTATCCCGCCGTGCTGTAGTTTCCTGAAGCAAGGCTTGACTGGGTGGTGTTTTTCATGTAGATGGAAACCGCTTCGATGGTATCCATATTGCTGCCACTGTTTTTATAAAAAGCAATGGATTTGAGCGTTCCTGCCATTTGGATGTCGGAAGCCAGATAGATGGCCTCATGGGCGGAATAGTTGTACCATCTGTCCAGTGGATAGCCTTGGGTATCGTCGCCCTCTCCGATGACCACTTCCAACGGAGCCCCCACCTCCAGGTATTCGGTAAGGCTGGCTGTTGCCGTGCCAGACAAGGCATTAAAGTTCAGGGTCACAATGGTTCCGTTTGCAACGGAAGAGGAGGCGGAGACCTCAAAATGAAGAGTGGCATGAGCTCCTGCCGCCAGGGTGGGGAAGCTGTCGCTGCCGTCGGTTATTGTTATACCTGGAGTAGAACATCCAAGGGAGGCAGTTCCCGCCGCGGTGGGAATCTCCCCCACGTTATGGATTTCGATGGACAGGGTGGCTGTCTCGCCTGGATCCAGGATTCCATTTTGGTTACCGCTGTAATCGCTCACGCTCAGGTGACGGAATTCAAGCTCGGGCTCATATACTCCCAGCCTGAAGTTTCGGTTCCAGTTACCATTGGCTCCGGTGATGTTAAGGTCAAAGAGCAATTGATGGTCTGCAGGGCAGTTGGACGCCACCTGGACTGCATAGTTGCTGAGCGACCAGGCACTGCCCTGGGCAGGCACGGTACCGTAGCTGGCGTTTGCGGTGGAGATGGTAACAAAAGGATCGCTGGAGCTCAGGGTGGCGCTCACGGAATTGGCATTCACCAGTCCGCGGTTGCCCAGGCGCAAGGTGAGCTGGGCAGCTTCGCCAGGCTCAAGATGGTTGTTGCCGTTGGTGTCCAGCACGGAAGCCTGTTCAAACACCACATACGGATAATCCGGTATCAGGGGGCGGGTGGTGATGAACAGCGCGGATTCATCGGTTAGAGGTGCCGCGGCGGTGGGATAGATGTTTCCAAAGGTGTATTCCAGACCTACCGTCGCAGTGTGGTCTTCGATACCGATGGTGCAGTAGTTGCCATGGGGATAGGTGTCGCCATCGCCCAGGTCGATGTTGTTGAAATCCTTGTATTGCAGCTTGATCTGTCCGTCTCCGGTGTGGGTGGGATAATAAACGGGATCGTAGAGAATGGCCTGGAAGGTTTGTGGAGTTGTGGAGTCGTAACCGGAGATCATGTTGTACCATTCCACCACATAGTAATGATGGATAGAGTTGTACCAGGTATAAACACTGCTTTCGCTTTGGATATCCAGGTCATCCCAGAACACGGCGATCATGGGACTGGGTCCGCCTGCATCCGGCAGACGCCAGTTGCGCCAGTCGGCGTCGGCTGTTTCCCCAAAGGCGATGAATCCATTGGAGGAGATTGAGGCCTGGGTGTAGTCCACCCCGTAGAATTGGAAGGTGAAGGGCAGGTTTACTGTCTGGATAGCCACGGCGCCAAGCTGGTCACCTTCATCGGATGAACTGCCGGGATCGCTTAGGCTGAGGGCGGTGCCGCTGCCGCCTTCCGCGGGAGCGATGCCAATCCACTGGTAAGTGGGGCACTGGTCATAACCCGTGTCGCCAGTGTCAAAGATGAAATATCCGTAGGCATCCTGTCCCAGGGGATCGGTGACTGTGGTATGGCCGATGGTGAAGGTGAGCGGAATGCTTTCCGCGTAACCTGCCGCGTTATATAGATTGAGCTGCAGGGGGATCACCATGCCGTCAACACAGGTGCTGCGGGCTGTCACCGAAAAAGTGTCGGTGTTGTTGCCTGCGGAGCTGCCGGCAGGGAGGTTGCCCCAATAGCCCTGTGCATCGGTGATCTGGAAAAAGGAATCCTGAGAGCTGAGGGTGCCGTAAATATCGTACAGAGACGCGCTGCCGGCATTGTTCAGGGTTATTGTGAGTGGCCAGCTGTCGCCCGGATTGATGATGTTTCCCGCCGCCCCCACAAAGGTGTGGGAAACCAGATTGAGGTTGCCGTTGCTTACAATCACCGGAACCGAGATCTGCTCCTGCCCGCTGCCTCCTTCGTCCGTAAAACTAAGAATAAAGCGGTGTTGGTCAGGGCAATCGGGAGCTATGGTGAGGCTTATTCCGTTTGTGCTCAGGAGGGTGGAGTTGGGGCTGATGCTCCCAAATTCGATCCTGCTTGGGGGATTCAGCGTCACGTAGGCATCAGAGCAGGTCACGTTGCCAAGGGGGCTTTGCGGCGCAGAGGTGGTGTTGCGCAGGCTGAAATAGATGTCCATGGTTTCACCGGCGTTGGGGATGCCATCGCCGTTGTCGTCAACTTCCACGCCGGCAAATACCAGTCCGCCTGAACTGCCAACGTTGATAGTGTTGATCAGTGGTTTGTAATCGTCCTTGTTGATCGTGAGGGTCAAGCTCCCGTCCTGAATGGGTGAAAACTCCAAAAAGGCAAGTCCCCTTTCATCACTGAAGCCCAATGCCTGCTGCTGTCCGGCTGGGTTGCTCAACACCACCGAAGCGCCGGCCACAGGCTGGTTGTATGCGTTTTTTACCACCACTTCCATGCTGCCGGTTCCGGCGGGTATGCTGGCAGGGGCTGTAGCGGTGAAAGTATCTGGGATTCCCACATAGACTGGCGCTGTGGGGTCACCGATCAAGTTGCAGTAGCCGGAAAAATTGTAAGCCTGCGTGGAGTAATTGATCCCATAGACGGAGTACAGATACAGTTTGCCATAGAGCATGGCCTCGCTCATGTTGCGCATGCCCAGGGGATAGATGCCGTGGAATATCCCCACGTCCAGGCAGTTGTTCATGGGGGTATGGGTGCTGGAAGTGGCCATCCCGATGGCGGTCACGGCTCCGCCCAGGGATGCTTCGGTGCCATAACGGACCACCGATTCCGTGGTGCTTGTTCCCCCTCCCCAACTTCCGGTGCTGCAGGTGATGAATACAGCATGAAACAGGCGGTAAGCGTTGCTCATGTTGTTCATGGTGTTTGGCCAGCCATTCATGTTGATCCAGCCTCTAAAGTTATAGAAAGCCACGCCTTGGTTGATGGCGGCGTTTATTGACGCTGTACTGGGGTTGCCACCATATAGCTCTGTGTATGTGTAATCCGGATTAACGTCCAAAGACCGGTCGTGGATATATTCGTTGGTGTAGACCGTGGAGATTCCTGAGGTAGAGGAGTCGCCCACCAATAACATCCTGTTAAGCCAGCCGGCTAAATCAAGATTGATGTTTTGTTCCAAAGAGCGGATTTTGCCCATATAATTCACCATTTGCTCGGTGCTGTTAACGGAAATCCTGCCGATGGCCACGTCGCCCAGATTGTCCCCACCCGCCAGCCAGGTGTAGTAGTAATCCATGTAAGTGCTAAAGGTAGGTACTGCGATTGTCCCGGAGTCATCCCCGATTATCGTAATGTAGTCCGGACGGGTGCTGGCATTGTCATATCTGCCCTGGATGAAGGTCTTGATATTGGTGTAGGAAGTGCCCGTTGTGGCGGTGCTGAAAGCGTCCACCAGATAGCCTTTTTGCCTCTTCCAGCTTACGTATTCGTCCACCTTGCTCTGGTAGGTGGCATCCCCATAGTTGCCATAGATCACCAGCAGCCGGGGTCTGGAGTAGCTGATCGCGTCCCGCGTTTCCAGGTCATTGTAGTTCAAAATCATGCCCTGATATATCTTTTTGAAGGCAGGGGAGTAGCTGAGTGGCGGAGTTATCTCGTTCACGGAAGGTTGATCGTTGAAATCCAGGCTGATATCCAGGCTGGTTTGCACCAACAGTTCACCTTTGGCCTGGTCATACTGGAAGGGACAGACGTTGAGGGTCACCACGCGGAAGTCGCGCAGCACCTGAGGTTCGGAGATCTGGATATAGTTGGCTGGATACAGCTGGGATGAATATCTGCCGGCGATACGTTCGCCGCTCAGAGTGGAGTCAAAATCCAGCCGCAGAGATTGCTCCCTGCGTTGCTCGCCGCCGTTCACCCTCAGGGTCACCCCGCCGCTGTGGGGGATGGCGATCATGGTGGCAAAGACCGGCAGGGTCTCTTCTTCCCCGATAAAAAGATAAGGCGTGTCGGCCAGCTTGACCTTGTGCAGGGTCTGGCCGTCCCTGGTCACTTGTTCCAGTTCCCAGCCTGGAAGCTCAAAATGAAGCTGGATACTCTCTTGTGAACTGCGTGAAATGGAAAAAGCCGTTGCCCCGGGCGCTGCCTGGGCAGACAGAAGGGAGGCGGCCATGAATATCATGGCCATATACAAACATCGAATTATGCGTGATCTCATGTGTGAACCTCGATTGCATGATTTATTATGATGCTTTTACTAATGCAATTATCGGTGCAAATCGGGGGTTTTCCTCTGAAATATCCATGAATAGAGGATTGATTTCCCAGATTATTGATTTATTTCAACACTGACGGCAGCCCAAGTTAAGCAAACTGTCTTTTTCTCTGATATTTAGATATACCATCCACTAATTAAGATATTTGCCGGCAGAGGAAAAGTGCTATGCCCATCGAGTAATCGTAATGCCGCTATCATTCGCATGATCAACAGGTTAACCCATCATCCTTAGGTCATCCTTATAAATTATAAGGTTGACCCCAGGAAGACCCACGCCGGAGAGGTTGATGCAAATGAGGCCCACCCCTCTATATATATAGGTGCTACGAAAAAAACAAGCCCCGCCCATCCTTGGAGGACGGCGGGGCCGATATCGAAGTGGTTAGTTTGTTATTTGGCGGGAAGCTCTTCGTAGGCTGCCACGACCTTGTAGAAGGCCATGGGCAGGGCTTCTGTGTCTTCCCAACTGGTTTGCGGCGCCAGGACCGTGGCGAAGGGCAGAGTGCCGTAATCACCGTAGGGATCTGTGGCGCGG
>Ga0208196_1000945_pt1 | contig 34009 bp, 20 predicted proteins | sample AD_JPNNA7_MetaG_FD_184443 | JGI IMG/M metagenome (GOLD analysis project Ga0208196, IMG submission 184443) | Active sludge microbial communities of municipal wastewater-treating anaerobic digesters from Japan - AD_JPNNA7_MetaG (SPAdes) (version 2) | ecosystem: Engineered > Bioreactor > Anaerobic...
CGATCTTCTAACCCCTCAAGTCCGGATGACTCATATTTATTCACCCAATAATAATACAGAGTTTTCGATATACCATGTTTTCGACAACCTGCAGTTACCCCTAAACCCTGGATATCTAAGATAATCCGTTCTTTTTCCTGGGGCGTCCATTTGTGCATTCTTTTTACCATCAACATAAAAGTACAATTTAAATTTGTACTTTTAGTCTAGTTTTATAGGGGGGTAGACCATAATGTTCTGCAGGATTCTTTAACTAACTCGTAACGGTTGGCGATATGGCTGGAAAGACTTGTCTGCCTGCTGATGTAGAAAAATTCAATATTTTTGATAATGTAAAAACTTATATGATGATGAAACAATCGGATAAGAAATATCTTATTGCCTATTTCTCACGAAAAGGCAATAATTATGTTGGGGAAAGTATTTCCATAATAATGTTTGTGTTATTTGCTATCCTTATTTTTTATAAGGAATTGAATCTTATATAGAAATTGCTCAACTTTTGGGATCATGGAAAGAACATTTTTTTCTTCAATTTCAATGAAGTCTCCATAATCACTTTTATGTCTAAGATCAAAAAGATCCCCATATAGTTTTCCATATTCTTTATCAAGTAATCCAGTCTTAATGAAGTAAAGCGAAAATTGGGTTTTTACGCCTGAATGTTTATGACATGCAATCTGATATTTTGAAAATAATGCGAGTACAGAATAAAAGCATGCATAGTATAACCTGTTAATTGATGAATTCCAGCTTTTTTTGGATGCAAGGTATTTTGCATCTTCGAAAGTCTTCCATGCTCTTTCTAATCTATAGTTTATATAATCTTCCTGAGTGGTTTTTTCCACATTTATATCCTTAATCCTTCTCTAGCAATGCTTTGATAAAGTGGAGTTACCCAATATTTTGATTCCCATTCGTTTTTATTATGGACAGTAACCGAAAAGGACTGTTCGAGTTCTAGTTCCAGATCAAAAAGTTTATGACGAAAAACCATTTCATAATCCAGATCAGCTTTAGAATTGACAAGGATTAAAAGATCCCAGTCAGAATCAGGTCGTTCGTCACCTCTGGCTCTTGAGCCATAAAGAATAACTTCAGCTTGTGGATCAATTTGTCTTACAATTTCCTTGATCTTTGAAAGCACTATTGATTTTTTATTATTCATTCTGTAAAAATAGTAAAATTACCAATACCGGTCCGCCGATATATCGTGACGGATTGATCAAAAACGTTTTTTCCTGTTTAATTCCTGTCGTCTTAAAATATTTTGAGCGAAAATTGTTTTTCTCTATAATGCTATAATAAAAAACGGATTGAAAAAACCAGCATCCCCTCAAGCCGGAGGAAAGTCAGTCGTTAATATTTTACCTATGATATGCTTCGATCCTGATGCTTTTGCCCAGGATTTGGTCACTTCATTCCTTAACTTTCTCCTTTTTCCTTTATACTTTTTCCTTTGCTTGCCTCCAGGCAGACGACTTCTTTATATTTCAGGAAGCCAGCTCTTTTATAAGCTCGTTCATGAATTCTGCAGCCAGACGTGCATTCTTTTCTGCAAATTCGATACCCACTGTCTGACCATCAACAACCGGCAATGGATGGCAGAGCTCATAACTCATATAGCCCTGATAACCAATATCGTTCATGGCCTTAATGAAATATCTGTAAAAGTCTTCGCCAATAACTTTGCCATCGGAACCTCTTTCATATTCGCCTCCGAAATGTGACAGCACCTGCAAATCGCCTACCGCCCTGGCAGCTTTTTGAATGCCTTCGGCACTCTTATCTTCCATGATAGGCGCATCGAGCGATACCTTAAGATTCGGTGAATTAACTTCTTTAACCATCTTCAACACTTCGGGATAATCTCTGATAACAGGTTTATGGTTTTGAAGCGCAAGCACCACACCGGCATCTTGAGCATATTTTGCACATTCGGCCATACCTTCCCGGCACCATGCCCATGTCTCCTCCTCTGAGAATTTTGCATGAGTGTAGTTCCATATATCTCGTGCAATATCATATTGGGCTATTTGAGGATGTTTTGTGATGCCCGGCCAGGCCAGAAACAACCTTAGTGTTTTTGCACCAAAGTCCGAAGTCATCCGAATGAGTTCTTTCACATAAGCTATCTGACATTCCCTGTGCTCTGGTATCGGACTACTGAAATCATTGTTGGCAGCAACACCGTAAATTTCTATACCTTCTCCGTCGGCATAAGTGCGGAAATCTTTGCATTTTTTCGTTGGCCAGTCGAGAGGATTGCCATGAGGTCTTTTACCGTCTATTTCAATTCCCGTATAACCAAACTCCCTGGCTTTTTTGACCATTTCTTCCAGAGGCATCGCTTCCCCGCGATACCAGACGCCGAGGAATGTTATACTGTATAATCCTACCTTTATATCGGATTTCCTGGGTGTGCTGCAGGACAATGCATTGGCTCCTGCCATTAATCCGGCAGTTGCGGCAATTGATGTTGCAACGAACTGCCTGCGGTTAATCTGATTTTTGTTTTTCATAGAGTTCCTCCCGATTTTGATAATGTAACATAAATGCAACTTATTATATACAAATATATTTTTATTTCTGGAAAGAATTAAATAATAAAGGCACATATAATTTATTCAGGCCTGAATATTACATCTACAATATCGGCTTTTCCAAAGAAGCTATTTGCGACCTTACGTATATCTTTTACAGTGAGCTTTTTTAAAATCCTGTCGAAGTTAGCAGGGTCGTTTATATCAACGCCGGAATAGTAGTATGAATAAAGCAAATTACTCCAGTAATTATTGTGCTGCTTCGCTTCTTCTCTGATTTTAAGCATATTACTTACAGCTTTTTGCAAATTATCTTCCGTTGGCCCGTATTTAATAAGGCGATCAATCTCATCATAAACGACTTTCTTGAGAGTATCGGCTTTTTCCGGATCACAATCGAACATAATAAGACCTGCCGCATTCTGATATGGATAGAGCTGTGAGGTCAGACTTACCGATACTCCGTATGTACCGCCCGCCTCCTCCCTTATTTTTTCAGTGAAAACAATGTCGAGAATACCGTCTATAACTTTCAGACAAACATTGTTGTAAGGTGTGTATTGGAATTCTGTCGAATGACTGATAAATATGGTTGCTTTGGGTACAGTAAGCGGTATTCTGATGTCTTTGATAAATTTTCCTTCCGGCGGCCTTATATTACGGTCTATGAAGCTCTCCCTGGCTGGCGATGAGGGAAGTGATCCAATGTATTTCACGGAAAGAGATTTTGCTTCTGCCTCGTCAATATTACCTACTATAAAAAAAGTAAAATCTGCCGCATTGGCGAACCTCTCCTTGTAAACATTTTCAATCATACCGAAGTCCACTTTTTCCAGCATAGAATTGTTAAGTATCAAAGCTCTCGGATTATAGTCGGCAAGAAAGAGCGACATGGAGTCCTGCATTATTTTTGACGGCTCTTTTGCCATGCTTGCAAGAAATGCTGAATATCTCGACATTATTGCCTTATGCGCAGCTGAATCAAATCGCGGATTTACGAATCTGAGGTAAAGAAGCTGCATCATTGTTTCGAAGTCTTTTGGAGTAGAGGAGCCGTTTATACTTTCAGTTATCTGACCTAGTGAAACGGATAGTGTTACGTTTTTGCCTGCAAGCACTTTCTGAAGTGTCACATTATCGAACTTGCCAAGTCCGTACGCTGGAATGACCGATGGCAGCATAGTAGCCGAAGGCAGGTACGAGAGTTCATAAAGCGACGTTCCTCCCAGACTGTATGCTGTAAGCAGGACATTATCTTTTTCATAATCGGTTTTTTTGTAAACAACTCTCGCACCATTTCCAAGTGTCCATTCTACTGCATCAAATTGTCTGAGGTATTTTGTTTTAATCACAGGAGAACCTTTTATTTCACCGTCAACAAGCGATTCTGTGATCACGTTATCCTGATATGCCTGAATATCGGAAGCTGAAATTTTTGCAATAATTGCTTTTGCTTCTTCTTCAGAAATATGTTTTATTCCTTGCTGTTCCTGACCCTGAACAACAATCACACTGTTTTCGGTCTTCATCATGCTTCTGAAGAAATCCGAAATCTCTTCGGCAGTGATTGATGGAACAGTTGTTTTTGTATATTCATAATCAAAATCAACCGATACAAGCGGTTCGCCGTAAAGGAAATTTTCCAGAATATCGTTTATAAAATCATCATTCGATATTTTATCTTTTTGTTTGTAAAAATTTTCGCTGGATGTCAGCAGGTTAGCTTTTGCTCTTTCGAGCTCACCGTTAGTGAATCCATACCTCCGGGCTCTCTCGGCCTCTTTCCATATTGCCTCAAGTGCCTTATCCTCTTCGTTGGGTTTTGCATCAGCACTCACAACAAGAGCATCCACACCTTTTACGAGATCGGAAAAGCCTATCGTACCCGATATGAACGGAGGAGTTCCTTTCTGAAGAAGCTCATTTATTCTTACAGCCATCATGTTGTTCATCAGCCTTATGATAAGCTTTCGTCTCATATAGGAAAGATCTTTTGCCTCAGGTTCCACAGCTTTATGTTTTATGAACACGGAGACTGAATTCTGAGGAGCTTCCTTATCGGTAGCAAGAACATAAAGCATCTCCTTATGCCACGGTATTTCGAACACCGGTCTTGGCTTTGGACTGTTTACCGTATTGAGTTTCGAAAACAGCTCTGTTACCTTTTCTTCCATGAGGCTGGCATCAAAATCACCTACTATTGCGATGGCCTGCAGGTCAGGTCGGTACCAGTCGTCGTAAAATTTTTTAATATCATCAGGTGTGAATTTCTTTATTAAATCAAGTTCCCCGATAATATCTCTTACCTCATATTTTGAATCTTTAAGTATGACAGGCAGATATTTCTGCATCATTCTGAAAGAGGCGTCTCTTCGCGTCCTCCATTCCTCGATAATGACACCTCTCTCGGCGTTTGTTTCCTTAGCTGTAATGCTTATAAAATCCGACCAGTCGTATAATATCATCAGACAGGTATCTATAAGGCCCGGGGAGTCAACCGGCACATCGCTGAGATTATAGACGGTTTCTTCGTAACCTGTATAAGCATTTATATTATATCCGAAAGCCACCCCATGCTTTTCGAGCGAGTTTATGATACTCCTGCCAGGGAATCTTTCGGTGCCGTTAAAGGCCAGGTGTTCGATAAAATGTGCAATTCCGTCTTGATTGTCTTCCTCGAGCAGGGCACCAACATTCTGAATGAAATAAAAGCTTGCTCTTTTCCTGGGCTCCTGGTTATGTTTTATGTAATAGGTCAGACCGTTTGAAAGTTTTCCTGTCTTGATTTCAGGATCAACAGGAGGTAGTGATGAAGATTCGGGCTGGGAATTCAGTTCCGGAGAGATAAAAAAGATCCCCGTAAGTAATAAAATAAGTTTTATTTTTTTCATTCAGAATATTTTAAAGCTATTTCAGAAGAGCCCGTGTAGTTGCGCATCGATCTTGTCAATGACCTCGCTCAGATGGTCGGGATTATTGGGGAAATCATAATGATCGGCTTCGATAATAAGAAGTTTGCCCAGATCGTAGGTTTCAGCCCATGCCTCATATCTTTCATTAAGGCTTTTGAGATAATCTATTCTTATGGAGCTTTCGTACTCTCTGCCGCGTTTCTGTATCTGGCTTACAAGGGTAGGAACAGAAGCCCTGAGGTAAAGAATCAGGTCAGGTGCCTGTATGAGCGAACTCATAAGTTTGAACAGGCTCAGATAATTTTCATAATCGCGGGTCGACATGAGACCCATTGCATGGAGATTGGGTGCAAAGATGTAGGCATCCTCGTAAATAGTCCTGTCCTGGATTACAGTTTTGTCCGATTTTCTTATTTCGATTATCTTGCGGAACCTCGAATTCAGAAAATAAATCTGCAGGTTAAACGACCATCTCAGCATATCTTCGTAGAAATCGTTCAGATAAGGGTTTTCGTCTGCGTCTTCATAATGAGGTATCCAACCGTAATGTTTGGCGAGAAGGCCAGTGAGGGTGGTTTTCCCTGCTCCTATATTGCCTGCGATAGCAATGTGCATGATTAGTATATTTGGTTTAACAGGTTTGTAAAATTACTAAAATAGAGATATTTTTTATGAATGGTGAGGGGAAAAATCATCTGGTCTTTATTCCTGAAATAAGATAAAGGTCCTCAATATATTCTCTGCTGTTCGATAATCTCGGAACTTTGTTCTGTCCGCCGAGTTTATTTTTTTCTTTCAGCCATTTATAAAATGTGCCGCGAGGCAGAGCTCTTACCACAGGCATTGCAAGATTCAGGTCTTTGTAGCGTTTTGCTTCATAATCTGAATTAACTGATTTCAGAGCCTCATCCAGTTTTAAAGTAAATAAGTTTATGTCGTCTGGTTCTTTTTCGAATTCAATCAGCCATTCATGGCATCCTTTCGAGTTGGTTCCGGGGAAAACCGGTCCGGCAGTAAATTCAAGAACGACTGCACCTGTGGCCTTGCATGCCCTTTCGATTGCTTTTTCGGCATTATCAATTATCACCTCTTCGCCGAAAACATTGATGAAATGTTTGGTTCTGCCTGTGATAACGAATTTATGAGGGAAGAGTGATGTAAACTGCACTGTATCGCCTATCAGGTATCTCCAGAGTCCGCCGTTGGTCGAAATAACCATTGCATAATTAACGCCTTTTGAAACCTCGCCTATTGTATAGGATTTCGGCGATGAAGAATTTATTTCTGCAACCGGAATGAATTCATAAAAAACTCCGGAGTCAAGTATAAGCAACATATCGTTCGTTGAGAAATCGTCCTGTATTCCAAAAAATCCCTCAGAGGCATTGAATGTCTCCATATACCGGAAATTTTCATTTTTTATAAATTGTCGGAACTGTTCTCTGTATGGCATAAAGTTTACTCCGCCATGAAAAAAAACCTCGAGGCCTGGCCACACATCCATCAGATTCGATTTGCCTGTCCATTCGAGTATCTGTCTGATAAGCACAAGAAACCATGAGGGCACACCCGACAGGCTTGTAACGTTCTTTTTGACAGTAATTTTAGTAATAAGCTCGAGCTTTTTCTCGAAGTCATCCATAAGAGCGATCTCTTTCGAAGGTGTTCTGAAGAAATCGAACCATCGCGGAGTATTCTGGATAAGTATTGCAGAAAGATCGCCGTAGAGTGATTTATTGCTTAGTTTGTTTATTTTATGACTGCCTCCGAGGATAAGTCCTTTTCCGCTGAAAAGTTTCGAATCGGGATTGGACGAGAGGTACAATGCAATCACGTCGGTTGCTCCCCTGTAATGGCACTCTCTCAATGATTCACGCGTAACAGGTATGAATTTGCTTTTAGCAGCGGTCGTGCCTGATGATTTTGCGAACCATCTGACTTCGCCGGGCCAGAAAACATCTTTCTCACCGTTTCTTATCCTTTCAATATAAGGCAATAAATCCTCGTATGTGCTTACAGGAACTCTTTCTCTGAACTGACTCACAGTTTTTATGGAAGAATAATAATGAGAAATTCCCCACTCTGTTGTTGCCGAACGCCTGATAAGATTTTTAAAAACAATATCCTGAGCTTCAGCAGGATTTTTTCTGAAGAAGTCTATCTGAGCAAGCCTTTTTCTGCTATATCTGTTTATAATTGAAGTGATAGTCGGCATTGTCTTTTATCTTCCTTCACAGAACAAATATCGTTAAAATCATTTTATAGTATAATTATTATGATGTGGTATAAAAGAAATTGCAAAATATAGATTATCAAGATTTTATAAGTTATATAAAATATTGAATATGAGTACATTATTGTGCTATTCATGTAATTTGAAACACTTCGCTTAGTACATCGAGTGAGTTGATTCTTTTTAATGAAGGGAAGTGAAATGAGTAATATTTCAGTAAAGCTTCGAGGACATCGTTTCTAATTTTACCGGTTAGGGGTATATATTTCATATCGTCCCACGATGAGCCGAATACTCCGGCGAGTATATTTGAAACTTCACTTCCAGCGTAATTACCGTGTGAAGGGGGAAGCGAGACAAAGTGTCCGTTCATGAAGTCGAACAGAGTCTGTTCCCGGTTGTTTCTGCGCGCTGGTTCAATGCCTAAATAGCTGCATAAACCGGCAAGAAATGCTATATGAAAATTAGAAATCCCTTTGTCGAGATCATTGAAATACTTAACAGCATCGAAAATATAAGTATATAAATCTTTTTGAGGGCTCTCCTCTCTTAAAATTGAAGAAAGAACTTCGCCTATGAACAATGCAACGGTACTTTTGGTAATGTTGTTGTAAATTCCTGCAGGGGAATACCTAAGTGAAAATTCTTTTAGTATCTGAATTTCCCTTGATTCCTTATAGTAAATAACAAAATCGACTATTGAGAGTGGTTGTAAATAAGCTTTATATTTTCCGGATTTCTTATTTCCGGCGCCTTTTACCATGAGGGAAAGTCGGCCGAAGTTTTCAGTGAAAACATGCAATATGATGGAAGAATCGTTATATTTGAATTGACGAAGCACTATGCCGGCAGTTTTATCTATCATGATAAAAGAGTTTGTCAAAATTAACTATTTACGATGTAATATGATTGACAGATATATCAGTTTAAAATTTTTTATATTTACATTTTAACCTTTCAAGATATATGACTCAGACCGACAGCGAAGAACTTGTAAGGAGAATAGCAAGGCTTGCCAAGCAAAACCAGGAGCTTGAAGAGCAACTAAAGAAGCTCATGAAAGAAAATGAAAAGCTTAATCGTGAGCTCGAAAAATATAAAACTCAGACAGAAAAAATTTCTCCGGAACTCATCAAACAAGAAGCCGAAAAAGAAGAACAAACGCTAAAGTTCAACATGGCGACAGTTCTTTTTGCAGATATCCATGGTTTTTCGAAACTTATAGAAGGAATGAACTCTGTCTCGGTTATGGATGAACTTGATGAGATACTTTTTGAATTTGACCGCATAGTTAGGGATTATAAGATTGAGAAGATCAAAACAATAGGTGATACGTACATGTGTGCCGGAGGCATCCCGGTAAAGAATATCACAAATCCCATTGAGGTAGTGATGGCTGCTATGGCCATGAGAAACCTTCTTGAGGATTTTGAGAAAAAACGCAGAGGAATTGAAAACAGAATCTGGGACCTTAAGATTGGCATTCATACAGGCCCGGTAACTGCAACGGTGTCGGGGAAGAAAAAAGTCAGTTATGATATAAAAGGGGATACGGTCAATACTGCCAGCCGTATTCAGGCTGTATCGGATAACGGGAAAATTCTTATTTCAGTTATGACATACGAACTTGTCAAGGAATTTTTCGACTGTGTATATTTCGGGAAACTACCTGTGCGATACAAGGGCGACCTGCAAACATACGAAGTTAAAGGGCTGAAAAAGGAATACACTCTAAATGGCGACGGCAGGACTCCCAACGATGCATTCAGAACAAAGTTTGCATTGATTCAGTTTAACGATATTCAGGAAATTATACTTGATAAACTTGAAAAAGAACTACCATCATATCTTTATTATCATAATGTAAAACATACGGTTGATGTTGTTACTGAGGTTGAGTTGATAGGTTGGGCCGAAGGATGTACTGATGAAGAGATTCTGCTTTTGAAAACTGCGGCTCTTTTTCATGATACAGGTCATACAATTGCATACGATAACCATGAATATTATAGCACTTTGCTTGCACGGGAGATGCTTCCGAAATATAATTATACACCGGAGCAGATCGAACGGATATGTGAGATAATTATGGCAACAAAGCTTCCACCCAATCCGAAGAATCTGCTTGAAAAAATTATATGCGATTCCGATCTCGATTATCTTGGAAGAAGCGATTTTATACCTGTATCGAATACTCTATATGAAGAACTCAAGGCACAGGATAAGATAGGAACTCTCAATGACTGGAATAAGATGCAGGTAAAATTCATTTCAGGTCATCAATATTTCACGAAAACTGCAAGAAGTTTGAGAGAAGTGAATAAACAGGAGCAAATTGAAAGGTTGCAGAGTTTGATAACGAATTAATTATTTGATAACAAGCACCTTAGTCGCCACTGCCTCTGTTCCGTCCTCATTTGCAACAAATATGAGGTAAACTCCTGTTGAGACTCTTTCGCCGCGATAGTTAAGGAGATTCCATGTTGCCTGGCCTCCGTCGGAAACGCATCTGTAAACAAGGTTGCCGCTTATATCCGTTATACGAACGCTCGAGTTACGCATCAGACCTGTAATTGTAAGGTTACCGGTATATGTTTCCCTTACCGGATTTGGAAAGGCATAAACTTTACTGAAATTTTCTGCTCCTTTTGTGGCATCGCCTCTTACGGATATCACCCCTTTGGCAGTTCCCAGCCACACCACTCCTGTTTTATCGTCAACAGCCACACTTACAACAGTGTTGGATAACAAAGGGCTGTTCTCCTCGTTGTAGTTAATAAGTTTCTCAGTCCCGTCGGCTGAAAGGAGGTAAGCCCCTGAGTTAAAAGTACCGAGCCACTTACGGTTTGCGCCGTCAACGGCTATGGAAGTGATTATTTCCGTGCCGAGCATATAATCAGCAAGTCCGGAACCATCATTCCTCGGCACCTTAATTCTGAAAGCTTTAGGCTCTTCATCGAATATTAACGAGGTATTGTAATATATAGCAGGGCCCTGGTCGGTGCCTACCCAGATATTGCCGTCGAGGTCTTCTGCTATACTATAAACTAATGAAATCACTTTGTTATCGCTATCTTTAATAAGCATCTGACGGTACCGGTTGTCGCTGAATACAAATAACCCGTATCCTCTTGGAAGCACCACCCACTTTTGCCCGGTGGATGTTACGATTATATCGCCGATTGTGGGAGCATCAATAGTGAAAGGGAAAGTTATCCATGTATTATCAGTTTTTAGTACTTTTATACTCCCGGGAACTCCTGTCTGCGTAATCCATAAGTTTCTGTCGCGGTCCATCGCAAGGCCGCATATCCTCGAATAAGGCTTTCCGGGAATAATAGTCTGCAGCGGAGAATTGGAATCATCATATTTTTTGACAAGAACATTATTCCTGTATTCCAGAAGTCCTGCGCCCCATGTTGAAACCCAGAAATGATTGTTATCTGCAGGGTCGACAAGAATTCTCATCGGATCGTATATTCCGGGAGGCATCAAAGAATTCCAGTTATTATTTTCATAAACAAATACCTGAAAGGGCCGCATGAGGTTATTCCATGCATTGTCGATTCCCCCTCCGCTCACGTATGCCTTGCCATTAGAAGCTGAGATATATATTACATTATTACTGGATGGTCCGGGCAAAGAGAGTTTGGCGATTTTTGTCATATTTTCCACTCTTACCAGACCAATACTTTTATCCGCAATCCATATATCGTTTCCGTCGGCTACAGCATGAGCCATATCGGGTTTGGCCTGATTGTACGAATCAATTGTCTTGATTAATTTGCCCGCAGTGTTATATACTCTTACCATTGAAGCTGAGGTAACAGTAAAACCATCGGAGAAGGTATCGAGTGACAGGTTGTTCAGATACTGTTCTGTTGAAAATACTTCTGCTTCCTGAGGGTTTGGAAGAACGAAAATTATATCTGGATCAGGAGGTTCCGAATGGCTATTTACATAAATATGTTTATTAGTATAAATTACTGAATTGAAAACTGCTGTTGGATTTGGGAAGGCGTTTACTCTGTTCCAATTACCATAGTATGACAAACCCAGGGTTAAAGCCGGGGCATAAAATAGTCCGGAACTGGTAGCTGCATAAACATTGCTTTCGTCGAATGTAACATCGTATATTTCGGTTGATTCATTTCCTGGTTTCCAGGTATCGTATATCTCCTTTTTCATCAGGTCGATTACCACTATGCCTATTGATCCAGCCAGATAAGCATATTTGCCTCTTGTCCTTATTCTGAAAATTTCTTTGTTTCCCGGAATATATTTCCTCTTTATATCGGGTATATTGTAAATTGTTTGATCTGTCATTATGTCGATATTTGTGCTCTGATAAGCTATTATGAGCGAATTTGTTTCGGACGACCATGCTATAGTGCTGATTCCTGTCTCGCTAAGTCCCTGTACTCTGGAGGCTTTTCTTAGCTCATTATATTCCTTGTTATAGATCAGAAGGGAGCTGCCGGTTGAAGCATATATTTCCTTTGAACCTGCAGCAACGGTCTGGGCTGTGTTATATGAAAGATGATCCTGCCAGGAGCCGACCGGTCCTTGTGCTTCAGCAAATGAAGCGGTAAGAAACAATGAAATAGATAAGAAATAACGCTTCATAATAATTATAATTAAACTGACAAATCATTAGGTTTATTACTACAGGTTAATGTTGAAGCAGAAAATCTTTTAGTTTCATGAATGCGAGTGCGCGGTGTGAAATTTTATTTTTGTCGTCAAGGCTCATTTCAGCGAAAGTTTGATTATACCCGTCAGGCAGGAATATCGGGTCGTATCCAAAGCCTTCGTTTCCGCGTCTCTCTTTGAGGATTGTTCCTTTTATATTTCCTTCGAACAGAAATTCTTTGTTATCCTTTATCAGAGCAATAACGGTTCGGAACATTGCTTCCCTGTCATTTTCATCTTTCATTAATTCCAGCACTTTTTCTATATTTCTGTCGAAATTCTTTTCTTCTCCTGCAAACCTTGCGGAAAACACACCTGGTTTTCCTCCCAGAGACTTAACCTCAAGTCCGGTGTCATCGGCAAAAACATCCATACCTGTAAGGTTATGAATATATCTTGCTTTTGCCATTGCATTTTCTTCGAGTGTATCGAAATCTTCCGGAATATTGTCAGGTATTTTAAGATCTTCAAGGCTTATAAGTTTTATGTTATTGCCCAGCAAAGCGCTTATTTCCTTGATCTTATGTTTATTGCCGGTTGCAAAAACAAGTTCCATGATGAGATTATTTGGTTTTAAAAGTAATCAAATTTGAGTCTTCTTTTTGTCCCGTTTTTATTAAGTATTACATTTGAATTATATTTCAGTTGGGGATGAATATAATGATACCGGTTGTTTTAAGGATATTTCTTTTTGCTGTATTTCCTGCATTGGTGTCGTTTGAGAAGAATGATTCGGCTCAGGAATACCCTGTCGGTGATTATGTATTTGTAAAGAGAATTTTCATTGGACATGATTCGATAATAGATATTGGGCAGGGAAACTCTCTGGAAGAGATATTGAGAGGGAGAAAGATAGTTCTTGGGAAAAGGAATAATAACATTTCATTTCAAGTTTCTGCGCCTGATGCCGGATTATTGAGCTTCATGCTTGTTAACTTTGACAGGGAATGGTCGAGGTGGCAAAAGGAAGGGATAAAAGACTATACAAACCTTCCGGCCGGGCATTATTCTTTCGTAGCCCGGTACATGGTTCCTAACGGAAAGGTAATAGTAAGTAACCCCATTGATTTCAGGGTTCTTCCTGCCTGGTATTATTCTACACTAGCAATACTATGTTATGTGATGATATTCATTCTTCTTGCCTGGACAATATATGAGCAGCTCAAATATAGATTTGCACGTACACAGTATATGCTGGAGCAGATTATAAACACGAGAACAGAAGAGCTTATTCTCGAGAAGGAAAAAACTGAAACCCTTCTTCAGAATGTTCTTCCAAGAAGCACAGCAGATGAAATTATGTCGAAGGGAAAGGCAACCAAGACCAAATATAATTTTGTTACTGTACTTTTTTCAGATATACAGGGTTTTACAAAAATTGCTGAGGAGACAAACCCCGAAGTGCTTATAGATGAGCTCGATAAATTCTTTTTTTATTTTGATTCGGTTGTTGAGAAATATGGGATTGAAAAAATAAAAACCATAGGTGATGCTTATATGTGTGCCGGAGGGATACCTGAAAAAAATCGTACTAATCCGATTGAAGTAATACTTGCCGCTCTTGAGATGCAGGAATATATGAACAGGATTAAATCATCTTCGGAGTTTAGTGGAATGAAATTATGGGATATAAGAATAGGGATTCATACCGGCACAGTTATCGCGGGTGTGGTTGGTCAGAAAAAGCTTTCGTACGATATATGGGGCGATACGGTCAATACTGCAAGCAGGATGGAATCGTCGAGCGAACCGGGGAAAATAAACATTTCAGGCACTACTTACGAATTTGTAAAAGATTTTTTTATATGTAAATACAGAGGTAAGATGCCTGTAAAATACAAAGGAGAGATAGATATGTATTTTGTAGAGGGCATTCTTGAAGAACTGCGCGACGAAAATAACAAGCCCAACCGAAAGTTTATATCAAAGATGAAAAAACTTAAGCTGGTGGATATAGAAGATTATGTTTTGAAATATTTCGATGAGGAGGCATCGCCGAATCTTTATTTTCACAATTCTTCCTATGTGAGGAATATCTGCAGTCAAACCGATCTGCTGGCTAATGCCAGCCAGATGTCGGATGAAGAATATATACCTCTTAAGCTGGCTTCGGTGTTTCTTATCACAGGATATATAACAGATTATGAACAGCCGGCGGAAGCATCATGCAATTTTATGCGCGAAGTATTGTCGCACTATAGTTTGCTTCAGGAGGATGCTGATGCAGCCGGAAAGCTTATAATGAAATCATTCGGCAATATAGTTGAAACGGAATCGGATAAAATACTTCATGACGCAAAATTCGATTATATGGGAAGAGTTGATTATATAAAGCTTACCGATAGATTATTAAGGGAAGAGAGTGAATATGGTAAGGTGAAGAATAGAGAAGAATGGGTAAATACTCAGCGGAAATTACTTATTAATCATGAGTTTCTAACAGCAAGTGCAAAACTTATCCGTAATGTATCGGTTGAAGAACAATTAGCTTTGCTTCTTGAATACGAGAAAGAGATAAAATAAAAAAATCATTTGTTGGTTTTTCATAATAGAGTATTTTTAGAGTGTTTTTAATTTCAATTTTATGGAAAATATTGACTGGAAAAATCTGCCGTTCGGTTATCTGAAGACGGATTATAATGTAAGAAGTTATTTCAAAAATGGTAAATGGAGCCCTCTCGAAGTCACGGACTCGGAATATTTAAATCTTCACATGGCTTCTACATGTCTCCATTATGGGCAGGAGGTTTTTGAAGGGTTGAAAGCATATATGGGAAAGGACGGCCGTATAAGGCTTTTCAGGTGGGAGGAAAATGCAAAGAGGCTTATTATGTCGGCAAAAGGGATAGTGATGGAACCGGTGCCGGTTGAGCTTTTTAAGGAGGCAATTTTTAAAGCTGTGGCTCTTAACAAAAAATATATTCCACCTTACGGTAGCGGTGCAACTCTATACATCAGGCCGCTTCTTTTAGGCACAGGGGCTGAAGTGGGCGTAAAACCTTCAGAAGAATATCTTTTTATTGTTTTCGTAACTCCAGTAGGACCATATTTTAAAACAGGTATAAAACCGGTTGATATGCTGATAATACGCGATTTCGACCGTGCAGCACCTAAGGGAACAGGAGCATTTAAAGTAGGGGGCAATTATGCCGCCAGTTTGCGTGCGCTCATGGTGGCTCATGAAGGTGGATATGCAAATACAATTTTTCTCGATGCTGCCGAGAAAAAATATATAGATGAGTGTGGACCTGCTAATTTCTTTGGAATAAAAAACAATACTTATGTAACACCAAAATCGGAATCTATACTCAATTCAATAACAAATATGAGTTTGATACAACTGGCTGAAGATATGGGGATGAAAACCGAACGTCGGAAAATTTCGGTTGAAGAACTTGCAGAATTTGAAGAAGCAGGTGCATGCGGCACTGCTGCCGTGATAAGTCCGATAGCAAGAATATTCGACCCTCCCATGAATAAGGTTTATGAATACTGCAAAGACGATAAACCTGGTCCAATATGTATGAAGCTTTATAATAAACTGAGTAGAATCCAGTATGGCGATGAACCCGACCCTTATGGATGGATTACTTTCGTTGAATAACAGGAAAGATGATTCTTTTGTTTTTTCAATAGTACTTTGTCGTTAATTGAATAAATTAAACTTACTTATTTCCGGAATGTTGACTATTTTTACAGCCAAAATCACGGAGAGTGAAAAAAAAGGAGCAGGTACTTTCAAAAACAAGAATCACAGGTTCATACTTAACTCTGGTGATAAGTATTTCTCTTGTACTTTTTCTTCTTGGGTTGCTCGGACTTTTGCTTATTAATGCACATGGATTATCCCAATATTTCAAGGAAAGTATCTCTTTTTCTGTTATTGTTAATGAAGATGCCCGTGAAGCTGATATCAGAATGCTTCAGAAAGACCTTGATGCAAAAAGTTATGTTAAGTCAACCGAATATATATCGAAAGAACAGGCTGCAGAAAAGCTAAAGGAGGAGCTTGGAGAAGATTTTATTAATTTCCTTGGTTATAATCCTTTAACTCCCACAATAGATGTTTACCTTTTTGCCGATTATACTCATCCCGACAGCGTTGCCAAAATTGAAAAATATATTCTTGAATACCCGATTGTAAAAGAGGTTTATTACCAGGAATCACTACTTCACCTTATTAATGAGAATGTGGAAAAGATAAGCCTTTTTCTGCTTGTTATGAGCTTATTCTTATTCCTGATTGCTCTGACAATTATAAACAACACGATAAGGCTTTCTATTTACTCAAAACGCTTTATTATCAAAACGATGCAGCTTGTTGGCGCTACAAGGTCTTTCATACGTAAACCGTTTCTTATCAGGAGCGCAATTCACGGACTTATAGCAGCACTTATTGCAATGATTCTTATCCTGAGTTTGATATACTTTATCGAGAAAGAATTCGTTAGTCTGATTTTCTTTCAAAATTTCAATATGCTAATAGCACTTGCTGCAGCGATAGTGGTGCTCGGTATTTTTTTATCGGTAGTTTCATCATATTTCTCAGTAAATAAATATCTTAGTATTCCAGAAGACAAACTTTATATTTAAAATATGGCAAAAAAAGAGATAGAAAAAAATAAACGGAATTTTGCTATTCCACCGGAAAACTATAAGCTTATTGCTATCGGTTTTGCAATAATTGTTATAGGATTTCTTCTTATGCTTGGGGGTAGATCAGAAAGCCCCGACCAGTTTAGCGAAAAAATATTCAGTTTCCGTCGTGTCACACTTGCACCAATTGTAGTAGTTGCAGGTTTTGTTTTCGAAATATGGGCAATTATGAGAAAGCCCGGGAAAGAAAAAGAATAACACAATCACCTTTTAAATTATGAATATTTTTGAAGCTATCATCCTTGGAATTATCCAGGGTCTTACTGAATTTTTGCCTGTCAGCAGTTCGGGGCATCTCGAAATAGCAAAAGCATTTTTCGGAATAAATCCTGAAGGCAGTTTTTCTTTCACCATCGCTGTTCATTGCGCAACTGTTTTATCAACAATTGTAGTTTTCTGGCGTGATATAGTCAACCTGCTGAAAGGTTTTTTTAAATTTCGTATGAATGAAGAAACTTCCTACATTTTGAAAATCCTTGTATCTATGATACCTGTCGTAATTACCGGAATACTGTTTAAAGATAAAGTCGAAGCAATTTTCAACGGTAATATTGTTTTTGTAGGTTCGATGCTTCTTGTCACTTCTGCTTTGCTTCTGATAGGGCATTTTGTTAAGAACAGAAACAGAGAAATTGGATTCAGGGATGCTTTAATCATTGGGATTGCTCAGGCTATTGCAGTAATTCCGGGAATATCCCGTTCCGGAGCAACAATTTCGACAGGACTGATGCTGGGAAACAGAAAAAATGAAATAGCAAGATTTTCTTTTTTGATGGTTCTTATTCCGGTGATAGGAGCAAATCTTCTGGAAATAGTTAACGGTGATTTTGCTTCAGGTTCGGCAGGGGCAGGCATTATTTTTGCAGGATTCATTTCAGCATTCGTGTCGGGATGCATAGCATGCAAATGGATGATATCCCTGGTGAAGCGTAGCAAAATGATATGGTTCTCCGCATACTGTGCACTGGCTGGAATCATTTCAATTATTGCCGGATAGATAAAATGTTAGAGGAAAAAACAAAAAATCCATTCGTCGAAGGAGAGGTGCTTCTGTTCGACAAGCCTTTATACTGGACTTCATTCGACCTTGTGAATAAAGTCAGGATAATGATACGTGAATCATTTGGTCTCGAAAAAATTAAGGTTGGGCATGCCGGAACACTCGATCCACTTGCAAGTGGTCTGATGATTATATGTACGGGTAAAGCCACAAAAAAGCTTGATGAATACAGTGGGCTCGATAAGGAATATGTAGCGGAGATTTATTTAGGAAGTACAACTCCTTCATTTGACCTTGAAACCGAAATAGATGCTTCATATCCTACCGATCATATAAGCGAAAAACTGATCAGAGAAACTCTGAAAAAGTTTCTCGGAGAGCAGGAACAGACACCACCTGTTTATTCTGCCAAGCTTATCGGAGGCAAAAGGGCATACGAGTTTGCAAGGAAGGGAATTGACGCAGACATTCAACCTGTTAAAGTAATATTCAGGCAAATTGAACTTTTAAGTTTTGATATGCCCATTATTACAGTTAGAATTGTATGCAGTAAAGGGACATATATAAGAGCTTTTGCAAGAGATTTTGGACAAGCAATTGGTAGCGGTGCTTTTCTTGCGTCACTTAAAAGAACAGCATTAGGCCCTTTTAGTCTGACAGATGCGATGGATATAAAAAAATTCGATGTTTTTCTTGAAAAAATGAAACAAGTATGAAAAATTTACGTATAAAGGTTTAAAATTTTTTTATAAATATTTTTAACAAAATACTAAAGTTTAATAAACTAAAAATTAAAGAAATATGAAATTATCACAATTCAGGTATTCCTTGCCGCAGGAGCTTATAGCACTTTATCCTGCCGAAAAAAGGGACGAGTCGAGGTTAATGGTTGTTGACAGAAAAACAGGGAAATTTGAACATAAGATATTTAAAGAGATAGTTGATTATTTTAATGAACATGATGTGTTGGTATTCAATAACACAAAGGTTTTTCCTGCACGGCTGCATGGCAATAAAGAGAAGACAGGCGCTGAAATAGAGGTATTTCTCTTACGTGAGCTGAACCGTGAGCAGAGATTATGGGACGTACTTGTCGATCCTGCCCGCAAAATAAGAATAGGTAATAAGCTATATTTTGGAGAGGACGATTTGCTGGTTGCAGAAGTTATTGACAACACGACCTCGAGGGGGAGGACTTTAAGATTTCTTTTCGATGGCCCGTATGAAGAATTTAAGAAAACTTTGTACAACCTGGGTGAGACACCTTTGCCAAAGTTTATTAACCGTAAAGTTGAACCTGAGGACAGTGAAAGATACCAGACAATTTTTGCAAAGCACGAAGGAGCTGTTGCAGCCCCGACCGCAGGCTTGCATTTCAGCCGTGAGCTCCTTAAACGACTTGAAATAGTGGGAGTTGACTTTGCCGAGATAACACTCCATGTTGGACTTGGTAATTTTAGAAGTGTGGATGTTGAAGACCTGACCAAACATAAAGTGGATTCTGAAAGAATAATTATTCCGGAAGAAGCAGCAAGGATTATCAACAGGGCTAAAGAACAGAAAAATAAAATATGTGCTGTTGGTACAACAGTTGTTAAAACCCTTGAAAGTTCAGTCTCGACCGACGGCTTCCTGAAACCTTTCGACGGCTGGACTAATAAGTTCATTTTTCCACCTTACGAGTTCAAAATTCCCGACATGATGATAAGTAATTTTCAGCTCCCCTATTCAACTCTTTTGATGATGGTTGCAGCGTTTGCAGGATATGACCTCTGTTTCGAAGCCTACCGTACCGCAGTAAAGGAAAAATACAGATTCGGACCATACGGCGATGCGATGCTGATTATTTAATACGGAAAAAACAATTTACCGTTTGGTAAATTCTGATAAACTTCTAAGAGACCCTAAAGGTCTCTTTTTTATTTTTATCATTTGAAAAGCGCCAGTCATTTATAAAAACATGCAGAGTGTCAAAAAATTTTGTACGACTTAAAAAAATAATACTATATTTAAACAATCCTTTTACGGCTGCATGTTGCAACTATAAAAGAATTTAGGTAGTCTTAAAATAAAATAGTTCCGTTTGTACGAATTTTAGAAAAACGGATTAAAACATAATTAAATGATTTTGCCGGTTTTAATAAGTAAAAACCGAAAGGTAGAATATTTCTATTATTTATGGAGAAAGTAAATATAAATCCGACAGTCTTTAAAATACAATGGCTAAGGGGATAAAATTTATTTTTTCTCCAATTTTTTTTGTCAAAAAAGCTGGAATAAAGTATAAAGTATAAGGAGATTTATTATGAAAACGGTGCATAACATGACAACAGTTCCTTTCAAAAAAAGTTGTGGCACTTTTAAAAAGGTTCTTTTCAGGAAATTAATTCCGGTCACTTTTGTGGCTGTAATATTGTCGGCCTTTCCCGGCCTTCAGTTACACGGACAGGGAGTCGGTATAAGTGAAACGACAATCACACCTGACGCTTCGTCGATCCTTGAGTTGAGATCTACCGAACGGGGTTTGCTCATCCCGAGGATGACTACCGGGCAGAGACTTGCAATAAGTGCTCCTGCGCAGGGACTGATTGTTTATGATACCGATACGAAATCGTTCTGGTATTATGAAGACCCATTATGGAAAAGGGTTCCGGGAAGCCTTTCGGGAGGTCCCAACCAGTTACTCGGTATGGATGCTGCAGGAACAGCAAACGAGTTTAAGACTCTTCAGGGGACAGATTACCAGATATATATAGACTTTACGCCAGGATTCATTACCCTCAGGTTGCCTCAGGATATACATACAGGTTCTGAGCCTGTATTTTTGGGCCTTACGTTAAGTGGACTAACGCCGTTATCGGGGGTTTACACTGATGCATCAAATAAGCTGACATCATTACCGCCTTCGAGTGGTACGATAGGTTACTGGAGTCGTACCGGTACATTATTAACTCCTGCGAATGTTGGGGATGATGTAAGCACGAGTGGCAATATATACACCACTGACGGTGGAGCAATAACTTCTGCAGGATTGTTGACAGGTCAGGCTGGGGCAACGATAACCGGAGCGACAAGTGTCACCGGAGATATGACCGTATCGGGCGGAGTGATAAGTCTGAATGACAATTCCAATTTTAACACGAATATAAATACCGGCACTTCATCGGGTAATGTAATAATTGGTAATCCATCAAGTTCGTTGTATTTGCCGAAGTTTACGACAGCCGGAGTATTGCATAATGATGGAAGTGGGCTGGTTAGTTCTGGTCCGGTATCACTCACAGTGGATATTACCGGAACGTTGCCTGTGGCTAACGGGGGTACAGGGTTAACATCATTTGGAGGGACGAACACTGTACTTTACACCTCGTCGGCGGATAATATGGCATGGGTTTCAGCTTCTACGGCACCAGGACAGTTTTTACAGACCACTTTAGCAGGTGGGGCACCCACGTGGAAGAGTGTTCTGGATGTAGCTAACGGAGGCACAGGACTTAATTCGATAACACAGAACAATTTGATATATGGCAACGGCACCGGGGCGGTTAATATGCTTGCGCCAAGTGGCATCGCAGGGTCATTACTGACCGAGGGTACGACTGGAGCTCCGGCATGGAGCACATTGAACACATTGCCGGCCACATCTGGTATTCTTCAGGTACAGAATGGAGGCACAGGATATAACAATACATTTTCTAATGGTGATTTGTTGATAGGTAATTCACTTGGTACACTGTCGCGAAACAAGTTGAGCGGGACGATGAACCAGGTTAATGTTATAAACGGAGACGGGACAATAACGCTTTCAACACCCCAGGATATACACATTGGTGCTACGCCTGAATTTGTAAGTGTCAAGCTAAGTAATTTGGATGCAAGTTCCGGAGTATATACTGATGCAAATAAAATATTGACGACTGTTCCGCCCTCTTCGGGCACTCTTGGTTACTGGAGTAGAGATGATGCATTGAATATTTTATCGCCTTCAAATATTGGAGATGCGATAACCACGAGGGGGAACATATACACCACTGACGGTGGAGCAATAACTTCTGCCGGTTTGCTGACAGGTCAGGCTGGGGCAACAATAACAGGAGCTACGAATATCACCGGTGCTATGACTGTATCGGGTGGAGCAATAAGTCTGAATGACAATTCTAATTTCAACACGAACATAAATACTGGCACATCATCGGGTAATGTTACTATTGGTAACGCATCAAGTTCGTTGTATTTGCCGAAGTTTACAACAGCCGGTGTATTGCATAATGATGGAAGTGGGCTTGTTAGTTCGAGCCGGATATTTAACGATGACATTGAAGATGGAACGATAGATTTGGCGACAAAAGTTGTGGGTATTTTACCTATAGCCAATGGAGGTACAAACTCCGGTGCAGCACTATCGGGCCAGTCAATAATGATATCGAATGGTAGTGCTATAGTTCAGGGAGAATCAGGTACAACAACTACGGTATTACATGGTAACCCACTGGGCGCTCCGTATTATGCTGCCGTAAGCCTGACGTCAGATATTACAGGGACTCTGCCTGTGTTTAACGGGGGTACAGGGTTAACGACGTTTGGAGGGACGAACACAGTACTTTACACCTCGTCGCCGGATGTTATGACGTGGGTACCGGCTTCGACGGCGCCGGGGCAGTTTTTACAAACCTCGGCAGCGGGTGGGGCACCCACGTGGAAGAGCGTTCTGGATGTGGCTAATGGAGGTACAGGACTTAATTCGATAACACAGAACAATTTGATATATGGTAATGGTACTGGGGCGGTTAATCTGCTGGCACCGAGTGGCACCATAGGATCATTACTAACCGAGAGTGCGACTGGAGCTCCGGCATGGAGCACATTGAACACATTGCCGGCCACATCTGGCATTCTTCAGGTGCAGAATGGAGGCACGGGTTATAACAATACATTTTCTAATGGTGATTTGTTAATTGGTAATTCACTTGGTACACTGTCGCGAAACAGGTTGACGGGAACAGATAACCAGATATATGTGACAAATGGTGATGGAAGTATCACACTGTCGTTGCCTCAGGATATACATAACGGGGCTACACCTGAGTTTGTAAGTATCAAGCTAAGTAATTTAGGAGCGAGTTCCGGAGTATATACTGATGCAAATAAAATTTTGACGACTGTTCCGCCCTCTTCCGGCACTCTTGGTTACTGGAGTAGAGATGATGCATTGAATATTTTATCGCCTTCAAATATTGGAGATGCGATAACCACAAGGGGGAACATATACACCACTGACGGTGGAGCAATAACTTCTGCCGGTTTGCTGACCGGCCAGGCTGGGGCAACGATAACCGGAGCGACGGATATCACCGGTGCTATGACTGTATCGGGTGGAGCAATAAGTCTGAATGACAATTCCAATTTTAACACGAATATAAATACTGGCACATCAACGGGTAATGTTACTATTGGCAACGCATCAAGTTCGTTGTATCTGCCGAAGTTTAACATGCCTGGAGTTTTACATAATGACGGAACGGGTTTGGTTAGTTCGAGCCGGATATTTAATGATGACATTGAAGATGGAACGATAGATTTGACGACAAAAGTTGTGGGTATTTTACCTATAGCCAATGGAGGCACAAACTCCGGTGCAGCGCTATCGGGCCAGTCAATAATGATATCGAATGGTAGTGCTATAGTTCAAGGAGAATCAGGTACAACAACTACGGTGTTACATGGTAACCCACTGGGCGCTCCGTATTATGCTGCCGTAAGCCTGACGTCAGATATTACCGGAACGCTGCCTGTAGCTAACGGAGGCACAGGACTTAATTCGATAACACAGAACAATTTGATATATGGTAACGGCACCGGGGCGATTAATATGCTTGCGCCGAGTGGCACTGCAGGGTCATTACTGACCGAGAGTACGACTGGAGCTCCGGCATGGAGCACATTGAACGCATTGCCGGCCACATCTGGTATTCTTCAGGTGCAGAATGGAGGCACGGGTTATAACAATACATTTTCTAATGGTGATTTGTTAATTGGTAATTCACTTGGTACACTGTCACGAAACAGGTTGACGGGAACAGATAACCAGATATATGTGACAAATGGTGATGGAAGTATCACACTTTCGTTGCCTCAGGATATACATACTGGGGCTACGCCTGAATTTTTTAGTGTTAAGCTAAGTAATTTAGGAGCAAGTTCTGGAGTATATACTGATGCAAATAAAATATTGACGACTGTTCCGCCCTCTTCCGGCACTCTTGGTTACTGGAGTAGAGATGATGCATTGAATATTTTATCGCCTTCAAATATTGGAGATGCGATAACCACAAGGGGGAACATATACACCACTGACGGTGGAGCAATAACTTCTGCCGGTTTACTGACAGGTCAGGCTGGGGCAACGATAACCGGGGCGACGGATATCACCGGTGCTATGACTGTATCGGGTGGAGCAATAAGTCTGAATGACAATTCTAATTTCAACACGAACATAAATACTGGCACATCATCGGGTAATGTTACTATTGGTAACGCATTAAGTTCGTTGTATTTGCCTAAGTTTACAACGGCCGGGGTATTGCATAATGATGGAAGTGGGCTGGTAAGCTCATCGGCAGTATCGCTGACGACAGACATAAGCGGCATTCTTCCGGTAAATAATGGTGGAACCGGAGTAAACTCATTAACCGATCATGGAGTTTTAATTGGTCAGGGTACAAATCCTGTTGCAGTTACAGCGACAGGGTTAGCAGGACAAGTTTTACAAAGTCGTGGAGCAGCAGCCGATCCGAGCTATTCTTCAGCTGTTTACCCCACGACCACGATTGCAAATGAAATATTGTTTTCTTCAGCAGATAATAACATAACGGGACTGCCTACGGCGAATAATGGGGTACTTGTGACAGACGGTGTAGGGGTTCCGTCAATAAGTCTGACACTTCCGGATCAAGTACAGGATAACATTACGAGGTTAGGTACTATCATAAGTGGTGTATGGAACGGGAGTATAATAGGGTTGAAGTATGGAGGCACGAACACTGATCTGTCGGCGGGAGCAGCTGTTGGTGATCTGCTTTATGCTGATACACCGGCCTCGTTTGCGAGGCTGGCAGATGCAGCGGAGGGTAATGCCCTGATAAGCGGCGGGGTTGGAGCAGCGCCCCTATGGGGTAAGATCGGGTTGACGAGTCATGTAAGCGGTATATTGCCTGTAGCCAATGGAGGGACGAATTCTGGTACAGCGCTGAATGGGTCATCTATAATGGTATCTGACGGCACCTCGATCATACAGGGAGAGAAGGGAACGACGACCACAGTGTTGCATGGGAATGCTGCGGGAGCGCCGACATACAGTCAGGTGGTAAATGATGACATAGCTAATGGTGCGATAGAGTTGACAAGCAAGGTAACGGGTGTACTTCCTGTAGCCAATGGAGGGACGGGATATGATGCTACATATACAGATGGTCAGTTGCTTATAGGTAACTCGTCAGGGACACTTACGAGGAATACTTTGACTGGGACAGTTAATCAGGTAAATGTGGCGAATGGGAGCGGAAGTATAAAGTTGTCGTTGCCTCAGGATATACATAACGAGGCAACACCTAAGTTTGTGAGCGTTGAGCTGAGCGGTCTGCTGGCAAACGCCGGGGTATATACTGATGCAAATAAAATATTGACGACTGTTCCACCCTCTTCCGGCACTCTTGGTTACTGGAGTAGAGATGATGCGTTGAATATTTTATCGCCTTCAAATATTGGAGATGCGATAACCACAAGGGGGAACATATACACCACTGACGGTGGAGCAATAACTTCTGCCGGTTTGCTGACAGGTCAGGCTGGGGCAACGATAACCGGGGCGACGGATATCACCGGTGCTATGACTGTATCGGGTGGAGCAATAAGTCTGAATGACAATTCTAATTTCAACACGAACATAAATACTGGCACATCATCGGGTAATGTTACTATTGGTAACGCATTAAGTTCGTTGTATTTGCCTAAGTTTACAACGGCCGGGGTATTGCATAATGATGGAAGTGGGCTGGTAAGCTCATCGGCAGTATCGCTGACGACAGACATAAGCGGCATTCTTCCGGTAAATAATGGTGGAACCGGAGTAAACTCATTAACCGATCATGGAGTTTTAATTGGTCAGGGTACAAATCCTGTTGCAGTTACAGCGACAGGGTTAGCAGGACAAGTTTTACAAAGTCGTGGAGCAGCAGCCGATCCGAGCTATTCTTCAGCTGTTTACCCCACGACCACGATTGCAAATGAAATATTGTTTTCTTCAGCAAATGATAACATAACAGGACTGGTAACGGCAAATAACGGAGTCCTTGTCACCAGCGATGCAGGCGTGCCGTCTATAGGTTTGACCTTGCCTGATGATGTACAGGACAATATAACGAGACTGGGTACGATCACCAGTGGGGTATGGAACGGAACGATATTAGATCTGGCGCATGGAGGTACTAATACTAATCTTACAGGAGGAGCGGTAGGAGACCTGTTGACAGGTACGGCAACCGGATTTGCGAGGCTGGCAGATGTGGCAACAGGTAATGTATTATTAAGTGGAGGTATAGGCGTAGCTCCGTTATGGGGGAAGGTTGACCTTGCGACCCATATCAATGGAGTACTAACTGTTCAGAACGGAGGAACAGGATTAAGTTCAATAGGAGTTAATAATCTGATCTATGGCGATGGAACGAATCCGGTAAAAGAGCTTATTCCCGGAATCACAACTGGTGCGCTGCTTATGAACACGGCAGCGGGAGCGCCAAGCTGGTCAACACTAACTTCATTACCAGTTACAGCAGGAATATTGCCCATAGCCAATGGTGGTACCAATTCAGGGACAGCGCTGGTAAATAATCGTTTGATGATATCGAGGGATGGGAAGATAGTAGAGTTGTTCGGGTTGAATGATGGTCAGCTTGTAGTAGGTAAGACTGGAGATGAGCCTCAGGTAGTTACTATGAGTGGAGATATTACGATAAATAATACAGGTGTAACAGCGATAGGTTCAGACAAAGTTTTGAACAGTATGCTTGCTGATAACTCAGTAACTACGAATAAGATAGTTGATGGGGAGGTACGGACCGCAGACATAGCAGACGGGAATGTAACGACTGATAAGCTGGCAGATGGTAGTGTTACCACTAATAAGATAGCTGATGAAGCAGTTGTTACATCTAAGATAGCTGATTTGAATGTAACTAACGATAAGCTTGCCGCTGGGTCGGTGACAAATGCAAAACTTGGACTGGATGCAGTATTGACTGGCAATATCAAGGATGGAGAAGTACAGACGGCAGATATAGCGAATTCAAATGTAACGCTGGCCAAGCTTGCCAATGGAGGAAACAATCAGGTATTGACAACGACAGGGGCAGGAGTACCGCAATGGGAGAATAAGACAATATTTGCATCATCATCGTTGGGAGATTCACACATACTTGTGGGTAATGCACTGGGAGTTGCAACAGATGTTGCAATGGGGGGAGATGCAACGATAACAAATTCTGGAGTGGTTACGGTAGGCAGGATCAATGGGTCGCTGCTTGGGAACACTATGCCGACAGACAAGAACATACTTGTTGCAGACGGCAATAAGTGGAATTCAGTTTCCACAAGTGGTGATGTGACTATAAGCAGTACGGGAGCCACTACGATCGGGGACGGCAAGGTTGTGACCGGGATGTTAGCCGACGGGGCAGTAACGAATGATAAAATAGCCGATGCGAGTGTGACGGCTGCCAAGCTAACAGCAGGGTTAGGTACTGCAGGGCGTGTAGGTGTTGCCGATGCTTCAGGTGCAATAACCTATGGTAATATACCTGCAGGTAGCATTATAGGGAATAATTTAACATCGAGTGATTTAACTGTAACTGGTGGTACGGGTGCAACCCTTACCGATGTTAGTCTGGCAATAGCCGATGGTGCTGTTACCAGTAACAAGATAGCTGACGGTACAATTGTTGATGCCGACATTGCATCAGCAGCGGCAATTGTAGATACAAAGCTAGCTACTATAAGCACAGCCGGGAAAGTGTCAAATTCTGCAACGACGGCAACATCAGCAAACACACCGAATACAATAGTATTAAGAGATGGAATTGGTGACTTCAGTGCAGGAATGATATCAGCGAACCTGACAGGAAATGTGACAGGTAATGCATCTACAGCCACTCTGGCGACAACAGCGACGACTGCGAATAATCTGGCTGGAGGACTGGGAGGGTCAATTCCATATCAATCAGCAGCCAATACTACAGCAATGCTGGCCAATGGATCACTGGGGCAGGTACTTACTTCAGGAGGAGGGACTAATCCGCCGACGTGGACGACACCCACGTATGGGACAGTAACGAGTGTAACAGGGACAGCCAACCGCATTACGGTAGACAATACGGATGCAGCGAATCCTAAGGTAGATATAGCAGCTGACTATGCAGGACAGAATACAATAACAACATTAGGGATAGTAACGGCAGGTACATGGAATGCAGGAGTCATATCAGGAGAGTATGGAGGTACAGGAGTTGCCAATACAGGGAAGACAATCACACTTGGAGGTAATATCCAGACCGGGGGTTCGTTTACAACCTCCGGGGCAAATGCACTTACTTTGACAACGACAGATGTCACCAATGTGACGTTACCGGTAAGTGGTACATTATACGGGACACTTGCAAACAGTGTAACCTCGGCACAGTTGGCGACGACTCTGACCGATGAGACAGGAAGCGGGCTGGCAGTGTTTGCAACGAGTCCTGTACTGACGACACCTGATATCGGAGCAGCAACAGGAACAAGTCTTTCGACGACAGGAAATATCTCTGCACCTGTTTTGGTCTCGACCGTAGGAGACGGTATAGCTCCATTTATAGTAACATCAACAACACCGGTAGCAAATCTTAGTATAGGTGGTAATGCAGCAACAGCTACAAATGCTACAACGGCGGTTAATTTTACCGGATCACTGGCAGGTGATGTGACAGGGACGCAGGGGGCGACAGTAGTCAATACGGTTGGTACATCGAGTGCAGCTAATATACATAGTGCAGAGCTGTTAGCCAATGCAGCAACGGATGCAAATACACCGGGGGCCATAGTAAAGAGAGATGCGACAGGGAACTTTATAGCAGGTACGATAACGGCATCATTGAACGGAAATGCAACGACAGCCACTCTGGCGACGACAGCGACGACTGCGAATAATCTGGCTGGAGGACTGGGAGGGTCAATTCCATATCAATCAGCAGCCAATACTACAGCAATGCTGGCCAATGGATCACTGGGGCAGGTACTTACTTCAGGAGGAGGGACTAATCCGCCGACGTGGACGACACCGACATACGGGACAGTAACGAGTGTAACAGGGACAGCCAACCGAATTACGGTAGACAATACAGATGCAGCGAATCCTAAGGTAGATATAGCGGCAAACTATTCAGGACAGAATACAATAACAACATTAGGAATAGTAACGGCAGGAACCTGGAATGCAGGAGTCATATCAGGGGAGTTTGGAGGTACAGGAGTTGCCAATACAGGGAAGACAATAACACTGGGAGGCAATCTGACAACCAGCGGAGCCAATGATTTAACGCTGACAACAACAGGTGCGACTAACGTTACGTTACCGTTAAGTGGTACATTATACGGGACACTTGCAAACAGTGTGACCTCAGCACAGTTGGCGACGACTCTGACAGACGAAACAGGAAGCGGTTCGGCAGTATTTGCTACGAGTCCTGTACTTACTACGCCCAACATAGGAGCAGCAACTGCTTCAAGTGTTAATAAGGTTGCTATTACGGCACCTGCAACAGGATCTACATTAACCATAGCAGACGGACAGACATTGACAGTACCATTAAATGCAACTGTATCAGGAATAAACACAGGCGATCAGGATCTTTCTGGATATGCTTTGAAGTCAGGCAAGCTTGATCAGTTTGCAGCGACTACATCAGCAGAGCTGGCAGGAGTGATTTCAGATGAGACAGGGACAGGTCAACTGGTATTTTCGACGAATCCTGCACTTACCACCCCTGATATTGGAGCAGCGACAGGAACAAGTCTTACAACAACAGGAAATATTGTGGCGCCGGTAATTGTCTCAACCGTTGCAACAGGCGTAGCGCCATTTATAGTAACATCAACAACACCAGTAGCAAATCTGAGCATCGGTGGCAATGCAGCTACAGCAACCTCTGCGACAACAGCAACAAATATTGCTGGAGGATCATCCGGGACTATTCCGTATCAATCTACCACCGGCACAACACTTATGACCGATGTTGGAACAGCAGGACAGGTGCTAACATCGAATGGAGGAGCAGCACCCACATGGACGACACCGACATACGGAACAGTAACATCGGTTGCCCTTTCTTTGCCATCGTTTATTACAGTAACAGGTTCGCCCGTTACCACTTCGGGAACACTTACTGGCACACTTGCAAGCCAGGCTGCCAACACAATATTTGCCGCCCCTGACGGAACTGTAGGACAGCCGTCTTTCAGGGCACTTACGGCAAATGATATTCCGGGACTTGACTGGTCGAAAATTATATCAGGTAAACCGACCACTCTCGCCGGCTATGGAATAAACGATGCAGCTCTTGAAACCCATAATCATACACTTGACGGATTGTCGAACGTTGAAATAGCGGGCAAGGCTAATAATGATATTATACAGTGGAACGGAACATCATGGGTTAATAAGACACTATCCGGAGCGGGTATCCTGTCCTCTGAAACAGATCCAGTTGTAAAGGCAATTAATGGCATCGTTAAATCAAATGGGACAGCTATATCTGCAGCCACAGCAGGTACTGATTATGAAAATCCTCTGACGTTCACGAATGGACTTACACGGTCAACAAATACAGTTTTGCTTGGAGGCACTCTTACAGGGGCAACAACAATTGATAACAATACATACGGATTAACTATTGGCGGATTGGCAGCAACAGGGGACATTACATTAGGGAACTCTTCCTCGTCACAGAATGTCAATATAGGAATAGGAACCGGAGCAACAGTTGTTAATATAGCTACAGGGGTTGCAAGTGCCAAGGCAGTCAATATAGGTACTGGTGCCGCTATGGCTAATAATATAAATTTAGGAGGCACTGGGGCAAATACGATAGCAATAGGTAATACTCAAACCGATGGCTCAATAACTGTCGGAAACTCTATGACTACGGGAACAATAATAATAGGTGGGACAGGCCCACAAACAGGTACAATAAGTCTTGGTCCGGGTACAGGAAATGGTGCTATAAACATAGGCACAGGTACAGAAGCGACAGGGACTATCAGCATGGGAACAGGAAATGGTGCTCAGACAATAGCTATTGGTAATGGTGCCGCAAATAAGACGGTTAATGTAGGTAGTAGTAATACTAACAGCACAACAAATATACTTTCCGGGAGCGGAGGGGTTAATATTAATGCCAGCAATAGTCAGCCCACAAATATCAATACAGGATCAAGTAATGGTACTACAACAATAGGCAATTCCAATAGCTTTATAACCATGGCTGGTACAATAACGGGAGCCTCTCCCTTGGTTTTTGACGGAGCCACAGCAAATGAAAATAAAACAACATTTGCAATTACTGATCCTACAGCTACAAGGACAATAACCTTTCCTGATGCGTCAGGAACAGTTGCATTGCAAAGCACAGCAAGCTGGAATGTCAATGGTAATGCAGGAACTAATCCATCATCTAACTTTTTAGGAACAACTGATAATAATGATTTGGTATTCAGGGTGAATAATATCGAAAGAGGCAGACTTGAAGGTGCTGCTGGTGACTGGAAAATTGGAGATGCTACTTCAGGTACTATTAAGTCAACTAAAGAAATGATAATCAAAAATATAAACGGCACTTATGGATCGTCAATTCTTAGGATAAAAAATGAAGAAGACGAAAATGGCGCTATTTTTGAAACAGTATCGAATCAATCTCCTGGACTTGCTGATCTGGTTGATTTTATTTTTAAAACTAAGAATGGAGCTTCTGGTACAATTCAAAGAAACATACGATTCGAGGCTAGGCCGACTTACGCAAGAGCTGGCGTCCCATCCTTCGAAATTGGAGGAGGCAGCGGTGGCTCTGATGCAGATCCTGATCATTCAACGCTGGCTGTCGGTGATTATTATGCAGCTTTCGCAAAACCGCTTTATATTGGAAATCTAAATACATCTCCAAGCACTCCATATCCTCAACCTACTGCTATACTTCATCTGGCCGCCGGAAGCGCTACAGCAAATACTGCACCGCTTAAATTCACTGCCGGTACAAATCTTACTGCCGCTGAAGCTGGAACTGTAGAATATGACGGGAAAGCTTTTTATGGAACTTCAGTTGATGCCTCGAGAGGAGTCTTGCCTTCTGAACAAATAATTGTACTTGCAAATGATTATACAGGTTCTAACAACAATTCTGCCCAAAAGGTCTTTAATACTTCGAATGGTGCAGTAACACTTGCAGATAATACCACATACATGTTCGAAGCACAATACCGTATATATGCATCAGGTACAGCTACAACTGATGTACAAACAGGTTTTGGAGGCACTGCAACTGTTTCAAGTATAGCCTATACAGCTATTACATCAAAAAGTGCAAGTTTAACAGTTCAAGGTCCGGTAAGAACATCTTTTGTTACATCAGCTGGTACAACTACAATTACTGAGTCAGATTCAGATGATTATCTTACAATAATTCTCAAGGGCGTTATAAGAATAAATACAGGAGGCACAATTATACCTCAGATAAGATTTACCACTGCTCCAGGAGCAAATCCTGTCATTTCAACCAACAGTTACTTTAAAGTATATCCTATAGGGAATGCGACAGTAAATTATGTCGGCAACTGGAATTGAAATATTTATTTAATAAAAATATATGTATAAGATTAAATAAAATTAAATATGAAACAGGTAAAAACAATATTGATATTTTTGATTTTCATCCCTTTAACACTTACAGGGCAGAAATCTAAAATCAAAGAAACTTCTGTACAGTCAACTTTTGGAGTGACTTTGTTAAATGCCTCCGATTCCTCCCAGTACATTCTTGGTGCATATATCGGCCAGTACCTGAAAGCAAACAATTTAACAATTGTTAATCCTGCACTTTTTAACAGAGGTCTGGACGACGTCCTTTCAGGCAAGCCTCTTCTTGTTCATGCCGACAGCATACCGAAAATGGTAAATGACTACCTCAGCAAGGTAATGACCGAACGCAATAAATTGCTCGAACAACAGCTTTTCAATGCTGTAAAGAGCCAGCCTGGCGTCGGGGTGATGCCTAACGGCGTTTGCTATGTCATCGCAAAAGCCGGCAATGGACCACGTCCGATGTCCAGCGATACATTAACAATACATGTAAAAGGCTACCTCCCTGACGGTACTATATTCGAAGATACTTACTCGAGAAACACTCCGCTGAAAACAACCCCGGCAACACTTATCGCCGGACTGAAGGAAGCGATACAGATAATGCCGGAAGGCTCGGTGTGGAGGATATATGTGCCGTCGGCTCTGGCTTACGGCGAAAAAGGCGTGCAGGGAATCATCCCTCCCTTCTCGGCCCTGATTTTCGATGTGGAATTGTTGAGTGTTAAAAAATAAAAATTATGTTTTGCCCCTCCCGGCCTCCCCAAAGTGGGGAGGAGTAACGAACTGACAGAGAATAAGTTCCCCCATTTTGGGGGGACTTTAGGGGGGCAAATAAAGATGGTAAATGAGAAAATAAATATTGAATAAAACAATAATTAAAAGTACGTAAAACTGGTTCAAAGCCTCAGTCTTAAAAGAACATATACAACAATTCCGTTCGGTATGCCGGTTCGGTAAAACAGAATGATTGAATAGTAAACACAACATATTGCAGCAAAAAAGGAAAGCAAAAGTTACTTTCAACAACCGATTTTT